>Ga0310811_10009406_pt1 | contig 12613 bp, 20 predicted proteins | sample YCmetagenome_FD_207642 | JGI IMG/M metagenome (GOLD analysis project Ga0310811, IMG submission 207642) | Soil microbial communities from experimental microcosm in Duke University, North Carolina, United States - YC | ecosystem: Engineered > Artificial ecosystem > Soil microcosm > Unclassified ... | reverse complement strand
GGGGAAGGTTCAGGCTATGAGACTGAGGTTCCAGCTGCGGGACTGATCAATCACGAGACATAGCACTATCGGGATTCAACTTACCACATAGATGGGCACTTCCAAGTCTGGCCCATGCTCATAGGCCACATCATGAGCCAATGGAGTCTGTAAATAAGCTGACAAGGTAGTTCATGATCCCAGCTAAAGCCGCAAGTCAGTGTATGTAACACTCCCTCAAAAAAAAATTACAATCCCAAGACCTGCTTGTGTAGACTGCACTGACAATGAGACATCGCAAAATTGTTGCAGGCATGCAGATACATACATAGAGAGGATAGAGAGCTGCTGGCGACCCAACAGGAACATACCCTATGAAAGGTAACACAGTTGCCACTCCCGGGCAATTTCCAAGGACAAACTGCATAAATGAGTCCTGCAGGCGTTGAAAGGAAGAGTATGACTTACTGAGAAAGTCCAAAACACCTCATCTCGAAAAAGAATTGAGTTGAAGAAGGGTGCACTGTTGTTGTCATATCCCATACATTCGCACTTCTCATCCGAAGTTCCGGATGTCAGATCCGATCCACAGATCCGTACCAGATCCATTACGATAAGCTTCTTCATTCATATCCTGTTCATATAACGTTAAACACTGCTTATTTCCTCCATTTAGTATATCCTCCTTTCCGGTTTATTGGTTATGCTTTCTTCCGGCTATGTTCTACTGATCTGTTTCACTTGTGATTAATTCCCGGTTATGTTTACTGATCCACTTCACTTGTGATTACCTTCCGGTTTATGATTGACTTCTAATAAGCGTTGCTTATACTTTGCGATACTTTGTGCATAGCCTCTTGCGTAGTCCTATCGTATATAAACTCTTGTATATGTTCTTAGCACCCCAGTTCGAATATCATCTTAGATTGTCCTCATTCCGTTATCCGGACTCGAGTCTTAACAACTCTTGTCACCCTCCGAGACTTAAGGATTGTATCCGATAGTCTATACACATCCGCCTCTATCTACGGATAGTCTATACTCTGCTAGTTTCTAGTCCTAGACTTGTCTAGAACTAGTCCTTATACTCTCGTCCGATATCCGGATGCCATCCGGATCCGTATACGTTACTATTCCTTATCTTCGGATAGGAATACGATACCAATCCTTACCCTTGGATATCCTACGATACTATTCCTTGTCTTCGGATAGGAATACGTTACTGTCCTCTACACCCGGATACCATACGATAGTCGTCCGGACCTTCGGATACACTACAATAGCCATCCGGATCTTCGGATACGACACTCATAGCATTCTGAAATACGGGGCTATACTCGGAAAAGGGGCACAGTGTACAAGCTGAGGCCGAAGCCCTTTGGATCCGTTACCCTTGAGCACGACCTTAACAGTTGTATGCATTGTAGAGGAAACCATTGTGATCTGAGTGGAGTCAATGATGAAATTATCTGTTTTTAAGAATAAACACCCATGTTCAAGTGCCATCGCAATGCCATCCTGCTATTACATGTAAGTTTATGTGACACACATTGTGGTGATATACATGAAAAAAATGCGCTGTAGAGACTCAAGTCTCTACGGGCGCGTACAGACCATATAGCAAGACCTTATACTGGACCTGCTGAAGTGCGGCGACTTTCGCATTTTCGCGCATCTCACATTTTCGCGCATCTCGCATTTTCGCGCGTTCGTATTTCACATATTTCGCGCATTTCGCGTTTTAGATTCCTCGCGTTTTCGTGCATCTCACGAATTATGCACATCTCGCGATCCCACACAGTTCGCAATTCGCACACTCGCATATCTCGCAGGTTTCACATTCTCGCGCATTTCGCATTCTCGCGTTTTTCGCGATTCGATATGCGCTACTGCGCGCCTCCCTGGGATCCATCGCATTCCGTTCGCATGTCCTGTCCTCATCCTCCAAGGTCCATTGGTGCGTATCTCACTTGGTTTCACTCGCATTATATCACATATATCCTTGCATTCACATTTATGTTCATTTATCTCATTATGTGTTTATATTACATCACCCTTGTATGTTTAGCGCTACTTACTCAGCTCCGAGGCCTGGGAACTCGCTTAGCATGCTGACACGTCAGCGCATAGTTAGAGGTTTTTACTTACTTCCTTTCCATCACTTAGACAATTAGTTAGGAGGACTGAGCATCAAAAAAATCCATCGACTTCAGATTCCAACGTTGCGTTCCACAGTAGCTTCAAGATATTCTCGAGAAGCACATCCACTTCTCCCTCAGTATCTATCCTCGAGTTAGAAAGTCCTGCTTTCGCGTTTTCAGAGAGTAACGTACTTCGCGATATTTTCGCGCTTTTTCCCGCGCTTCGCGACTTACAGCGCATTTTCACGCGCCCTTAGCCAGACCAAAGCCCAGTCCACGACTCCCCTCTCCCATAGAGGAATCTTTTCTCAGTAGCAATCCCCTTGGGACGAGCTATATCTCGCGTCCAGAGGAGCACTGTAGAGCTCACATCAGGTCTAGCCCTCACCCATCCATCATTCCTTGCCTTCAGCGCCATCTCAGGGCCATCGACTGAAATGTAAGAAAGTTTAAATGTATTGTGCGGTAGTTTGCTGCTAATTCTCATAATCTAAATCTATATTGCTCCTGTACATTTCATTGAACTGTTCTGATAATGACTCATTACTATCACCGAACCGCTCCCCCACAACTTCCACTCTTGAGGTCCCATCATCATCCTCTTGCAATTCACTGTCATAGTCATCGGTATCTCCATCAACATCCACATCGTCTTTGGGGATGCACTGAGTGTTCCCTTCTGGAAAAAGGTCAGCTGGCGCGCTATGATAATGAGAGTATACATGTCCGACACCAAGACCAAAGTGGAATTGCATGAGCATGTTGCGATCAACACACCTGCACCCATAAGTTCGATATTAGAATGCATCAATTGTTTTCATGACTTACTGATTAACAAAGTACTTGTGCCAATCATCTTTGTCTCCCGCACATCCAGACACACCTGGTCCTCCCGCATGTTGCTTGCCCTTCTTGAAGGATGGTATTAGATGGCAGCCCCTCAGAACATCGGAGGGATCAAGGAAGTCGAATGAATATTGGTCATTTATGGGCAGAAATCTAACTCAATCTAGGGTAGAGGTCTCCCAAGAAGAGGCCTGCACCATAGGCTCATACCAGTGAACCCATAGGAACTCCATCCGAACTGGAGTGTAGTTCACCATGCCGCTTCCGGTATAGATGACATTGGCATGGTATATGCCAAGTACTTGACCATAAATAAAGTTGTGCCCTTCATGCACAACATCGTAGGCAGAGCGGAGAACCATTACGTTGCAGTGAGAAGTCCTGGGATTGATAACATCTTGAGCTCTGCGAACATCATACGTGGTGTAGTTGAACACCACAACATTGTGGCAGTACATTTGATCGTCCTTGAGGATAACTGTGTTGATATCATCATTGTCTTCTGATCCCAACAAAGCATGAATTCATTTCAATAGATGAGACTTAAGCTTCACAATGAAATTCTACAGGCGCATGTGAGAAGGCGTGTGCGCATAATGGATTAAATTCACCTTTATCACTGGATCACCTTCATGGCTGATTAAATAAGAACTAATGTGAACTGGAAACTTTTGTGTCACACCAATATGGTGGTGAGCATGAGGACTTTTGGCTAATTCAGTGATCTCGATGTGCAGGCAATGAACCATTTTGTTGCCAATACAACGAATGCAAGCTTGATGATGTTCAATCTGAGTTAATTGTTTTACAAAGGATTTCTGATCCGTCCGATGATATCTGGACTTGGGAGAATGATGCTCAAGTTCACCCTGCAGTAGTTGGTGAGTAAAGTATTGATAATGAAATATATTGGACTGACAGGTTTGGAGCTGTATGAATTGGACATGCCATATTGATGGATTGTAGACACATAGTTGCCTAAAGCGTGAAACTTGTAAGTCTGCAAGTTGAAGGTTTTTGTGCATTGGGCATTCTTGGGTGATGAATGTGACTCTGCTGCCCTGTCCCCACTAGAGCTATGCTTGCCTATCTGTGTGACCGCCCACTTTGCACTGCACCTGGTACGCACCTCGACCTCCTGGCGAAGTTCATGAGTCACATAAGCCGAACAAACCATTGCTTTGAAGTCGCACAATTGTTGACCAACTGCTGAAGTTACCTGATCCATAATATCCAATGTCCAATCAGAATGCATTCATAGTTTGGCGAGTCTGTGCCAATGGGCCATGGTAAATAGCAAATGTAGCACAAATGAATTGTGCAGTTCGGGTAGAAGACCGTCAAAGATGGGGATAGAGCACTTAGAATCATGTCATGCCATATCCAGTTTCAATGAAGATGTGGACATACCTAAAGGAGGTCTTCAAAGTTTTGAGCAGCCATATGTTTCATTCCCAAAGAATTAGATGAAAACTTCCAGATAGTAGCTGGACCGAAGGTAGGAACCTGTCTGTACCTGGTGATGAAGAAGTCAGTCATATGGGTGACACGTGATCGTGCAATATACCTACGGTCCAACTCATGGATAAGAGTTTTGTCCTGCATGACAAGGATTTGCAACAAATGAACGAAAAGCATTTTCCAGACACTGATTTTGAACTTGTGCAATAGATCCACAACAAGTGCATGGAATATGTTGAAACCTAGAGGACCGAGTCAATTTAGGAATGCATTCTATAAAATGATTAGTGTTTGTCAATAGTATAACTTCAAACTTCACCAAAGGCGGAACCCAGGACTGGGACTTCAGAATTTGCTCCACTGGTGTGCTCCCAACAGTGTAATTTTTTTCATAAATGAGGGACCGCGCAGTGCTAACCATAGTCCTTCGTTTATCATTACTTCTTGCCAGGGATTCATGCTGTGTCCTGTCCTGAGGCCTTCCCATGTTTTGAAGGTGATCCTTAGGTATAAGGCAACACGGACATGGACAACCTCCAAGATTGTGGACTGTGGCTATAAGGACCCTAATGAATTTTCAGTTAATGGCATCCAATAAGAGATGGCTTCATGTACTTCTCAGGATAATCTGCTGAGTAGGTGAAGATCCTGGGGTAGAATCTTTGTGCAATGCTGTTGCAGCAGAGGATGACAATTCCGTGCTCATACACCTCCAAGAACTCATCATCCAGCAAGATATTTCATTGCTCGTGGAAGAGTTCTCTGTGACAATGTGTCACACACTCGCTGATCATGCCTCAACCACCTGTAAAATCCTTGAATGAGTCTGGCAGCTAAAAGTGCCAAGTCAGATCACCAATGGACTCAGATACTGGGGAAGTGTACCGTCTTGAAGTATGTGACATGGTTACTCAAATTGCACAACGGCTTGCAGCAGCAGTACTTGGATTCATTACTGAAATACATGTAAGTCAGCCATAACTTGGCATTGCCAAATGAAGTCAGTTGTGTTGCATCTGACCAGAACATTATACCAGCCACAACTTGAGGAAGATCACAGTTGGCCTCCCTGGGTGAGTTTTGGAGCTCCATGTGGGCATCATGGAAAGCTGGAGAAAGGTAAAGATCTCCATATATGGCGACCTCAGTATGAAGGTGAGGAGGACTCCAGTGCAGTTGATACAGTTCATAATGAAATAACTTATTATCCCGTTCATTAGCTAGCTTTTCCCGTATGACAGCCACAAGGGAGCGATGGTAAAGATCAGCCACTTGATATAAGCAAGCACCTGGTGCTTCACTTGTATGGGAAAATGGTACTTGAATGGACACTGGTGTTCTTTTCAAACTGGCATCCTCATCTTCCCACTCTTCTCTGTCTTTGTCATTGTACTCGTTGATGCCAAGGTGGGAGTTGATTTTTTCCAATGTGTGGAGCTCACATCAGTGGTATCAAAACTGGTGTCACCCAAGATCTTTAATAATTTCATGTAGTCGCTTTGCGATTTTTGAACCCCCTGGTTCCAGTACCATTCACCAAGTTGGAAGGAGGAGCGGTTGGGATAGGGATGGTACTGGGCATCACTCCCTGAAGTAGTGGGTAAGTCAGGTTCTTTGTGAGAGTTGCCAGGAATAAACAAGAGATCTGTGAGGGTGACATACTCTTCTGGATTGTGAGAGGGTGGAGTAGATGTAAAGTATTGTTGCACCAGCCCGAAGATATTTGAAGGGGTGCGAAATACAGATGGCAAGGATAAGATTGGGGATTGACTGGAGACTTCTTTGTGACTGACAGATGCCGCAGGGGAGACGCCCAATGGCGCAGTAGGCAGTGGCAGTGGAAGTATGTCTCTAAATTGCTTAGGCAGCTGATGATTTTGGCACCTTGGTCTGCGCTCTGCCACACTAAGGGTGTCCCCCCTGTCGTTGCCTCCAACATTAAGGTCTGGGGTGATCATATCTTGAGAGGATGGAAGGAGCAGAAGTGCAGTAATAACCTTGGGTTCCGTGACAGAGTTCACTTCATGCAAAGTGACATGGTTTGTAGGTGAGTTAGACGATTGACAAAGCGATGCTATGATCACTACAGACTCAGCGTCATGCTCCAAAATGCGCAACTTTTTCCTGCAAGCTACAAGTTCCTTGAAAGTGGATATAGCTGAGGAAAGATGCTTTTTTGTTGGAGAGCAACATTGCTGGTGTTGAGTAAAGTGATTCTGCAAAGTGAATGTGCACCTACACATGCAGGTGTAAGTGGGCGCTGACATGAGCAAAGCCATGTCTGTCATCGGGGGAGATGCTATAGATAACCATTATTGGAGGATGGCACAGGAATGGCGCAGGAATGGCAAACAAATGGCAAACACATGGCGATGGGGAAATGCCTGCATCATCATATAAATGATGGAAATACAAGGTCAGTTGTCTTCAATATCTATTCCTGAAATGTCCGCACTGAGGTCTCCATACTCCAAGTGTTCAACGCTATACACAGAATGTGAATGGGTTGCTGACCCCAACATTGTTAAGATGCTGGTGGCAATCCTCACTTGCCACCATGGCATACTGCATTATCACACCCAAACCGCTGAACTGACAATGTTTCAGTGGTAAGTCATTTATCATCATGAGATGAGATTTTTGACTCACATACACTCGCTGTAGGCCAACCAACTGATATAGTCATAAAATCCACCCATCTCAGTTTGAGACTTATCGCAAGGCGCACACCTTTCGCTACCCATGTTGTCTTTGTGCCACAGGTGACAGATATGTCGAGGTATCTATATTTTGCTGCACTGCAGGAATATGTGAAGGGGAGTATGTAGCCGAGTGCACAACCAACAGTTGTGGTTACATGGGTCAGTTGGCTCCTATTTCAAGCTTGACGTGCTTCTCTGATGACTTCAGTCAATATCGAAAAGTTTATTGGATGAGCCTACGTACCAGCAGTTTATTATCCCTGGAGAGGTAAGGGTCTAAACCTATGTGCAAAGTCATAGACTGATAACTGTCAGAGATCAGCAACTGACCCACGCGCTACCACCAGATGCTTAGAAACCCGTATGGGTCCATAGGATGTGCAGTGTTGTTGAGATGTGGTAGCGAGATAGGTTTGGTCAGATCGATTTAGAAGCTGCGGCTCTGGATCAGTATATGTTTTATTCATAATAGGTATAAGAATTGTATACAATCTGTAGTAATTCATATGGCAACAGTTTTCACCATAACTGAAGTGGCCGAAATGATATCACTTGTTGATTAATCTGAAATTTACAATTATGTTAAGGATGTGAATTATGCCAAGTTGGTGATCTCACCATCAATCTGGCGCAACTCTCAGTTGCACGATTTGCATTCAAAACTTGGGCTATCCCAAAGTTACATCAGTTCTTCATGATTATTTCATAGTGAGATTAAAACAACCTTGGTGCCAAAACTCATTTTCAGGTGCAAGTGTGCATAATGTGTGATGCCAAACTTTACTTCATTGTGAAGTACACTTAGTAGCATCATCATATCAAGAACTTGTAGTAACATAGTATTGAAATGGATAGTACCACATATCATAAACACTACTGAGACAAATGAAAGAGAATGGAAAGAAGAACAGTTTGAAGCACTGGGGGTTTATATAGTGAATGATTTGATGAAATCAAACTCAGCCGGCAGTGCCCAAAACAGGTTCCACTGAGGCAAGTTCCCCATTATGTCATCCCTCAGTGGTCAAACCTTATGCCAACACTTCCCGCTCGTTGTTTCACACGATGAGCTCAATATTTTATTTTAATTTTTAGGCGTGCTTTATGTATATGTTTACTTACTCCCTTATTGTAAGTACTCCCGCTACTGCAAATTTATGATCTAAAATAAGTATCTCAATTTCACAGGATTACTGCATCAGGAAAACATCGGTTCACTCAAATCATCTGTCAGGTGCAGACATATTATGTAATTGCTGGCAGCCATTCCAGGTTAGTAATTCACACTCATCATCAATCTGGTAGTGCATCGTAATACAAATCAGTGAATACAATATGCTTGACATCCGAAATGCGAGAGGGAGGTCTTCTCAGCCTTAATTTCCCTGCATGAAGACAATTTTCAGATGTGGAAGTCGTCGGGACGATAAACTACCTCAAAGGCATCGTCATCCAAGTACCATTGGGATGGCAGGGATCGTGGGATATGTGAGTTGAAAAACTAACTGGTCGTGAGGCTTAGCAATCATTCCTTCGGCAATTTGAACATTACACATGTGGTCAGTATCCATTTGATACCCCCTTGGAGATGGTCAATCAACACTGTCATGGTGGACGCAATTAACAAGAATTCCTGAGGGAAATATCCTTGTGGTCAGTCTATTTGTTGTATACACAATCTGGTTCACTCACTCCAGTAAAGACCCTTGCTGTCAAGGTGTTTTCTGTCCAACCAAGCTCGATGCCAGAAGAGCGTACCATGTCAGTATTCACATGGATGAATTCTGCACTGCAAAATCATCAAAATGTTAGTACACTTGTGAACATGACACAGATCCGGCAGTGGTACATGTACGATTCTACTGTAAGTAAACCCCCAAGTTATTTTGGCTCATACTCACACAAGCTTAGTCTAAACATTCAGAGCGTCCCACCATCAACTTTTATGACCTTGACACCCAACTGTTTGGGTCTGGAGCGAAAGTGGGCAAACAGCACCATGATACAAGGAACAGCTTGCCGTCGACTGAAAGTGCTGGGGGAGATGAAGAAATTGAAGATGACAAGTCCAGTTCTTGGTTGGACAATGCAGAAGAGAGTTCCACCACATGCAATGATGCTGACTTTGATGTCAAATCCAAGATAGACATGAGTGCAGAGGGTTTGTTGGCGGTATTGGCAGAGGCAAGTCCTGGTGGCACACACAAAGGGAAGGGAAAAGCCAAGGCTGAGGAGATCGAGGGGAATGACAACGTCGATAACGAGTGGCTGGAAGTATGGGAATGAGCTGCTGGCTGATTAGCTTGGGTCATTAGTTATCTTGTTACCTGCTAAAAACAACATCATGTGACTGGCTAAAAGGTGGCTAATAATCCGCTAGTTAATAACTCCCCAAGAGCCACCTGGCTAAAAAGCAGGCTAATAATTTGTCAATTAATTTTATCCTGAACCCTTGTTGGAAATTTCCTAATTTGGTTTCATCACCTTGTAACGTGTTGCAATAAATCAATGACAAGCCAAAGTCTCAATAAGTTGCAATAAAAGAGTGTGACGTTACATTTGTGTTACAATCTATGTTCCAATATTGAGTTTAGGTCACAATTCATGTTACAATACTGAGTTTGTGTCACAATCGTGCCTTCAATTAGGGTTTCAACCAAATCAGAAATATTGACTGTCAACTGCAACTGTCCAAGCTGATTTTGCGGTACCTTGAAATTGATATCCCAAGGCTTATCCGAATAACCTAACTGGGTCTCAAGAACATTGGAATGCAAACAGGCACATTTCAATTTGACCCAAATATCATTGAAAGCAAGTAAATCCAATTGTAACTAGCACCCATCCTCAACAAAACATATCAAATAATATGGTAATAGTGATCTGTAGGTGGTGGTCATACTACTTTTTCCAGGATCACTTTGGTCAGCTGGCCTGCTGGCCCACTAGACACAGGTGCCAGCATCCCCACCTGCCTTCCTCAGCCCCAATGGCCAGAGGATGGAGCTGCCGCCACCACTGGTAGAATCTCTACATCATTGGGTACTTCAGCAGCTGCACCCTGGACCACACCTGCAGATGCCATGGTTGGGGTTGATTGAGCAGGCAGGAGGATTGTAGGATTGGGATCTGGGGTGGTGGTAGTTTTTGCAGGGCCAAGCACTGGGATGGCCAGTGCAGCAGGAACAATGACTGATCGCCTCTTGGACCGCAACCAAGTGGCACCCTGACGAGGACTCCAAAAACCAGTCCTCAATATCGTGCCCAATAGCACCATTGCCATTCAATGGTGCCTCGCTGCCCTTAGCAGTTATCTATAACCTCACACCATTAAACCACTAATAAACTTCCAACCACAAATTAGCATACCCACCCAAAAGAATGGCATGAGGCGGCACCCCAAAACCTCTGCCTCTTTCAGCCCCCCTCAAAAGGAAAAAGACAGTGGCTAACAAATCTCTGTTAACCCCAAGCAAAACTCTAGAAGAGTACATAGAAGGAACAGGCATAAGAACAGATATAACCACAATCCCGGCTGCAAGAAAGTACCTCAGTACCAATGGGCTCATTCTTTCAACTGGCGGTGGCACTCTCAAGAACCTAACTACCACCTTATTCAAACTCAGCCTATCTCCCACTCTAGGTGCCACTCACACGGAAACCTTAAGAGCTATAGCCATAATTGTGTATGAGGTTGAACAGACCATAGACACCAACAAGCTTATAGCACAGAGAAAACAGTGGAGAGCGCTGCTCTAACAAGCTGCACTGCGATGCAAAACTCTTAGTCTGAAGGACAAAAGTCCTATGCCAGTGTCATAAAGACGGGGATGCCCGCACCACTAACTAGAATTCTAGCACGAAGTGAAGCCCAAGCAAGACAAATACTCATAAGCAAGAGATTCCTAACCAGCATCAACTCACTCCAAGAAATAACAGAAGCCCAGCTGGGTGCAAAAGCAGAAATGACCATTGAACTCCTCAGGAATGCAGGTACAGAATTCCCCCCCCCCAACATGGAGGTCCTTTCAGCAAGAAAACTAATCCATGGTGGCATCCTCTACAAACTCAGCGACTCAACATCAGCATCCTGGGTCAACACCCCTGGAAACCGAAGTGCCTTACTAGAACACTTTGGCACTGAGGTAATCATCAAGGACCGAGCATTCCACTTCATCATCAAAAACATCCCCATCTCCTTCAATCCAACCTCCCCAATCGCAATCACAGACATCAAAAGGAAAGGTGGCCTACAAGCAAAGTCAGTAGTGAAGGCCAGATACATCAAACCCATCGCTCACAGAAACCCAAAACAATGAACTGCACAGATCGCCTTAACCCTCAACTCGAAGACATCTGCCAACCAGATCATCAGACACAGGATCACCATTGAAGGAAGGAAGGTCTATGGTCAAAAGCTACTACCTTAGCCAACTAGGTGCCCCAAATGCCACACTTTCGACAGGAGGCACATAGCAGCGGAATGCCAACAAGAGCATGACACCTGCGGCACATGTGGTGCAAAACACCGCACCGCAGAATGCCCAGTAGACAACCCTTCCCTTCACCACTGTGTAAACTGCAAGATGGACAGCCATGCAGCCTGGAGCCAAGAATGCCCTACCTTCATCAAGAAATGGGAAGCCCGCAAAATGAGGAATGATGAAGCCCAGTACATATATTTCCCTATGGAGGATCCACTCACATGGGAAATGAGCAGGGATATTCAAACTGACCTCGACTCCCGCACCCAACAACATCAACAACAAGCACCTGAAACAGACTGCCAATACCCACCACCATGCAACAAAGATTGGAACACAGTTCACCACCAGCAACACAACACTAGAGTAAGTCAACCAGGAACACACACTAACCGTATCCCCCTAGGTACCCAATCCCAACTCACAGATGCATGGGGAGGCAGCTCCCAGCAGGCATCCCAAGCAAGAACTGAACCCTCCACATGCCCAAATTAATACAGCCAACCAGACCCAACATGCCACTACCCTCCTTCTCCTCAACACCCAATCTATGACAGTGACAGAGACGCACATGGGTGGGATTAATGTCAGACACAACTAATGATAACCCCAACAGAAAGAATCTCAAAATTTGGCAACAAAACCTCTGCAAGTCACAAAGCACATGGGAACACCTTCTCTGCAACCTGGACCCAGAACTCTATGATCTAGCCTGCATACAGGAACCCTACCTCAACCCGGTGAAACTCGCCAATGCCTCAAATCTTGGACAATTCTGGGACATCATATACCCATCCAACCATCATGCCAGCCCAGGCCGAACTCAAACCCTAATCCTCGTCAATAGACGATGTAGGAATTAGTTTCCCTCTGGGCTGGTATTAACAGTTTTTACTTAGCTTCTCTTACCTTACTTTCATTGCTTATGTCCGCATTTTTACTGCTTACATAATCACCAAATCTTCGCCCTATACTTCCACTCATTAGCTAGACTTTCAGT
>Ga0310811_10009404_pt1 | contig 12614 bp, 11 predicted proteins | sample YCmetagenome_FD_207642 | JGI IMG/M metagenome (GOLD analysis project Ga0310811, IMG submission 207642) | Soil microbial communities from experimental microcosm in Duke University, North Carolina, United States - YC | ecosystem: Engineered > Artificial ecosystem > Soil microcosm > Unclassified ... | reverse complement strand
GTCCGCCGAGCTTGTCGAGGCGCACGACCCTTCGACAAGCTCAGGGTGACAGGGGAGCGATTCAGTCCAGGTCTTCGCGGCGGATGCGGGTGTATTCCGGGCGCACCGTCGGGAGTTGCACGAGCCGCGCCATCGCCTGATCGAACTGGCTCTCGCGGGTGCGGTGCGTGAGGATGACGATGTCGGTCTCGTTGGCGTGATCGCCGGCGCCTTGCTGCAGCATCGCGTCGATCGAGATCCCCGAGTCGGCGAGGGTCCGCGCGAGATCGGCGAGGACGCCGACCTGATCCTTTACGCGCACGCGCAGGTAGTACGAGGTCTCGACGTCCGCCATCGGCAGGATGTGCGTGTCGCTCAGCGCCTCAGGCTGGAAGGCGAGATACGGGACGCGCTCCTCGGGCTCGGCACGGAGGAGACGCGTCACGTCGATCACGTCGGCGAGGACGGCGGAGGCCGTCGGCTCGGAACCGGCGCCCGCGCCGTAGTACATCGTCACACCGGCGGCGTCGCCCTTGACGAGGATCGCGTTCATCGCGCCATTGACGCTCGCGATCAGCCGTTCGGCGGGGATCAGCGTCGGGTGGACGCGCAGCTCGATCCCGCTCGGCGTGCGGCGCGTGATCCCGAGCAGCTTGATGCGGAACCCGAGCTTCTCGGCGTACTCGATGTCGCGGTCGGTGAGCTTCGAGATCCCCTCGACGTAGGCGCGTTCGAACTGCACCGGGATCCCGAACCCGATCGCGGAGAGGAGCGTCAGCTTGTGCGCCGCGTCGACGCCCTCGACGTCGAACGTCGGGTCGGCCTCCGCGTAGCCGAGCCGCTGCGCCTCGCGGAGCACGTCGGCGAACGGCAGTCCCTTCGCGCGCATCTCGGAGAGGATGAAGTTGCTCGTCCCGTTGATGATTCCGGCGATCCACTCGATGCGGTTCGCGGAGAGCCCCTCGCGCAGCGCCTTGATCGACGGGATGCAGCCGGAGACGGCGCCCTCGAAGGCGACCATCACCTCGCGCGCGCTCGCCGCCGCGAAGATCTCGTTGCCGTAGAGTGCGAGCAGCGCCTTGTTCGCCGTCACGACGTGCTTGCCGTGCTCGATCGCGGCGAAGATCGTATCCTTGGCGACGGTGGTCCCGCCGATCACCTCGACGACGATGTCGATCTCGGGATCGGCGACCGCGCGCACCGCATCGTCGACGATCGGGACGTCCGGTCCGACGATCGCCCGCGCCTTTTCCCGGTCGCGCGCCGCGACCCAGGCGATCTCGATGCGGCGCCCAGCGCGGCGCGTGATCTCTTCGTGGTTGCGTTGCAGCACGCGGAACGTGCCGCTGCCGACGGTTCCGATGCCGAGCAGGCCGATCTTGACGGGGTCCATCGAATCGTTCGGTTCCGTGCGACGGACGCCGCGTCCCGTTCGGCTTGTCCGCCCGTTCGGGCCGCAGGCTTACGACTCGGGCGCGAGCGCCTCGCGGTCGCGGAGGATCGCGCCGGTCGCGCGGTGCGCGAGCGCCATGATCGTGAACATCGGGTTCACGCCCGAGGCGAGGGGGAAGACGGAGGCGTCGCAGACGACCAGCCCCGCGACCCCGTGGACGCGTCCTTCGCCGTCGACGACACCGCCCGCCGGATCGCGGTGCATGCGCGCGGTGCCCATCTGGTGCGCCGAGAAGACGCCGAGGCGGTTGGGGGCGAACCCGCGCGCGTGCACGGCCCGCGCGAACGCCGCGAGCCCGCCGCGGTCCGCGTCGGCGCGCGCAAGCTCGAGCGGCCGAGAGTGCAGCGTCGAGACGCGCAGCGCACCGGCGGCGAAGGCCAGCTCGGCCGCGCGCGCGAGCACGGTGAGCATCCGTGTGCCGTCGTCGGCGGCGAGCGCGTAGCGCACGTCGTCGCGACCGTCGAGCGAGACGCTCCCCTCGCCGCGATCGCGGGTCAGCACGATCAGCGAGGCGCACGCGCGGGCGCGCCGCATCTCCGCGGCGTGCGTGTCGCGCGAACGCCACGGGAGCGCGAGCCCGATGAGTCCGGGGTGCGCGGGCGCGACCTCGATCGTCGCGCCGTACCCGTCGTCCAGATCGCTGAAGCGGTCGCAGAGCGCCGATTGCATCGCGCCGTGCCAGCTCTCGACCGGCGCCGCGAACTCGGCGACGAGCGCCGTCGTCGGGTGCAGCTTCAGATGGCGTCCGAGATGCGGGGAGACGATCCCGCTGTGCGCCAGAAGCCCCGGCGTGCGCAGCGAGCCGGCCGCGACGACGACGAGCGGGGCGTCGATGCGCAGCGCGCCGGCGTCGACGCCGCGGACGATCCCGTCCTCGATGCGCACGCGCTGCGCGCGGACGTTGGCACGGAGCGACGCGCCGGCCGCGATCGCGTCGCGCAGGTACGTGGTCGCGGTCGACCTCTTCGTCCCGTACGCGCAGCCGAAGCCGCAATAGCCGCAGCGATCCTCGCTGCAGTCGGCGTTGCGCAGCTGTTCGCGCGCCTCCCAACCGAGCGCGGCACAGCCGTCGAGCAGTACCTGGTTGTTGCGATTGTGACGCGCGGCCGGGGCGAGCGCGAGGCGCTGCTCCACGGCGTCGTACGCGGGTTGGAGCGCGGCGCCGAGATCGGTGATCCCGCTCGCGCGCTCCCACTGCGCGGCGACCTCGGAACGCAGCCGCAGCGCCGTCGACCAGTTCACCGTCGTCCCGCCGCCGACGCATCCGCCGGCAAGGATCGCGACCCCGAGGTCGTCGCTCGCCGTCAAACCCGCGTCGAGGTAGAGCTCGGCGAAGGCGCGCGCCTCCGACTGCGCCTGCGCGGCGGCTTCCGGTGCCGGGCCGGCTTCGAGGATGACGGTCGCGAGCCCGGCGCGCGCGAGCAGCGCCGCGGCGACCCCGCCGCCGGCACCCGAGCCGATCACGACCGCATCCGCCTTCACCGTCCCACGTCCCGCGCCGAGCGTGGGCGCAGTCGCGATCACGAGCGGACGATCGGCGCGCGGCCCGGGATAGCCGATCGCCGGCCAGAGCGAGTTGCGCCCGCTCTCGTCGCTCGTGCCGTAGGCAGAGAAGAGCGCGAGGCGTTTAAGTGCCTGGAACCCGCTGCGGAGCGGTGCGACGGGCGCGTCCGCGAGCGCGCGCAACAGGGTTTCGCGCGCCCGTAACGGCCAGCGTGAGAAGCCGAGCGCCCAGAGCAGCGCGAGGAGCGCGTTCAGGCGCGCTCGACGGTGCGGCGGAAGCGCGTCGAGCGCCGCGACCATCGTCGCGATGCCGCGCGCGGCGTCGGCCTCCGGAGGGACGAAGCTCGCAAAGACGGCCTCGATGACCGTGTGCTGCACGAGAAGAAGCTCGCTCGCACGGTTGAGCGTTTCCTGCGAGCTGCCCGTCCGGACGGGGGCGTCCGCATCGCTATTCTCGAATATGACGATCGATGCAGTACGGCTTCAAGGCGGAGTTCTTCAAAGTCTTGGCCCATCCGCTGCGGATTCGGATCCTCGACGCGCTGCGCGAGGGACCCTCGAGCGTCGGCGAGCTGCGCGAACGGCTCGACGTCGAGCAGTCGACCCTCTCGCAGCAGCTCGCCGTCCTGCGGATGCGAAACTTCGTGTTCACCGAGCGCCGCGGCACGAGCGTGCACTACGCCGTCAGCGACCCGGCGATCTGGAAGCTGCTCGATTCGGCGAAGGAGATCTTCGACAACCAGCTCGTCAGCGTCCGCACCACGCTGGAGGCGCTGCAGCAGGGCTAGCGCCGGTCGAGCACTTCGGCGGCACGCCGCAGCCCCGCGACGATCGCCTCCGGCGCCGGCGGACAGCCCGGGACGGCGACCGCGGCACCCAGTTCGACGCCCGCTCCCGCGCCGACGTCCGGGCTCCCCGCGAAGACGCCGGTCCCGAGCGCGCAGTCGCCGACCGCGACGACCACCGATGGTTCCGGGACCGCTTCGAGCGTCCGCCGCGCCGGTTCGCGCATCGCCTCGGTCATCGGACCCGTCACGGTGACGACGTCGGCGTGGCGCGGGGAGGCGACCAGCTCCCAGCCGTGCTGCGTGATGTCGACGTCCGGACCGAAGAGCGCGTTCATCTCCTGCTCGCAGCCGTTGCAGCTGCCGCAGACGAGGTGCCGGATGCCGAGCGAGCGCGCGAACCGTCCCATCAGCGATCCGCACACGCGTAGCAGAGGTTGAAGCTCTTGTTCACAAGCGGAAAGTCAGGGACGATCCCGCGCATCGTCGCGAGCGCGACCGCGGGCCACGTGCGGTACGACGCCGCGATCGCGTGCAAGCGCGTCACGACGCCGTCTTCGATCGCGACGGAGATCGTCTCGGCGCCGCGCGGGCCCTCGACGACGCTCGTCGACGTGCCGCATCGCAGCGCGAGCGGCGTCGGGGCGGGAAGCGCGCTCGCGCCGAGCTGGTCGAGCGCGCGCCGGACGAAGGTGAACGACGTGCGCAGCTCTGCCGCCTTGACGCGGCAGCGCGCGCCGACGTCGCCTGTGGTCTCGAGCGCGACGTCGGTCGGCAGCCAACGGTACGCGCCGTACGGCAGCGCGTCGCGCACGTCGATCGTCCCGCCGCTCGCGCGATGCGCGGGGCCGAGGACGCCGAGCGCCCGCACCTCGTCGAAGCTCAGCGCGCCCGTCCCCGTCCAGCGCGAGACGAGCGAGGCGTTGTCGAAGAGCACGCGCAGGAACTCCTCGACGCGCGCGGCGAGCGCGTCGACCTGCACGCGCAGCGCGGTGCGGTCGGCGAGGATCTCCGCGCGCACACCGCCGGGGACGATCGCATCGAAGAAGAGCCGGTGTCCGCAGGCGGTCGCGGCGAGACGCATCGCGGCCTCCTTGAGCCCGAGGCCCGTGGTGAAGCCGGGAGCCCAGCCGGCCGCCGAGGCGCAGACCGCGAGGTCGAAGACGTGGTTCGCGATCCGTTCCAGTTCGGCGAGCAGCAGGCGCGCGAGCTCGACCTCGTCGGGGATCTGCGCGCCGGCGATCGTCTCGAGCGCGATCGCGTACGCCAGCGAGCGGGACGCGCTGCACGCGCCGCAGATGCGCGCGACGCGCGGCGCGAGCGTCAGCGGATCGGCGCCGGCGAAGGCGCGTTCGAGCCCACGGTGGGAGAAGCCGAGCTGCGCGTCGAGATGGACGACCGTCTCGCCCCCGGAGCTGAAGGTGAAGCGGCCGGGCTCGATGATCCCCGCGTGCACGGGGCCGACGACGATGCGGGTGACGCCGGGCCCGCTCGCGACGATCGCGTCGGGCAACGCGCCGCCGCGCGCCCACAGCGCTCGCGGATCCGGCAAAGCATCGAACGCGACGCCCCATTCGTCCGCCATCTCGCGTTCGTCCCACGCGAAGGCCGGGACGAGCGCCGAGACGGCGCGGCAGGGCTCGTCCCCGCGCGGAACGTGCACCATGCGCACGCCGTCGCTTCCGAGCACGAGATAGCGGAGTCCGTCGTGCGCGGCGTACGCGCCGAGCGGCCAGCCGCGCTCGAGCTCGGCGCAGATCGCGTGCGGCAGCGTCGCCGCGAGCGCACTCATCGCGCCAAGCCTCGCACCGCGTATGCGAGCGTCGCGCCGAGCGGCGTCCAGGGCAGCACGATCGCGAACGTCGCGAGCGTCAGCGCCGCGCCGGCGGCAAGCGCCGCGAGCCGCGTCTCGCCCGCGTCGGCGCGGCGTTCGAGCGCGTGACGCTCGCGTCCGGCGTCGACTTGCAGCGCCGCGTAGGCGAGCGCGGCGAACGCGAACGCAACGCCGATCCCGGCGACGAGCAGCGGCCGCCACGCGCCGGCGGCGAGCGCCGCTCCCGCGACGAGCAGCTCGCTGCAGAACAGGCCGAACGGCGGCAGGCCGCCGAGTGCGGCGAACGCGAGGAGCAGCATCCGTCCCGCGCGGTCGGCGCTCCAGAGCGCGGCCGACTTCCCGCGCTCGCGCAAGACGAGGCCCGCGGCGAAGAACGCGCCGGACTTCGAGAACGCGTGGGCGACGACGTGCAGGAGCGCCGCGCTCACGCCGAGCGTGCCCCCGACGCCGAGCGCGAAGACGACGATCCCGGCGTGCTCGACGGTCGAGTACGCCAGGAGGCGTTTGAGATCGCGCTGCACGAGCATCAGCACGCCCGCGACGAGCACCGAGAACGCTCCCAGCCACGTCAGCAGCGCGTGGAGAAACGCGGCGTCACCCCACGGCTGCGCCGCCTGCACCGTGCGCATCACGGCGTAGAGCGCGCATGACACCAGCACCCCGGAGAGGAGCGCGCTGATCGGCGCGGGCGCTTTCGCATGCGCGTCGGGGAGCCATGCGTGGAGTGGCGCGATCCCGGCTTTGGTCGCGAAGCCGACCGCCATCAGCGCGGTCGCGAGGTGGACGAGCGGGCTCGGGTGGGCCCGCAGCGTCGCGAGCGTCTCCCACGCGAGCGCGTGCCCCGGCGGGATCCCCGCGTCGATCGCCGCCTTCGCGAGCAGGACGACCCCGGCGAGCGCGACCGCGATGCCCAGGCTGCAGAGCACCAGGTACTTCCACGCCGCTTCGATCGCCGCGTCGTCGCCCGCGTAGCCGACGAGGAACGCCGTCGCGAGCGTCGTCGCGGAGATCCCGAACCACACCATCGCGAAGCTCTGCGCGACCACGACGAGCAGCATCGCGCTCCAGAACGCGCCCAACAGCACGAAATAGACGGAGATCCGCGACCAGAACGGACCGCCGTTCTCGTCCGCCGCGACCAGATCGAGCGAGGAGAGCGTGGCGAGGAAGCCGAGGATCGAGACGATCGTCACGAAGATGCGCGCGAGCGTGTCGAGATGCGGCGCGGCAAGCGTGGGCGCGAGCGCGGCGAGGGCCGCGAGGACGATGCGCAGCGCGCGGCGCGCACGGCGGTCGCGCAGCGGGGTCGCGACGAGCGCGAAGACGAGAGGCAGCGCGGCGATCGCGGCGATCATCCGCGCAGCTTCCGGAGCGCGTCGACGTCGAGGTGCAGCCCGCGTTCGCGCAGCGCGCGCAGCAGCGCCAGGCCGACGAACGTCGTGACCAGGACGTCGAACGCCGCGCCCAGCTCGACCGCCTCGGGGAGCGCGGGCGCGGCAAGGACGCCTTCGAGCGTGACCGCGGAGCCGACGACGAGCAGGCCGAGTAGATCGGCGAGGACCGTGCGGTGGAGCAGCAGCAGCGCGATCCCGCAGAGCAGGACGAATGCGACGACGTTCTGCAGCGGCAGCCCGGCGAGCGGCGGAAGATGCTCCGCGGCGCGCGCGGCGGCGACGAGCAGCATCACGACGACGACGCGCAGCGGCAGGGGGACCGCGGCGCGCAGATCCTCCGCCTCGGGGCTACGGCGCAGGAACCACGAGATGCCCAGCGGCGCCGCGACCACCTTGAGCAGCGTCGCGAGCGCGAAGAGTCCGAGCGCGACGGCGTCGCCGCGCACGTCCCGTGCGATCAGCGCCGCGACGAACGCGGCGAGCACGACGTACGCGGCCAGCACGCGCTTCGCCCGCGTGTCGACGACGACCAGCGCGCCGAGGGCGACGAGCGCGAGCGCGAGTACGCTCATCCGATGCGCACCCCGACGCTCGCGACCGCGAGGACGATCGCGGTCGTGAGCAGCTGCGGGATCTCGAACAGGCGCAAGCGCGCGAACGCATTTTCGATCAGCGTGATCAGCACGCTCAGCACGACGATGCCCGCCAGGGCGATCGGCAGGTTCGGCGCGAGCAGCCCCGCCGCGATCGCGAGAAAGGCGAGCTGCCGCACCTGTGCGGCGAGCTGCAGCATCGCGAGCTGCCAGCCGCCGTACTCGAGGACCTGGCCTTCGTGGATCATCGTGAGCTCGTAGTGCGTCTCCTGGTTGTCGATCGGGACGCGCGCCGTCTCGGCCAGCGTGACGACGACGAACGCGAACAGCGCGAGCGCCGCGGCGATCGAGACGTTCCCGTGCGGGATGAGCGGCGGCGCACCGGCGACGCGCGCGCCGAGCAGCGCGATCAGCAGCGCGGGCTCGGTGAGCGCGGAGAGGCTCATCTCGCGGCTCGCCGCCATCGCGGTGAAGCCGCTGCGCATGTCGAGCGCGGCGACGGCGAGGACCCACCGCCCCAGACCCAGGACGAGCGCGAGCGCGACGACGTCGAGCGCGCCCGGCGGCGCCGCGAAGAGGGGGACCGCGGCGGCGAGGGTCAAGGCGACGCCGAGGGCGACCCCGGGCGCGCAGAGCGCGAGCCAGCTCGCACGTTCGGGAAGGACGGCCTGTTTCGTCCAGAGCCGCGCGAGGTCGCGGTAGGGCTGCACGGCCGGCGGTCCGGGACGGCCGGCGAGTCGCGCGCGCAGCTGCCTCATCGCGCCGTGGAGGAGCGGCGCGAGCGCGACCAGGAGGAGCGTCTGCACGAGGATCATCGTGCGACCGCGACGACCACGACCAGCACGATCGCCGCGTAGGCGAGGTACAGCCGCAGGCTCCTGCTCTGCACGCGGCGGCCGAGGCGCGAGAGCAGCAGCACCCGCGCGCCGATCCAACGGATCGTGCGGTCAAGCACGTGCGTCGTCGTCGTGCGATAGCGGATCGCGCGCGGAAACCAGGGCGAGGGACCGGCGTCGACGCGCTTTTCGACCTGCGGGAGGAGCACGAAGGCGAAGATGCGCCGCAACGGCTTGGAGAACGCGGTCGCGCTGTACTGCGCGGCGGCGCCGGGAAGCGAGCCGCAGCTCCACGTCGGCGCGAACCGCACGCCGCGCACGCGCGCGAGGACGAGCGCGAGCGCGCCGCCGGCGAGCGGGAGAAGCGCGACCGCCGGGATGCGTGCTGCGGCGACGTCCGGCGGCGCGACGCCGATGAGCTGTGCGCCGAGCTGCGCGAGCGGCGCGAGGACGAGCTGTGGGAACGCCCCGATCGCGATGCACAGCGCCGCGAGGCCGGCGAGCGCGCCGCTGCCGGCATCGAACCGTTCCGGCGCGCCCGACGCGCCGGCGCCGTGACGCGCTGCGCCGAACAGCGCGATCCCGCAGACCTTCGCGAAGCACGCGAGGGCGAGCCCGCCGGCGAGGACGAGCGCGACGATGGCGGCGAGCGCGCTCGTGCGGGCCGTCGCGTCGCCGACGGTCAGTCCGTCGGCGAGTCCGCGCAGGAGCAGCCATTCCGAGGCGAAGCCGTTGAGCGGCGGGAGCGCGGCGATCCCGAGGATCGCGACCAGCATCGCGCTCGACGTCCAGGGCAGCCCCCTCGCGAGGCCGCCGAGCTGGTTCAGATCGACCGTCCCTTCGCGCTTTGCGATGCGTCCGGCGCCCAGGAACAGCGCGCTCTTGAACAGCCCGTGGTTGACGGCGTGGAAGAGCGCCGCGCCGAGCAGCGTCGCCGCGAGCGGCGGCTGACTGCGGGTGAAGAGGATCGCGGCGCCGATGCCGATCGTGACGATCCCGACGTGCTCGATCGAGCTGAACGCCAGCAAGCGTTTGAGATCGTCGTCGACCGCGGCGTAGAGAATTCCGCCGACCGCGCTCACGGCGCCGACCGCGACGAGCACGACGCCCCACACCGGCGCGACCGGCGCCGCGAGGACGAAGCACAGCAGCACGATGCCGTACAGGGCGATCGCGAGCATCGCGCCGGAGAGCAACGCCGAGGCGGGCGCCGGTGCGACCGGGTGCGCGCGCGGAAGCCAGAAGTGCAGCGGAAACAGCCCGGCCTTCGACCCGAAGCCGAACAGCGCGAGCGCGATCGCGACGTCGCGCCAGGCGCCGCCCTGGTCGTGCGCCGCGCGGGCCAGCGCGGCGAACGATGCATCGCCGGCGTGCGCGGCGAGCAGCATCAGCGCGGCGAGGATCGTCAGCGCACCCGCTTGGCTGACGATGACGTACGCGAACGCCGCCCGACGGACGGTACGCAGCTCGACGTGCGCCGCGACCAGCAGCAGCGAGGCCAGCGCCATCGCCTCCCACGCCAGGACGAACGCCGCGACGGAGCGCGCCGTCAGGACGCACGCCATCGCCGCGACGAACGCCGCAAGCGGCCAGCCGTACTCCTGCCGGCGTTCGCCCAGGCCGACGGCGATCGCGAGCACGCCCAAGAGGCCGAGGAACGGCGCCGCGAGCGGATCGAGGCCGAGGTCCAGGCGCAAGAGGGGGACGGCGGCATCGAGGTGACCGAGCGGAAGCGGGCCGGTGGTGAACGCGACGGCCGCGGCGCCCAGGCACAGCAGGCCGAGCAGCGTCGTGACGGCCGCGGAGAGACGGCGCACATCGCTTTATTCGAAAATTGCGATATAGTGACCTGCGTTCCTGACAGAAGCTGCGGCGTTCGCTAGCCTTGGTGGTGATGAGCGCGCGCCGCCATTGGATTCCGCCGCTCCCGCTCGTGGGCGGGCTCCTCTTTCAAACGCTCGCCTGGTGCCTGGTCCTGCGGGACGCGGTCGTCCCGTCGTTCGGGATCGAGCTGGCGTGGGTCCATGCGGTCGCGCTCGGTTGGCTCACGCTCGTCGCGCTCGCCGTCCTCCTCCACGTGATCCCCGGCTTCACCGATCTGGACTGGCGCGGCGAGGACGCCGCGCGCGCGCTGGTGATCGTCGTCGGCGGCGGCGCACTGGCGCTCGTCATCTCGTTCGCGTCCGACACGGCGGCGGGCGTCATCGCCGCCGCGATCGCGCTCTCGCTCGCGCTCGTCGTCTACGCCGCGCTCGCGATCCGCACGGTCAGCCGTCCCGCGCCGGACGCGCGATCTGCCGTGATCGCCCGCGGCTTGACCGTCACGCAGCTCGTGCTCGCGGTGACGGCGATCCTCGGCCTGCTGCTCGCGGTCGGGTACGCACGCGAGAGCAGGGCCTTGCTCGCCCTCGGGCCGTCGCACGCGGTCCTCGGCATCGTCGGATGGCTGACGCTGCTCACCAGCGGCGTGTCGGCGCGGACCTTTCGCCCGCTCCTGGGCGCGCGGTCGCGCTGGCCCGCCGCGCACGCCATCGCCGATAGCGGACTTCTCTTGGGCGCGGTCGTCGCCGCGCTCGCGGCCCCGTGGTCGTTCGCCGGGTTTCGTGCCGGCCTGATCGTCGGCGCGGGGGGCGCGCTCGCGTACGTCGTCGACGCGGTCGACATCCTGCGCCGCGCCACGACGCCCCATGGAGCCGCGCGCGCGTTCGTCGCCGCGTCGGTCACGTGGCTCGCCCTCGCCGTCGCGCTCACGATTGCGCTTACCGTGGCGACGAGTTGGAGCCTGTTGCTCGGGCACGCGGCGATCGTCGTCGCGCTCGCCGGCTGGCTCGGGCAGATGGTGAACGCGCACGTCCACCATCTCGGCGTGCGCGTCGTCTCGACGTTCATCCTCGGCGACGACGACGAGACGCGGCCGTGGACCTTGCTGACGCCGGCACTCAGCTGGGGCGCCCTCGCGACGGGTCAGATCGCGGTGGCCGGGACGGTGGCGCGCTCGCTCGGCGCCCCCGGTGTCGTCGCATGGTGCGCGGGGATCGCCGGACTGCTCTCGGTCGGCTGCATCGTCGGGAACGCCGTGACGGTGATCCGCCGTGCGGCGGCCTACGTGGCGCGCAAGCGGACCGGGAGCGGCGGCGCGGGGATCACGTCGCCCTCGTAGCCGCGCACCGCGCCGAAGCGGCCGCGCTCCCACGCGTCCCGAGCGCGCGCGATCTCGTCGGGCGTGCGTGCGACGAAGTTCCACCACATCAGGATCGGCTCGCCGAACGGGACGCCGCCGAAGAGGAAGATGCGGCTTTCGCGCGCAGCCGCGAGCGAGAGCCGTTCGCGCCCTTCGCCCAGATAGAGCAACGTGTGCTCGGGCAGCTGCGTACCCTCGAGGTGCGCCTCACCCTCCAGCAGCAGCGCGGCGTACTCGAAACGCGGGTCGAGCGGAACCGTCGCGTCACCTTCTTCGATCGCGCGCAGCTCCGCGCCGACCAGCTCGGAGAAGATCGTCGCCGGTGAACGATGACCATCGAGTTCTCCCGCGACGACGCGCGCCTCCAGCGTGCCGAAGTGCGCAAGCGGGAGATCGTCGTGGTGCTCGAACGCGGGCGCGCCGTTGCGCGCGCTCTCCGGCAGGGCGACCCACAGCTGCAAGCCTTCGAGCGCGGCGTGCCGATCGACGGCAATCTCGGCGTGCGCGATCGCGGCGCCCGACGTCATGAGGTTCAGTTCGCCTGGCGCGATGCGGCGTTCGTTGCCGAGACTGTCGAGGTGGAGGATCGCGCCGCGGTGCAGCCACGTCACCGTCTGCAAGCCGATGTGCGGGTGCGGTGCGACGTCCAGCGTGCGGTCCGGCGAGCGAACGTGGTCGAGGAAGCACCATGCGCCGACCATCCGCCGTCCGCGTTGTGGGAGCGCGCGCCACACGTCGAACCCCGGCGACAGCTCGACCGAGCGCGCGGTGTACGGCTCGGCGACCGGTCCCCTCGACGGTTTTTCCGACGGACCGTCGGGAACGTTCGGAGAGAGAAGGTTGCTCATCGTCCTCGCGCTCGACTACGCCGCTTCACTACCGCACCCTCTCCCACGCCGCTCATGCTTCGACAAGCTCAGTATGACAAGAACAGGGTATTCGATACGCTGATCACAGTGCGTCGCATCGCTGCATCGTTGACACCAATTCATGCGCGCACGCGATCACATCGCGTACGATGTCCGTTTTGATCACGAGGACGACGACGCATGGATG
>Ga0310811_10009402_pt1 | contig 12616 bp, 9 predicted proteins | sample YCmetagenome_FD_207642 | JGI IMG/M metagenome (GOLD analysis project Ga0310811, IMG submission 207642) | Soil microbial communities from experimental microcosm in Duke University, North Carolina, United States - YC | ecosystem: Engineered > Artificial ecosystem > Soil microcosm > Unclassified ... | reverse complement strand
TTGAAGATGTCGTCCTGCACCGAGCGCCAGCGCGCGATGTTCTTCTGCGTGAGCGCGCTGATCGCGTCGTACGCGTCGCTGCCCATCGAGTTGCGCAGCCGTTCGCGGATCTGCTGTTGCTCTGTCGACAGCAGCTTCAGGCTCTGCTCGAGATAGCTGCCGACCACGTTCTGCATGGCTCCGCCGTATGAGCGGATGACCTGCGACAGGAAATCCTGGCTCATCAGCGGCTCGCCGGCGTGCTCCTGCTCGGCGATCACCTGCAGCAGGATCGAACGCGTGATGTCTTCCTGGCTCTTCTTGTCGACGACGAGAAAGTCGACCTTGTCCATGACCAGACGCCGGATGTCCGCCAGCGTGATGTAGCGGCTCTCGACGGTGTCGTACAGACGCCGGTTGGGATACTTCTTGATCACTCTCGATTCGGTTTTGGGCTCGCTCATGGACGCTCCCATCGTCGCTGCGCGCGGCAGCTCGGACCCTTGAACCGGTCGTGTCTCTATGGCGTTCATGCTAACTCCATCTGGCGCAAGCCGGCGAGCGGTTGCGCCTGCCAGTGTTCTATTGCCCACATCCACAACGGGGCCACGGGGCCTCGACGCAGGTCCGGCGGCGGTCCCTGTTTCAGAAACTGCAGCGTGCGCCACAACTCGCGCGCCGGCTGGCGCGCGTCGACAGCCGCGGCGCCCGTCGACTTGGACAGTTTGATCCCATTCGCATCAATCGCTAGCGGCAAATGTGCGTACACGGGAGTGGTCAGACCCAATGCAGCTTGCAAGGCGATCTGGCGCGCAGTGCTGCTCAAGAGATCGGCTCCGCGGACGACGTGCGTAACGTTCTGGGCAGCATCGTCGACGACGACCGCCAGTTGATAAGCGAACAGACTGTCACGCCGGCGAATGACGAAGTCACCCGTATCAAGGGCAAGGTCCGTGGTCTGCAGCCCTTGCAGCCGGTCTGCGAACGAAATCGCGCCAGGTGCTACCAGAAAGCGGATCGCTGACGGACGCTCCGGAGCCCGCACGCCGTTGCGACACCAACCAAAGTAGAACAGCTCATCGGATGGGTCGCGGCCCGGTGGCTGGGCAGCCTGCAACTCGGTTCGACTGCACGTGCAGGGGAAGGCATGACCGGCAGCGAGCAGTTGGTCGAGTGCCGTTTGATAGAGAGCGTGACGCTCGCTTTGTTTGACGATGGAGCCAGTCCACTCGAAGCCGAGCGCTGCGAGTGTCGCTACGATCTCATCGGTGCTACCGGGGACTTCGCGCGGCGGATCGAGATCTTCGATTCGCAGCAGCCACTCGCCGTCGACGCTGCGCGCGTCGAGATAACTGGCAGTCGCTGCGACGAGCGAGCCGAAGTGCAACGGCCCGGTGGGAGAAGGGGCGAAACGACCGCGATATCTAGCGGTAGCGGTCGTCTCTATCACCGTACTGCTTTTCCCGACGTTCGCGGCGCTCCTGCGCCTCGACGCACAGGGTCGCAACCGGACGCGCTTCGAGTCGCTTGATGCCGATCTCTTCGCCGGTCTCGACGCAGTAACCGTAGGTGCCGTCCTCGATGCGCTTGATCGCTTCGTCGATCTTGCGAATCAACTTGCGCTCGCGGTCGCGCGTGCGCAGCTCGAGGCTGAACTCCGACTCCTGCGTGGCGCGATCGTTCGGGTCTGGGAAGTTCGCGGCCTCGTCCTTCATGTGAAGCACGGTGCGATCGACCTCGTTCATGAGATCGCGCTTCCAGGTGTTGAGGATCAGACGGAAGTGTTCCGTCTGCTCCTTGTTCATGTACTGCTCGCCGCGCCGGGGGATGTACGGTTTGACGTTACGCGGGCCGGCTAGCAGGTTGGTGCTGGAGACTTCCGGGCTGTCGCCTTCGTCGGCTTCGCCGCCGGCCGCCGCATCGAGATCGTTGATGTTCAGGGGTGTCACGGGTCTGGCTGGAATCGTCGGCTTGGCTGGAATCGTGGCTGCCGCACGGGCAGGCTTGGCCGGCACCGTAGCAGGCGCAGGTTGCGCCTTGGCTGCGGGCTTCGGCACTGGCGCTGCTGTCGGCTTGGCCGCGGGCTTTGCTACTGCTTTCGGAGTCGGGGCAGGCTTTGCTTTCGCGACGGCCACCGGCTTCTTTGCCGGCGCTGCTTTCTTAGCAGAATCAGCTTTCTTCGCTATGGTCTTCTTGGCCTTCGTCGCCTTCGCAGGTTTCTTGGCGGCCATCTTGAGGAGCCTCCCGGGCCCTGTCCGAGATCGCGTCTCGCGGACGTTCAATGCTAAAAGAGGGGCGCGATTATACAGACGGCGCAACGCCGGTACAGGCCAACAAATCAGCCCGAAATCGCGTCGATATGCGTGCCCCACTCAATCATCCACTGGGTGCAGCTTTCACATACACTACCGCGCGGCACGGGAACCGTTCCTACACCTACGATACAAGGGCTCACTGCACGCGCGATGCGACTCAATAAGATCAAGCTGGCCGGTTTCAAGTCCTTCGTCGACCCGACGGCCGTCAACTTCCCCAGTAACCTGATCGGCGTCGTCGGCCCCAACGGCTGCGGCAAGTCCAACATCATCGATGCCGTGCGCTGGGTGATGGGCGAAATCTCGGCCAAACACCTGCGCGGCGACTCGATGGCCGACGTGGTGTTCAACGGCTCCAGCTCCCGCAAGCCGGTCGGCACGGCCTCGGTCGAGCTGGTGTTCGACAATTCCGACGGCCAGCTGGCCGGCCAGTACGCCGGCTACGCCGAGGTGTCCCTCAAGCGCGTCGTTTCGCGCGATGGTCAGTCCGCGTACTTTTTGAACGGCGCCCGCTGCCGCCGCAAGGACATCACGCAGCTGTTCCTGGGCACCGGCCTGGGCTCGCGCAGCTACGCCATCATCGAGCAAGGCATGATTTCGCGCGTCATCGAGGCGCGCCCGGAAGAGCTGCGCGGCTTCATCGAGGAAGCGGCCGGCATTTCCAAATACAAAGAGCGGCGTCGCGAGACCGAGAACCGCATCTCGCACACCAAGGAAAACCTGGAACGCCTGGCCGACGTCCGCCAGGAAGTCGAGAAGCAGCTGAACCGCTTGCAGCGGCAGGCTGCCACCGCGCGTCGCTACCAGGTGCTGAAGCAGGAAGAGCGCAAGCTGACGGCAGAGCTGCTGGCTTTGCGCCTGCGGGTGATCGAACAGGATTCGCAGTCGAAGGAAGGCATCCTGCGCGAGCGCGACACTGCCATGCAGGCGTTGATCGCCGAGCTGCGCTCCATCGAAGCCTCCATCGAGTCGGCGCGCGAGGACTTCACCGAGAAGTCCGAGGCGTTGAACGCGGTACAGGGCCGCTACTACCAGATCGGCGCCGAAATCTCGCGCACCGAGCAATCGATCCAGCATGGCCGCGAGCTGCGTCAGCGGCAGCGCCAGGACCTGGAACAGGCGGAGCAGGGCGCCACCGAGGCGAACCTGCACCTGGCGCGCGACCAGTCGCAGATCGACGAGCTGCGCGGCGAATTGGAACAGCTTGAACCCGGTCTGAGCGCTGCTCGCGATCGCGAGCGGGCGTCAGCCGCAGCGCTGGCTCAGGCCGAAGAGTCGATGCAGGACTGGCAGGAGCGCTGGGAAGAATTCAATCGCGACTCGCGGGCGGCCAGCGAAAAGACGCAAGTCGAGCGCGCGCGCATCGAGCAGCTGGAACACCAGCTGACCCGTTTGGTCGCGCAGCGTGAGCGCTTGCAGGGCGAGCTCTCGCAGTTGAGCACGACGGAAGTCGACGCTCGCCTCGCGACGTTGCAGGCCGAGCAGGAGCAGATTCGCGTTTCCGGCGAGCGCGCAGCCAATCAGTTGCGCGAGGCCGCCGAGGAAGTGCAAAGGTTGCGTGAGCGCGAGCGCGAGCTCGTCGCCGCGGACGATCGCAGTCGCCAGGAGTTGCAGGACGCGCAAGGGCGCTTGATGTCGCTGCAAGCTTTGCAGCAGGCCGCGCTCGGTCTGGCGCAGGGCAAGGTAACTGAGTGGCTGAGCTCGAATTCGCTGGTCGAGCGTCCGCGCCTGGCTCAGCAGCTCGTCGTCGAGCAAGGCTGGGAGCGCGCAGTCGAGACCGTGCTCGGCTCGTACCTCGAAGCAGTTTCCGTCGATACGATCGACGCGATCGCGAGCCGGCTCGAATCGTTGCAGGTCGGCGCGGTTTCGTTCTTCTCGGCTGGCGGCGCCAGTACGCAGCAGGTCGACGCCGGCCGGCTGCTGGCGCGTGTGCAAGGTCCAGCTGCGATCTCTGCGTTGCTGACCGGCATCATCGCCGTCGACACATTGCCCGAGGCGCTCGACAAGCGGCGCACGTTGCTGAGCGGCGAGTCTGTCATTACGCGCGACGGTGTCTGGATCGGGCGCGAGTGGCTGCGTGTCAGCCGCGACAAAGACGTGCATGCCGGCGTCATCGGCCGCGAGAAAGAGATGCGCGCGTTGCGCGACGTCGTCGCCGACGCCGAGCGTCAGCGGAACGAGGCGCAAGCGGACCTCGCCGATTCGCGCGCGAAGCTGGCGGAGCACGAGCAGCGTCGCGACGTGCACCAGGAAGAGGTCAACCGGCTGCATCGTGTCGCCGGCGACTCGAACGCGCAGACGGGCGCGCTGCGGACGAAGTCCGAGCAGACCGCCGAACGCGTGAGCCGCATCGGCGCGGAGACTGAAGAGCTGGAGCGCGACTATCAGAGTCGCTCCGGCGCTATTGCGGAAGCGCGTGCACGCTTGCAGGAAGGCATGGATGCGATGGCGGAATTCGAAGCCGCGCGCGTCGACCTGGAGCATGAGCGCGAGGAGCTGCGCCAGAACCTGTCGTTCAAGCGCTCGCAGGCGCAGACCGATCGCGACGGCGCGCAGGAAGTGGCGATCAAGGTCGAGTCGAAGCGCTCGGCTCTGCAATCCATTTCGGCGGGCCTCGAACGCCTGCGCAATCAGCTCGAACAACTGAAGCAGCGGCGCGACGAATTGACGCGTCAGCTCGCGGAAGGCGAAGCGCCATTGCAGGCACTCGCCACGACGCTGGAAGAAGCTTTGCAGAAGCGCGTGGAAGTGGAGCAGGAGCTCGCCGCCGCTCGTACCGCGGTCGAGAGCGCCGAAGGTCGCATGCGCACGCTCGATCAGCGTCGCGTCGACGCGGAAGCTGCAGTCGAAGTCGCGCGTGCCGGTCTCGAAGACGTACGCATGGCGGCGCAGGAGCTCAAAGTCCGCCGCGAGACGTTGCTGGAACAGTTCAAGGCGACGCAGTTCGAGCTGGAGACGGTGTATCAGCAGCTGGCGCCGGAAGCGGACGTCGCGACGTGGGAAACGAACCTCGCGGAAGTCGCCGGCAAGATCGAACGCCTCGGCCAGGTGAACCTCGCGGCCATCGACGAGTTCAAGGAACAGTCGGAGCGCAAGGAGTACCTGGACCGGCAGTTCAAGGATCTGACCGACGCGCTCGAGACGCTCGAAGCGGCGATCCGCAAGATCGATCGCGAGACGCGCGCGCGCTTCCAGGACACGTTCGATCGCGTCAACGCCGGCCTGAAGGAACGCTTCCCGCGCCTGTTCGGCGGCGGCCATGCCTACCTGGAGCTGGCCGGCGACGACATCCTCAACGCGGGCGTTTCGATCATGGCGCGTCCGCCGGGCAAGCGGAACAGCACCATCAACCAGCTGTCCGGCGGTGAGAAGGCGCTGACCGCAGTCGCTCTCGTGTTCTCGATCTTCGAGCTCAACCCGGCGCCGTTCTGTCTGCTGGACGAAGTGGACGCGCCGCTCGACGACAACAACGTCGGGCGCTTCTGCGACACGGTCAAGGACATGTCGAGCCGGGTGCAGTTCATCTTCATCACGCACAACAAGACCACGATGGAGCTGGCCTCGCAGCTCATCGGCGTGACCATGAACGAGCCGGGCGTGTCGCGCCTGGTCGCGGTGGACGTCGACGAAGCCGTGCGGATGGCCGCTATGTAAATGAGCGAGCTGCGCTGGATATTGATCGGTTTCGGGATCGTCCTGCTCGCAGCGATCTACTTGTGGGGCCGGCGCGGCAATCGCGCCGTCGCTGCCGGCGACGATGCGCTGCTGCGCGTGCGCCCCGAGCCGGCGCTCCACAGTGGCGAGACGACGCTGATTCGAACTGTCGACGACGAGGAACCCGAGGCGCCGCCGCCGCACGAATACGCAGTCGTGCCGCCACACGAGCCGCCGCCGATCGTCGAACACATCTCAGCAAGCGACACCTGGCGCGGGCGGCTTGAACCTACGTTCGCCGATGCGCCCACGGAAGAGTTGCCGGTGAATGCCACACCGGATGCGACAGCAGCTGCTGCGCCGACGTTGTCGTCCAGCGAAGCGCCGCAGTCGCGTCGTGTCGAGCGCCGGAAAATTCTTTCGCTACGGCTGGCGATAGCGCCGCAGCGGATCGAGGGCGCGAAGCTGCAGGAGTCGCTGCTCGCCGAGTCGTTGCAGCATGGCAAGTACGGGATCTTTCACCGCCTGCACACCGACGGCAACATCGTCTTCAGCGTCGCCAGCATGGTCGAGCCGGGGAGCTTCGAGCTCGAAAAAATGAGCGAGACGCTCTATCCCGGCATCACGATGTTCACGCAGCTGCCCGGACCCGTGCCGGGCATGCACGCGCTCAATGAGTTGATTGCGTGCGCGCGCCGCCTGCAGGCGAATCTCGGCGGCACATTGCAGGACGAGCGGGGCGTGCCGCTCACTGTTCACCGGATCGAGCGCATGCGCCAGGAAGTGCGCGAGTTCGAGCGTCCGCCGGCCGGCGGCAGCCGCGGCGCAGGCTCACAATCCGCTCACCTCTAACGGTCAACGACGACGATGGCCACCAGCGCAGCGAAGAGCGCCGCGGCAAAGGTCCGTGAGCTGCGCACGCAGCTCGAGCATCACAACTATCGCTATCACGTGCTCGACGATCCGGAAGTCTCCGACGCCGAGTACGACCGCTTGATGCGCGAGTTGAAGGCGCTCGAAGAGCAGTATCCCGATCTCGTCACTCCCGATTCGCCGACGCAGCGCGTCGGTGCGACGCCTGTCAGCGAGCTGCAGGAAGTCGTCCACTCGCGGCCGATGCTGTCGCTCGACAACGGCTTCGAGGATGAAGACATCGTTGCATTCGACCGGCGCGTGCGCGAGCGGCTGGAGAACGTCGAGCAAGTCGAGTACTCGGCTGAGCCGAAGCTCGACGGTCTGGCGATCAGCTTCCGTTACGAATCCGGACGACTGGTGCAGGCCGCGACGCGCGGCGACGGCTTGCGCGGCGAGGACGTGACTCACAACGTTCGCACGATCAAAGCAGTGCCGACGGTTCTGCGAGGCACGCCGCCGAAGCTTCTCGAAGTGCGCGGCGAAGTCTTCATGCTCATCGCCGGCTTCAAAGCGATGAACCAGCGCGCGTTGGAGCGCGGCGAGCGCACGTTCGTGAATCCGCGCAACGCCGCCGCGGGCAGCATTCGTCAGCTCGATCCGCGCACCGCGGCCGACAAGCCGTTCGACGTGTTCTTCTACGGCATCGGCGAAACCGACGGCTGGAAATTGCCGGCGAAACACAGCGAGGCGCTCGAACAACTGCGCGAGTGGGGCCTGAAGATCTCGCCGCTGCTGAAGATCGTGCAGGGCGCCGAAGGATGCCTGCAGTACTACCGCGACATCGGCGCGAAGCGAGCGAGCCTGCCGTACGAGATCGACGGCGTCGTCTACAAGGTCAATCGCTTCGTGCAGCAGCGCGATCTGGGCTTCGTGGCGCGCGCGCCGCGCTGGGCGATCGCGCACAAGTTTCCGGCGCACGAAGAGAACACGATCGTCCGCGGCGTGGAGTTTCAGGTCGGACGCACCGGCGCGCTGACGCCGGTCGCCCGCATGGACCCGGTGTTCGTCGGCGGCGTGACGGTCAGCAACGCAACGCTGCACAACATGGACGAAGTGCGTCGCAAGGACGTGCGCATCGGCGACACCGTCGTGATCCGTCGCGCCGGTGATGTCATCCCGGAAGTCGTGAAGGTCATTCTGGAGCGCCGTCCGAAAGGCGCGCGCGAGGTTGAGCTGCCTTCGAAGTGTCCCGTGTGCGGCTCGGCGGTGGAGCGCGAAGAGGGCGAAGCGGTCGCGCGTTGCACCGGCGGTTTGTATTGCCCGGCCCAGCGCAAGGAAGCACTACGCCACTTCGCGAGCCGGCATGCGCTCGACATCGACGGCCTCGGCACGAAGCTGATCGATCAGCTGGTCGAAGGCGGCGTGGTGAACAATCCCGCGGATCTTTACGAGCTCACGGCCGAGCGGCTCGCGGAGCTCGATCGCATGGGCGAGAAGTCGGCGGAGAACCTGGTGAAGGCGCTCGAACAGAGCAAGCAGAAGGCAACCTTGCCGCGCTTTCTCTACGCCCTGGGCATTCGCGACGTGGGCGAGGCCACCGCTGCGGCCCTCGCGAATCACTTCGGCTCGATCAAAGAGCTGCAGGGTGCAACGGAGGAACAGATCCAGGAAGTGCCCGACGTCGGCCCGGTAGTCGCGGCCCACGTCTACAAGTTCTTCCAGGAAAAGCACAACCGCGACGTGCTGGCTGCGCTCAGCAAACACATCCAGCTGAAGGCGCAGGCGCGCAAAGCTGCGAGCGGTGAGGGGCCGCTTGCGGGCAAGACCTTCGTGCTCACCGGTAGTCTCGACAGCATGAGCCGCGACCAGGCCAGCGAGCGCATCGTCGAGCTCGGCGGCAAGGTCGCGGGCAGCGTGTCGAAGAAGACGTCCTATGTCGTCGCAGGTGCCGAGGCCGGCTCGAAGCTGGCCAAGGCGCAGGAACTCGGTGTCGTGGTGCTCGACGAAAAAGCATTCCTGGAGCTGCTGAACTCGCTCTGAGGTTCGTTCGCGGCGCTATTCGGCTTTGTCTGCCGGTTTGGCGTCGGCAGTTGCCGGCGCAGCCACTGCTGCCGCCGTCTTCTCCACCTTCGCGGTCTTGCGCAGGTCTTCCAGATGCGTCTGCAGCTTCTTGCGCTGGACGATCATCTTCACGCGGTCCTTCACTTCGTCGAACGGCGGGGCGCTGGTGGCGCGCGTTTCTTCCAGCTTGATCACGTGCCAGCCGTACTGGCTCTGCACCGGCTGCTCGGTGAGCTGACCGGGCTGCATCGCCTTCACCGCGTCGGCGAACGGCTTGACCATCGTGTCGAGCGTGAACCAGCCGAGATCGCCGCCGCTCTTGCTGGAGGAGTCCTTGGAGCGCTTCGCCGCGATCTTGGCGAAATCGCCACCGCCCTTCAGTTCCTTGGTGATCGCCACGGCTGCAGCCTCGTCGTCGACCAGGATGTGGCGCGCGTGATATTCGCGGGGCAGTGCCGCGACCTGCGCGTCGTATTCCGGCCGCAGCTCGGATTCCTGCACCGGATGCGCTTCCAGATATTTCTGCAGCCCGGCGTCGACCAGCACCTGCAGCCGCGCCAGCGCCAGCTGATCGCGCACTTTCGGATCTTTCTCGATGCCCGCCTTCTCCGCCTCGTCAGCAGCGAGCTGCATGCTGATGTACTGATCGAGCAGCTGGTCCTGTTGCCCGGCCATTTCACGGCCGGACTGCCGGCTCATGTTGGCGACGTACAGGTCGAATTCGGACTTCGGCAACGCCTTGCCATTGACCGTGGCGACGTGCTCGCCGGTTGCCTCCGGCGCGGGTGTGGCGGCCTTGTTACAGGCGGCGAGCACCAGCGGCGCAAGCAGGGCCAGCACGATGGGCGTGTGAGGTCGGAAGTGGGTCATGAGAGCTCTCTGTTGGAGATGTAGTAGGTGTTCGAGTCGCAGCAGTCCTGGCGGTTCCGAGGTCCGTGGCGGCCTAAGTGGCTTTTTCTTCTTCGGGCGTCAGTGCCGTAATGCTCAGGGCATGGATATCGGTCCGCATCAGCTCGTCCAGCGCACGATACACGACCTGATGGCGCTGCAGCGGGCGCAGGCCGGCGAAGGCGCCGGAGACGATATGCACGCGAAAATGTCCGCGGCCATCCCGAGCACCCGCATGGCCGGCGTGACGGTGGCTGTCGTCGATCAATTCGACTGCAGCGCCGGGCAGCGCTGCTGTGAGCTGCGCCCGGATCCGCTCGATGCGGCTGGCGGCGTTCACTTGCTCTCGACCTGCTGCGCCTTCGACGCCAGCCAGAAAATCGTCGCGAACATGTAAACGAACTGCACGCCGATCGCCACGAGCTTGAAGGTCACCCAGGTGCTTTCGGGGTAGTTGTAGGCGACGTACAGATTGAGCCCGCCGAGCGCGAGCAGGAACACGATCCAGGCACCGCTGAGCTTGAGCCACACGGAGCGCTCTGCGATGAAATGCTCGCCGAGCAAGCGCTGCGTGAACGGCTGCTCGCCGAAGTAGTGACTCGCCAGCAGCCCCGCGGCCAGCAGCCAGTCGAGCACCGTGACCTTCCACTGGATGAATGCCTTGTCGTGGATGATCAGCGTCAGCCCGCCGAACACCAGCACCAGCGCCGCCGAAATCAATGCCACCGAGCTGACCTTGCGGGTGCGGAACCATTGCACGGCCGTCTGTACGACTACGGCGACGATCAGCACGCCCGTCGCGACGAAGATGTCGGAAAAGCGGTAGGTGACAAAAAACAGAATGACGGGGAGGAGGTCGAGAAGCGGCTGCATGGACACGGCGGAGGGGTAGCAGAGGGCGGGTATGATACGTGAGAGCCGACCCGGCCAGACGGGATTCTCCTGCCGGGGATCCCCTGTACAAGAACATCGGATGCCCAGCCGTTATCTCGAGATCCACCCCAAGGACCCGCAGCCGCGCCTCATACGGCAGGCGGTGGCCTTGATCCGTGAGGGCGGCATCGTCGTGTACCCGACGGACTCCTGCTACGCGCTCGGCTGCCACATCGGCGACAAGGAGGCGATGGAGCGCATCTCGCGCATCCGCCAGACCGACAAGCATCATCACTTCACGCTCGTGTGCCGCGACCTGTCGGAGATCTCGCATTACGCGCGCGTGAACAACCAGCAGTACCGCACGCTGAAGGCGTTCACGCCGGGGCCGTACACGTTCATCCTGGCGGCGACGCGGCAGACGCCGAAACGCCTGCAAAATCCCCGTCGTCGCACGATCGGCATCCGTGTGCCGGACCACCCGGTGCCGCTCGACGCTGCTGCTGCCCGGCGACGATCTGCCGATGACCGACGCGCGCGAGATCCAGGAGCGGCTGTATCACTCCGTCGACGCCGTGATCGACGGCGGCAATTGCGGCCTGGAGCCGACCAGCGTCATCGACCTGGAAGGTCCGGCGCCGGTCGTTGCCCGGCGCGGCAAGGGCGACGTGACGGCCTTCGAATGAAGATGTTCGACTAAAGTCGAACCCACACCTGCAAGAGGCCTGTGGGTCAGGCTTTAGCCTGACACCTTCGCCTGTCAAGCTGCGTATAATCGCCGCGGCTCGCGGCATACCTCCTGGCCGCTCGTTCAACAAACGCACGTAATAATCTGATTCTTCTGATCTGAATTGAGCGCGAATACTGCAAACAACCGCCGTGTCCTGTCCGGGATGCGCCCCACCGGCGCGCTCCATCTGGGCAACTATCACGGAGCGCTCAAGAACTGGACGGAGCTGCAGTACCAGTACGAGTGCTACTTCTTCATCGCGGACATCCACGCGCTGACGACCGGCTACGAAGACACGCGCCAGCTCGAAGACAACGTCTGGGAAATCGTCATCGACTGGCTCGCCGCCGGGCTCAACCCCGCGGCGTCGACGATGTTCATCCAGTCGCGCGTACCCGAGCATTCCGAGCTGCATTTGCTGCTGTCGATGATCACGCCGCTCGGCTGGCTGGAGCGCGTGCCGACCTACAAGGACCAGCAGGAGCAGCTCAAAGACAAAGACATCGCGACGTACGGATTCCTCGGCTATCCGCTGCTCCAGGCCGCCGACATCGTGCTGTACAAGGCTGCGTACGTGCCGGTCGGCGAGGACCAGGTGGCGCACGTCGAGGTCACGCGCGAGGTCGCGCGCCGCTTCAACAACATCTACGGCCGCGAGCCCGACTTCGAAACGAAAGTGGAGAAGGCGATCAAGAGTCTCGGCAGCCGCAACGGCACGCGCTACAAGGAGTTGCGGCGCCTTTATCAAGAAGAAGGCAATCAGGAAGCCATCTCCACTGCGCGCGCGATGCTCGAAGGCAATGCGCGCCTGACCGTCGCGGATCGCGAGCGTCTGCTCGGCTTCCTCGAAGGCACCGGTCGCAGCATCCTGGTCGAGCCCGACGTGCTGCTGACGGCGACGCCGAAAGTGCCGGGCCTCGACGGTCGCAAGATGTCGAAGTCTTACGGCAATACCATCGGCTTGCGCGAGGATCCTGACTCGGTCGCGAAGAAGCTCAAGACCATGGTCACCGATCCGGCGCGCGCACGGCGCACCGATCCCGGCGATCCCGACAAATGTCCGGTGTGGGATCTTCACAAGATCTACTCGGACGCGGACACTCAGGCCTGGGTGCAACAGGGCTGCCGCTCGGCTGGCATCGGCTGTCTCGACTGCAAGAAGCGAGTCGCCGACGTCATCGTGGCGGAGATCACGGCGATCCGCGCGCGCGCGCAGGAGTTCGAGGAGAATCGCGATCTCGTGCGCGGCATCATCGCGGAA
>Ga0310811_10009401_pt1 | contig 12616 bp, 17 predicted proteins | sample YCmetagenome_FD_207642 | JGI IMG/M metagenome (GOLD analysis project Ga0310811, IMG submission 207642) | Soil microbial communities from experimental microcosm in Duke University, North Carolina, United States - YC | ecosystem: Engineered > Artificial ecosystem > Soil microcosm > Unclassified ... | reverse complement strand
CGGGCCGATCAAAAGTCAGTGGGCTGATGACCCATGGAGCAATTATCGCACGTGAGTTTGGCTTACCGGCAGTTGTCGGGGTGGAGAATGCTGCGGGGCTGATCAAAGACGGACAGAGGATCCGGGTGAATGGGCCGGATGGATATGTAGAAATGCAGCTGACGAGGTATTGGAAACACTCAAAAAAAATATGGTCCTAACCCGGCGGTGAAAAATTACCAGACGCAGAACGGTTACGGAGCGACGCAGAACTATTATATCGCTGTATGGTCCTTTCCCCATCTAAGGGTAATAATGCAAAGTTCCAATCATGGATCGTTTAATGACCCTTTTGGCACCGTAGCCATTGAAATACCTAAAAAGGAAGAGGCGTCAAAGGATAATAGACCATTGTAGCGATCTTACGACCGAAACGCCAGCGGCGCCATCGACGTCTTTCTCTTGAAATAATTGGAAAAATGCGCCAGGTCATCAAAGCCTAAACTATAAGCGATATCTGCCACACTCCACTCCGTTTGTTTAAGCAGGATCTTGGCTTCCTGCAAAACCCTGTTTTTAATGAGTTCCGTTGTGGTGCTACCCGTCATTTCCTTAAGCACTTTATTAAGGTGATTGACATGCACCGCCAGGCGGTTCGCATAGTCTTTAGGGCTACGCAAATCCAGCGTTTGCCTGGGAGATTCGACGGGAAACTGTCTTTCCAGCAGTTCCATAAAGAGGGAAGATATCCGCTCCGATGCGTTCTGGTTCCAGCTGAGCGCAGACATCGGCTGTAGCTTCTGACCGTAGTGGATCAGCTCCAGTACCAGGTTACGCAGGAGGTCAAATTTGAATTTGTAGTCGGCAGACAGTTCTTTGTGCATTTTCCGGAAGATATACTCTACCTCTTTTACCTCTTCCGCTGAAAGCTGGAATACCGGAACCTGCCCCGGTTGAAACAGGGGCAGCTTATCCAGCGAAATTGCCGCCGTTCCCGGCAAGAAGAACTCCGGTGTAAAAATGCAGAACATACCCGTCTGATTTCCATCCTCGGGCAGCCAATGATACGGTATCTTAGGTGTCGCAAACAACAGGGCATTTTCCTGGATATCGATCACCTTATCAGCATACTCTGCCCTGCTTCTTCCCCTCAACCAGCTGATCTTGTAATAATCTCTCCGGCTGTAGGGCATGATGCGGCTGCCGGTTTTTTTGTCAAAGAGTTTCTCGGTTTCGAAGACGTTGAAATGACCGATCTCACGACTGATGCCTTCGGGCATCGGGGCGCCGTTCCTCTTATAGAAGTCATCCAGCGTGGAATGATTGATCATGTCGTTTTTCAAAGTCTAAAGGTACTATTTTTTTTAAACGAACATCCCGCCGGACGCTTCGATACGCTGACCATTGACCCAACGTGCATCCTCGGTACAAAGGAATGCCACCACACCACCGATGTCCTCGGCTACACCCGGCCGCCCCAAAGCAGTGACGCTGCTCACCATTTTCTGCAGATCCTCACTGTTGCGCAGATGGCCGTCACCAAAATCTGTCATGATGGCACCGGGGGCAACTACGTTGGCGCGAATACCTCTCGATCCCAGTTCTTTGGCAAGGTAGCGGGTAAATGTCTCCACGGCGCTCTTCAAAGAGCCGTAGGCCGATGAGCCAGGAACAGAAACACGCGTCAACCCGGAAGAAATATTGACAATGCCGCCACCGTCGTTCATCAGCGGAATGACCTTTTGAGTCAGAAAATAGACGCCCTTAAAGTGTACGTTCAGCAGGTCATCAAAGAACGCCTCCGTAACCTCACTGATAACACTGTAGCCACCCTGTCCGGCATTATTGACAAGGAAATCCAGACGCTCGCTTTTAAACTTATTGCGAAGAAGGTCTTGAAGCTTAATAATAAAAGGATCAAAGCTTTGGATGGAGCCTGTATTCAGCTGCAGCGAGGCCGCCTGCCCTCCGCTCTGTTCAATTTGCGCAACAACCTTTTTGGCTTCCGCTTCCTGTGACCGATAGGTGACGATCACATCTATTCCTTTTTCGGCCAGCTTTAGCGCCATGTCCCTGCCGAGGCCACGGCTTCCGCCTGTTACCAGGGCGATATTTCTGTTGTTATTTTTCATTTTTTGTCGATTTTTTCTTTAACAAAGTTCGCCTCAAAACAAGGCTTGCTGTTTGTAGCGATCAATCGACTATTTGAAAAATTCAATCAATTTTACATTCGCCACCGGGCCATGGCGTTCACCGGACGAGCGAGAAGAGCCGCCTCCCCCTTGGGACGACATAGGTGGCCAGTTCAGACGCGTTGCCGTCGCCGACGTTCTTCGCCGAATGGATCGTGTGGGCTGGAATAAAAACGACATCGCCGGCCCTGAGCCTCATCGGAGGATCGCTTCCCACCTGGTACTCCAGCCAGCCTTTGAGAACATAGATGATTTCTTCGCCCGGATGCGAGTGCCTGAGGATCATCGCTCCCTGATCGAAGTCAATACGCACCTGGATGGCCTCACGTCCGGGGATGCTGAGATCGTGCCGCTGGAGCTCGGTGCGCTTGATTCCCGGTTGCTGAGCCAGAGCTGAGCCAGGAGATACCAAGGCCGTCAGCACAACAATTGTAATAACACAGGGGAGGAAGTTTTTTTTCATTTTGTCAGATAAAGTCTATTATCATGCCACCATTAGTCAATTGACTATTAGAATATTGCAAAATCAACTACTCCTCAAAACCACTCTATTTCGAAACTCCCGGATCCCCGATAACGAGATGTCGCGATTAAAATATTTGCGTAACTCAAAAGTTACTTATACATTTGAGTAACTTTTGAGTTACCCATTATACACAAAAAAACTACTCCAATGGCAGCACCAGATTTTAACACCACGTTCTCAGTAGGCCAGACTCCGGCTGAAGTATTCAATGCAGTCACCAACGTCCGCGGGTGGTGGTCGGAAAATATTGAAGGCGGCACAGCCCATCTCAATGATGAGTTTACGTATCAGTTCAGAGACCAGCACAAGTGCAAAATGAGATTAGTAGAGGTCGTACCCGGCAAAAAAGTCATTTGGCTGGTTTTGGAAAACTATTTCAGTTTCACGCAAGACCAGAAAGAATGGGTCGGTACAACGATCGAGTTTGAGATCGTTGAAAAGGAGAACAAGACGGATCTCTGCTTCACACACCACGGCCTGGTACCGGAACACGAATGTTACGATATTTGCTTCAAAGCCTGGACCGGCTATATCAAAAATAGTTTGCGCAACCTGATCACTACAGGCAAAGGTCAGCCGAATCCCAGGGAAAATGTTACAGCATAATAGATACAACTATTCGTCAATCATGGAAGCAATAGCCGCAGAGAAAGCCTCTTCATAAAACCCTGTTTTGAACCTGCCATTTCTCCAGGATCTTTATTTTTTTATAACAGATCCGCAGAGGCACTAATCCTACGACCCCAAACGAACAATCGATGAGTCGCCACCCGATCGGTATCCCGCGAACAGTGCCCGCCAGCAGGGCCAGAGGAAAAACCATTACACAGGCCATCATCCCAAATTCAATGATCCATTTATTTCTCACCGGGTTCCATAACACACCGACAAACGCCACGGCTATTACCAGGTGTGCAAAAGCCAGCCAATCATACCCATAGGCCAGAAAAGGATAACGTTCATTGACATCCTTCAGCGCCTCATACACTTTCTTCACCCAGTCATGCGCCCCGCCCTTAATAAAGCCCGGCCACAAGCCAAGCAGCCAGGACAGCTCCTCCTCCAACGCAAAGGCGGTAAGACCGCTAAATACCAGGGCCAGGATAAAAAAGATGGTCCATCGGCGGACAAGCTTTCTCTGTTTCAGGTAATCCCGCCGCAAGATCCTTCCGGCTGTTGTTGTAGTTGCCATTTTAAAAAGTACTTTGAATTACAAAGTAAATAATTAAAATCCACCTTTCCAAGCGAATCCGGAAAAATTGATCCCGCTACCGATCTTTGCACTGGTCAAACAATGAGTTCTTCGGCACAGTAGAAGCCTTGGGAGAAAGCGTAACAAAATTTACAACTGGTGAGGAGGTCTTACGCTGGAGATAATAGCAAAGGCCTATGCGTTTATAGCGGATCATACAGCAGAAGGCAAGGTCGTGATCAACATCGGTCAGTAGAAAATATATGACCCCGATGCCGGAAAATAGACTACATTTAGTGTCTAAAAATAGCCCATGAACATCCGGATAGCTAACATCAGCCTCGATACTACCGATACAGAGATCAGAAAGTTGTTTTCTCCTTACGGGATCGTCGACTCGGCAGAAGTAAGCAGAAATCCTTTGAATGGCCGGTCTCTAAGAAATGGACATGTATCAATGCCCGTGCAGGCACAAGCCCGGCAGGCAATCGTGTCACTGGATAAAACCGTACTGGACGGAAAAATTATCACTGTAAACGAATTACCTGCCGAGTTTTATTAACCCTCTATTATCCTTTTTGCGAAAGTTTGGTAAATTCAGTACCATTAAAGATCCTGGATAAACCGGTATCTTTTGACCTCATGTAATCTTCTAAGTTCTTCGCAGACACTACCCGCCAAAAATTCTTCTTCTTTAATTCCGAATAATCCGGAGTCTTGATAAAAACCCCTTCTACCGTAGCTCTTGTCTTGAAAAAGATCTTAGCCGGCTCCTTAAGATCATCCTTACTGTTGGCGATAAATTTCTCGATCTGCTCGATTGTCATAATAAAAATAATTTAATAATAACCGTAACACACAGCGTTTATATTCATACCTGCACCCACTGATGCAAACAAAATAATATCTCCTTTTTCAAGCTGATGACCGGGCATCTGGTTCTTTCTGACCAGGTCAAACAACGTGGGAATGGTTGCAACCGAACTATTGCCGAGCCATTGAATACACATAGGCATTACACCGTCAGGGACGTCCGTTACTCCATATAGTCCGTAAAAGCTCTTTATGATGGCTTCGTCCATCTTCTCATTGGCCTGGTGGATAAAGATGGCCTTCAAATCCTGAATTCCATATCCACTGGCATCGAGACAATCCTTCATCGCCACAGGAACGTGACGCAAAGCATATTCATATACTTTTCGCCCTTTCATCTTGATATACAGCGCATCCTGGCTCGTTTCAGGATTAAATGTCCCATTCATATGGATGTACCCGGTCTCTTCCCCGGAATCAGATCTCACATTTGCAGACAATACTCCACTGCTTTTGAGGCTGACCTCTTTGTATTGAAGTATACAGGCCCCGGCGCCATCCGAAAAGATCATACTGTCACGGTCATGCTGATCGAGAACCCGGGACAAAGTCTCTGCACCGATCACCAGTGCGTTCCTGGCTATGCCTGCCTTGAAAAAGGCATCCGCATGTATCAAACCCTGAAGCCAGCCAGGACAGCCAAAGATCAGGTCATATGGGATACAGGCCGGATTCAAAATACCCAGCTTCTGCTTAACCCTTGAAGCCAGTGATGGAACGATCTCCGTCATGGAAGAATTACTGCCGATATCTCCAAAATTATGCGCAACTATTATCTGATCAATTGTCTCCCGGTCGATGCCGCTGTCTCTGATGGCCAGTTCGGAAGCCTCTGCCGCCATGTCGGATGCAAGGATATCTCCCTGTGCATATCGCCGCTCAACAATGCCAGTGATCTTACTGAATTTATCGATGACATCCATAGCCGTCCTGCCCAGCGGTGAACCGTCTTCGGAATAGAACTCGTTCTCAGAAAAATGACTGTTCTTCACAACTATTTCCGGTATATAACCTCCCGAGCCTGTAATGATTGACCGATACATATTTGACAAATAAAAGAAAACTGCAACAATGGCATTTGTTTTGCGTTCCTTTACATTATTAATAGCTATACATGATTAAAAAAAATTCCGGCATCGACCTCTTAAAAAAGAACTTTGGCAGTGTAGAAGAGAAGTTCCTGGCGTTCTTCGAAAAAGGCGAGCCGCGTTGGCCGTTGGAAAAACGCGACTATCTTAGAAATCACCATCAAAGCCTGGATCACTTCTTTCCGGAAACTATCTCCTGGGAGAAATTGAAGTTGACCGGATTGCCGGATAATATTTTGCATGAGGTCCGCGCAGCTTTTGAAGCATTTCAGCGAGGAGAAGAATACAATTGATCCGACAATGACCCTGATTGTTCGAAAGCCTCCAAATCTTTGATCTGGAGGCTTTTCGTTTTATCAGCTTTGAAGTTCTAACCAACTCGGTTTTAACCTGTTCGGTTTTAACTGACTCGGTCTTAACCGTATTACCATCTGCCACCGCGTGAAGAACCGCCAGAACCACCGCTCCGGTTGTCCGTCTTTGGTCTTGCTTCAGATATAGAAATCGACCTGCCATCAACCTGGCTTCCCTGCAAATCCTTCATAGCCGCCTCAGCAGCCTTGTCAGGCATTTCCACGAAACCAAATCCGCGTGACCTTCCCGTTTCTCTGTCCATTACAACTTTAGCAGAAGTCACTTCACCAAACTTTGCAAATAAGGACTTCAGTTCTTCATTGGTAACCTGGAAACCCAGGTTTGAAACATACATATTCATACTAATAAATTAAATAGTTAAAACTACTGAGCCAATGCAATAAAAAGTAGAGGAAACGGGATTGCGGGAAGGTAAGAAAGCAAAATAGCGAATCGATTACTTAATGTTGGAAATCTCAATAATATCCCATAAAGATATTCAATTTAATTGGGGTAGCCTAATAAATCTTCATACCTGCCTGAATGCCAGATATCCAACCATTCATCCCCTCTCCCGCGACAACAACACCCCATTCATAAAAAGATGACTGAAAAGAGGCACTTCCTCCGGCGCCTGCGGTTTGTACAAAGCCCCGATCAGGTCTCTTCCGTCAAAATCAGAGAAGATGGTAAAATTTCCCGCTTCTGTTGTAAAGACCGAGATACATATATGTGTATGCCTCGCCTTCCTCAAACTGGCAAGCAAAACAGCATACCCTGCAATACAGCAGGCATCCGTCAACAGTTCAGCCCGTAATTCATACGCGGCTAATACATTCTGTCGGGTATTCCCCCTCGAAGGCTTATTAAAAAAAGAAAAGACCAGGACGGTCGAGTGGCTGATACGCAGCAGATCGGGAAGAAAAGAAAAACATTCCGAGCGGCTTCTGATAAGGTTAATTGTGAGATCAAATTTTTCCTGGACCATTTTGACATATTCAGGACTTCTTTGATTTTTTGATCTTACTCTTGCTTTTAAAATATTCGGCTTCTACCAGCTCATAGATCTGTCTTTCTGTAAGACCAAAGAAACTACCGATGATGTAAATCTCTTCGAGAGTAAAACCATCCACTTTCTTCATTAATTTATTAAACCGATCGACCTTCTTTCCCAGATCGGTTGCGACTACCGTTTTGGGTATGTATTCAAAAATGTCATTAAACGTCTCTATGTTGCCATCGGCAATCATAGCTTTAATCAAGTTGTAACGACTGTCTTTCTTAATCATACTCAAAGAAAAGAATTAAAATATTTCAGGACTTTTTTACTCCCAACAAGTCCTTTTTCATTCCCGTTTTAGTCTTTTTTTTACTCCCACATATTCCCTATAATCTCTCTAAGCTCAACTCTGTCAAGCTTTTCTCAATATACCTTTCGGTACAAAATACTAACAAATTTAGCATATTTACTACTAAATAAATTAGCATACCGGTATTTTTGTTTCCACAAGACATCACCATGTACCTGGGTAAAACTTACTTTAGTTTCAAATACGGCACTTACTCAACAGCAGAACTCGTCACCGCAGCAGCAGAAGATGGATTGACCACGCTCGCCTTAACCAATATCAACTCGACCTGCGACGCCTGGGACTTCGTTCAATACTGTCAGGAAAAGGATATCAAACCCATTCTGGGCGTTGAGATAAGAAATGACAATAAGTTACTATACATCTTGCTGGCCGCTAACAATCACGGCTTCAGGAAGATCAATGAATTTTTGTCGCATCATCAGCTTCTTAAAAAACCATTCCCGGACTGCAGCCAGCCTGCATCCGTTTTCCCTGATCCTGCCGATGGCTTTATTATATATCCTCTCGGCAGTAAGCCCCCCGAACAGCTGCTGGACAACGAACGCATCGGAGTTCAGCCCGCTGAAGCCGGCAAGCTCCTCCAACAGCCCCTGGCCATTTATAAGGACAAATTCATCATCCGTCAACCGGTTACCTTCCAAAACAAGACCTATTACAATCTCCATAGATTGCTCCGGGCAGTCGATCGCAATACCCTGCTGACCAAACTTCCGCCTGAAGACCTGGCCGGACAGCAGGAGTATCTCCTTCCACAGATGGATCTGATGATGGCCTTCCGTCAGTACCCCTTCCTGATCACCAATACCTACCGGCTCACCGATGCCTGTTCAGTGTCGATGAATTTCAGCCGGCACAAGAACAAAAAGCTCTACACCGCCAGCCGGGAAGATGACCGGATACTCCTCGAAAAGCTGGCCCGGGAAGGATTTCGCCAGCGTTATGGCGCCAGCAAAAAACATAAGGACAGACTTAATAAGGAGCTGCGCATCATCGACGAAATGGAATTCACAGCCTATTTCCTCATCACCTGGGATATGATCCGTTATGCAGAAGTTCGCGGCTTCTACCATGTCGGCCGGGGCAGCGGCGCTAATTCCCTGGTTGCCTACTGTCTCCGGATCTATTCGAACATGGAAAACTTAATTATCTCGAGGATATTTTTTTACATGTCAGCAGATCCGTAGTAGCAGTCGATATTAAAATAAACCGTGGCCGATTCAAACGTCTGATGAATAAAGTGCAGGATTTCACCGTTGACGAGATAGCGAAGATCGGAAGATTGTGTAGCCTGACGTTGCCTGAAATGTTTAACCTGGTTGAAAACCAGTTGGAGAAACAAAAAAGAAATAAGTTGTCCTGAATACCACACCATAACCATTGCCACGACCTTTCCTATTGGCAAACTTAGACCTGCCTTAAAAGACCTGTTCGTTAGCCGTCTCTCCTGAGGCGGCTTTTTTTGTAACTTACGGCTGTGTTATACAATCCATTGCCAATATTGACCCCGGGCCTTCTCGACAATGAACTGAAGCTGGGGAAACGCTGGTTTGTCCGTCAATCCTATCCACGCGGCATGGAAGCAGGCCTGAAGGCTACCTTAACCGTAAGGTCTTATCCTGCAGAAGATAAAGAAACAGCAGAAGCACATCTGGCCGCGATCGGAAATGATAAAATGGCTTTTTTATACGATGCAGCACTTCCCGAACACCTGGAAAGGCTGAAAACCGCCGCAAAACAACCTGAAGGCTACGCAACGTTTTATATAGGAACAAAAATAATAAAATGGAATCCGCCTTCCGGATACAAAGAAAAGGTAAGACATTATATCCGCAGGCACCACTCATCAGAGTCGAAAGGGAAAAAAATAATAGTGGAACTACATGAAAAATATGGAGTGCTTCTCCTTAAATTTAAATACAATAACAAAGACCAGGACCTTATTCCATTTGACACGATCGAAAATTACTGACTATGTGCCTTGATATTTCCTTTTACAATATGCTTCCCCTGTTAAAGCAGGAATTCCCTGATATAGTCGATGATAGCGGAAAAGACCTTGATCCTGCTACAGGCATGCATTTCATGGCTCTCGGACACAGCCGCTACCCGATCATCATATTCGAAAATGGCAACTATCACCGTAAAGACTTCGAGTGGGGCATCATCGCCGAATACATGGACACTCCTGAAAAGATCAAGGCCATGCGCAGATCGATGGTCAACGCCCGTAGCGAAAAAATACTCGATGACAAACGCTCATTCTGGCATCGCATCCGCAGGACCAGATGCCTCATACCCGTAACCGGCATCTACGAACACCGGGAGATCAAAGGCTGGAAGAATAAAATACCCTATCACATCGAATTAAAGGACCGTCCAATGTTCTGTATCCCCGGTCTCTATCACTACAATACAAAGACTCCTTCCGATCCTGAAACAGGAGAAATGAGGGGAATGTTCACCCTCATTACCCGCGCGGCCAATCCCGTCATGCGCCAGATCCATAACAGCGGCGACAATGCCTTCCGGATGCCCCTCTTCCTGCCAAAAGAAATGGAGCTGGAATGGCTAAGACCCGGTCTCAGCGATGAAGAGATAGGAAGGATCCTGTCCTATGAATTACCTGCTGACCAGCTGATCTATGAACCGGTGTTTAGCATAAGGGGCAGATCCCCACGACCGGACGGAAAGCCAAAATATGCGCCCTTTTCCTATGAAGGCCTGCCACCCCTGGGTAACGATGAAGGGCAGATCCAAAAAGCGCTGTTCTAACATTTAACGGTTTTCTTCTTCTTCCCCAACGAGCCCCGCGCTGCGATCTTCGCGATATAAATCACGACATCAGGCACGGTACAAGCCGTCCCATTCATATCGACGCTGACCACACCGATCTTCTTTGCAGTAGCCATCGCCTCGTCCGTTAAGGGAATCACGTAGGCCCCCACAGCAATGATAAAACCATTCATCGTATATCGCACGCGATTGTCAGCAGTATGTATAGTTTTGGCGACCCGGGCCAGCAGTTTTTTTAACTCCGGCAGGTCCAGCTCACTGTCAGGCTTAAGAGATACCAGCCCGCTCAATGTCGCCCATCCGGCAGCGGCGATGTTTTCTTCTTTTGCATCGATCCATTCCATCGCAAGCTCATGTCCATACCGCCCGCCGGTCGCAACCCAGGGCACAATGTACTCGCAGATGCTGTTCGAGACAGCCTGTTTTACCCAGGCCTGCAGATCGGCCTTTGTCATTTTTTCATCGTCAGCGATGAGCCCGGCAAGGTACATAGCATCGGCATTCCCCGTTGCATAAAGATCTTTGGCCAGCTGGTAATCTTTTTTGATCTTCTTCTGAATGGTTTTCAGATGTTCGATCTTAACCCCAAAAAAGGGTTCCTTATACCCGTGCTTCAGCCAGATCTTTTTTATGCTTTCACTACCATGCGCCTGCAGGTCGGCCATAATTTCTTTTACGGTCATATTACAATATACGAAATTCACCAAAAATTTCATCCCTGATGCAGAACCCATACCCGGTTCTAATTATCCTGCTGGCTGGTGTCGTAACCAGTATATCGTTTAAAAAGCTGACAATTACAGCGGCCATTACCGGGGGTATCCTGGGTTGGCTCATTTATACAGGCGGGGGATTGCGCGGACTTTTATTTATAGCTTTCTTTTTTATACTGGGAACCGGAGCCACATCCTGGAAAAAAAAGGAGAAATCGTCCATCCGCGCCAATGCGGAACATCAATCTACAAGAACCGCCGGCCAGGTGATCGCCAATGCGGGCGTCGCCGCACTCGCCGGCCTGCTGGCTGTATTACTTCCAAACTGGAAAGGCCTTTTTCAACTAATGATGGCCGGTAGCATGTCGGCAGCAATGGCGGATACGCTGTCCTCTGAGCTGGGGATGGTATATGGACGCCGCTTCTATCATATCCTGACAGGGAAACCCGACGAAAAAGGACAGGACGGAGTCATCAGCATCGAAGGCTTGCTTATCGGGATAATAGGGTCCGCCATTATAGCCCTCATCGCCAATGATCATTTTTGGGTTATTGTACTGGCCGGTACCATCGGCAACCTGGCCGACTCGCTGCTCGGCGCCTTATTCGAACGACAGGGACGAATTTCCAATAATACCGTCAATCTCCTCAATACCCTGATCGGAGCGCTGGCAGCCGGTCTGTTGGCCCGGATAGCTGCCTGATTCACCAGCTATCGGTCCTGGATGGCCCCAAAGCAAAAAAACTAACCAAAATGCCAAATTATTTAGCAAATCCCCTTATCTTTGAGTTGTAATCGATAGCCCGCCGAAGGGGCTGCACTGATCAAGGCCATAATCGTTAGGCCCTATCCTATTATTGACTGACCGGCCGCTACAAATTGGCCGGTCATTTTTATTTAGCGGTTTCTGGGTAGAAAAAAAACAAAAATCCTGTTGGGCCTCATGTCAAAAATCGCCCGTAACCCGCTACCACAAAGGATTTTACATTCTATTTCACAGCTTTGAGATAATAGAATTAACATTAAGTTGTCTGGCCCGCCCCACAAAAGCATCCTATATTTGTATCATCAAAGCGAGCAAATATCAAAGCTCTCGAATAAAGAGCCCTTTTAGATAAAGATTTTTCATATGGCAAGCAATCGTTAGAGGTCGACTGTTTCTACAGTGGACCTTTCTTTTTGTACTAACTCCTCTCGCTTCTTTTTCCCGCAAGCGCAAAAAAACCCAATAAAAAGTTTATTGGGACCTTATAAAAACTGAAATCCGCGAACAAGTCGCGGACTCAGCTTCCTATATGTAACACGCGCAGTATGCTAAATGACTCAACTCCTAGAAGAACCAGCTCGATAACTGTGACCGGCTGCTCTGCAACCAACTCTGCTGAGGCTTCGGTGTATTATCGATCAGGTTAGAATCCACGACCTTCACCTTCACGCCAATCACCTTCGTGTCTTTCATTCTCTCCCTCATCCCGACAGGCAAATCACTGATCTCATTGGTTTCCGTCAGAAGAGTTGCCACCCCTCTCACC
>Ga0310811_10009400_pt1 | contig 12616 bp, 7 predicted proteins | sample YCmetagenome_FD_207642 | JGI IMG/M metagenome (GOLD analysis project Ga0310811, IMG submission 207642) | Soil microbial communities from experimental microcosm in Duke University, North Carolina, United States - YC | ecosystem: Engineered > Artificial ecosystem > Soil microcosm > Unclassified ... | reverse complement strand
CCCCTCACCGAACCCGACATCACCATCGACTTCCACCTCCTCCACCGGACTACGGAAACCAATCCGGCCGTGGTCGACAGGCTCGGCTATTCGGGTGATTTCGTTCGATCATGGAATCCGATCGCTGATGGGCGGGCTCTGATGGTTCAGGTCTGCTGGGAGGACGGTGGCGGTGAGTAGCGAAGGTCTCGACCCTCGGTCGCTGCGGTTAACCGAGCCCGTGCTGGCGGGTAGTGGTCTGGGTGGGTGCCAGGTGGTCGCTGACCAAGGTCAGGACCTGTCATGACCAATCCGCTGGTTGCGCAGAAGAAGGACTCAACCACCTGGCATACCGGCGTCAGCGTGCTCGACGACGCCGCTGGCGTCTATCAAGGGGTACAGTCCGGCAGCTGGATCGAAGGCGGGATCGCCGCGATCGGCACCGGCATGGACTTGCTGACGATGGCGATGAACCCGGTCGGCACGCTCATCTCCTATGGCTTGAACTGGTTGATCGAGCATGTCAAGCCGTTGCAGGATGCGCTCAACCAGCTTGCCGGGGACGCTGACCAGATCGCCGCCTACTCCCAGACGTGGAAGAACGTTGCCCAGGCGGTCCAGAGCGCGGGCAAGGATCTCGCTGCCACGGTGGAGAAGGACACGGCGAACTGGACCGGCCAGGCCGCTGACACCTACCGAGCGAACATCAAGGACAAGATCGATCACATCAACGCCGCCGCCACCTGCGCCGAAATCATCTCGGTGGTGGTCCAGATCGTTGGTGTGATCACCGGGGCCGTTCGCGGCCTGGTCCGGGACATGGTCACCCAAGCCGTCGGCGACTTCATTCAGGACGCCCTGGAAGAGGTCTGCTCCCTGGGGCTGGGTACCCCGGCGGTGGTCGCTCAGGTCGTCGAGCAGGTCTCGGCCTGGACCGAAAAGATCGGCGCCGTCATCAAAAAGCTCATCAACTCCGTCGAGGCGCTACGCCCGATGATGAGCAAACTTGAAGAAATCTTTGCCGCGATCAAGAAGGTCATGGCCGCACTGCACGGCCACTCAGGCGAAGAACCCCATCTGGGCGGCGACGGGAGCACGCACGCCTCATCGTTCGATGACACTCCCACTACGCGCGGCGGGGACAGCACCACCCCAGCGGGAGACCATGTCGGTGGGCCCAACGACCATGGGGCCGATGTTCCCGACACGCCCTCTGGAACGCGTGATGGGGGAACAAGCAGCAGCGGGGCCGGCGATGGACGCGTCAAGGACAGCGTCGACGATCCCAAGACCGACTCGCGTGAGACCGAGTGCGCGCCGGGCTCGGGTGACCCGGTCGACCTCGCGACCGGTCAGATGTATATGACCCAGTTCGACGTCGAATTGCCTGGAATGCTGTCCCTCATTCTCAAAAGGACGCATTTCTCCCATTATCGCGCCGGAAAGGCGTTCGGCCGGTCCTGGGCCTCCAGTCTCGATCAGCGACTGGAAATCGAGGGCGACGGTGTTTATTTCGTGGACGACTCGGCGACCAGGTTGATCTTTCCCCGGCCGGTCGCGGGCGGTGCTCCGGTGCTGGCAGCCGATGGCCCGCGCTGGCAGTTGGCGCTCTCGGATGTGGGCTTGTACACCATCCACAAACCGGAGAGCGGCCGGACACTGACGTTCGGGCAGGGGAGAGACGGCACGTATCCCCTCGCCACGATCGCGAACCGCCGTGGCCACGTTATCGAGTTTCACTACGACACCACGTTGGCACCGACGGCGGTGACGCATTCGGGCGGCTATCACGTCGGTATGGACACCGAAAATGGTCGCGTTGTGCGGTTGTGGCTCAATAACAGCGAAGGCGACGCGATCACGATCAGCCGTTACGGGTACGACGATCGCGGCGACCTCGTCGAGGTCATCAACTCGTCCGACCGGGCCTTCCGATTGGAATACGACGAAGTTGGCCGCATCACCAAGTGGATCGACCGGAACGATCAGTGGTATCAGTACTTCTACGACGGTCGCGGTCGGGTGGTACGCACCGATGGATCGGGCCGGGCCATCACCGGAACCTGGGACTACGATTCAGCACCGTCTACCACCCTTTACACGAATTCATTGGGCGAAACCATGACCTACCGACTCAATGAGCGACGGCAGGTCATTGAATTGATCGACCCGCTGGGGCACAGCACTCGCCAGGAATGGGACCGGTTCGATCGGCTGCTGTCACGTACCGACGCGCTCGGCCGGACGACGCGCTACACCTACGATGACGACGGCAATGTCACGGTCGTCACCCGGGCGGATGGGACTCAGACCGTCGCGGAGTACAACGACATTGGCTTGCCGACCGTCGTCGTCGAACCCGATGGCGCGGTTTGGCGATATGAGTACGACGACAACGGCGATGTCTCCGCGTCCACCAATCCGACCGGCGCGCGAACCGAGTACCGCTACAACGACAATGGTGGACTGGCCTCGGTGACCGATCCGGCCGGGCAGACCCGTCGGATCGAGGCCGACGCCGCGGGCTTGCCGGTCGCTGTGACAAACGCGCTGGGCGAGACCACGAGATACGTTCGCGACCAATTCGGCCGGATTACCGCGGTCGTCGACCCGGCCGGACAAGTGACCAGGCAGACCTGGACCATCGAGGGCCGCCTCGGCAGCCGAAGTTTGCCCGATGGCACGTCCGTGACCTGGCGGCATGACGGCGAAGGTGACCAGATCGAGTACGTCGATCCCATGGGCGCGGTCACTCGAATCGAGCGGACGTATTTCGGCCTGCCCGCCGTGGAAATCGGACCGGACAGTTCTCGGTTGAGGTACTCCTACGACAGCGAACTTCGCCTGGTGTCCGTGACCAACGAACAGGGGCTCATGTGGCGTTACGAATACGATGCCGCGGGGAATCGCGTTCGTGAAATCGACTACGACGGCCGGGTGCTGAGCTACGAACACGACGCCGCCGGCCAGGTGCTCCGCCGGACGAACGGGGCCGGCCAGACGGTCGGGTACACCTACGACTTGATGGGAAACGTCCTCGAGCGTCGATCGGACGGCGTCACCTCGTCCTTTCGATATGACGAACTCGGCCGGCTCTTGTCCGCCGCGAACGCCGAGGTCCGGCTCGAACTGCAGTACGACCGGCTTGGCCGGACGGTTCGCGAAACGGTCAACGGCGCCAGCGTGCACTCGGGCTACGACGTACTCGGCCGGCGGGTCCTGCGCCGGACGCCCAGCGGTGCGGAAAGCCGTTGGGCGTATGACCCCGAAGGGCGGCCGGTCTCGCTGGCCTCCGGTGGGCATTCGATCATGTTCCAGCACGACATTTTGGGCCGTGAGACAGAACGGCTCCTTGACACCGGGACCATTGTCGCGCAGTTCTGGGATGTGAACAGCCGGCTCGCTGAACAGACGGTATCCTCGTTGACCGGCGCGGCCACGAACCGTTCGCGTGCGGCGAGGCTGCAACACCGCGCGTACCAGTACCGGGCGGACGGATTGATCGAATCGGTGGCCGATCAGGTGCGCGGCTCGTCGCGTTTCGAACTCGATGCCAAGGGGCGGATAACGCAGGCCGGCGCGAGAACCGGTCAGCAGCGTTTCGCCTACGACCCGGCCGGGAACATCATACGCAGCGATACCCCGGACGGACGTCCAACGCAGCCGTGGTCCTACCTCGGCACCCGGCTGGTCGAAACCGCCAACGTTCGATACAGCTACGACCACGAGGGACGCGTAATATTCCGGCAGCGGAAACGATTGTCCGCCAGCGCGGACAATTGGCATTACCAGTGGAATTCGGAAAGCCGGCTGGTCGGGGTGACGACGCCCGACGGAACTCGGTGGCGTTACGTTTATGACCCGCTCGGGCGCCGGGTCGCCAAGCAGCGACTTACCAGGGACGGCTCCGGTGTCGCCGAGCAGGTCACCTTCCACTGGGACGGCACGGTGGTCGCCGAGCAGGAGACCAGCGGTGGTCTGGTGACCGCCTGGGACTGGGATCCCGACGGCTACCGGCCACTCACCCAGGTCGAACGCGCGCGGCTCGCGCCCCAGCAGTGGGTCGACCGGCAGTTCTACTCGATCGTCACCGACGTGATCGGCACGGCCACCGAGCTGGTCGATGCCCAGGGAACTCTGGTCTGGCACGCCGAAAGCACCATCTGGGGGCAGGCGCTGTCCCAGCTCACCTCGAGGGCAGGCACACCGTGGCGCTTCCAGGGGCAGTACCACGATCCGGAAACCGGGCTGCACTACAACTACGCCCGGTACTACGACCCGGCGACCGGACGGTACTGCAGCGTCGACCCACTCGGACTCGGTGGCGGGCCCAACGCACGAAGCTATGCGCACAATCCGGTCAACTGGTGCGACCCGCTGGGCCTCATCGTGATCTGGGGCAAGAAGAAATGCCTGGCCACAACCGAAAACGGCAAACAGACGATGAGTGGCTGGAGTGACCGCCCGCCGCCACCTCCGGGCACCACGCGCGTGCCACCAGCGGATGTTTTGCAACTTCAGCAACAGATCGGTCACCCGATCAAACCGAACTCCTTCCTCGACAATGGCGTTCCAGGCCAGCACTACGCCTCACACGCCGAACGGCAGGCCGCGGTGATCGACCCGAACGCCCCGGTCAATATTGATCTGCCACAATGTCAGGACTGTCAGGAGTTCTATCAGAAGCTGGCACAGTACCGTGGTCAAGCACAGGTGGTGACCGGCCCGGACGGGACTCGAACCTTCTTGCCCGACGGGAGTGTCCACTTTGATCCTCGATGACGTCGAACTGCGACAACTCGTGACTACCCTGCCGGACAACGGCGAACTTCCCTACCCCGTACGGCGAGAGATCCGGTTGGCGCTGGGCGAACTGGGACACGGTCACGTGGTCAAACTCGGTGAGTTGTGCGCCCGCCGGGTGGCGCCGAAATGGAGCGAGGCCTACTCTGACGACAACTTCCCCATCGACGTGATGAACGCCGCGCTGGCCGGCGCTGACGCCGACCTCGAAGCACAGCTCGGGGCACTACGCTCGCACCTCGATTCCGTCTACGACTCCGAACCGCCCTTCGCGACGGCATTCGCAGCGGGAATGGCGTGCTGGGCGGTTGCCAACGAAGCCGGCGCCGGCGAAACGTTCGAGATCGAGGCCGAGGAAGAGCGGGAATTCGATTCGGACTACTGGCCCCCCTGCTTCTTCGCCTCCGCAGCCGAGGCGGGGGGCGCGACGTGGGAGGACGCGAGCGATAACGACCAGCGTGCCGGTTTCTGGCGGTGGTACCTGCTCGAAGCGGTTCCGGCGGCACGCGATTCAGCGTGACCGTGAAGACGTTGGAACGCTGTCACCTTCGCTGGTAGTGAAGGCGGGTCGTTCGGGCGTGCGGGATGTCGATGCGTGCTTCCCCGGTGCGAAGCGCACGCAGGATGATCCGGCCGACGTACTCGGGGGAACGCGGGACCATGCCTCCTGGCCGAACCTCTGTGCGATCCCGGTACATCCCGCCCCTGAACTCGGTGGCGGTGATCGACGGCAGCACCAGCGTGACCTGGATGTTGTCGCCAGCCGGTTCCTTGCGTGCTACCGCCGGCTAGTGCCTTGACTTGCGGGTCGGTGACGTCTGTCGGCACAGCGAGCGCACCGCCGAGTTCTTGAGATCCTGCGCGCACCACTGATCGGGCAGGCCGTGAGCATCGGCAGCTGGATCGTCGTCCCCGGCATCACGGTCGTCGGCTGGGCACTCGCCCTGGTCACCATGCGCAACTACCGCGCCCGCGTCTCCTACTGGGTGTGAAAACCAGGACGTAGCCGACTGATGGGGGTCATTCATAGATGCGCGGCCAGAGGAATTCGAGAAACCACAGACCAGGAGTTGTGCCGGCCGGTTCCGGCGACAAGATTCTGACCACCAATGTTGGTCTTATCTTCTCCGAGAGTATTCCCTACGATGAGTGGCGGAAAGCCGGCCCGAAACTCTCGAGAATCGCCAGTACGTCGGCGTGGTGTCCGGGCGACTGGTCTGGTGCGCAAGTATGTCTGGGTAGCCCGCCGGTTCGTGGTGTCCCGCCGGCGGGACAGTCTCAGCTTTCAACACCACGCCGAGGTGCTATCCGGTTGTTCGATCTGCCGGAAACCGCGTGCCGTAGGAACACAATTCACTACAGACCGGAGGCCCGTCATGTCGCCACGACGGCACAGCAGCCTCAGCATGCCCACGCCGATAGAGTTCGAGAAAACATCCACAGTGGCATGAGAGATCCGGAAAGCCGAGTCCACGAAACCTGGGGCAGACCAACCGAGGCCGCACCGTCGTCGGACGAGACACCCTAATTTGCGCCGAAACCCCGCAGGAACGTGTCGACGATGACGTCAGCAGCCTGCGGCTCGCTCAGGTCGAGCAGTTCCCGCGACGCGAGGTGCAGCAGTTGGCCGAGCACATTGCCGGGCCAGCGGGCGGGCAGGCCCGGACGGAGGAGACCGTCGTCGGTGGCCCGCTGGAGGAACAGTTCCACCTCGTCGACCGAACGGAGGCGCCGTGCCCAGATCGCCGGATCCATGCGCATCTTGCTCAGCTCGACCGGCCACTTGCGGTTGACCCCGACGATTCCCTCGACATAGCGGTGCAGGGCCACCTGCACCGGCGCCTCACGGAGCCGGGCCGCCTCGATGGCCGCCTCGATCGCGTCCAGCCGTGCCTCGTACACTGCCGTCAACAGCTCTTCCCGGCCGGTGAACCGGCGGTAGATCGTCCGACGGTCCACTCCGGCCTCGGCCGCGATCGCCCCGATGCTCGTGGCGGGATCGTCGGCGAGCATGCGGGCACCCGTGGTCAGCACGAGCTCCAGGTTGCGCGCGGCGTCTGCTCTCACCCCACCAACATACTGGCCGATGTGACCATCTTGGCGCATATCCGCTACACCGGTGAGGCGTTCAGCGGGGATGGGGCTTCTCGACGGCGCCGAGCGTCCGCGCAAGGTCGGCGCGGGAGTTGACGCCCAGCTTGGGGAAGATCCGGTGCAGGTGGGTGCCCACCGTCCGGTGCGAGAGGTACAGCCGCTGCCCGATCTCCCGATTAGTCAGCCCTTCGGCGGCCAGCTGCGCGATGCCCAGCTCGTGTGGAGTCAGTTTCTCCCGCGCGTCCGGACCCCGGTTCGGACTGGTCTCCCCCGCGCTGCGCAACTCGCGCCGCGCCCGCTCACCCCACGCCGTCATCCCCAGTGCGTCGAAAGTCTCCCGTGCCATCCGCAGATGAGTCCGCGACTCCACCACCCGCCGCTGACGCCGCAACCATTCCCCGAACGCCAGGCGCACACGGCCACGTTCCGCCGGCCACCCCGCCAGATCCGCCCGCAATGCGGCCAGGAACAACTCCTCCGCCTCGTCGTTGCGGGCGAGCATCGCTCGCGCGTACCGCAAACCGATGTGCAACGCCGGCGATGGCGCCGACCTGGCCAGCGGTCGCAGGGCTTCCCGGAGGGCCTCGGTTTGCCCGGAGCGGACGGCGGCCTCCGTGAGCTCCGCGACGCAGCAGGCACTCAGCGCCAGCTGGTAGGCCGGATCCGTGGCATCGAGCATCCGGCGCAGGTCGGCGAACGCGTCCTCGAAGCGGCCTTCACCCAAGGCGGCGAGTCCGCGGGCGAGCTGCACGGTGGCCAGAACTGGCCGGGCACCTGCCGCCAAGCCGACCCGCTCAGCCTCGTCCGCCAGCGCCTGAGCCCGCTTGTGGTCGCCCCGCAGCGCGCCGATCTCGGCCTGGATGGCCACTGCCAGCCCGTACATGAACGGTTGGTGTGTCTGCTGGGCAAGCTTGGCGGCCTCGGCCGCGATCGGCACGGCCGTCGCCAGATCGCCGAGCCGGACCCGGCACCACGCCTGCACGGCCAGTGCCCTCGGAAGTAGACCGAGCCGACCTTGGGCCCGTAGGCGGGGTGCCGCGGCTGCGGTGAACCGGGCGGCCAGGTCGAAGGCACCGACCTGCATCGCCGCGTTGCCGAGGAGGCGGTCGGCATCGGGGTCCGCTCTGACGGCACCGGCCAGCTTCCGCAACCCGTCGAGCACGACGGCGCCTCGTTCGAACGGCGCGACACAGGCGGCGACCGCGACCTTCCGCGGATCGTCGCCCGTCAGCGGCAGGCGGTCCAGCACCGCCAGCAACGCTTTACGTGCCGAGGGGCCGGGTTCGGACCAGAAGCAGCGCATGGCAGCACCCCAGAGGACCCGCATCGCCACGTCGACGTTGCCCTCCGCGCCGTTCGCGTCCGCCAGCTCGATCAGCTCCGAGATGCGGGACACGTCCTCACGCACTCCGTCCTCGAAGCCGCTGAGCAGCCAACCGGCGGCGGCTCGCTGGCGAGGCGTGAGGTCCAGCGCCTGCGCCTCACGCAGCAAGCGCTCGGCGGTGTCCCGGCGACCGGATTCGGTGGCCAGCTCGGCGGCTCGCAGCAGCCGGAGGGCCAACCTGCTCCGGTCCTCGCTCAGCCGGGCCGCCTGCTCATAGGACGCGATCGCTTCGACCACCGCGCCCCGGCGCCGGGCTCGGGCCGCGGCCAGCTCCAGCTCGGTGGCCACGCTCTCATCGCGCGCCGAGGTTGCGGCGGCCTGATGCCAGGCGCACCTGCCCGGCAGCCCGGCCAAGGTCGCGGCGAGCGCGAGATGAGCCTGCCGACGCTCGGCGGGCGTCGACGCCGCGGGAATCGCCGAGCGCATCAGCGGGTGCCGGAACGTCACCGTGTCGACCCCGAGCTCGATCAACTGGGCGGTCACCGCCGGCGCCAGCACGTCGAGCTCGACGTCCGCGTCCAGGACGAACCCCGCGGCGGCCAGTGTTTCCGCTGCCGAGCCGGTCTGATTGAGCGCCGCGACCAGCAGGGCCGTGCGGGTCGGCGCGGGCAAGGCCGTGACGCGCGCGCTGAACGCGCGCTCGAGGCGCTCGCCGAGCGAGAGCACCGGGTCGAGCCCATCCCGCTCCGCCACGGCCGACGGCAACTCGGCCAATGCCAGCGGGTTCCCGGCGGCCTCGGCCAGCAGCCGCACCCGGACCGGCGGGGTGAGGCGGGGGGCCATCGAGTCGAGGAGCTCGGCCGAGTCCTGGTCGGAGAGCCGGTCAAGTGGCATCGGGGACAGCCCAGCGTCCTCCAATGGCGTACGGTCGCCGTCGCGGATGGTCGCGACCAGCACGATCGGCTCGGCTTCGATCCTGCGCGCCACGAACGCGAGGACCTCCGCGCTCGCCGGGTCGAGCCAGTGCACGTCCTCCGCCACGACCAGCAGCGGGCGGGTGACGGCGGCCTCGGCCAGCAGCGAAAGCGTGGCGAGCCCGACGAGATAGGTGTTCGGCTCGGCAGCTTCCGCAAGGCCGAGCACGGTTCCCAGCGCGTCCCGCTGCGGTATCGGCAGTGCATCCACCCCCGCCCGGAGGGCGTAGAGCAGCCGATGCAGTCCGGCATAGGCGAGGTGCTGCTCGGCCTCCGCACCGGCGGTGGTCACCACCTGGAGCCCGGCGACCGTCGCCATGGCGACGGCCTCCTCCAGCAGCGCCGACTTCCCGATGCCGGTCTCCCCCCGGATGAGGGCACCGATGCGGTCGCCCGGTCCGTCGAGGAGCTCGGCCAGCGTCTTCAGTTCGGCTTTCCGTCCGTAAAGCTGCATCGCACGGCGCTCCTACCTCAATCTTCGTGGCCGTCTTCCCGACTTTGTGCGAGTTCGCCCACAAGCGGAAACAACTGTCACATTTAAGTATTTAAGTGACGATAAACACTTGAATTAGCACATCATCAATGCACTGATTTTTTCTTCAGTACCTCGACGTGACTTTTCATCCGTTCCGGATGCCGGGCGCCTGCGCAGCTGCTGAGCGCGGCAACCTACCGACCGTGTCGTCCGGCAGCAGATCCATTTCGGTCGTGACCCGGTACGACGGTTCGAGCACGGCGCCCCTTCCTGACAGCGGGTCGCGTTCAGCCGGTGCCAAGCCCACGCACGAACGTGTCGACCAGAAGGTCGGCGGTCTGCGCGGCGTTCAGCTCCAGCATCTCCCGCGCGGTGAGGTAGACCAGCTGGCCGAGGATGTCGCCCGCCCACCCGGTGGGCAGGCCCGGACGGAGGAAGCCTTCGTCGGTGGCGCGGCGGAGGAACTGTTCCACCCTGCTGACCGCGCGGTTGCGCCGTTCGCGGATCAAGGGGTCGGCGCACATGCGGCTGAGCTCCACCGGCCACCGGCGGTTCACCCCGACGATCGCCTCGACGTAACGGTGCAGGGCCACCGGCACCGGCGCCTCCCGGAACCTCGCGCCACGGATGGCCTCCTCGATCCCGTCCAGACGTGCCTGATACACCGCTGCCAGCAACTCCTCCCTCCCCGCGAACCGCCGGTAGACGGTGCGCCGGTCGACTCCGGCCTCGGCCGCGATCGCCGCGACGCTCGCCGAGGGATCTTCGGCGAGCATACGAGCGCCGGTGATCAGCACAAGCGCGAGGTTTCTGGCGGCGTCCGCTCTCACTCCCCCACCTTGAGAGTGCTCACGTCAGAGAACGGCCTTGTCGGCGCTGCCGGGGAAGTCGGTGCTGAACGCGACGTCCTTGCCGGTGTCGAACTCGGCCCGGATCTGGTCGAGCTTCGCGCCGATCCTCCGGTGGGCGTCACTGCCCAGCACGACCCAGTGGCGCGAAGACCCGGACACGACCTCGTCGTACATGGCCTTCGCGGCCTGCTGCGGGTCACCGGGGAACATCTCCGGCGAGAGGCTGCTCATCATGCCCCGGAACGCGCCCGCCGTCGCCGCGTAGTCCGCGATTGCCGGCCCGGACGCTTTGGTGCGGTGCTCGATTCCGGTGCGGAAGGACCCGGGCTGGACGATCAGCGCACGAAGGCCGAGGGGCTCGATCTCCTGCCACAGCGCCTCGGTGAAGCCTTCGAGCGCGAACTTGCCGGCGGAGTAGTACCCGTTCGCCGCGAGGCTGGCCAGACCGTCCATCGAGGACACGTTGACGATGGTGCCCCGTCGTCGTTCCCGCATACCCGGCAGGGCGAGCCGGGTCAGGGCCACGGCGCCAAAGAAGTTGACCTCGAACAGCCGCCGGTAGTCGCTCTCCTCCTGCTCTTCGAGCGCACCGATGAAGTCGATGGCGGCGTTGTTGACCAGGACGTCGATGGCACCGAAGCGCTCCAGGGCTTCGGCCACGCCGATCTCGCGCTGCTGGGCGTCGGTCACGTCGAGGCGGACAGCCAGCGCGGTGTGCGGATAGCGTGACGCCAGCTCGGTCGTGGCGGCGATGCTGGACGCCGTGACGACCGCCCGGTCGCCTTGCGCGAGGACGTGTTCGGCGAGTGCGTGCCCGAGGCCGCTCGAGGCACCGGTGATCAGCCAGGTTCTGGTGTCCATTGTGGATTCCCCTTTGCGTTGGTCAGCGTTCGCCGAGAGGGAAGTCGGCCGCTCGGCTCATCTCGGCCCACTGCTCGGTCTCGGCCGCCCGCTCTTGGGCGGCCTTCTGCGCGGCCACGACGGCGTCGGCGCCGAGGATGAGCCGCCGGGGTGGGTTGTCCGCTCCGGCCACGTCGATGACGACCTGCGCGCCCCGGGCCGGATCGCCCGGCTGCTTGCCGTCCTGTTCGTCCCGGTAGCGGTGGATCGCTCCGACCGTTGCCTCGTAGTCGGCGCTCACGGCGTGCCGGGTCATCGAGGAGCCCTGCCAGTCGGTCCGGAAGGCGCCGGGCTCAACGATGATCACCTTCACCCCGAAGGGGGCGACTTCGCTGGCGAGGACCTCGGAGAAGCCCTCTACCGCGAACTTCGCGGTCTGGTAAGCGCCCATACCGGGCGTCCCGCCGACTCGTCCGCCAATGGAGGAGAACTGCACGAAAGTCCCGGAGCGCTGTTCGCGGAAGATGGGCAGCGCCGCCCGCGTGACGTTGACGACGCCGAAGAGGTTGGTCTCGATCTGGGCGCGGAAGTCGTCCTCCGCCGTCTCTTCGATCGGCGCGCTGTTCGCGTAGCCGGCGTTGTTGACGACCACGTCCAGGCGGCCGAAGCCACTGGTGGCGTCCTTCACCGCGCGTACGGCGGCGGCGGAGTCGGTGACATCCAGCGCGACCGCGCGGATCCGGGTTCCGTACCGGCCCACCAGGTCGTCCAACTGCTCGGGCCGTCGCGCGGTGGCGACTACGGATTCACCCGCCTCCAGGACAGCCTCGGTCAGACTGCGCCCGAAGCCGCGTGCGGCTCCAGTGATCAGCCAGATCCTACTCATTGAAGGTTCCTTCCACTCATACCCTTACTGCACATCACTGTAGCACTTAACCTGTCATTCGCCACACGTCGAAGACACTAATACTGCCCGATAGGTACGACAGTGGTGACGTTTCTGACAGCCAAGCTCGACCAGGCCGAGCGGTCGCTGCGCGAGGACCAGAAGATCAGCCTGGAACTCCCCCAGACCGCGGTGCCGGCGGGACGGACACTGTTCCTCGGCGAAGGCCTGCGCAAACGCGACCTGTTCGGCGAGGGCGTCGACCTGGCCATCCGCGGACCGGAACGCATCGCACCGAGCGGCGCGAACGGGTCCGGGAAGTCCACTCTGCCGCGGATCGTGCACGGCGAACTCGACGCCGAGGGCAGCGATACCAAGCGCGCCGATGCC
>Ga0310811_10009398_pt1 | contig 12618 bp, 17 predicted proteins | sample YCmetagenome_FD_207642 | JGI IMG/M metagenome (GOLD analysis project Ga0310811, IMG submission 207642) | Soil microbial communities from experimental microcosm in Duke University, North Carolina, United States - YC | ecosystem: Engineered > Artificial ecosystem > Soil microcosm > Unclassified ... | reverse complement strand
ACAAGCTTGGCCGCGTGCTGGTGCAGTATTTCGGCCTCGGCGAGGTCACCGGCAACATCACCGTGCTGCCGGCCAATTTGCACGATCCCGAGGACTCACCGCACGCGCGGATCGGCACCTGCGGTTTCGAGCGCACCGGCATGCAGGTCTCGATCCAGGGCGACGACGGGCGTGAACTCAAACCGTTCGAGACCGGCGAGATCTGCGTCGTTGGCCCCGCCGTGTTCGCCGGCTATTACGACAACCCGGATGCCAACGCGAAGGCGTTTCGCGACGGCTGGTTCCGCACCGGCGATCTCGGCCATATCGACGCGGAAGGCTTTGTCTACATCACCGGCCGTGCCTCCGACATGTACATTTCAGGCGGCTCCAACATCTATCCGCGCGAGGTCGAGGAAAAGATCTTGACCCATCCCGCGATCGGCGAGGTCGCCGTGTTGGGGGTGCCCGACCCGTTCTGGGGCGAGGTCGGCGTCGCCGTCTGCGTCGCGCGCGAGGGGGCTGCTGCCGTCAGCGAGGCGGAGCTGGCGGCGTTCCTGGCGCCAAAGGTGTCGCGCTACAAGATGCCGAAACGCTTCTTCTTCTGGGAGGCGCTGCCGAAATCCGGTTATGGCAAGATCCCGAAGCGGCTGGTGCGCGACGAACTCGAGGCGCGCGGGCTGCTGGATTTGACCAGGGATGCGTCGCAATGACCCTGGCAAAGCCGCATCGCGCCGCACCCGAGGGGACGCGCAGCATCCGCCAGCCGGGTCCACCCGCGCCGGAGCGCATCCAGTGGGTCGAGGCGCGCGGCCGCGCGTTCGCGTTCACGCTCGAAGCGGGCCTGCCGCTATTGGAAGCCGCGCGCCGCGGCTTTGCCCAAGCCGGCTTTGCCGGCGGCGTGTTGAGCCTGCGCGGCGGCGCGCTCGGGCCGTTTGCCTACGTGATGCCGGCGCTATCGAAGACCGGGGCGAATGCCGCATTCTACAGTGACACGTTTCGCCCCGCCGGCGTCACGCCGCTGAAGTTTGCGGCGATGACGCTCGGCGAGCGCGACGGCGCGCCGTTCTTCCATTGCCACGGCCTGTGGACCGAGACCGACGGCAATCTGCATGGCGGCCACATCCTGCCCGAGGAGAGCGTGGTCGCTGCGCCCTTTGCGGTAGAAGCGTTCGGGATCGACGGCGCCGCTTTCACCGCCGATGTCGATCCCGAAACCAATTTCAAATTGTTCGGACCCGTCGCGCGGGCTGTGACCAGCGCCGACGCCAACAGCCGGGCCTTTGCGTTGCGGCTGCGGCCGAACCAGGATTTTGCCTGCGCGCTGGAAGCGTTTTGCCGGCAGCACGGGATTTTCAACGCGCGCATTCATGGCGGCGTCGGCTCTACCATCGGCGCGCATTTTACCGATGGGCGGAAAATCGTGCCGTTCGCGACCGAACTGATGGTCCGCGCGGGCACCATCGCACCGGGGGCGGATGGGACACTGGAGGCGGCCCTCGATATCGCGCTGGTGGATTATCTCGGCGGCATTGCGGAAGGGCAGCTGATGCGCGGCGACAATCCGGTGCTGATGACGATGGAGCTGGTGCTCGAGGTGCTCTGATTTTGGGTATGGAAGGCCGGTTGGTATGAACCGGCCTTCCATCTGGACGTCAATTACTGGCAGACCAGTTCACGCCTGCTGACGAGACCGATGTTGGGGACCAGCACTTCGCGACGCACGTAGTAGCAGTCGCCGCCGTAGCCGCTGTCGACCAGACCAACGCCGATCGACAATCCGCCACCCCAACCGCCATGCCCGTGATGGAATCCGCCACCGGGGTTCCATCCACCGCAACAGCCCTTGAACCCGGCGCTGGCGGGGGCGATGGCCGACGCGGCAAGCGCGACGGCAGCGGCGGCAATCAATGCGAACTTCTTCATGACATACTTCCTCTGTTTGGCCCGGCGCTGATGGCGCGGGGCGTTGCCGCAACGGGCGTTCGCTGAATGCTGGCGTCCTGTTTGCACCGGGTTGGTGGCGCGTCATGTTTCGCTGGTTCACCGGTGCTTGCCGAACTTCATTCGGTTCTCTATCGCGCGTGATCTGAATCACGGTGGACCGCATGCGGGTATTTTTCACGTGCACCTTCAGCGCACCGAGACCATCATCGTGCTGTCGTCGCTGAAGGAGACCGCGCAGATCCCGACGCGGGAGCCGGCGTCGATGTGCGGTGAGGCGTTGGGTTTCGTAGGGTGGGCAAAGGCGCGCTTGCGCCGTGCCCACTATCTGTGATTCACGCACCATGGTGGGCACGCTCCGCTTTGCCCACCCTACGAAGCAAGCGCATTTCCGATTCACGGTTCAAACAGCCATGCTTCCGTCATTGCGAGGAGCGTAAGCGACGAAGCAATCCATTCTTTCGTTACGCCGTGCGATGGATTGCTTCCGCCTTCGCCAAGGCTTCGGCGGACACGTCGCTTCGCTCGCAATGACGGCAGATACAGTTTCGCGATCCCGCGACGCGTTGCGCCCGAGGTCTGCTGGAAACTCTTCGCCCTCGATAGAAAAGAGGGCGCAGGGAATGCCGGATGCGCGCTGCACCCGCGGTCTCATGTGCAATGGGTAGAAAGAGTGCGCACATGAGCATACAGGGCAGCGGAGAACATCCGACATCCCCTGCGCAATGGCTTTACGGCTTATAACGTGATCTCCCCGGAGAACGGCTCTTTTGCCTCCGTGGCGCCCCGAAGGCTATTGCCCAAGGGTGCATTGACGCCAGCACCGCGGCGTCAGGACCACACGTCTTTGCCGTACGCGTCTGCCGCGCTCGTCTGTCGCAGCTTTCGCGTCCACCGCATCCCCGTCCCACGTTCGTGACGATCGCGAGCGCCCCTCTGGTCGGGACGGGATGGCGGTGGATATAGCCCGGCTTTCATTTCTGGAAAAGCGAAATATTTTTCTATTTGGGGCTTGACACGATTTCCGGAAATCGGAATCTATGATTTGCCCAACGGCCACTCGTCAAACCGACAGCCCCGCCTCCGCGCAATTGACGAGCCGCGCCGGCACGCCGACGGCGGTGCAGCCGCCGGGCACGTCGTGCTCCACCAGCGCGCCGGCGCCGATCCTGGCGAAATCGCCGATGCTGATGTCGCCCAGGATCGTGGCGCCGGTGCTGAGCAGCACGCCGCGGCCGATCCGGGGCGCGCGGTTCGGCAACTCCTGCTTCCGGCCAATGGTGACGTTTTGCATGATCGTGACATCGTCGCCGACGACGGCGAAGGCGCCGACGATGATGCCGGTCGCATGATCGAGGAAGACCCGCGTCCCGATCGAGGCGGAGGGATGAATGCTGACCTGAAGCGAATCCGACGACAGGCTTTGCAGCAACAGCGCCAGATCGGTGCGGTCGTGACGCCAGAGCCAGTTGGAAACGCGCCAGGCCTGCAGCGCGACGTAGCCCTTGAAGTTCAACAGCGGCGGCAACAGCCGCGTCGTCGCCGGATCGTGAACGACGATGCCTTGCAGATCCGAAGCTGCCGCGTCGACCAGGCCGGGCGCGGCATCAAACGCCTTATTGGCGATGCCTGTGAAAAGCTCGCGGTCGTCAGCACTTCTGCCGAGCCGCTCCCCGATCTGATGGGCAACCGCACGGCCGAGGCCGGGATGATCGAGGATCGCGGCCGACAAGGATCGGCCGAACAGCGGATCGCTGGCGACGACGCTTTCGGCCTCACGGCGGACCCGCTGCCAAAGCTGGTCGACTGGTGCGATTGGTTTCTGGTTCATGGCCGTCCGCCCCCTGGTGGTGCAGGTCCCAAATATAGGCCCTGGAAAGAACTGCGCCAGCGCAGGCACTAATTTCCATACAGGACGATGCGAATGACCGTCGCAGTCCCGAGTAACGCACACAATAGATAGAAGAAGAATAAGGCTCGCGCGGCCCAACCTCCGGTTTGCGATTTCCTGGACAGATTGCCGCGTCCGCCCTCAAGCAGGAGGGGAGCCCAGCAGAAGACCAACAAGGCCAAGAGATTGGTCCAGCTCATTCCGCCTCTCTTGAGACCGCCTCGGTTGGCAGCCTTCTGTCCCACCAGCCTAGCCTGCAATCTCGCCTATTGAACATCGCGACTATCCTAAAGCAAACCGCCCGTCTGCTCATCGCAAACGGGCGGCTCATGGCCGTCAGGCGCTATGGGGGCACATCGCCTTAAGGCTTAGCTTTTGGGAATCGCGGCTCAGCTTTGCGGCGCATCGTTCGGCGGGGTCGGACGCGTCTTGTGCTGCGCCATGAAGGCGTCGAATTCTTCCTTGTCCTTGGCGTGACGCAGGCGATCGAGGAAATCGCGGAATTCGACCTGCTCCTCCTCGAGACGCTTCAACGTTTCCTGGCGGTATTCGTCGAAGGCGCGGTTGCCGCTCGAGGGCGGGCCGAAGCCGCCGAAGGGAAAGCCACGGCGCTCCATGCGGCCGCGCATCCGCTCCATCTTGTACTGCATCCGCTCCATCTTGTTCTGCCAGCGATCCTGGTGACTCCAGCAACCCATTTTTCTGCTCCCGAGTGTGAAAAAGAGAAGGGCAAGTCCGATCGGCCACCAGATGATGAAGCCGAGGATGGTCACGACGATCCAGCCGGGATGCCAGGGCGAATCCAGCATATGCGGGGGCCGATAGGATTCTTCGGTGGGGCCGCGCCATCGATTGACATCTGCGGTGTAGGCCATTTCCCTCTCCATGACGGCAATCACGCCGTTGTGAATGTAAATAACATTTACATACCTAAACCATCCCGGATTTTTGTCAAGCGGGCGGCAGGCGGCCGGCGCAAAAATTATTTTGGGCTGCCCCAGGGACCAGATGGAGGAACCGGCGGCGGACCGGACGGCTTCGCGCCTGCCGGGTCCTTCGTGGCGGAACGGCGATCGGTCGGAAAGCCGAGCCCGCGCAGATAGATCAAGACTTCGGCTTCCAGCAGATCTTCCGCCGACATCGGCAGCTTGCGGCGCGCGGCATCGCCGCGCGCGAACAGCGACGCCACGCCATGCGACATCGACCAGATGTGCAGCGCCATCATCATCGCCGGCGGCCGCGGCATACCCGCCGGCACCAGGGCGGCGAGACGCTCGGCGGCAGCCCTGATCACCGCGAAGGCGCGTTCGCTCGCCGCCTGCAAAGCGGGGCTGAGATCGACGGGAAGGCCGGATTCGAACATCGCCGAATAGAACGCCGGCTCGTTGCGGGCAAAGGCCAGATAGGCCTTGCCGAGCCGCTCGAACGCCGTGACGGTGTCGGGGCGGCCATCGTCCCAGGCTTGCGTCAGCAACGCCTCGAACTGCTCGAAGCCGCGCTGCGCGATCGAGGACAGCAGTTCATCGCGGTCGCGAAAATGCCGGTAGGGTGCGGCCGGGCTGACGCCGGCCATGCGCGCGGCGTCGGCAAAGGTGAAACCGGCCGCACCCTTCTCCGCGATCAGGCCGAGCGCAGCCTGCAGCAGCGCCTCTTTCAGATTGCCGTGATGATAGCCGCGCTCGGCGCGGCGCTGTTCCTTGCGCCAACTCATGTGAAAGGCTTTTACATGAGTTGGCGGCGAAGGTCACTAGCTCAACGTTTCGTGACGCCCGGGCAAGCGCTGGCGTTCACAAAGATTAACGGTATCTAACGGGTGCGTGGCGGTCACGAAACGCTCTAACCACCCGGAATCGGGAGCACCGGCATGATCTCAATGCGCTCGCCCGGGAAAATCGTAAAATGCGGGTGGTTCTCGAACAGTTTCGCTGCGGCCTCGTGGGAAGCGGCGCGGACCACCGTGAAGGCCCCGATCTCGTTGCTGATGTCGGCGATCCCGCTTGAATCCACCCGCTTGGTCTTGCCCAGCGGGCCACCGAGTTCGACCAGCGCCGCCTGGTGCTTTTCGACCCAGGCCTTCCATGCCGCGACTCCCTGCTGCTCCCTGGCCCGCCGCTCCGCCTCCGGCAGCGCGTTCCAGGCCGCCATTTTCGCGCTGGTCTTGCTGCCGAGGAACACGGCGAGGAACGTATCGTTGCCGCTCATTGGATGGTTCTCCATTGGGGTTGAGAAATTGGCGGTAAGAATTTCGACTTAGCGACGCGCAGTCCTGCCTTGCATCTCTGCAAACCCGGCGGCCGCCTCGCGCACTTCATCGGAGAAATCGGCCATCTCCTGCACCCGGCGGATTTCGATGATCTCGTTCTCCGAGGCCGGACACTTGCAGGCCCAGGCGATCGCCTCCTCTTGCGACTTCACGTCGATCATCCAGTAGCCGCCGAGCACTTCCTTGGACTCGGTGAAGGGACCGTCGGTGACCACCGGCTTGCCGGATGCAAACGAGACCCGCGCGCCCGCCGAGGGCGGATGCAGCCCGTCGAGCGTGATCAGGATGCCCGCCTGCTGCAGCGCCTCGTTGTATTTCATCATCGCCTTGACGCGCTCGGGGTCGAGCTGCACGTCCGGCGGTGCGGAGCAATAGCCCTGGGGGATCATCAGCAACATGAATCGCATGGTGGTGCTTCCTGTTTCGTGGCGTCATTTCTTCGCCTGCGCGCGCAGGCGCTCTTCCTGCTCGCGCAGTTGGGGGGTCAGGGCGTCACCAAAATCCTCGGCCGAAAACACCTGGCGGATTTCGATCTCGGCGCCACCGCCGAACGGCGCGCGCTTCATCCAGTCGATGGCCTCATCGAGCGACCCGGCCTTGATCAGCCAGAAGCCGGCAACCAGATCATCGGTCAGCGGGAAGGGCCCGCGGCTCGCACGGCCCTGGCCACCTGCATACCTGATCCGCGCGCCCTTCGAGGACGGATGCAGGCCCTCGCCCGCCTCCATCATGCCGGCGTTGACCAGCTCCTCGTTGAATTTGCCCATCGCGGTCAAGAGTTCCGTACTTGATTCCGGCTTCCGTCTCCTTGCTCGCCTTCACAATCACCATGAATCGCATCGTCACGCTCCGTTTGCAGGTCCGGGCCGGTCGGCCGGTCAGCCCGCCGAGCCATCGCTCATCAACAAGACGATCCGCCCTTTGCGGCACCGACATGTCGATTGGAATTATTTTGGAGGTAATTGCCGGGGTGCCGCACACCTTGACCTCATCGTGGTCAGACTCAGAGGATGACGGGATGCTTCTGGTGCTCAGGACACGGCTTCCCACCGCCGCGTCACTCCGGTAGCTCCCTCCACCGTCTGCTCGAATACCGGCGAGGCGAGCACCGCATGAATGTGCAGCGTCGCGGTGCCCGAGTTGCGGAAGCCGTGCATGCGCCCGGGCGGGATGATCAAGGATTGCCCCGGCATGACGATGATGCGTTCGTTGTCGAGCCACATCTCGGCTTCGCCCTCGCGCACCGAGAGCACTTCCTCGACCGGGTGGCAATGCGTCGGCGTCCCCATGCCGGGGGCTACCCATTGCTCGAAAATGCACAGCTGCGCCGCGCCGTTGACGGCCGAGACCACCATGCGGGTTTCGACGCCCGGCCGCCAATGCTCCGGCGGTATCGACATCGGATCGCTGATTTTCATGGAACAGGCCCTTTCGCACCTCGGATATCGCGCCTTAGCAAAGCAGACGGATGGCTTCCGTGCTAGGAAAACAGCAAATCACCCCAACGGCGGAACCGCGATGGCCCTACCTCCGAAAAAAGTCGCACTCGTCACCGGCGCCGCGCGCGGCATCGGACTTGCGACCGCCAAACGGTTCCTCGCCGAGGGCTGGCGCGTGGCGCTGCTCGACATCGAGGGCGCGCTGCTGCATGGCGCGGTCGAATCTCTGGCCGATCCCGACAACACGCTGGCGCTGCATTGCGACGTTTCCGATGCCGGGGCGGTGGCGGCCGCGATGGCCGGTCTGAGCCGCCGTTTCGGCCGACTCGACGCGCTGGTCAATAATGCGGGAATTGCGGTATTCGCGCCGCTGCTCGAGACGTCGAACGAGGACTGGAACCGGGTGCTGGCGGTCAACCTCACCGGGCCGTTGCTGTGCACCAAGGCAGCCGCACCCCTGATGCGCGAGCATGGCGGCGGTGCGGTAGTGAACATCACCTCGATTTCGGCGGTGCGCGCCTCCACGCTGCGCTCGGCCTACGGCACCAGCAAGGCGGGCCTTGCCCATCTCACCAAGCAGCTCGCGGTCGAGCTTGCCTCGCTCGGCATCCGCGTCAACGGCGTGGCGCCCGGCCCGGTCGACACCGCGATGGCGAAGGCGGTTCATACCCCGGAAATCCGCGCCGATTACCACGACGCCATTCCGCTCAACCGCTACGGCCTCGAGGAGGAACTGGCGGAAGCCATATTCTTCCTCTGCAGCGACCGCGCCAGCTACATCACCGGACAGATCCTCGCCGTCGATGGCGGGTTCGACGCCGCCGGCATCGGCCTGCCGACGCTGCGCGGCGAACGCAGGAACGGCTGACGCAGCCAGCTACACCCACCATCGCGCATTGCGCCGGTGTCTCCGGTGCGAGCTACCAACAAACGCTGGAGCCGTGGCGGCTACGCCGCCTTCGATATCGTCCGCCGGAACTTGCCGGTCTTGATCCGTTTGGTCTTGCTGGCGCGGACTCTGAACCTGGTTTTTTCGCTGGTGACGCCGGCGGCAAACATTTCCTTCATCGGTGTCCAATAGGCTTCGATCCAGCCGCGTTGGTGGCCGCTATAACGATGTGGCGGAATGCCGATCTGGGTGAACCTCAATCGCGAGCCGCCGGAAATTTTCACGATATCGAAGATCGCGATCGAGTAATGGTCCGGCCACCAGCCGGTTGCCCGCCATGCCTGCACGATCCTGCGGCCGGGCACGAGCGCCAGATTGAAGCCGGAAATATGCGATCCCCAGGCGGTGAATTCGCCTCCGACCTTGTTGCTGATCCTGGCGGGTTCGCCCGATAGCGAGGCATGCTTCTTCGAAACCATCAGCATGTCGTAGACATCTCTTGGCGAGGCCTTGAACGTCACATTCTGGCGCAGGGTCTTTGTCTTCATCATCACCTCCCGGGATTTATCGCACGTGAGCCTGGGCCGCCTGCCCGCCCCTGCCTCAAGCCGAATCCAGAACCGCCGACGGCAGGCGACCGAGATAGCGCGACCATCGCTCGCCATGAATGTCCACGGCATCCGGAGGCAAGCGGCTGTGGCGAAGACGAAGCAGCGACCCGCCATCCCTCGGTTCGAGGTCGATCTCGACCAGCGAAGCTCCGGGCGGCAGCATGGCAAGCGTCGAATCTCCCGATTCCCAACCCCACGTGAAGGCCACCCGCGTCGGCGGCTTGACCTCGACGTAGCGGCCACGGGCAAAGTTGCCGCGGCTGACTTCAACCCGGAACCGGCCGCCCGGATGTGGTTCCAGTTGATGGGACAGGCCGATCCACTTCGCCATCAATCGTGGATCGGTCAGAAACGCGAAGACAATTTCGGGCGGCGCGGCGATGAACACCTCGCGCGTCAAAACCGCGGGGTCGGCTTTCATCGAATTTTGCCCCTTCTTGCCGCCGCTTCCGCCGCGTCCTTGAGTTGCGCAAGATGGTCGTCCCAGAATGCGCCGAGTTCGGCCCGCAGCCGGGCGATGGCCGGCCGGTTAGCGCGATAAAAACGCCGCGTACCCTGGTGCCGCTCGAAAACCAGCCCACTCCGCCGCAATACGGTCAGGTGTTGGGAGACCGCCGGTCTGGTCATTGCAAATCCCGCGGAAATCTCCCCGGCCGTCCGCTCCTCACGCCATACCATCGCCAGGATTTGGCGGCGGGTGCGATCCGACAGAGCTCGCAACATGGCGTCCATCAAACGTATGTTAGATATTACTTACGTTAGAGTCAACTAACAGATAGCGAACGCAAATTTCGGTCCCCGAAGCCGCGGCCTCCGGCGGATCGTGGAACCTTGCCGCATGGAAGGCCGTGGATTAACTCAAAGAAGCTGAGGGACACGAAGGAGCCGCGCATGCGCATGGCGGTCATCAAGCTGGTTCTTGTCACGGTGGCGCTGTGGACGGCGATCGCGCAGGCTGAGGCCGAGGTGCGCATTCTCGCCAGCCCCGGCGGTCAGGTCGGGCCGTTCCTCGACCTGTTCGCCCGCGTGCGCGCGTCCGGCGAGCGCGTCGTGATCGACGGGCCGTGCCTGTCGGCCTGCACGCTGGTGCTGAGCATGGTGCCGGGCGAGCGCATCTGCGTGACGCGCCGCGCCGTACTCGGCTTTCACGCCGCGCGGTCGATCGACCAGCGCGGCCGGATGTATGCCGAGCCGGAAGCGTCGCAGGCGGTGCTCGAGGCGTATCCGGCACCGGTGCGGGGTTGGATCAGCCGCCGCGGCGGATTGTCGTCGCGGCTATTGTTGCTGCGCGGGCGCGAACTCGCTGCGATCTATCCGTCATGTCGGTAGTCGCTTCGCAGTTTTGTACGGTGGGCAAAGGCGCGCTCTTCGCGCCGTGCCCACCATCCACACTGCGGCAGGAATGGTGGGCACGCTTGCGCTTTGCCCACCCTACGATTCGGTAATCACATATCGTCCATCGGGCAGTTCACCATCCAGGGGATGCCGAACCTGTCGACGCACATGCCGAACCCCTTGGAGAAGAAGGTCTTGCCGAACGGCATGTTGACGCTGCCGCCGTCGGCCAGCGCCTTGAAGCGGCGCTCGGCATCGGTGGGGTCCTCGACCTGCAGCGAGACCGCATAACCCTGCGGTTTCTGGAAATGACCGGGGGCGGCATCCGAGGCCATCAGCACCTCGCCGTCGATCGTGAGGCGCGCGTGCATGATCTTCTTCTTGTAGTCCGCCGGGATCGGCATTTCGGCAGGGCCACCTTCATAGGGCAGCATCGCCTCGATCCGGGCGCCGAGAACTTTCTGGTAGTACTTCAGCGCTTCCTCGCAATTGCCGTCGTAGAACAGATAGGGATTGACCTGCATCGCTTGCTCCTTGCCTGATCGTTCGAGCGCCTACTTTTCGGCGAGCTTCTTCAAATTGGCGAGACCGACCTCAAAGTCCCGGCCGATCATGTGGTCCAGGTTCATGAACACCTGCATCAACTTCGACATGAAGACGGCGGGCCCGGACATCGTCCAGGTCAGATTGGTGACATCGCCCTGCGGCAGCATTGTGAACTCGGCGGTGTTGTGGCCCTCGAACGGCTTGAAGAAATCGAGCTTGATCGTGATCTTCGACGGCACCGCCGTTTCGAGGATTTCCATCCGGCCGGAACCGACATTGTTGTTGCCATCCCACGCATAGACCGCGCCCTTGCCGTTTTCAGTGCCTTCGTAGGTGCGGTTCATCGCCGGGTCCTTGTTCTCGTAGGGCGACCAGGTTCGCCACTGGCGAAAATCGTTGATCATTGGAAAGATCCGGTCGGCCGGCGCCTTGATGCTGGTCGCGCGCTGCACCCGTAACGTATTCGGCTTGGTGGCGGCGAGAATCAGCACGGCGGCGATGGCAATCGCGATGATGACGGCGATGATGGCAATGATCTCGAACATGTCCGGCTCCGTACAGGCAGGTGATGATTGAGGCAAGTCAGCGGTGGAAGGGAATCAGGATGCGCAAGGCCGGATCGCGCAGCCACAGCCCGCCCCACACCATCAGTCCGAGATAAAACCCGAACAGGACGTGCGTGAAAAGAGGGCTGCCGATCCGCACATGGGAAGCGATCGCGCCGCCGAGATAGCCGGTCAGAAGGATGGCGCCGAGCATCGAGGTCGGCGGCACCGAATAGAGCACGGTACAGACGATGGTGATGATGCCGAGACTCCGCGCCAGCGTTTCGCTGGAACCATAGCCCATCTTGTCCATCGTTTCCGTGACCACCGGCCACGGCACCAGCTTGATGGCGCCGTCGAACAGCAGGAACACGATGACCAGCCCCGAGAGAACGCGGCCGGTCCATCGGGCGGGTTTTGCGACCGGCGCGGTCTCGGCGATCGTGGTCATGGCTTTCTCCTGTCGTGCTGTCTTGAACGGCTTCGATTTCAAGACGAACGACGGAGATGAAATCCGACAGGGACGAAACTATTTTCATTCGGGCCGGTTCTCTTCCTTCTCCCCTTGTGGGAGAAGGAAGAACGACTACTTCCCCGCCTTCGCGCCGCGCGGGGCGCTGTCGCGCATCAGGCGGTCGAGATGCATGCGGATATGGGCGGCTTCGGCCGAGGTATTGGCGAGCGCGATGGCGCGGTCGAAGGCGATGCGGGCTTCCTCGTTGCGGCCGAGCTGCATCAGGAAGGCCCCCCGCACGCCGAAGAAATGAAAATAATTCGACAGCCGCGGCGCCAAGGGCTCGATCATCTCGAGCGCAGCTTCAGGCCCGCGCACGTTGGACACCGCGACCGCGCGGTTCAGCGTCACCACCGGCGACGGCTGCATCACCTCCAGCGCGCCGTACAGCAGATCGATCTGGGTCCAGTCGGTATCTTCGGGCTTCTCGGCGCGGGCATGGAGAGCGGCGATCGCCGCCTGCACCTGGTAGGGTCCACTGCGGCGGTGGCGCATCGCCTTGTCGATCAACGCCAGGCCTTCTGAAATTATCTTCTGGTTCCACTTGGAGCGGTCCTGATCGTCGAGCAGGATCACCGCGCCATCCGAATCAAAGCGCGCCGCAGCGCGCGCGTGCTGCAGCAGCAACAGCGCCGTCAGCCCCATGATCTCGGGCTCGCTCT
>Ga0310811_10009397_pt1 | contig 12618 bp, 7 predicted proteins | sample YCmetagenome_FD_207642 | JGI IMG/M metagenome (GOLD analysis project Ga0310811, IMG submission 207642) | Soil microbial communities from experimental microcosm in Duke University, North Carolina, United States - YC | ecosystem: Engineered > Artificial ecosystem > Soil microcosm > Unclassified ... | reverse complement strand
CGTCGGTGATCGTGATGCCGACCGAGGTGTCCTGCCCGCGCGGCAGGTCGAGGTGGGCGTTGGTGCGGTACCAGGAAACGCCGGGCGTGGTGTCCTTGGCCGGCAACGTGGTGGCCGGCCAGTTCCGGTCGGGGTAGCCCGGCAGCGACTCGCCGGTGCGCTCGCCGTACAGGCCGCCGGTGTTCAACGGCCCCCGCACCTGGTCGAGGCCGTTCGCACCCTGAAGACGCCAGGTGACCGAGGTCAGCGGCGAGCCGGTGATCCGGGCGCCGATGAGGCCGCGGGCCGCCTTGTTGCCGTTGTTGGAGCCGTAGTCCTCGTCGTGGCCCATGTTCACGGTCAGCACGGACAGCTCGTTGTCGCCCTTGCGCAACGCCGAGGCCGGGAAGGTGAAGGTGTGCTGGGTGGTGGTAGAGCTGCCGACGAAGGTTCCGTTGAGCCACACCGAGGTCGCGCCGGCCGAGCCGCCGCTCTGCGACGACAGGGTGATGCCGGTCTGCGTGCCGTCGCCCACGAACTTGCCGCGGTACCAGGTGTTTCCGGTGTGGAAACCGTAGTCGTCGGCGAACAGCACCGGCAGCGAGCCGGCGACCGTGCTGCTGTTGGAGGTCATCTTGTCGGCCACCGGCCAGCGGGAGTCGTCGAAGCCGGGCTGGCTCTCCGGCGATTCCTGCTGGTGCTTCCAGTCGGTCAGCGCCGGCAGCGTGACCGGCTTGGCCACCGGCAGCGTGCCGGTCCGGCTGCCGCTGCTGGCGGTCTGGGTCCTGACGTCGCGCCCGTTCCACGTGATCTTGTCAGCGCTGCTGAACACCTCGACCGAGCCGTCCGTGTCGGTGTCGCCGGTCAGGGCCAGCGTGCGACCGGAAGCCTTGGCGGTGCGCAGGAGGTGCGTGCCACGGACCAGTACCGGGCCGGCGGCGGTGTCCTGACGCCAGAACGTCTCCGCGGTCGCCTTGTCTCCCAGCAGGAGCAGCAGAGGCCGCGCGCCCGGCTCGCTGACCAGCACCCGTGTGAGTCCCTTGTGGACGTAGTTCAGCCGGAGATCACCGCGAGCGGCGTCCCAGGTGCTGGTGGCGTCGCCGCCCAGCACGGTCACGGTCGGCTGCTTGGCGTAGCGCAGCACGGTCTCGCCCGGCCCGCCGGCGTCCCCGTACAGGACGGCGATGTCACGGTTGCCGATGGTGGCGTTGGTCATGAGCTCGGACGTCGAGTACTGCATCCGCGACTGACCGAGGTCGTAGCCGGCGACCAGGATCTTCGACTGGCGGCCGTTCAGCGTGATGCCGGTGTCCGGCTGCTGCGGCACCGACGGGTAGTAGTCGTTGGTCGCCGCCGACAACAGGTCGACCGCGTCGACCACGACGAAGGCGCCCGTGGCAGCGGGGTTCTTCTGGCCGGTGACGACGATCTTCAGCGTGTGCGGGCCGTCGGCCAGCCCCCGGACCTCGTAGCCGGTCAGCTGGTTCTGCTTGGTCGCCGAGTACAGATCGACGGTGCTGACCTTGGTGCCGTCCAGGTACACGTCGGCGATGCCGTGGTTGCCGTCCTTGGACGTGATCCAGCGGATTCCGCCGCCGGTGAAAGGAATGTTCACGCTATCACCGGCCGTGTTGGAGAACGACTCCGTGTGCTGGTAGTCGCCGCCGGTGTAGTTCTGCTCCGGCCCGACATGGCTCCAGGAGCCGGTGTAGGCCACGGCCGGATCGTCGTACGTGTAGCCGGAGTGCGCGGCCAGGTCGAGTGCGACGTGCGTGGTGTCGGTCGCCGTCGACGTGGAGTTGCTGTGCCGCAAGGTGTGGAACTGGGTGTGCGTGTCGGGGTTGATGCGGGCGGTGTCGGTCAGCGCGCCGGAGGTGAGCGGGGCCGAGCCGAGGCCGTCGGTCTTGGTCAGCGGCGCCACCGACTGCGTGAACTCGCCGATCAGCTTGTCCTCGTAGTACTTCGGGTCCAGCTGGCGGCTCTCGGTGATCGCCGCGCCGTAGTCGTAGGAGGTGTAGTTCTGCGGGATCGCGCTCCAGCCCCACGAGGTGCCGCCGTAGAGCATGTAGAAGCTCTGCGCGGTCGCCCCGGCGGCGATGTTCTGCTTGTAGAACACGTTCGCGAACTGGTCATTGATCAGCTGTCCGCACTTGGCGTAGCCCGGGCCGCCCCACGGGTCGAACGCGCCGCCCTGGAATTCCGGCGTGTACAACGGCTTGCCCGCCGGGTGGTCGTAGCTGATGTCGGGGACGCCGTTCCAGGCCGTCGGGTTCGAGCAGTCGAAGCCCTGCGGGTAGGAGTCGGGGCCGTCCACGTCCAGCGCCGCCGCGCCCGAGTTGAAGGTGCCGTTGTTGTTGCCCGTCAACGGCACCTTGATGCCGTCGGCCTTGGCCTTGTCCTCGAGGTGCTTCATGTAGGTGCGGCCGGCGTCGCTGCCGTTGTAGTACTCGTTCTCCACCTGGTAGGCGATCACGCTGCCGCCGCCGTCGGTGAGCTGGTGCCGCTTGAGGATGCCGTCGATCTGCGACTGCCACTCGTCGGAGTAGGCCAGGTAGGTCGGGTCGGCCGAGCGGGTGTGTCCCGGCGTGGTGGACAGCCAGGTCGGGAAGCCGCCGCCGTCCACCTCGGCGTTGATGTACGGGCCGGGCCGCGCGATCACGTACAGCCCGGCCCGCTCGGCCATGTCCAGGACCTTGTCGATGTCCCGGACGCCGCTGTAGTCGTAGACGCCCTGGGCCGAGGACTGGTAGCCCCAGTCGAAGTACAGCGAGGTGGCGTTGAAGCCGGCCGCCTTCATCTTCTGGAAGATGTCCAGCCACAGGTCCGGGCTGGGCAACCGGTAGTAGTGGAACTCCCCCGACCACAGGTAGGTCCGCTGGCCGTCGATCAGGAACGAGTAGCCGTCGTAGCTGATCGTGTGGCTCGCCCTCGGTGGCGCGGCGGCGGGCGCGGCCGTCGCGGGCACCACCCCGGTCAGCGCCAACGCGACACTGCCGAGCAGCGCCAGCAGTGTTCTGGGTAAGCGCATGTCCTGCCTCCTGGGAGTGCCACTCTGCACCGAAACCAGCATGAAAACTAAGGAACCGACCACAGTCCGTCAAGATTCAACATTTTCACGGTCATGAACGAGTGGCGCGGCGCTTGGTCCAGATGTCGTAGGCGACCGCCGCGAGCAGCACCAGGCCCTTGACCAGCATCACCTGCTCGCTGGGGGCGCCGATGAGGGACATGCCGTTGTTGATCACGGCCATGATCAGGCCGCCGGTGATCGCGCCGATCACCTTGCCAACGCCGCCCTGCACGGCCGCGCCGCCGATGAACGCCGCCGCGATGGCGTCCAGCTCGAACGAGGTGCCCGCGGTCGGGCCGGCCTGGTTGAGCCGGCCGGCGAAGATCACCCCGGCCAGCGCCGACAGCACGCCCATGTTGACGAAGATCCAGAACACCACCGACTTGACCTTGACGCCGGACAGCGTCGCCGCCTGCAGGTTGCCGCCGATGGCGTAGATCCGGCGGCCGAACACGGCGCGCGTGGTGAGCAGCGAGTACCCCAGCACCAGCGCGGCCAGCAGCACCAGCACCCACGGGATGTTCTTGAACCGGGCCAGCTGCACCACGACCGCCAGCACCACCACGCCGGCCCCGACGATCTTGAGCAGGAACACCGGGAACGGGTCGACCGCCTGGAGGTACTGCACGCGGCCCCGCCGGGTGCGCCACTGGGAGAAGCCGATGCCGGCCACCACCAGCACGCCCACCAGCAGGCTCACCACGTCCGCGCCGCCCAGCGGGCCGAGGCCGACGTTGCCGAGGTAGCCGTCGGTGAAACCGTTGGACAGCGTGCGGATCGGGTCCGGGAACGGGCCGATCCCCTGGTTTCCCAACACGGTCAGCGTGAGCGCGCGGAACACCAGCATGCCGGCCAGCGTCACGATGAACGCCGGGATGCCGAAGTAGGCGATCCAGTACCCCTGCCAGGCGCCGATGATCCCGCCGACCACCAGCGTGATCAGCAGCGCCAGCAGCCACGGCACGTGCATGTTGACCATCAGCACGGCCGACACCGCACCGGTTACCGCTACCACCGACCCCGCGGACAGGTCGATGTGCCCGGCGATGATGATCAGGATCATGCCGATGGCCAGGATCAGCACGTACGAGTTCTGCACGATGATGTTGGAGATGTTCTCCGGTTGCAGCATCGTGCCGCCGGTCAGCACCGAGAACAGCACGACGATCAGCGCGAACGCCACGTAGATGCCGCTCTGCCGCGGGTTGAACGACCACCGGCGCGGCGCTCGGTCGATCTTGCCGGAGATCCGCTCCGCCTCGACGGTGCTGCTCATGGGTAGTGCTCCTGGTTCCTGGTCATGTGCTGCATCAACCGTTCCTGGGTGGCCTGCTCCCGGCTCAGCTCACCGGTGATCCGGCCGGCGGCCAGCGTGTAGATCCGGTCGCACAGGCCGAGCAGCTCGGGCAGCTCCGAGGAGATGACCAGCACGGCCTTGCCCTCGTCGGCCAGCCGGTTGATGATCGAGTAGATCTCGTACTTGGCGCCGACGTCGATGCCGCGGGTCGGCTCGTCGAGTATCAGCACGTCCGGATCGGTGAAGATCCACTTGGACAGCACGACCTTCTGCTGGTTGCCGCCGGACAGCGTGCCCACCGCGGTGCTCACGGTCGGCACCTTGATGTTCATGCTCTGCCGGAACCGGCCGGCGACGCGGTACTCCTCGTTCTCGTTCACCCAGCCGCGGCGGGCCAGCCGGGACAGGCCCGCCGCGGAGATGTTGCGCTTGACGTCCTCGATCAGGTTGAGGCCGTAGCGCTTGCGGTCCTCGGTGACGTAGGCGATGCCGTGCGCCACGGCCTCCCGCACCGTGCGGGCCTCGATCGGCCGGCCGTCCTTGACCAGCCGGCCGGAGATGTCCCGGCCGTAGGAGCGGCCGAACACGCTCATCGCCAACTCGGTGCGGCCGGCGCCCATCAGGCCGGCCAGCCCGACGATCTCGCCGCGCCGCAGCACCAGGTTGGCCCGGTCGACCACGAGGTGGTCGGGCCGGGTGGGGTTGCGCACCGTCCAGTCCTCGATGCGCAACGCCACCTTGCCGATTTTCGGTTCGTGCGGGGGAAAGCGGTGTTCCAGGTCGCGGCCGACCATGCCGGCGATGATCCGGTCCTCGGTGACGTCGCCGGCGTCCATGGTCTCGATCGTCCGGCCGTCGCGCAGGATGGTGATCGAGTCGGCGACCGCCATGACCTCGTTGAGCTTGTGCGAGACGATCACGCTGGTCACGCCGTCCGCGCGCAGACCCCGGAGCAGGTCGAGCAGGTGCGCGGAGTCGTCCGCGCCCAGCGCCGCGGTCGGCTCGTCCAAAATCAAGAGTTTGACCTCTTTGGACAGTGCCTTGGCGATCTCCACCAGCTGCTGCTTGCCCACGCCGAGCTCGCCGACCGGCGTGACCGCCGGCTCCCGGAGCCCGACGCGGTCAAGCAGCTCGGCGGCCCGGTGGTTGGTCCGGTTCCAGTCGATCAGCCCGCCGGTGGCCTGCTCGTTGCCGAGGAAGATGTTCTCCGCGATGGACAGCTGCGGGCACAGCGCCAGCTCCTGGTGGATGATCACGATGCCGGCGCGCTCGCTGTCCCGGATGCCGCCGAACCGGCAGACGTCGCCGTCGAAGGAGAACTCCCCGTCGTACGTGCCGTGCGGGTAGACGCCGGAGAGCACCTTCATCAGCGTGGACTTGCCGGCGCCGTTCTCGCCGCAGATGGCGTGGATCTCGCCGCGGCGCACGGACAGACTCACCTCGGCCAGCGCCCGCACGCCCGGGAACGACTTGCCGATACCGGTCATCGTCAGCATGGCCGCTACTTCAGCTGGCCGGCGGTGTAGTAGCCGGAGTCGACCAGCGTGGCCTGGTAGTTGTCCTTGGTCACGATCACCGGCTGGAGCAGGAAGGACGGCACGACCTTCTTGCCGTTGTCGTAGTCCTTGGTGTTGTTGACCTGCGGCTTGGCCCCGGTCAGCAGCGCCTGCGCCATGTCGACCGCGGTCTTGGCCAGCTGGCGGGTGTCCTTGAACACGGTGGAGTACTGCTCCCCCGCGATGATCGACTTCACCGACGCCACCTCGGCGTCCTGGCCGGTCACCACCGGGTAGGGCTGGCCGGCGGTGCCGTAGCCGTTGCTCTTGAGCGCGGACAGGATGCCGATGGACAGCCCGTCGTACGGCGAGAGCACGCCGTCGACCTTGGTCGAGGCGCTGTAGGTCTTGGTGAGCAGGTCCTCCATGCGCTTCTGCGCGGTCGCCGGGTCCCACCGCAGGATGGCGCAGGTGGCGAAGTCGGTCTGGCCGCTCTTGACCACCAGCGAGCCCTTGTCCACGTACGGCTTGAGCACGGACATCGCGCCGTTGAAGAAGAAGGTGGCGTTGTTGTCGTCCGGCGAGCCGGCGAACAGCTCGATGTTGAGCGGGCCCTTGAGGTCGGGGTCCTTGCGCTTCAGACCGGTCAGCAGCGAGGTCGCCTGCTCCACGCCGACCTTGAAGTTGTCGAAGGTGGCGTAGTAGTCCACATTGGCCGTGTTGCGGATCAGACGGTCGTAGGAGATCACCGGGATGTGCCGGTCGGCGGCGTCCTGGAGCTGCGTGGTCAGCGCCGTGCCGTCGATGGAGGCCACGATCAACGCCTTGGCGCCCTTGGTGATCTGGTTCTCGATCTGGTTGGCCTGGGTCGGGATGTCGTTCTCGGCGTACTGCAGGTCGACCTTGTAGCCGAGCTTCTCCAGCGCGCCCTTGATGTTGTCGCCGTCGTGGATCCAGCGCTCGGACGACTTGGTCGGCATGGTGACGCCGACGAGGGCCCCGGCATTGGACCCGGCCGCCGGCGCCTGGTCGACGGTCTTCACGGTCGAGCCGCAGGCGGTCAGCGTCAGGACGACACCGAGCGCCGTTGCCCAGCGGAACAACTTCATCGTTACTCCTCAGAATCCCTGTGCGAGCCGGTAGTAGGCCTGGTTCCAGCGGATTCGGTCGCCGAAGTCGGCGCCGACGGTGTGCTCGTCGATCACGAGCAGTTCGGTGGTGAGCATGGCCGCGAAGTCGCGCAGCGCGTTGGTGTCGACGGCCTGGGTCAGCACCGTGTGGTGCGGGCCGCCGGCCATCAGCCACGCCTCGGCCGACTCGGCCAGCGTCGGCCTCGGCCGCCAGACCGCCCGCGCGACCGGCAGGTTCGGCAGCGGCTCGTCCGGCGGCACGACGTCGATCTCGTTGGCCACGAACCGGAAACGGTCGCCGAGGTCGACCAGACCGATCACCACGCCCGGCCCGGACGCCGCGTCGAACACCAGCCGCACCGGGTCCTCACGGCCGCCGATGCCCAGCGGGTGGACCTCGCAGGACGGCCGCTCGGCGGCGATGCTCGGGCAGACCTCCAACATGTGCGCGCCGAGGATCTTCGGCTCGCCCGGTCCGAAATGATAGGTGTAGTCCTCCATGAACGACGAGCCGCGGCCGGTGCCGCGGCCCATCGCCTTGACCGCGGCCAACAGCGTCGACGTCTTCCAGTCGCCCTCGCCGCCGAACCCGAAGCCGTCGGCCATCAGCCGCTGCACGGCGATCCCCGGCAACTGCCGCAGCCCGCCGAGATCCTCGAAGTTCGTGGTGAACGCGCCGAAACCGCCCTCGGTCAGGAACTGCCGCAGGCCGACCTCGATGCGGGCGGCGTACCGCAGCTCGTCCTGCCCGGCCCGCACGTGATAGGCGGCGATGTACTCGGCCACCACCTCGTCGACGGCGTTGTCCGGCGCCGCGTCGACGTACTCGACAAGGTCGTTGACGCCATAGGTGTTGACCGAGACGCCGAAGCGCAGTTCCGCCTCGACCTTGTCGCCCTCGGTCACGGCGACGTCGCGCATGTTGTCGCCGAACCGGGCCAGCCGCAGGGATCGCAGGTGCGCCACCCCGATCGCCGCCCGCGTCCAGTCCTCGATCCGCTGCTGCAACCGCTCGTCGGTCGCGTGTCCGGCGACCGTCTTGCGGACCGCGCCGATCCTGGTCTGCACGAACCCGAACTCCCGGTCGCCGTGCGCGGCCTGGTTGAGGTTCATGAAGTCCATGTCGATCGTCGCCCACGGCAGCTCCCGGTGCAGCTGGGTGTGCAGGTGCAGCAACGGTTTCCGCAACGCGTCCAGGCCGGTGATCCACATCTTGGCCGGCGAGAACGTGTGCATCCAGGCGATCACGCCGACACAGTCGGGATCGCTGTTGGCCGCCACCATCACCTGGCGGATCGCGGCCGCGTCGGTCAGCACCGGCTGGCCGACGATCTCCGCCGGGATCCGGCCGGACGCCGTCAGCAGCTGCTGCACCTGCTCCGACTGGCTCGCCACCTGGCGCAGCGTGTCCTCGCCGTAGAGATGCTGGCTGCCGGTCAGGAACCACAGCTTCGGCTTGCTGGCACTCATGGCTGGGTCTTCTCCTGTCGCTGCCCGTAGACGTTCTGGTAGCGCTCGTGCAACCGGTCGACGTCCTCACGCCGCAATGCCGGCAGCTCGCCGAGCTGGTGTGCGATGTGGACGGTCCTGGCCACGTCCTCCACCATCACCGCCGCCTTCACCGCGGCCCTGGCGTCCTTGCCGACCGTGAACGGCCCGTGATTGCGCATCAACACCGCCGGTGATCGGCTGGTGCGCAGGGTTTCCACGATGCCCTGCCCGATCGAGTCGTCGCCGATGAGCGCGAACGGCCCGATCGGGATCTCGCCGCCGAACTCGTCCGCGATCATCGTGAGCACGCAGGGAATCGGCTCACCCCGTGCCGCCCAAGCCGTTGCGTAGGTCGAGTGCGTGTGCACCACGCCGCCGATCTCCGGCATGTGGCGGTACACATAGGCGTGCGCCGCGGTGTCCGAGGACGGCGCGAGCTCGCCCTCGACCAGCTCGCCGTACAGATCCGTGACGACCATGTTGTGTTCGCTCAGGTCGTCGTAGGACACCCCGGACGGCTTGATCACCATCAGGTCCCGCCCCGGCACCCGCGCCGAGACGTTGCCCGCGGTCCAGATCACCAGCCCGTTGCGGGTCAGCTCCCCGTGCAGGTCCGCCACCGTCCGCCGCAACTGCCGGACGGTGTCTTGGACATCGGCCCCCACCGTCATAGCGCCCCCTTCGCCCGACGCCGGCGGCTCTTCAGCCGGCGCATGACCTCGTTGACCCCACGGCCGAAGTAGTCGTGCAGGGTCAGGTAGTCGGTGAACATCTCCTCGTACGCCGCCACGTTCTCCGGGACGGGCCGGTAGACCTCGCGCTGCACGGAGCCCATCGCCTTGGCGGCGGCGCGGATGTCCGAATAGGCGCCGGCGGCCACCGCGGCGTGGATCGCCGACCCGAGCGCCGGGCCGTTCTCCGAGCCGATCACCGACAGCGGCATGTCGATGACGTCGGCGTAGATCTGCATCAGCAGCGGGTTGCGGATCAGGCCGCCGGCCACCACGAACTCCGTCACCGGCACGCCGGCGTCGATGAAGGTGTCGATGATCATCCGGGTGCCGAAGGCGGTGGCCTCCAGCAGCGCCCGATAGGTGTCCTCGGCCCTGGTGGCCAGGGTCTGCCCGACGATCAGGCCGGACAGCTCGTGGTCGACCAGCACCGACCGGTTCCCGCTGTGCCAGTCCAGGACCAACAGCCCGTGCTCGGCGGGTTTCTGCTGGGCGGCCAGTTCGGACAGCAGCTCGTGCACCGAGATGCCGCGATCGCGGGCCGTGGCGTGGTACTCGGCCGGCACGCCGTGCTCCACGAACCAGCCGAAGATGTCGCCGACACCGCTCTGCCCGGCCTCGTAACCCCAGAGGCCCGGCACGATCCCGCCGTCCACGACGCCGCACATGCCCGGCACCTCGCGGAGTTCGGCGCCGTTCATCACGTGGCAGGTCGAGGTGCCCATGATGGCGACCATCTGACCGGGCTCCACGGCCTGCGCGGCGGGCGCGGTCACGTGCGCGTCGACATTGCCGACGGAGACCGCGATGCCGGCCGGCAGACCGGTCCACTCGGCGGCCTGCTCGCTCAGTCGGCCGGCCGCGTCGCCCAGCTGCCCCAACGGATGCGCCAGCTTGTCGAGCACGAAGTTCTCGAAGCCGGGGTTGAGCTCGCGCAGGTAGTCCTGGCTCGGGTAGGCGCCGTCCTGGTGGATTCCCTTGTAGCCGGCCGTGCAGGCGTTGCGGACGTAGTTGCCGGTGAGCTGCCAGACGATCCAGTCCGCCGCTTCGACGAAACGCCACATCGAGACGTACACCGCGGGCGCTTCCTCGAGGATCTGCAGCCCCTTGGCGAACTCCCACTCCGAGGAGATCAGGCCGCCGTACCTCGGCAGCCACTGCTCGCCGCGGACTCGGGCCAGCTCGGTGATCCGGTCGGCCTGCGCCTGCGCCGCGTGGTGCTTCCACAGCTTCACGTAGGCATGGGGCTCGGCGCGGAACTCCGGCAGCTCGCACAGGGGCGTGCCGTCGGCGGTCACCGGGATCATCGTGCAGGCGGTGAAGTCCGTGCCGATGCCGATCACGTCCTGCGCGCTGGCGCCGGCCGCCTTCAGCGCCGCCGGCACCGCGTTCTTCAGCACGTCCACGTAGTCGCTCGGCACCTGCAACGCCCAGTCCGGCGGCAGCGGGTGCCCGGTCGCCGGCAGTTCCTTCTCGACAACCGCATGGGGGTACTCGAACACCGCGCTGCCGAGTTCGGCCCCGTCCTCGACCCGCACCACCACGGCTCGGCCGGACAACGTCCCGAAGTCGACGCCGACCACCAGCTTGTCTGTTAGCGCTAACACCATGGCCGCAACCCCCTCCGCGGGCGAGCTGTGCACATCAACAACTCCTCGATCACCGTCGATCCGTTCTGTTAGCGCTAACACCATGCCTGAGCCGCAGTGCTGCGGATCAGCGGCGGGTCATCGCGGGCCGGTGCTCTCCCGCACGATCAGCTCCGGGGTGATCAGCTGACGCGTCCCGCCGTGCTCCTCGCGCAGCCGGGCCAGCAGCAGCTCGAACGCCTGCCGGCCGACCTGGATGAAGTCCTGCCGAATCGTGGTCAGTGGCGGACTGAAGTAGGCCGCCTCGGGCACGTCGTCGAAACCGACCACATGCACGTCTCGTGGCACGGACACGCCGGCCTCCGCGAAGGCCCGCAGCACGCCCAACGCCATCTGGTCGTTGGCGACGAACACCGCGGTGACGCCGCCCATCGCCACCAACTGCTGCCCCGCCTCGTAGCCGGAGCGGGGGCTCCAGTCGCCACGCAGGACCGGCGGCAGCTGGAGGTCGTAGGACTCCAGCGTTTCCAGCCAGCCCCGTTCCCGGGCCCGCGCCTCCAGCCAGTCCGACGGGCCGGCGACGTGCCACACGGTCTCGTGCCCCAAGGCCAGCAGGTGCTCGGTGGCCCGGCGAGCGCCGTCGTGCTGATCCACACTGACGACCGGGACCGGCGCGGACTCGGCAGCGCCGACGGCGACCAGCGCGACGTCCCGTGGGATGACCTCCAGCGCGTGGCCGGCGGACACGTGCGGGGCGATCACCAGAATGCCTTCGACCGCCTGCCGGCGCAGGTTCTCCACGGCGTCCGAAATGGACTGGAGCTGCGGCCGGCTGACGCTGGAGATGGTGATGGCGTAGCCGGCCTCGCGGGCCGCGTGCTCGATGCCGTACAGCGTGCTGGCCGGTCCGAACAGGGTGGAGTCGAGCGCGACCACGCCGAGCGTGTCGGACTTGCCGGTGGCCAGGGTCCGCGCGGCCGAGTTGGGGCGGTAGTCCAGCTCCTGGATCGCGGCCTGCACCCGCGCCCGGGTGTCGGGCCGGACCGGGCCGGTGCCGTTGATCACCCGGGACACCGTCATGTGCGACACGCCCGCGATCCCGGCGACGTCGGCCAGGCTCGCCTGGCGCATGCCTTGACCGCCGCCGGTCCGGCGACCGTCATCGGTCGTGCGTGCCACTGCGGTCAGCTCCCGTCGGGGTGAAGAGATGGAGAGGTGGTGGACAGTGTTAGCGATAACAGCGGCTCGGTCAATGGCCCCGGATATAACGGTTCAATCGAGTTGCCGCACGACGTACGGGCTGCGGAACACGCCGTCGGGATCGAGGCGGTCCCTGAGCTCACGGAAGGCGGCGAGCATCGGCCAGGACCCGTCCGAAGGGCGGTGGTGGAACAGCTTGCCCCAGTGCGCCCGGACACCGAACGGCGCCAGCCGCTCCTCGATCACCGGCAGCAGGGCCTCGACCTCGGCCTGCCGCGGGTGCCAGGTGAAATGCAGCGCCACCCGGTCGCCGCCCTGGGCCGGGCTGAGCCACTGGTCGTCGGCGGCGATGGCGCGGATCTCGGAACACAGCACCAGCGGGGCGATGCGGTCGCCGAGCCCGCGCAGCGCCTCGAACGCGGCCGTGGCGTGGCGGTAGGGCACGAAGTACTCGGACTGGAGCTCGTTGCCGGCGCTCGGCGTGAAACCGAGTTTGAAGTGCGGCAACCGTTCGTGCCACGGACCGGGGACGCCCAGCTGCTCGGTGCAGTTGTCGGCCGGCAGCCCGGCCGCGTGCGCCGGATGCCTCGGCCCGTCGGCCGGTCGCGCGCCGAACAGCTCCGCACGCTGGTCGG
>Ga0310811_10009396_pt1 | contig 12619 bp, 15 predicted proteins | sample YCmetagenome_FD_207642 | JGI IMG/M metagenome (GOLD analysis project Ga0310811, IMG submission 207642) | Soil microbial communities from experimental microcosm in Duke University, North Carolina, United States - YC | ecosystem: Engineered > Artificial ecosystem > Soil microcosm > Unclassified ... | reverse complement strand
TGCCCGTGCCCGTGAACCGGACCCTGCCCATGACCGGGTTCCCGCTCGTGTTCCTGCTCGCCGCCGCCCACGGTTGTCAGGATGCCGCCCGGCCGACCGGTGGACAACCGCGGCGCCCGTACAGGGGGACAGTAGGTGAACTCAAGGCGAACACATGACCAAGTTCTTAACCTGCGCGTCAAGAACCTGAGCATCAGCTCTGATTAGTTTGCGGCATGCCACGACGAAATCACCTGGTCGGCGCGGGCGCACCGGACAGCCTGCTATCGCGTCGGGAGGTGTTGCGCAGGCTGGCGCTGATCGGGATCGCCGCCGGCGCCTCCGGTTCACTGCTGACCGCCTGCGGTGGGGCCGACGCCGGACCCGCTTCCGTCCCGGCACCACCGCCGGGGCGCGAGCCGAACACACCCCAGGGCAGCCCGGTCACCCTCGCCGGGCCGTCGGGCGAGCTGCACGGGGCGTGGGCGGCGCCCGCCGGTACACCCCGGGCGGCGGTGCTCGTGGTGCCGGACGCCCAGGGGTTGACCCCGCACCTGACCGACGTGGTCGGCCGGTTCGCCGGCGCCGGCTACGCCACCCTCTGCGTCGAGCCGGCCGCCGGCCGGACCCCGGCTCCGGCCACCAACCTCGCCGGTTCCGCGCCGGACGCGAAGCCCGCCGCGCTGGCCACGGCCCTCGACCCCCGGACCCTGGTGGCCGACCTGCGCGCCGGACTCGACGAGCTCGGCAGGCGCGCGCCCGGGGTCAAGATCGGCGCGATCGGGTTCGGCGTCGGTGGCGGCGCGATCTGGCAGCTACTGGGGGCCGGAGAACCGAGGCTGGCGGCGGCGGTGCCGTTCTACGGCCTGGCCCCCGACGAGGTCGACTTCAGCCGCTCCCACGCGGCGGTGCTGGCCGTCTACCCCGACAACGACTCCAAGCTCAACGAGTCCCAGGACAACGCCGACATGGCCATGATGAAGGCCGACCTGGTGCACAACTCCACCATCTACCAGGGCACGACGGCCGGGTTCTTCGACGACACCGCCACCCGCTACGACGCGGACGCGGCCGCCAAGGCCTGGGCAGCCACGCTCGACTGGTTCAAGCTGTACCTGTAGAGGGGGCGGCCTTCATGTTCGTGCGGCCGCTGGAGCCGTAGAGGATGAGCGCGGCCATCTCCTCGACGATGGTGTCGCGGCTGGGGCGGCGACCGATGCCGGCCATCACCGGGCCGTCGAACACCGCGGTGGCCAGCAGCGTGGCGAACGGCAGGCGCACGGTCAGCCGCAGGTCCAGACCCTCGTAACCCCTCTTCTCCGCCTCGGCGGCCATGATCTGCTCGGTGAGCCGGTGGATCATGGCCAGCGGGGAGTCCTTACCGCTCAGCGCGTCGGCGACATCGTCCTCGTAGGCGGTGGCGGTCAGCAGCGCCATGACCAGCCGCCGGTGCTGGCGCAGCAGGTCGTACATGCCGCCGACCCAGCGCCGGGCCACGTACTCCAGGTCATGCGGCAGATCCCGGTAACCGCGCCACTCGTCGGCGAAGTCCTCCATGAACGCCGTCAGCGGCTCGACCACGGCCTGTTCGAACAGAGCGGCCTTCGAGCCGAAGTGGAAGTAGATCAGCCGTTCGGAGACCCCGGCGGCCGCCGCGACGTCCCGGGTGGTCGTGCGGTGGTAGCCGCCCTGCGCGAACAGCTCGCGCGCCGAAGCGAGCACGAGCTCGCGGATCTCGGCACCTTTGCGCCTGGTCCGCGCTCCGGCGCTCGCACTACTCACAGCTGAATCGTAACAGTGAAGCGATCGCATCCCTTTAGTGAAGCAATGGCTTGACTAAGCGTTCGCGCCCTGAGTACCGTCCGCCACCGACAGGGAAGCGGATGCATCACTAACCGGGGAGGCCGGCCATGGCGCGACTCAAGGTGGGTGGCTCAGGCGTGCACATGCCGCCGATCGAGCTCGGACAGCAGACCGCGCAGGCCTACGAAGCGCTGGGCCTGGACTTCCTCTGCTACTACGACCAGTTGAACCTGACGATCCCCCGGTCGATCTGGACCCCGGACATCGTCCCGGCGGCGGCGGTCTGGGACATCGACGCATGGCTGGAGCCATGGATCGCCATCACCGCGGCCGCCCTGGCCACCGAGAACATCGAGTTCTTCACCATCTGCGACGCCCTGCGGCGGCCACCGGCCCTGCTCGCGCAGCTGGCACTGACCATGTCGCACGCTTCCAAGGGCCGCTTCTCGCTGTTCCTCGGCGCCGGGGAGACCAAGCAGTTCACCCCGTACGGGCTGCCCCGGGACAAACCCTTCGGGCACCTCGAGGACTGCCTCACGATCATCGGAAAGTTCTTCGAGAGCAACGACACCGTGTCCCACCAGGGCAGGATCTGGGACCTGGACCGGGCGATCGTGGGCCTGGGCGCCTACCAGGACCGCCCGCCGAAGCTCTGCGTCGCCGGCGGGCCGGGCAAGGCGATGCAGTTCGCCGCCACCCTGGCCGACGGCTGGATGGTCTACCTTCCGCCGTCGTGCTCGGCCGAGCAGTACGCCGAGCACGTGGCCGACCTGCGCCGCATGCGCGAGGAAGCCGGCAAGGACCCCGAGACGCTGATCGTGTTCGGCGCGATGGCCACCGTCGTCGGCGACACCGAGGACATCGTCGACGAGGCCTGCGGTAACGCCGCGATGTGCTGGGACGCCGCCTCCCTGGTCCCGCACCCCGGGGCGTACGAGCGGATGACCGGCAAGCCCAACCCGCTCGGGGACTGGTCCTACCCGCGTGACCTCATCCCGATGCACATCTCCCGCGAGCGCGCGCTGGAGATCGCCGACCAGGTCACCGCCGAGGACGTCCGCAAGACCCGCTTCGCCGGCACCCCGAGCAGTGTCGCCGACCAGTTCCAGCCCTACATCGAAGCCGGGATCACCCACGTGCTGATCGCCGACTACTGCGGCCTGGTCAGCACCGGCAGTTACAGCGAGGCGGAGTCCAGCACCGCCGTCGCCGACCTGGTCACCGAGATCCGCAAACGCAACCCCGACCGGGCCTGACGGTCGCGCGGCGTGACGCGGACCGGGCCGGGCCTGACCCGCGCGCGTGACTCGCGGACCGGGCCGGGCCAGACCCGCGCACGTGACGCGCGTCATGGCGGTATCGGCTCGGCATGTAGTGTGTACACACTTCAATTTCCGTGAGGTGGAGTGCATGCCGTCGAAGCAACACCGCAACCCGAAGCTGTGGATGGCCGGCCGCGCCGCCACCCTCGGGGCGCAGGTCCTGGCCGAGAAGGTCCGCAAGCCGAAGGTGCGCACGGCCGCCGACATCCCCGGGACCGCCGCCGAGATCACCACCGAGTGGCTGACCGCGGTGCTGTGCCGCGACGTCCCCGGGGCCGCGGTCACCGAGTTCGCCACCCCCGGCGGCAGCTCGGGCACCTCCGAGCGGGTGGCGCTACGGGTCACCTACAACCAGGCCGGACGCGACGCCGGGTTGCCCGAGCACCTGTTCGCCAAGTTGTCGTCGTCGCTGGCCCAGCGCCTGCTGCTGGGTTCGGTCGACGTGATCTCCGGCGAGACGCACTTCTTCATGACCTTCCGGCCGAAGGTCGAGATGGAGGCCCCGCTGGGCTACTGGGGTGCCGCCGACAACGAGCGGACCTGGAAGTCCATAGTGATCATGGAGGACATCGCGCACAGCAAGGGCGCGACGTTCCCCGAGCCGACGCTGCGGGTCACCCGGTCGCAGATCGAGGACCTGGTGCAGAACATGGCCCGCTACCACGGCGCCATGTGGGAGGATCCGGCGCTCGCGGTGCTGAAGACACCCACCGACCACGTCAACAACGTCGGCTCGTTCATCTCCATGGGCGAGCGCTGCGCGGTCGGCATGGAGCGGGCCAAGTCCGTGATCGCGCCGGGCGTGTACGGGCAGGCCGACCGGATGTGGAAGGGCACCGTCCGCTCGCTCGCGCTGAACACCGACACCCACCCCCGCACGCTGCTGCACGGTGACTCGCACATCGGCCAGACCTACATCACCGCCGACGGCCGGATGGGGCTCACCGACTGGCAGGCCACCATGCAGGGCGGCTGGGGCTACGACTTCGCCTACACCGTCGGCTCAGCGCTGGAGCCTTCAGACCGCCGCGAGTGGGACCGGGAACTGCTGGAGCTCTACCTGGAGCGGTTGACCGAGCACGGCGGCAAACCCCCGGTGTTCGACGAGGCCTGGCTGATCTACCGCCAGCAGCTGTTCTACCCGTACTCGGCGTGGGCGTTCACCATCGGCCGCGCCGCCTACCAGCCCAAGATGCAGCCCGACGATCGCAGCCTGGCCATCCTCAAGCGCCTGTCCGCGGCCATCGACGAGAACAAGTCCTTCGACGCCCTGGGCATCTGACCCCGCGCGGTCGCGGCGCGAGCAGCGCTCCCGGCGGTCCGCACACCCACTTCGTGCTCCACACACCCGCTGCAGTGGGTGTGCGGCACACGATGTGGGTGTGCGGACGCGGGTTTACGCGCTCAGCGACGCGGGTTTACGCGCTCAGCGACGCGGGTTTATGGGCTCAGCGGGTCCAGGTGATCAGGCTCATGATCACGATGTAGGTGATCGTCAGGGCCAGGACGGCGGCTATCGCCCAGGCTGCGTAGCCCAGCAGCGTGTCCCTGTCCTTCATCGTTCCCCCTGGTCGTAGCGGCGCTGGGCGTCCTCGAAGGTCGTCGGTCCGGTCGGGACCGCCACCCCCGGCGGCACGTGCAGCGCGCCGTCGGGGCCGACCGTGACCGAGCCCTCCCGGAACAGCGGGACGTTGCCGTCGGGGCAGGCGATGTTCGTGGCCGGCCCGCACAGCCCGTTCATGAAGTACGAGCGGCGCTGGATGTCCAGCGGCACCTTGGCCGGGTGCGGGCTCCAGATCATCAGGTACGGCACGTAGAACACACCGAACACCACGACGTTGGTGAACCCGACCATCGCCATCAGCCGCAGCCCGGTACGCGCGACCCCGCCGACCCGCAGCGTGGACGCCCCGCGCTCGGCGATCGACTCGCCCCGGTCGTTCACCGACCACCGCAGGTAGACCATCGAGGTCAGCATGGCGCCGAAGAACAGCCCCTCGACCAGTGGATACTTGTAGTAGTGGTCGGGGAACGCCACCGGCAGCCCGTCCGGGGTGGCCAGGTAGGTGTAGAGCCCGATCCGCATCCACAGCAGCTCCAGCCCGGTGGCCACCAGGACGAACACCGCGTACGTCGAGGCCAGCAGCCCGAGCGTGCCCATCGCCGGGTACCGCCGCCGCAGCCGGCGCATGATCGCGCAGCCCAGCATCGAGGTCCCGACGATCACCGTGCCGTAGAGCCCGCCGGTGAACAGCCACGGCTCGGGTACCTGAGCGCCCGGGGTACCGGGGGTGTTCCAGCCGGGGATGTCGTTGGTCCAGGAGCCCATGTTCGGGATCCAGGCGTTGTAGCTGTAGGTGATCGACAGGTAGTTGCCGAACGGGTCCCAGAACCAGTACCAGGCCGACCAGCAGATGAACATCATCCCGTCGAACGACAGCCGCCGTTCCCGCACGAGCGGCCGCACGACCCACCGGAACCCGAGCCAGGCGAACGCGATCCACTCCAGCACCAGGAAGGTCACGATCGTGGCCTTCATCGACGTCGGCGGCTCCACCGGTCCGGGGGACACCGGGTGGAAGAACGGGCCGGACACCCACTTGAGCAGGACGAACGTCTGGAACGCCCACATCAGGCAGCCGATGACCGCCCAGAACCGCACCGGGACCGAGGTACGCGGGCTCGTCGGGACGGGCCCCTCCCGCCCGGGCGAAGCAGCCTGATGCGCCGACGAGACCACGCTCATGATCGCCCCACTCTCGAACGCCGTCCGCGACACTCGCCCGGCCCGTTGAATTTCCAACACGAGAGGCCGTACGTCAAGCATCGGTGGGGATTTCCGGCCGGAATCGGCGGATCGAAGACTACAGATGACCCGTTTTGTCAGCCAGCGAGGATCGCGGGCAGAACGAAGCGGCGGGCCATCGTGCTCAGCGACTCGTCGTCGAGGTCACCGCGGCCGGCGAGCAGCGCGACCACACCCTGCAACCACTCGATCATCGAGTCCAGCGGGACGTCGGAACGCAACCGGCCCTCGGCCATGGCCCGCCCCAGCAACGGCCCGAAGATCCGCGAGTTGACCTCGTGGATGGGCGACTCCCCGCTCGTGAGCAGCTCGTTCAACTCGAAGCGCGGCATCACCTCGGCCAGCGCCACGAACTCCGGATCGTCGCGGCCCATGCGTGTCGTGGCGATCACCTGGTCGACGATCGCCTCCCCCACCTCGGCGTCCAGCCCGCGGGCCCGATCCTCCAGCGCACGCCCGAGCTCACGCAGCCGGGCCAACGCCACCAACTCGATCAGCTGCTCCCGCCCGGAGACGAACGCGTACAGGTGCGGGCGGGAGATCCCGGCACGCCGGGCCACCTCGTCCATCCGGGTACCCGCGATGCCGGCCTCGGCGAAGCACTCCCGGGCGGCGGCCACCACCAGGTCCACGTTCACCTCACCGCGAGCGCGCCGGGGCCGAGCCCCGCCGGTCCGGGTCGGTTCGTCGGCCCCGCCGGTCCGGGTCGGCTCGTCGGGCGCCTGGGTCGGCGCCTCGGGCGCCTGGGTCGGCGCGGCGGACGGGTTCTGCACACCCCCAGTGTGGCGTAACGACCGGTGACGATCGTCTTCTAGGCTGCCCGGATGAGTACCCGTACGCAGCGGTTGTTCGTATGGAGCGGCCTGGGTTGCCTGGTACTGATGGGCGTCGGGCTGCTGTTCCTCGCCGGCTGCGTGCCACCGCCCTCCCCGACGCACACGAGCGCCGAGATCGTGGCGTTCTACAGCGGGAACCCGGTGCGGATGCGGGCCGGGTTCGCCATCGCCATGTTCGGCTCCGCCCTGATCATCCCGTTCACCGTGGTGCTGTTCCTGCAGATGCAGCGGATCGAGGGCCGGCCCTCACCGTGGGCGTACCTGCAGCTCGCGGCCGGTGTGGCCGACATGTTCGTGTTCATCCTGCCGCTGATGATCCTGCAGACCGCCGTGTACCGGATCGACGAGCTGGCGCCCGAGACGGTGCGGATGCTCAACGACATGGCCTGGATCCTGTTCGTCGGCCCGCCCTCGATGATCGTGCTACAGATGATCTCCGTCGGCGGTGTGGTGCTGCAGGACCGCTCGCCCGACCCGCTGCTGCCCCGCTGGGTCGGCTACTACAACCTGTGGGCGGCGCTGGTCTCCGCCTGCGGGACGACGGTGCCGTTCTTCAAGTCCGGACCGCTGGCCTGGGACGGGCTGTTCACCTACTGGATCCCGGTGGCCGCGTTCGTGGGCTTCGTCGGGGTCAACGGCTTCGCCCTGCACCGGGCGCTGCGCACCGAGAGCCCCACAGCCCCCGAACCCGCCCCGGTGTGAGGCACTGACCCGGCGGGTCTGGGCCGGGCCGGCGGGTCTGGGCCGGGCCGGCCGACCTGCGGGGCTAGGCCGGGCCGGCCATCCGCCCAGTGAGCTCGGCGTCCAGTTCGGTCGCCCGCCGCGCGATCGGTTCCAGGGCGCGCGCCGCCCGGTCCCAGCCGTCCCGGTCGCCCTCGACCCAGCACCGGCGGACGGTGTGCAGCTCGTCGAGCCAGGCGCCGTCGATCTCCAGCGCCCGGCGGCGGGCCCGCCGCAGCGTCTTGACCTCGTCGGGGTCGCGGGGGTCGATCTCGCCGAACCAGCCGGTCAACGTACGGACCGGCACCCCGGCCTGGGACACCTCCGCCACCAGGTGCGCCGGGATCGGGATGCCGACCTGCTCGTCGGCCCGCCGGACCGCCTGCTCCAGCTGGTCGGCCCGCCGGTAGAGCAGCCAGGTGCCCACCACGCAGGCCACGACGGTGACCGCCGCGACGAGTGTGGCCAGCCCGGAGGTCTGCTCCCCGTAGAAGATCGCCACCACGATCGCCAGCCCGGCGATGGGCCACAACGTCCGCGCCGCGACCATCGTGGCCCGGCGTGCCTTCACCTGGCCGACGGCGGCCACCTGGGCCTCGCGGTCGTCGGGCACCTCGCCAGCCCGCTCGTCGCGGATGTGGGTGCCGGCGCTGAACGGTAGGTATCGCGCTCCGGCCTGGGGCAGCTGATCAGTCATCGGGTCCGACGGTAGCCCCGAACGCCGCCATTGTCAGAGCGTGGAGGGCCCTCACCGGGGATGACGCTCGCCACGCACGCTCAGCGGGCGATTGACCCGCTGACCGCGGGCCACGTACGGTCGATCCCGCGTGATGGCCTCGGGAAGCCGGTGAGAAGCCGGCACGGTCGCGCCACTGTGAGCCGGAGCCCCTGACCGGGGGTATGCGGCGAGTCAGACACCGAGCCGTCACGACGCCCCAACCAGCACGGGACGCAAGATCCCATAGGAGGCTCTACATGGCTCACTCGTCCGCGCCCTCGGCCCGGCCCGTTCCCGCCGTCCTGCCCATCTCCCGGGCCGCCGTGTGGCTGTCGGTCGCCGCGTTCCTCGCTCTGGCGACCTACTACTTCATCGGCATCGACGAAGGTGCGATGTCGGTGTTCGGCCCCAACACGATGGTCGTCCACGAGTTCGTGCACGACGCCCGCCACTTCCTCGGTTTCCCCTGCCACTGATGGACAACGTGGCAGGCAAGCTGATCCAGCGCGGAGCGCTCGTCGGCGGGCTCGGTGGGCTGCTGTCGTTCGGGTTCGCGCGGATCTTCGCGGAGCCGCAGATCCAGGCCGCGATCGACTACGAGACCGACCGGGACGCCGCGCAGGAGGCGCTCAACACCGCCGCCGGCATCGCCAACGAGCCCGCCGGGCCGGAGATGTTCAGCCGGACCGTCCAGGGCGTCGTCGGCGTCGGGGTCGGGATGATGCTGTTCGGCCTGGCCATGGGGGCGCTGTTCGCGGTGGCCTACTCGGTCAGCCTGGGACGGGTCGGTGCCGTCCGGCCCAGGCCGCTGTCATTGCTGGTGGCGGCCGCGGGGTTCCTGGGGCTGTACCTGGTGCCGTTCCTCAAGTACCCGGCCAACCCGCCGGCGATCGGGCACGAGGACACCATCAGCGACCGCTCAGGGCTCTACCTGGTGATGGTGGTGTGCTCGACGCTGTTCCTGGTCGGCGCGGTATGGCTCGGGCAGCGGCTGAAGGCCAGATTCGGGACGTGGAACGCGTCGCTGCTGGCCGCCGGGGCGTTTGTGGTGGCCATCGGCGCCGTGATGGCGCTGCTGCCGCCGCTGGGCCACCTCGCGGTCAACGTCGCGCAGTACGGCCGGCAGGCGACCGAGACACCGCAGCCTCTGCGTGACCCGGCCGGCACCATCGTGTTCCCGGGATTCCCCGCCGACGTGCTGGCCTCGTTCCGGATGTACTCGGTGCTCGCGCAGATGATCCTCTGGGCGACCATCGGTGTGGCGTTCGCGCCGCTGGCCGAGAAGGTGCTCGTCCCGGGCCCGGCGTCGCCCAAGCCGGAGCGCGCCGTCGGCTGACCCGGTCGCGTACCCGCTACCCGCTCAGGCGCGCAGGTGGCGGGTACGCCGCCGGGTGTCCCGAACGAACTGCAGCGCCGCCAGCGCGAACAGGACCGCCTCGACCAGCAGGCTGAACAGTCCCAGCGGCTCGAACCAGTTGCCCTTGTCGTCGGTGTAGCCGGGCAGCCCCGGCCCCCGGGAGAGCACGTAGCCGACGAACGGAAAAACCGCCACGCCGGCCGCCACGAACCACGTCCACCGCGAGCGGGTGAGCACCATCGGGGCGGCGATGAGCAGGCCCACCACCTCGAGCACCCAGTAGCCGACGGCCACGTACCCGGGGAACTTCGAGCCGATGATCCCGCCCTGGTCGATCACGTGCACCGCCGCCACGACCACACACAAGGCCGCGCCGAACACTCGCAAGCCGGTGCCCGGAGTTACTACGACCTCATGAGATGTCACGCGTGTACCCCGGATTCCTCGAGCTCAACGTTGCTCGACGTGTGGGTGAGCCTATTGACCAGGCAGGGGCCTCGGCCAGGTTCTGCGGGAGGACTCTCAGTAACCGGAGCGGGTCACGTCACCGGGAGCGGGAGTCACGCAGATGGGACCACAGCCAGTCGGTCGCGTTCAAGGCGGTCGACGGCTGGTCGACCGCCGCACGCACGCCCGGGGCCCCGGCGGCGGCCTGGGCCGCCCCCGGCCACTGGTGACCGGCGCCGTCGATGACCGCGGCCGACACCGTGCGTCCGGCCACGCAGGACCACGAACGCTGCGCGACCGGCGGGCCCGTTGTGGTGCCCGGCTGGTCGGGGCACTTGTCGACGTTGCGGAACAGCGCCAGCGTCGCCTCCAGCGGGCGGCTCGGCGGCAGCCCCTTCGGCGAGTGCGGGCCGATTCCGCCGGCGAGCGGGAAGTAGGTGTCGGCGGTGCCGTGGATGGCGGCCACGCTGACCGGGGGACGGATGTCGCAGTCGATCAGCAGCGCCCCGCCGACCAGCCCGATCCCGGCGAGCAGCCCGGGCTGGGAGCACTCCCAGGAGTAGATCATCGAGGCGCCGGTGGAGAAGCCCACCGCGAACACCCGGGCCCGGTCGACCTTGTCGGCCTTGGTCAGGTCGGACACCAGCTGGTTGAGGTAACCGACGTCGTTCACGCCGGCGCTGTGCGGGAAGCAGCAGGTCGGCCCGGCGTTCCAGGCCTGCGCCTCGGCATCGGGATAGGCCACCACAAAGCCCTCACGGTCGGCCACGGCGTCCCAGCCGTAGTCGGCCTGGGCCTGCGCCGCGCTACCGGTCTCGCCGTGCAGCACCACCACCAGCGGAGCGCCGGCCCCGACCGTGACGGGGTGGTGGATCCGCGCCGTGCGCTGCCCGGTCCGGGTCGCCATGGAGAGCGTGCGGTCGCCCTGGACCCCGCTCATGTCCGGCGGTGGAGGCGCGACGGTCGTCGGTGCGCCGAGCTGCGGGATCAGCGGCGAACAGCCCGCGACGAGAGCCAGAACCGTCAGGACGATCGACATTGCGACACGGGAGATGCGCACAGAACATTGTCGCAAGCTCGACCAACTTCGTTTCCAGGGGTCTCAGCTCCCGTGGCGGGGCCGCGTACCGGCCATGACCTGGGCCGGAGTGCTTACCATCCGCTACCGGGGCGACTCACGGAGTGGCGCGGCGTCGCGAGCGCGATCGGGTGAACTCCCCGTCCGCAGTTGTTCACCGGCGGGATACCGACCCGAGATCAGCGCTGAGCGGGCACTAACCCTGCCCACGCTAACCTGGCCGGGTGCCCACACGACGACACATCCGCCGACTCCCGGTAGTTCACAGGTCGACCACAGGGATGGCGATCGCCGCGATGCTCAGCGCCCTGCTACTCGCAGTGACCGCGTGCGGTGGCGGGGAGCCGAAGCCCCCGCCCATGGGCACCAAGATCGACCTCTCCGGCTGGAAGCTGTCCATCCCGGTGGAGAACGACAAGGGCACGCCGACGCTGCTGCAGCCGGCCAGGGTGGTCGACCCGTGGATGGTCGGAACGCCCGACGGTGGTGTGGTGATGTGGGCACCGGCGGAGGGCACGACGACGGAGCACTCCAGCCATCCGCGCACCGAGCTGAACAGCCTGACCAACTTCAAGGGCGGCGAGGAGGCCCACACCCTGCGCGCGTCGGTCTCGATCCAGCAGGTTCCCGAGGACGGCCAGGGCATCATCATCGGCCAGATCCACGGCGCCGCCGACATCAGCTCAGCGCCGTACGTGATGCTGCGCTACTGGGGCGGCCGCGAGGACATCCCCGGCAGCGGCGTGGTGAACGTGGTGGTCAAGCAGGTCCAGAAGGGCACCGACCGGATCTACTACCCGCTGCTCACCGGGGTGCCGATCGGCGCCCGGTTCGACTACAGCATCACCGACCGCGGCGACGGGACGATGGTCTTCACCGCGTCCTGGAACGGCGTCACCAAGGAGGCGGTCGCGCCCGTCCCCGCCGCGTTCAAGGGCGCGAACGTGCGCTTCCAGGCCGGCGACTACCAGCAGTCGGACAAGCCGGGAGGTGACGGGGACGGTGGCCGCGTCACCTTCCACACCCTTACGCAGTCGGCAGGCGCGGGGTGACGTGGTCGGTGTTGAGCCCGAGCATCGCCAGCAGCTCCAGGCAGTCGTCCAGCCCGCTGGCCTGAGCGGCCACCACCTGCACGGCCTTGTTGTTCTGGACGGCGATGCCCAGGTCGTACGCGTCCTGGGTCTTGGAACGGTGCGCGATCTCGTCGGTCCGTGTTCCATACGTGGCGGCCATTGGGGGGTCCTTCCGCTGACGGGGAGAGCTGAGTAGACGCCTTGGGTTACGTTCCGGGCCTTCGTCCCGGTGCACGCGCCGGCAGGCTCGGCGGTGCCTCGCGGATACGGTTACAGAGCGGCGAGCCGCTCGCGGGCGAGCACGTCCAGCGACCTGCCCGGGCCGGCGTTGACGGTGCCACGCAGCTCGTGGCGGCACATCCGGATGATCTCGCTGAGGAAGCGCAGCCCGTGCACCAACTCGAACTCGAGCATCAACCGCTCGGTCACGTCGGCGTCGCTGGCCGGGGCCGGCGTGGTCTCCGGGGCGGGCACGACCTC
>Ga0310811_10009395_pt1 | contig 12619 bp, 8 predicted proteins | sample YCmetagenome_FD_207642 | JGI IMG/M metagenome (GOLD analysis project Ga0310811, IMG submission 207642) | Soil microbial communities from experimental microcosm in Duke University, North Carolina, United States - YC | ecosystem: Engineered > Artificial ecosystem > Soil microcosm > Unclassified ... | reverse complement strand
CGGGGGCCCACAGCGGCGGCCAGTACCTGCGGCACACGCCGCGGCGCGAGCTCGACATCGCGGTCGTCGGGGTGGCCTCGCAGCTCACCGTCGCCGACGGCCGCTGCACGAAGGCGCGCATCGCGCTCGCGTCGGTCGCGCCGACGCCGGTCCGCGCCACCGCGGCCGAGCGGTCCCTCGAGGGCCAGCCGGTGACGCCGGACGCCATCGAGCGCGCGGCCACGCTGGCGATCGAGGCGGCCAAGCCCATCAGCGACCAGCGCGGCTCCGTCGAGTTCCGCAAGCACCTGGTCCGCGTCCTCACTCGTCGCACGCTCACGACCGCGCTTCAGCGCGCGAACGCCTGATCCGGAGGCACATCCCAGTGGCCAAACACGTCCTGAGCTGCACCGTCAACGGCGAGCCGGTCGAGGTGCTCGTCCAGCCCTACGTGACCCTCCTCGACGCCCTGCGCGAGGACATGGGCCTCACCGGCCCCAAGGAAGGCTGCGGCACCGGCGACTGCGGCGCCTGCACCGTCCACGTGGACGGCAAGGTCGTCGCGAGCTGCCTGATGCTGGCCATGCAGGCGCGTGGCCGGAAGATCCGCACCATCGAAGGCCTGGCGGCCGCGGATTCCACCCTCCATCCGCTGCAGGACGCGTTCGTCCGCCATGGCGTGCCCCAGTGCGGCTTCTGCATCCCGGGCGTGCTGATGGCGGCGGCGGCCCTGCTCGAGGAGAACCCGCGGCCCTCGGAGGAAGAGATCCGCTACGGCATCGCGGGCAATCTCTGCCGCTGCACCGGCTACACCAAGATGGTGACCGCGATCAGCGAGGCGGCGGAGATGCTCGCCTCGCAGAGGAGCGCTCGATGAGCACGATGAAGACCACGCGCGACGTCAAGGGAGTGGGAGTCTCGATCCCGCGGCCGGACGGCCCCGAGAAGGTCACCGGCCGGGTCCAGTACGTGGCCGACATCCAGCCCAAGGGCCTGCTCCACGCCAAGCTCCTGCGCAGCCCGCACGCGCACGCCCGGATCGTCTCGATCGACGTGAGCGCGGCCAAGGCGCTGCCCGGCGTCCGCGCGGTGCTGACCGCGAAGGACATCCCGCACCTGAAGAAGAAGGCGCCCACCCGCGCGCATGCGGTCCTCGCCATCGACCGCGCGGTGTTCATGGGCCAGCCGGTGGCCGCGGTGGCCGCCGATGAGCTGTCGATCGCGGAGGAGGCCCTCGACCTCATCAAGGTCGAGTACCAGGTGCTGCCCGCCTCGATCGATCCGCTCAAGGCGATGCTGCCCGGCGCACCGCCGGTGGCCGACGCGGGCACCGAGGCCGACACCAGCGAGGCGCTCGCCCACTCCGCGGTGGCCATCGCCAAGAGCGCGGCGCCGGCCAAGGCGGTGAACATCTCCCAGCAGGCGCGGCTGCAGCGCGGCGACCCGGCCAAGGGCTTCGCCGAGTCCGATCACGTGCTCGAGAAGACCTACCGGGTGCCGATGGTGCACCAGGGTTATCTGGAGGCGCACGCGGTGCTGGCGGAGTGGGACCGCAACGGGCTGCTCACCCTGTGGGCCAGCACCCAGGGCTCGTTCAACACGCGCTCCGAGGTGGCCGACGTGCTCGGCATCCCCGAAAACCGGATCCGCGTCATCCCGGTGGAGTGCGGCGGCGGCTTTGGCGGCAAGATCCGCGCGCTCTGCGAGCCCATCACCGCGGTGCTCGCGCAGGTGACCAAGCGGCCGGTGCGCTACGTGATGACGCGGCGGGAAGAGCTGCAGGCGGGCATGCCCGCGCCGCAGGTCATCATCAAGCTCAAGACCGGCGTCAAGCGCGACGGGACGCTGATGGCCCTCGACGCGGAGACGGTGATCGACTCCGGAGCGTTCTCGGGCGCGGTACTCGCGGTGAGCGCGGTGTTCCTCGGCAGCATGTACAAGTGGCCCGCGTTCGACATCCGCGGCTTCGAGGTGCTGACCCACAAGCCGAGCGTGGCCGCGTATCGCGCGCCGGTGGCGCCCCAGACCATCTTCGCGATCGAGTCGCACATGGAGCAGATCGCGCGCGACCTCGACCTCGACTCGGTCGAGTTCCGGATGCGCCACCTCATCCAGGAAGGCGATCCGATGGTGAACGGCCAGCAGTGGGTGGCCGCCGGGGGCAAGAACGGCAAGCGCCGCGGGGTGGGCCTGGCGCTGGGCGGCTGGCTCGGCGGGCTCCAGCCCACCGGCGCGACCGTCCGCCTGAACCCCGACGGATCGCTCGCGGTGCTCACCGGGCAGGTCGATATCGCGGGGACCAACATCTCGCTGGCCCAGATCGCGGCCTCCGCCTATGGGGTGGACACCGACCTGGTGCGGATCACCACCGGCGACACCGACGTCGCGCCGATGACCGGGCTCAGCGCGGGCAGCAAGACCATCTACACCGTTGGCGCGGCGGTGCTGCAGGCGTCGGAGGACGCCCGGCGGCAGACGTTCGAGATCGCGGCGGCGGAGCTGGAAGCCTCCGTCCACGACCTCGAGCTGACGGACGGCAAGATCACGGTGCGCGGCATGCCGGACAAGGGCATCACGCTCGCCACCATCGGCAAGAAGGGCAACCTCTACATGTCGAAGACGCCGCCGGTGCTCGGCAAGGCGAACCCCGCGTTCACCCAGCAGGCGCCGGGCTTCGCGGCCCAGCTCGCGCGGCTCGAGGTGGATCCGGACACCGGTGAGGTGACGATCCAGGACTTCGTGATCGTCCAGGACGTGGGGAAGGCCATCAACCCGCTCGGGGTGGAGGGCCAGATGCAGGGCGGCGCGGTGCAGAGCCTGGGCATCGCGCTCACCGAGGGGCTCATGTTCGACGACAGCGGGCGGCTCACCAATCCGAGCCTGCTCGACTATCGCAAGCTGACCGCGGCCGACCTGCCGAACCTCGAGACCATCATCGTCGAGGTGCCCGCGCCGGCCGGTCCCTTCGGTGCCCGCGGGGTGGGAGAGCCGCCGATCATCCCGGCGCCCGCCGCGATCGCCAACGCCATCCAGAACGCGACCGGGGCGCGCCTGACCGAGCTGCCGCTGAGCCCGGAGCGCATCGCGCTCGCCCTGGTCAACGGCAAGCGCTGAGCCGCGACCGCGGACGGGCATGCGCTCGCCGTCCGCTCCCGGCATCCGGCACGACGTGGTCCTGGTGGGCGGCGGCCACGCCCACGTCCAGGTGCTCAAGCGCTGGGCCATGGCCCCGGTGCCCGACGCGCGCCTCACCCTCGTGGTAGACCGGCCGATCGCGGTCTACTCCGGAATGGTGCCGGGCTTCGTGGCCGGGCAGTACTCGCGGGAAGACCTCGAGATCGACCTGCGGCCGCTGGCCCTGCGAGCCGGGGCGCGCTGCATCGTCGCGGCGGCGACCGGCGTCGACCCGGACGCCTGCCGGCTCCTGCTCGCCGACCGTCCACCGATCACCTACGACACCGTCTCGTTCGACGTGGGCTCGACCGTCGCGGGCCTCGAGATCCCCGGCGCGCGCGAGCACGCGATCCCCACCCGCCCCATCGGGGAATTCGTGCGCCGGGTGGACGAGGTGCTGGCCGCCGCGCGGGGACGGGAGGCCTTCCGCGTGGTGGTGGTCGGCGCGGGCGCGGGCGGCGTGGAGGTCGCGTTCGCGCTCGCCGCGCGGCTCCGGGCCGAGCCCGGCCGGCGCGTCGACGTGCACGTGCTGGAGGCGGGGCCGCGCGTGCTGCCGGGCTACGCGCCGAGCGCGGCCCGCCGCGTCGAGACCGCGGCCGCCGCGCGCGCGGTGACGATCCGCTGCGGCGCCCCCGTCGCCCGAGTCGAGGCGCACGCGGTGCACCTCGCGGGCGGCGAGCGGATCGCGGCGGACGCCACCGTGTGGGTGGCGGGCGCCGCGGCGCTCCCGATCTTCACCGGATCGGGCCTCGAGACCGACGCGCGGGGATTCGTCCGGATCCGGCCGACGCTGCAGTGCCTTGGCCGCGACGACATCTTCGCGGTTGGCGACTGCGCGGCCTGGACGGCCGGGCCGGCCCTCGCCAAGACCGGAGTCTACGCGGTCCGCCAGGGCCCGGTGCTCGCCCACAACCTGAGGGCCCGCGCCCGCGGCGGGCGCCTCTCCGCCTATCGCCCGCAGCGCGACTTCCTCTCGCTGCTCAACCTGGGCGACGGGCGCGCGATCGGCACCAAGTGGGGCGTGGCGGTCGAAGGCGCCTCGCTCTTCTCCCTGAAGAACTGGATCGACCGCCGCTTCGTCCGGCGCTTCCAGGTCCTCGGGCCCGACGACGCGGTGACGCCCGACTTCGCCGCGTCCCCGATGCCCGGAGGCGACATGCTGTGCGGCGGCTGCGCGGCCAAGGTGGGCGAGTCGGCGCTGACCCGGGCCCTCGAGCGCCTCGCGCCCGCGAGCCATCCGGCGGTGATCCTGGGTCTGGCCCAGCCCGACGACGCGGCGGCGGTCGAGACGGATCGCGGCGAGATCGTGGCCGCCACCGTCGACGGCTTCCGCGCCTTCTCCGACGACCCCTACCTGGTCGGACGCGTGGCCGCGATCAACGCGGTCAGCGACCTCTGGGCCAAGGGTGTGGTGCCGCGCTTCGCGCTGGCCCAGGTCACGGTGCCCGACGACGAGCCGGCGAGGGCCGAGGAGACGCTCTACCAGGTGATGGCCGGCGCTCGCGCCGGCCTGGATGCGGACGCGGTCACCCTGGTGGGCGGCCACACCACGACCGGACCCGAGCTGGTGGTGGGCTTCGCAGTCTGGGGGCTGGCCCTCTCCCCGGAGGCGCTGATCCGCCTCGGGGGTCTCGCCCCCGGCGATCAGCTCCTGCTGACCAAGCCTCTCGGCACCGGCGTGCTCCTGCAGGCCGACATGCGGGGCATGGCGCGCGGCGCATGGATCGAGGCGTGCTGCGCGTCCATGCTCCGCTCCAACGGCCCTGCCGCGCGGGCGGCCGGTCCCCTGCGCCCCTCGGCGGCCACCGACGTCACCGGCTTCGGCCTGGCCGGCCACCTCGGATCGATGCTGCGCGCGAGCAAGGTCTCCGCGGCGCTCGACCTCGCCGCGCTGCCGGCGCTGCCCGGCGCGCTCTCGCTGCTCGGCCGCGGCGTGCGCAGCACCGCGCACCCCGAGAACGCCAAGGCCCGGCGGGCGATGTGGGTGGACGAGGCGGCGGCGCGGCGGCCCGCGCTCGACCTGCTCTTCGATCCCCAGACGTCGGGCGGGCTGCTGCTCGGCATCGCGGCCGAGCGCGGCGAGGCGCTGCTCCGGGCGCTGCGGGGGGCCGGCGACCCGGACGGCGCGCTGATCGAGGTCGTGGCCAGGCGCTGAACGGCGCGGCCCGGCGCGCGGGGCGGAGCTCGACCACGAGCCCGTCGCCCCAGCCGTACTTGGCCTCCGAGCACCGGCGCACCGCACCGACCAGCTCCCGCTCCGCGCGGTGATCCACCACGCGGGCGTGCGCGCGGAAGCCGCGGGCGCCAACGCGCGCGCGGACCTCCGGTTCCGCGAGGAGGTTCCGCACCCACTGCGACCGCCGCCCGTGCTCGGAGACCAGGTAGTAGCGGCCCTCGTGGCGGGTGAACCAGATCTCGATCCGGCGCGGGCGCCCGCTGCGCCGGCCGATGGTCGTCAGGTAGAGGTACTTCGGCGCCGCGCTCACGCGCCGAAGGCGCGGTCGAACTGCTTGCGGGCCGCCTCGTCGAGGCCGCTCCGAAACCGCTGGTAGCGCTCGAGGAACCGCTTCCCGGCCTTGGTGAGGCGCATGCCGCTGTCGGGCCCGCCCCCCGGCACCCGCTCCACGAACTTGAAGCCGGCCGCCGTCTCCAGGTCGCGCAGGTAGCCCCACGCGTTGCGATAGGACATCTCCAGCTCCTGGGCCGCCTTCTTGAGCGAGCCGCGCGTGTCGATCAGCTCGAGGAGGCGGGCCCGCCCGTCCCCGAACTTGAGGTCCTCGCCGAACGTGACCCACACCCGGAGCTTGGGCTTCATCTGAGCCGAATCTACCCCAAGGCCGCCGGTCTCGGCCAGCCTCGCGGAGCGCCCCGTCTCCGCTAACGCGCCGCGCCAGGTCAAGACGCCATTGGCCGCCATTCGGGTCGAGTGGCTGCCGCGAGGCGGGCGCTAGAATGGGCTTATGAAGGACCCGATGTCCTCGCCTCAGCAGCCGGGCCCGCGGCCGCGCGCGAGACGCGCCCGCGTCCGGGCCACGCCCAAGGGACGCCAGGTCGATCCCCAGGCCCGTGAGGAGATCCGCGCCCTGCTCGAAGACGCGCCGCGTCGGCGCGACCTCCTGATCGAGCACCTCCATCGCGTGCAGGACCGGTACGGCCATCTCTCCGCCGCGCACCTGGTGGCGCTGGCCGAGGAGATGAAGCTCTCGATGGCGGAGGTCTACGAGGTCGCGACCTTCTACCACCACTTCGACGTGGTCAAGGAAGGGGCCGCGGTGCCGCCCGCGATCACGGTGCGCGTCTGCAACTCGATCGCCTGCGAGATGGCCGGCGCGAGCGATTTGCTGGCGAGCCTGCCGGGCAGGCTCGGACCGGACGTGCGCGTGCTCCACGCTCCCTGCATCGGCCGCTGCGAGACGGCTCCCAGCGCGGTGATCGGCCAGAACCCCCTGCCGCACGCGACGGTCGAGAAGATCGCGGATCTCGTGAAGACGCGGTCGGTGACTCATCCCCGGCCCGGCCCGGCGGCCAGGCACCCGCACCTCGAGGTCGTGAGCCCTCCCCACGTCGACTACGCGGCCTACCGGGCCGGCGGCGGCTACGCCCTCGCCGCGTCGTGCTGCGCCGGCGCGAGGCGGCGCGAGGACGTGATCGCGGTGATGGAGAGCTCCGGCCTGCGGGGCCTGGGCGGTGCGGGCTTTCCGGCCGGACGCAAGTGGAAGGCGGTCGCGGCGGAGCCCGCGCCCCGGCTGATGGCGGTCAACATCGACGAGGGCGAACCGGGCACGTTCAAGGACCGCTGGTACCTCGAGCGCGACCCCCATCGCTTCCTCGAGGGCGCGCTGATCGCCGCGTGGGCGGTCGGCATCGACGAGATCTACGTCTATCTCCGCGACGAGTACCACGGCTGCCGCGCCGTCCTGGAGCGGGAGCTGGCCGCGCTCCGGGCGAGCCCGCCGTGTCCGCTCCCCCCCATCCACCTGCGGCGGGGCGCGGGCGCCTACATCTGCGGCGAGGAGTCCGCGATGATCGAGTCGATCGAGGGCAAGCGCGGCATGCCGCGCCTGCGGCCGCCCTACGTGGCCCAGGTCGGCCTGTTCGGCCGGCCCACGCTCGAGCACAACATGGAGACGCTGCACTGGGTGCGCGAGATCCTCGAGCACGGGGCGGAGTGGTTCACGTCGCACGGTCGCCACGGACGCAAGGGCCTCCGCTCGTTCTCGGTGAGCGGCCGGGTGAAGAAGCCGGGCGTGCACCTCGCCCCCGCCGGAATCACCGCGCGGGAGCTGATCGAGGAGTACGCGGGCGGGATGCAGGACGGGCACCGCTTCTACGCCTACCTGCCCGGCGGCGCATCCGGCGGGATCCTGCCCGCCACCATGGCGGACATCCCGCTCGACTTCGACACCCTGAACCAGTACGGCTGCTTCATCGGGTCGGCCGCGATCGTGATCCTGTCCGACCGGGATCGCGCCACCACCGCGGCGCGGAACCTGATCGGCTTCTTCTCCGAGGAGTCCTGTGGCCAGTGCACGCCGTGCCGGGTGGGCACCGCCAAGGCGCTCCGGCTCGTGGAGAAGCCGCGATGGGACCAGGACCTGCTGAAGGAGCTGTCCCAGTCCATGATGGACGCCTCCATCTGCGGGCTCGGCCAGGCCGCTCCAAATCCGGTGCTGTCGGTGATGAAGTACTTCGCGAGCGAGATCGCGTGAAAACGATCGACTTCACGCTCGACGGCCGGGCCGTCGTCGGCCGCTCCGGCGAGACCATCATCCAAACCGCCCGGCGGTACGGCGTCGAGATTCCACACCTCTGCTACAAGGAGGGCCTGCGCCCCGACGGCAACTGCCGCGCCTGCGTGGTCGAGGTCAAGGGCGAGCGCGTGCTCGCGCCCTCGTGCTGCCGCCATCCGACCCCCGGCATGGAGGTGACCACCGACAGCGCGCGGGCGCGGACGAGCCAGAAGATGGTCCTCGAGCTCCTGCTCTCCGACGTGCCCGAGCGCCCCTACACCCTCGACTCCGAGCTCGCGCACTGGGCCCGGGCGCTGGGGGTCGGCAAGCCCCGCTTCCCGCCGAGGCTTCAGCCGCCGGCGGACCTCTCCCACGCCGCGATGGCGGTGAACCTCGCCGCGTGCATCCAGTGCACCCGCTGCGTGCGCGCCTGCCGCGAGGAGCAGGTCAACGACGTGATCGGCTACGCGTCCCGCGGGGAGCATTCCCGGATCGTCTTCGACCTCGACGATCCCATGGGCGAGTCCACCTGCGTCGCCTGCGGCGAATGCGTCCAGGCCTGCCCCACCGGGGCCCTGATGCCCGCGCGCGAGGCCGGCCTGGTCCGCGCCGACAAGACGGTGGACTCGGTCTGTCCCTATTGCGGCGTCGGCTGCCTGCTGACCTACCACGTCAAGGGCAACCAGATCCTCCGGGTGGACGGGCGCGGCGGGCCCGCGAACAGCAACCGGCTGTGCGTGAAGGGGCGCTACGGCTTCGACTACGTGCAGCACCGGCACCGTCTCACGAAGCCGCTCATCCGCCGGCCGGGCGTGAAGAAGCACAAGGACTTCGTCGTCGACCCGGACCACTGGGCCGAGGTCTTCCGCGAGGCGACCTGGGATGAGGCGCTCGACTTCGCGGCGGGCGGCCTGCGCGACATCCGGAACATCCACGGCAAGCCGGCCCTCGCCGGCTTCGGCTCGGCCAAGGGCACCAACGAGGAGGCCTACCTCTTCCAGAAGCTGGTGCGCACCGGCTTCGGCTCGAACAACGTCGATCACTGCACCCGCCTGTGCCACGCCTCCAGCGTGGCGGCGCTCATGGAGGGCATCAACTCGGGGGCGGTCTCGAACCAGGTGCGCGACGTGATGAAGGCGGCGGTGATCTTCCTCATCGGATCCAATCCGACGGTGAACCACCCGGTGGCGGCGACCTGGATGAAGAACGCGACCCGCGCGGGCGTGAAGCTCATCGTGGCCGACCCCCGCCGGGGCGACCTCGCGCGCCACGCGACCTACAACCTGCAGTTCAAGGCCGACACCGACGTCGCGCTGCTCAACGCGATGCTTCACGTCATCGTCGAGGAGGGCCTGGTCGACGAGGCCTTCATCCGCGACCGCACGTCCGGCTACGAGGCGCTGGTCGAGAACGTGAAGAAGTTCTCGCCCGAGGTGATGGCCGCCATCTGCGGCGTCGACCCGATCACCATCCGCGAGGTCGCGCGGCTCTACGCGACCTCGCGCGCCTCGATGATCATGTGGGGGATGGGGATCTCGCAGCACGTGCACGGGACCGACAACGCGCGCTGCCTGATCGCCCTCGCGCTCGCCACCGGGCAGATCGGGAGGCCGGGCACCGGCCTCCACCCGCTGCGCGGCCAGAACAACGTGCAGGGGGCGTCCGACTCGGGGCTGATCCCGATGTTCTATCCCGACTACCAGGGGGTGGCGTCGCGAACGGTGCGGGAGCGCTTCGAGAAGCTCTGGGGGATGTCGCTCGATCCGAAGCCGGGCCTCACCGTCGTCGAGATCATGCGGGCGGCCAGCAAGCAGGAGATCCGCGGCATGTACATCGTGGGCGAGAACCCGGCGATGTCCGACCCGGACGTCGAGCACGCCCGGGAGGCGCTCGCCACCCTCGATCATCTGGTGGTGCAGGACATCTTCCTCACCGAGACGGCCTATCTCGCCGACGTGGTGCTGCCCGCGACCGCGTGGCCGGAGAAGGTCGGAACCGTCACCAACACCGACCGCATGGTGCAGCTCGGACGGAGGGCCCTCGAGCCCCCGGGCGAGGCGAAGGAAGACCTCTGGCTCATCGTCGAGATGGCGAAGCGCATGGGGCTTCCGTGGACCTACACGCACCCCCGCGAGGTCTTCGACGAGATGCGTCGGTGCATGAGCTCCATCGCGGGCATCACCTGGGAGCGCCTCGAGCGCGAGTCCTCGGTGACCTATCCGTGCGAGAGGGAGGGCGATCCGGGGGACCCCACCGTCTTCGTCACCCGCTTCCCCACCGCCACCGGGCGTGGCCGGTTCGTGCCCGCGGACCTGATTCGGGCCGCGGAGCGCCCCGACGCCGACTATCCGATGGTCCTCATCACCGGCCGGCAGCTCGAGCACTGGCACACCGGCGCGATGACGCGTCGGGCCGCGGTCCTCGACCACATCGAGCCCGAGCCGGTCGCGTCGCTCCATCCGCTCGACCTCGACCGGCTCGGCGTCAAGCCGGGCGAGATCGTCACGGTGGAATCCCGCCGCGGCAAGATCTCGCTCTACGCCCGCGCCGACGACGGCACGCCGGCGGGCGCGCTCTTCATCCCGTTCTGCTACTACGAGGCGGCCGCGAACATGCTCACCAATCCGGCGCTCGATCCGTTCGGCAAGATACCGGAGTTCAAGTACTGCGCGGTGAAGGTGACGAAGGGTGGCCCGACCCCGGTGCGGGCGAGCTTCGGCGGTGGCCAGGCGTTCGACGCGCTGACGGTCTAGGCACATCCCCGCGGCATCGCCCGGCCCGCTGTGGTACCCTAGCCGCCGCTCGCTCGATCGTCGGCGGGCCGGACCTAGCCCAACACCCGTTTCCCGAGGAGGAGACCCATGCCGATCAAGGTCGGTGACCGCGTGCCGGATGGCACGCTCACGGAGTTCATCGAGCAGGAGACCCCGGGCTGCACCGTCGGCCCCAACGCGTTTCAGGTGTCGGACCTGACCAAGGGCAAGAAGATCGTGGTGTTCGGGCTGCCCGGCGCCTTCACCCCGACCTGCTCGGCCAAGCACGTGCCGAGCTACGTGGCCAACATCGACAAGCTCAAGAGCAAGGGCGTGGACGAGGTCTGGTGCGTCTCGGTCAACGACGCCTTCGTCATGGGCGCGTGGGCCAAGGACCAGAAGAGCAGCGGCAAGGTACGCATGATGGCCGACGGCAGCGCCGCGCTCACCAAGGCCCTCGGTCTCGAGATGGACCTCACCGCCCGCGGCATGGGGGTGCGCTCTCAGCGCTACTCGATGCTGCTGGACAACGGGGTGGTGAAGGCGCTGAACGTCGAGGCCCCCGGCAAGTTCGAGGTGAGCGACGCCGACACGATGCTGAAACAGATCGGCTAGCCGGACCCGCGGCATGGCGGACGTCCAGGACGTCCTGATCGTGGGCGGCGGGGCCGCCGGCTACACCGCCGGCATCTTCGCCGCCCGCGATCGCTGTCGCGCGCTGCTGCTCGAGAAGTTCTCGGCCGGAGGCCAGGTGCTCAACTGTGAGCACATCACCAACTTCCCCGGCTTCCCCCAGGGGGTGGCCGGTTACGCGCTGGGCCCGCTGCTCCAGGAGCACACCACCGCGGCCGGGCTGCAGGTCGCGATGAACGAGGTCACCGCGGTCCGCCGCGACCGCGATCTCTTCCTGGTCGAGACCGACGGCGGCTCCCACGCGACCCGCACCCTGATCGTCGCGAGCGGCTCGCGCTTCGCCACCCTCGGGGTCCCGGGCGAGGAGGAGTTCGTCGGGCGCGGCATCTCCCACTGCGCCTCCTGCGACGGCTCCTTCTTCATGCAGAAGCCGGTGATCGTGGTGGGCGGCGGGGACGCGGCGGTGGACGAGGCGCTGCACCTCACCCAGTACGCCTCCTCGGTCACGGTGCTCCACCGCCGCGACGCCCTCCGGGCGTGCGCGAGCCTGCAGGAGCGCGCGCGCAGCGAGCGCAAGGTCTCGTTCCGGTGGAACGCCGCCCTGCGAGCCATCGAGGGCGCGGACGGGGTCGAGCGCGTGCAGGTCGAGGACCTGGCCACCGGCAAGACCGCAGCGCTGCCGGCCAGCGGAGTGTTCATCTACGCGGGGCTCACGCCCAACACCGAGTTCCTGGGCGGGCTCGTGCCGCTCGACGCGCGCGGGCAGATCGTGACCGACCTGCGCATGCGCACGCGGGTGCCGGGCGTCCTCGCCGCGGGCGACGTGCGCGCCGAGTCGGCGCGCCAGCTCGTGACCTCGGCGGGTGACGGGGCCACCGCCGCGCTGGCCGCCGTCCAGTATCTGCGCGACCACCTCTGGCCCGCGTAGTAGGCCGCGCGGCGGCCCGGGTGGACGACGAGTAGGACGCCGGCGGCGCGACCTACTGAGGCGTGAGCACGCGGCCGGCCGGCACCGCGTGGTACCGCGGACCGTCGACCACCACCTGGCCGTTGACGATCACGTACGGGATGCCGACCGGGTACCGGTGCGGATCCGGGAACGTGGCCGCATCCCGCACGGTGGCCGGGTCGAACAGGGTCAGGTCGGCGGCGCGCCCGCGCTCCACCAGCCCGCGGTCCTTGAGCCCGAGCTTGGTCGCGGCCATGCCGGTCATCTTGTGCACCGCGGTCTCCCAGGAGAAGAGCCGCTTGTCGCGGCAATAGACGCCGAGCACCCGCGGGAACGTCCCGTAGCTGCGCGGGTGGGGCTTGCCGGGGTGCGGGCCCGGGCCGGCGTGCAGCGACAGCGAG
>Ga0310811_10009394_pt1 | contig 12619 bp, 7 predicted proteins | sample YCmetagenome_FD_207642 | JGI IMG/M metagenome (GOLD analysis project Ga0310811, IMG submission 207642) | Soil microbial communities from experimental microcosm in Duke University, North Carolina, United States - YC | ecosystem: Engineered > Artificial ecosystem > Soil microcosm > Unclassified ... | reverse complement strand
AAGCCAGGTACGGTCCAGCGCCTTGCCATTGAGCGTGGCGGACTGCACGTAAACATTCTGCGGCGAATTGTTTTTGGCAATCATCGTGAACTTGTGCCCGCGATAATATTGGGTGTCCAGGCTCAGGGTGGCTTCGGACACCAGCGGACTGCCGATCACATAAATGCTGCTGGCCGGGTCCACCGGATAAAAGCCCAGTGCCGAGAACACATACCACGCGGAGGTCTGGCCGCAATCATCATTGCCGCACAGCCCGCCGTTGGAGGAGTCGTACAGCGACGATGCCACCTGCCGGATGCGCGCCTGGGTCTTCCACGGCTGGCCGGCGTAGTTGTAGAGGTAGGCCACGTGGTGGCACGGTTCGTTGCCGTGCGCGTACATGCCGATGAGCCCGGAGACGTCACTTAGCGAGTTCGGAATCTTTTCCTTGGTGTCGAACATCTCGTCGAGCCGGGCCACGAACTTGTCGTCGCCGCCCATGGCCGCGATGAGGCCGGAAACGTCGTGTGGCACAAAGAAGGTGTACTGCCAGGCATTGGCCTCGGTGTAATCATCGAACGAAATGAACTTGGGATCAAACGGCGTGCGCCAGGAGCCGTCCGCCAGTTTACCGCGCATGAACCCGGTTTCCGGGTCGAACACGTTGCGCCAGTTCTGGGCCCGTTTGGCGGAGGTGGCGGCGGCCGTGCTCTCGCCCAGTTGTTTGGCGAAGCGGGCAATGCACGCATCGTCATAGCAATATTCCAGCACCTTGGAGACGCTTTGCACGCCCTTGCGGCTGGGGATGTAGCCGCGGTCGCGGTAGTAGCCGAGCTGGGCGCGGTTCTTGTCCACCGAACCGATCATGTCGTCCAGCGCCTCCTTGGCGTTCCAGTTGCGGAAGCCCTTGTTGTAGGCGTCCACGATGATGGGAATGGCGTGGTTGCCGATCATGCACCAGTTTTCCTTGCCGCCCTCGGTCCAGACCGGGAGGGTGTGCTGGTCGAAATATTTGCAGTGGTCGAGCATGGTGCGCACGAAATCGTTCACGCGGCCCGGTTGGATGAGCGTGAGCAGCGGGTTTTCGGCGCGGAAGGTGTCCCACAACGAAAGTTCGGTGTAGAAGTCGTAACCGGAAGCCACGTGCACTTCCTTGTCCGGACCGCGATACTGGCCGTCCACGTCGCTCAGGATCGTGGGCGCGAGCAGGGTGTGGTACACCGCGGTGTAGAAGGTGTGCTTGAGGTTTTCGTCGGCGGTCTTGATTTTCACCACGTCCAGGGCGGCATTCCACTGGGCTTCGGCGGCGGCCCGGATGGCATCAAACCGCCAGCCGGGAATTTCCTGGGCGAGGTTCTGGCGCGCGCCGGTCACGCTCACGCTGGAAATGCCCACCTTCACGAGAATTTGGTCACCGGCCTGGGTTTTGAAGTCAAAGTGCGCCTTGAGATTCTTGCCGTGGGCTTCCTGCCCGGCCACGTCCGTATCGCTGGACAAAATGCCGGAACCGGTGAAGGGCCGGGAAAATTCCATCACAAAATAATACACCTTGTCGCCGCCCCAGCCGTCGCTGCGGCGGAAGCCGCTGACGGTATGGTCGTTTTCAATCGTCAGCGCGGAATCGAGCGGTTTGTTGTCAATGCCGTGGCGCAGGTCAAGGATGACATGGGCGGCATCGCTTTGCGGAAACGTGTAGCGATGCAAGCCGGCACGGGCGGTGGCGGTAAGTTCCACATTAATTTTATTATCGGGCAGGAAAACGCGGTAATAGCCCGGATGCGCTTCCTCCTGGTCATGCGAAAACCGGGCGCGATACCCTTCGCCCGGCTTGCTGCCGACATCCATCTTCAATTCGCCCACGGTGGGCATGAGCAGAAAGTTGCCGAGGTCGGCGCAACCGGTGCCGGTGAGATGGTTGTGGGAGAAGCCCATGATGCTGGTGTCGGAATAGTGATAACCGGAGCAGCCGTCCCACGTGGTGTCGCGGGTGTCGGGCGAGAGCTGCACCATGCCGAAGGGCACGGTGGCGCCGGGATAAACGTGACCGTGTTCCGCCGTGCCGATGAACGGATTGACATAATCCGCCGGCGATTTGGCGTCGCAGGTGGCCGCGGCCAGTAAGAAGGCCGCGCCCAAACAGGAAAACGCGGCCGTGGGGAGGTATCTTTTCATGTTATGATATTTAACGCCCGCAGGAAACCCGGCGCAAGATTGGAAATGGCGAAAAACGCCGCCGGAGTGCGCCCGTGTCCCCGGGCGCAGCAAGGTCACCATGTTCCAAGCGAAGCACAATCGAGATGCCCAACCGTTGCCAAAAGCCTCCCCCTCCCGGGCGCGCTCTGCGACGTCTGGCACAATAGTTCGTGCCAGGCACATCCGGGGTTGCGTAAGGTAGCGCCAGACAATTTCTGCCATTATGAGCCCGACCATCCTTGGACCTGACGGAAAACCGCGGTGCCGCTGGTGCGCCGCCGCGCCGGAGTTTCTGGCGTATCACGACACCGAATGGGGTTTCCCCGTGGGCGACGACCGGCGCCTGTTTGAAAAACTGTGCCTGGAAGGCTTTCAGTCCGGCCTGAGCTGGCGGACCATCCTGGCTAAGCGCGAGAATTTCCGTGCCGCGTTTTATCATTTCGATTTTGACCGCGTCGCGCGCTTCACCGACCGGGATGTGGCGCGGCTGTTGCAGGATTCCGGCATTGTGCGGCATCGCGGCAAGATTGAGGCGGTGATCAACAACGCCCAGAAGGCGCGGGAGTTGGTACGGCAGGAAGGTTCGCTGGCGGCCTTTGTCTGGCGCTATGAACCGGCCAACCCGGCGGCTAAACCGCAGATGTTGTCGGTTTCCCCGGAATCCATCGCGCTCTCCAAGGAATTGAAAAAGCGGGGCTGGAAGTTTGTGGGGCCCACCACGGTCTATGCCTTCATGCAGGCCATGGGCCTGGTGAACGATCATGTGACGGAATGTGTCATCCGGGTCCAGGTGGCCGCCGCCCGCAAAAAATTTGCGCCCGGAAAATAAAAAACCGGAAGGGGCCGTTTTCCCCTTCCGGTTGTGAGACCAACCATAAGTTAGAGCATTTCCATCAAAGCTGTAGCGCTGTGCTGAAACAGGAGCCAGAGCGGTCTTTTTGAGTTTTGGCTTCGTTTCGGCTCAGTTACAGGGTTGTTCAAACCTGCGCCTTCGCCAAAGCCTCGCCAAAACCCAAAAATCCTCGCTGCCCAGCGCTACATCTGTTCTGTCAATGCTCTAGAATTTGATTTCGGCCCGCCAGGCGCCGCCTTCGCTTTCGCGGTTCAACTGGAAGCCGAGTTGCTTGCACAGGTGCTGCATGGCGTGGTTCTCGGGCAGGACGTGGCCGCTGAGGCGGGTGAGCTTTTCGTCGCGCGCGATTTGCACGAGGCGGGTGAGCAGTTCCTTGCCGAGGCCGAGGCCCTGCCATTCATCGCTGATGAGGATGGCGAACTCGGCTTCGTTGACGCCGTGCAGCTTGCTGAGCCGGCCCACGCCGAGGATGATGCGTTCCTCGCTGCGCAGCGGCTTGTGCTCGGCCACGAGCGCGATTTCGCGGTCGTAGTCGTTGAAGCAGATGCGTTGCAGGCGTTCGTGCGCCACGCGTTGCGAGAGCTTGAGCGCGCTGAAATAGCGGTGGTATACGCTTTCCTCGGACAGCGTTTCGTGGAACTTGACCATCTTGGGCTCGTCGTCGGGCCGGATGGGCCGGATGGTGACGGGCGCCTTGTTCTTCAGTTTCCAGCTCTCGATGTACTGCGTGGGATAGGGCCGGATGGCGGACTTGGGCAACTGGTCCTCCGGCGTCTTGGGATCGTGCAGCACTACGCGGCCGTCCAGGGCGAAGATGCGTTCGGCGGAGACGAGCAGCGGGTTGATGTCAATTTCCGCGATCCACGGCTGTTCCACCACAAGCTGGCTGAACCGGACGAGCAACTGCTCCAGCGCAGCGATGTTGGTGGCCTTGCGGCCGCGCACGCCCTGCAGCGCGGTGAAGATGCGGGTGCGTTCCATCATGCGGCGGGCAAGCGTGGGATTGAGCGGCGGCAGCCCGAGCGCGCGGTCCTTGAACACTTCCACCAACTGGCCGCCCGTGCCGAACAGCAGCACCGGTCCAAACTGCGGGTCCACGCTGCTGCCGACAATGAGTTCGTAGCCGTCGAGCTTGATCATCGGCTGCACGGTCACACCGAGGAAATGTTCCTTGCCGACCTTCTTGGTGACGGAGGTCTCGATGTTGCGCCACGCCTGCCGCACGGCTGAGGCGGTGCGCAGGTTGAGTTGCACGCCACCGACGTCGGTCTTGTGCGTGATGGTTTCGGAGTAGAGTTTCAGCACCACGGGGAAGCCGAGGTGCGCGGCCATCTTGACGGCGTCCTGTTCGGAGGTGGCGATGTGCGTTTCCACGGTGGGGATACCGTACCAGGCGAGCAACTGCTTGGATTCAAACTCGGTGAGAATGGTCCGGCCGGACTTCCGCACGTTAGCCAGCAGCTCGGTGACTTTTTCCCGCTCAATCGGGCTGTGGTCGTTGTGTTCGGCCACGGCGGGGGTTTCGTAGAGGGCGCGCAGGTTGTCGCTGTACCGCCACATGTAATAGAACGCCTTGGCCGCGCGGTCGGGATACTTGAAGGTGGGAATGCTGGCGGCGTTGAGGATATCTTCGCCTTTTTCCACCTGACCCGCGCCCATCCAACTCGCAATGACCGGCTTGCCATCCAGGTGCGCGTAGGGCTTCAACTGTTCCGCCGTGGCGGTGGGGTCGGTCATGGACTGCGGTGTCAGAATGACGAGCACGCCGTCGGTGTTCGGGTCCTTGGCGGCGATGTCCACCGACTTGGCGTACAGCTCGGGCTTGGCGTCGCCGATGATATCCACCGGGTTGTTGTGACTCCAGGTGGGCGGCAAGATTTCATTGAAGGCCGCCATGGTTTCCGGGGTGAGGTCGGCGAGTTGCGCGCCGCTGCCGATGAGCATGTCGGTGGCAATGACGCTGGGACCGCCGGCGTTGGTGACGATGGTCAGGCGCGGGCCCTTGGGGCGGGGCTGCTTGGCGAGCACTTCCGCCATGTCGAACAGTTCGGAGATGGCGTCCACGCGGAGCACGCCCACACGCTGGAAGGCAGCCTGCATAACCTCGTCGCTGCCAGTAAGCGAACCAGTGTGGGAGGCGGCGGCCTTGGCGGCGGCGGCGGTGCGGCCGGGCTTGATGACGATGATCGGCTTGGTGAGCGCCACTTCGCGTGCGGCGGAAAGGAAGGCGCGGGCGTCGCCGATGGTTTCCATGTACATGACGATGCTCTTGGTGTTGGGGTCATCGCCGAGGTGGTAAATGAGGTCGCCCCAGCCGACATCAAGCATGGACCCGAGCGAAACGAAAGCGCTGAAGCCGACGTTTTCGCGCAGGCTCCAGTCGAGAATGGCCGTGCAGAGCGCGCCGCTCTGGCTGATGAAGCCCACGTTGCCGGGCCGGCACATGTCGGCCGCGAAGGTGGCGTTGAATTTGCCGCGCGGCGACATGACGCCGAGACAGTTCGGGCCGACGATGCGCATGTTGCCTTTGCTGGCCTCGACCATGATCTGGCGTTCCAGTTCGACGCCGGGCGCGCCGATTTCCTTGAAGCCGGCGGAAATGATGATGGCGCCGCGCACGCCGCGGGCCACGCTGTCGCGGATGATGCCGGGCACGGTGGGCGGCGGCGTGATGACCACCACGAGGTCCGGCGTGGTGGGCACGGCCGAAATGTTCGGATAGGCCTTGAGCCCGAGCACGGTGTCGCGCTTGGGATTGACCGGGTAAATCACGCCGGGGAATTTGCCTTTCTGGAGATTCTCCAAAATGGTTCGTCCGACCGTGTTGGGGTTTTCCGTGGCCCCAATGACGGCGACGGTCTTGGGCGCGAAAATGGCGTCCAAAGGTTGGGAATGCTGGCGCAGGATGTTGTGCGTCCAGTCGGTTTGTTGCGTAAACGCAGGAGATTTTTGCATAATAACCAAAAGTTAAGATGAGTTTCCTCCAGCGCGCCGAATTGCCAACACCATAGTTGGCTTAGGCTACTCCAATTTTGCCATTTGACGTTAGTGACGGCCCAAAACGGGCCATTGGCTACTTTTGCCGGGCGGCGCGGACTCCTTGGACCAGGGCTGCCGCCTGGCGGGTGACTTCGGGCCAGTTCGCCTCTTGGACCATGGGACTGGAAACCAAGGTCGAGCCCACACCTACGGCAGTGGCGCCGGCGCGGATCCATTCCCCCACATTTTGCAGTGTTACGCCGCCGGTGGGAATAAGCCGCAGGTGGGGCAATGGCGCCTTGAGGTTCTTAATGTATTTTGGGCCAAGTCCATCAGCCGGAAATATTTTCACAAAATCGGCGCCCGCCTCGTAGGCCAGTTGGGCTTCGGTGGGGGTGTAGGCGCCCAAGGCCACCGGCTTGCCGAGGTGGTGTGCGGCGGCAACCAAATCAGTTCGTGTAATGGGGCTGATGATATATTCCGCCCCGGCGGCAATGACTTCCCGGCAGGTGGCGACATCCAGGACTGTGCCCGCGCCCAATAGTATATCGTTGCCAAAGCGCTGGCGGGCCTGGCGGATGACTTCGATGGCTCCGGGTACGGACAGGGTGACCTCGATGGCCGTAAGCCCGCCGGCCAGAAGTGCCTCAGCGAGCGGCAGGATGACCGCCGGGTTGGGAGTGCGAACGATGGCGATAACGCCGGAGTCGGTCAGCGCGGTAACGATCTCGTCTCGGGTACGCATAGGGTGGTATATTGCAAACCATGCAGACCGGTTCGGCAAGTGCTTTTCCTCCAAGGGCAGTTTTAAGCCTTTTAATGATTTTGGGCCATTTTCCGGAATTGAAACTTGACTCACCCGAACAGGTTATCTATTTTCAATACCAAGAACGGCAAAGTGGCTGGTTTTCCAGCTTGTGAAGTCGGAGAGCAATCTGCCGACTTTTTTGTTCCCCTGATGGGGAGCAAACCGTGGCGATTTATGAACGCAGATTTTTTGGCAGTCTTGGAATTCTGGGAGCGCGAAAAGGGCATCAGCCGTGATGTCTTGGTCGGTGCTGTCCAGGATGCTTTGCTGGCTGCGGCCAAGAAGGCGGTCGGGGCAGCCCGCGAACTGCGGTGCGCCATTGACCCTAAGACTGGCGATATCAGGGCCTTTGCCAAATTGATTGTCTCGGAGAAAGTCATCTCCAAGCACGACCAAATTTCCGTCTTTGACGCCCGCCGCATCAAGGAAAATGCCGTGGTGGGCGACGAGATTGAGGTGGAAGTGACCCCCGCCGGCTTTGGCCGCATTGCCTCGCAATACGCCAAGCAGTCCCTCATGCAGCACATCCGCCGGGCAGAGAAGCAGTTGATCTTCGCCGAATTCAAGGATCGTGTGGGCGACATCGTTAGCGGAACGGTCCGCCGGTTTGAGCGTTCGGACGTGGTCATTGACCTCGGCAAGTACGAAGCGCTCATGCCCAACCGCGAACGCGTTTCCATCGAAGAATACCAGATCGGCGAACGCATCCGCGCCTACGTCAAGGAAGTCTTGGAAGACGGTCCGCACGGCCCGGAAATCATCCTTTCCCGCGCCGACCCGAATTTTGTCATCAAGTTGTTTCAGTTGGAAGTTTCCGAAATCAACGACGGCACCATCGAGATCAAGGGCATTGCCCGCGAACCCGGTTTCCGGACCAAGCTTGCCGTTTGGACACGCGATGAAAAGGTGGACCCGGTGGGCGCCTGCGTGGGGCTGCGCGGTCAGCGCGTGAAGAACATTGTCCGCGAGCTCAACAATGAGAAGGTGGATATCATCCGTTGGGATCCGAACATCCGCACCTTCATCACCAACGCCCTGGCGCCGGCGCAGTTGAAGGCATTTGAAATTGACGAAGCCCGCAAGCGGGCGCGGATCATTGTCAGCGACGACCAGTTGTCGCTGGCCATCGGCAAGCGCGGCCAGAACGCCCGGCTGACGGCCAAGCTCACTGGCTGGCAGGTGGATATTGAACCTGAAATTGTTGAGGTAAAAGGATTTGAACAAAAGGTGGCCGAGGCAGTTGGCCAACTGGCAGCCATCCCGGGGATTACCCGCGAGCAGGCCGACGCCTTGGTGCATGCCGGGTTGACGCGCTTGGAAGATTTGTTGCAGGCTGACGTGTCGGACCTGGAAGGCATTGAGCAAATTGGTGATCAGGCAGCGATCGTTCTGGAAGCCGCCGGAGTCGAAGCCCAACGCCGAAAAATTCAACTAGGCGGCGATGCCGCCTCCGCGTAAGTTGTATGATGGTTGCAGCGAATAGTTCGGCCGGTTTGAGTTCTGGTTTATGAAAACTGGACGGCAATGCTGGCGGTGGAGTTTGATGGGGACCGAGAAAATATATGCCCGTTCGTATTTACGATATTTCGAAGAAACTTGGTTTGGAGAACAAGGAAGTTCTGGCCAAAGCCAAGGCATTGGGCATTTCCGCCGCGAAAGTGGCGTCGAGTTCGCTCGATAAAATCACTGCCGAGTACCTTGAAGAACAACTCGTCGCCGACCGGAAACCTGCGGAAGGCGAAACTGCCCCCGCTCCCGTACCTGCTCCCGCCGCCCCGGCTCCATCCCATGCCGAATCCATCGTAGTCATTCATGCTCCCGAGCCGGAGCCTGCGGCGGCACCGGTGCCAGAACCGGCCGCGGTAGAAACCGCCGCCCTGGCGGCGACTGAAAGTCCTGCAGCTCTTGAGCCGGCTACTGACGCGGCTGAAACGGTTGCGCCGGCGCCGGAGACCGAAGCTTCTCCGGCAGCGGAAGCTACTGCCCCGGCCCCCGTGTCTGCGCCGAAACCGCCGTCGCCGGCAGAGCCACCCAAGCCCAAAGTGGGCGACAAAGTGGGTTTCATCCAATTGCCCTCCAAACCCGCGCCCCGCGTGGGTGAGAAGGTCGGTTCGGTCAAATTGCCGCCGGCCCGGGGAAGTTTTGCGGGCCGCAATGAACCCCAACGTGGCCCCGACCGGGATCGTGACCGCAGCCGTCCCGGAGCGCCCTCCGGCCGGGGGCCGGCAGCGCCCGCCCGCCCGGAACCCGCGAAACCGGCTACGCCCAAGTATGTGCCGCCGCCGGGAGCGCAGGTCATTACGCTCAAGCCGCCGATCGTCGTGCGCGACCTCGCCGACCAGCTCAAGCAGAAGCCGTTCAAGATCATTGCCGACCTGATGGAGGCGGGCGTTTTTGCCAACGTCAACCAGGCCATTGACGAGAACATCGCCCAGCGCATCTGCGGCAAGTATGGTTTCCGCTTTGAAGTGGAAAAACGCGCCAAGGGCGAAGGTGTGGTCCATGCGCCGGTCAAGAAGGTGGAACTCGACATCGAGGATAAGCCGGAGCAATTGAAGCCGCGCGCGCCCATCGTCACCATCATGGGCCATGTGGACCACGGCAAGACCTCGCTGCTGGATGTGATCCGCCAGGCCAACGTGGCCGCCGGCGAAGCCGGGGGCATCACCCAGCACATCGGCGCCTATACCATTTCCTTCCCGCATCCCGAGCGCAAAAAGGACGTCCAGCAAATCACCTTCCTGGACACGCCCGGTCACGAGGCCTTCAGCGCCATGCGCGCGCGCGGGGCGAATGTTACCGATATTGTCATTCTCGTGGTGGCCGCCAACGACGGCGTGATGCCGCAGACCGTGGAGGCGTTGAACCACGCCAGGGCTGCCAAGGTGCCGATCATTGTTGCGGTAAACAAAATGGATCACCCGAACGCGAATTCCATGCGGGTGCGCCAACAGTTGCAGGAAAAAGGCCTCGTGCCCGACGACTGGGGCGGCGACACCATTTTTGTGGAATGCTCCGCGCTGGCCAAGACGGGCGTGGACAAGTTGCTGGAAATGATTTTGCTCCAGGCCGACCTGCTGGAACTCAAGGCTAACCCCGACCGTCCGGCCAAGGGCAACGTGATTGAATCCGGGCTCGAACCGGGTGGCCCCACCGCCACCGTGCTCGTCCGCAAGGGCACCCTGCACGTCGGCGACATCATCATTTGCGACAAGTTTTACGGCAAGGCCCGTGCGCTCATCAACGAGGAGGGCAACCGCCTCAAGGAAGCCGGCCCGTCCGTTGCCGTTCGGTTGCTGGGGCTCAACGGCGTGCCCGAGGCGGGCATCGAGTTCAGCGTCGTCAAGGATGAGAAGAGCGCCCGCGACCTCGCCGAGCAGCGGCAGTTCGCAGCTCGCGCCGCCGGCCAGCAGGAGGCCCGCGCCAAGGTCACGCTCGAAAATTTGTTTGCCACTCTCGATTCCAGCTCCGACAAGGTGCTCAAGCTGGTGGTCAAGGCCGACACCCAGGGCTCCGTGGAAGCCATTGTCGAAGCGCTCAAGAAAATTCCCGCGGACAAGGTGCAGCTGGAAATTGTCCACAGCGCCGTCGGGACCATCACTGAATCCGATGTTTCGCTGGCGGCCGCTTCGCAGGCCGTCATCCTCGGTTTCCACACGCGCATTGACAGCGGCGTGAATGACCGCGCCAAGCGTGAAAGCGTACAGATTAAGCTCTACGCCATCATTTACGAACTGATTGACGAGGTGAAGGAGGCAATGGCCGGGTTGCTGGATCCCATCCTCAAGGAAGTCGTCACCGGCGTGGCGGAAGTGCGCAAGGTATTTGAACTGTCCAAGGGCACACCCGTGGCAGGCTGCATGATTGCCAGCGGCCGCATTACCAAGGGCAAAGTGCGGGTGCGCCGCCGCAAGGACCTGATTTACGAGGGCATTGCCCAGTCGCTCCGGCGGTTCCAGGACGAAGTCAACGAGGTCCGGGCCGGCATGGAATGCGGCATCCGGGTGGATGGCTTTGGCGATTTTGAGGTGGGCGACACCATCGAGAGCTACAGTGTGGAAAAGGTGGCGCAGAAACTGTGACCGGAAGGAGGCCGGTTGCCGCCGGCAACCGGTGCCGGCAAGTCCGCCGCCCGCAGTAATACGAAATGATGTAAACTTCGCATGGCTTCCCTCAGACAAGAACGTGTGCGCGAACTCCTCAAGCGCGAACTCGGCGAGGTCATCCGCCGGGAATTTCCCGTGGCCGAGGCCGGCCTGATCAGTGTCAACGAAGTGGTAATGGCCGGCGACGTCAAGTCCGCCACCGTCTTCGTCAGCATTTTGGGCAACGCCGACCAGCAAAAGCGCGGCTTTCATCTGCTGGAACAACACCGCAACCGAATCCAGGGCCTGCTGGGCCGGGCGGTGGTCTTGAAATACACGCCCACCCTGAGGTTTGTGCTGGATGACTCTCTGGCCCGCGGCGACCGGGTGATTCAAATCATCGAGGAGATCGAGAAAACCCTCCCTGACCCCGCCGATTCCGATCCAGCCGACTGACGCTCGTGAAAAGTTATCCAAAAATCATTGACCGCATCCTCGCCGCCATCAAGGAATGCCAGACCATTTGCATCGTGGGCCATGTCCGGCCCGACGGCGATTGCGTGGGTTCCCAACTGGGCCTGGCGCTGGCCCTCAAGGCCGAAGGCAAGGAGGTTACCGTCTGGAACGAGGATGCCGTTCCGTCCAAGTTGAAATTTTTGGATCCTGACAAAATTTTCGAGAAACCGCGGCCCGGACAAAAATTTGACTGCGTCATCGCCACCGACTGCGCCAGCTTTGAACGGCTTGGCGCCGCGGGCGCGTGTGTAACCGAGCGCGGCCGGCTCATCAACATTGATCATCACGAAAGCAACACGCGTTACGGGGATCTTAACTGGGTTTCCGCGCGGGAGCCATCCACCGGCGAGCTGATTTACCGGCTGCTGCAAGTTGCCCGCTGGCCGGTCACCAAGCCGATTGCCGACTGCCTGTTCACCGCGGTGTCCACCGACACCGGCTCGTTTCAATATCCCAGCACCCGGCCCGGCACCCTCTATGTAGCCGGCAAGCTCGTGGCCCGCGGGGCCAACCTTGCCAAGATTTGCGACGAGGTTTACCAGTCCTATCCGCTGTCCCGTGCCCGGCTGCTCAAGCATGTGTACAGCAAGTTCCGCCTGACTCACGGCGACCGCATTGCCTGGTTCTGGCTCAAGCGCGCCGACCTTACCCGCACCGGCGCCAACAGCAACGACACCGAAGGTCTCATTGACCACATCCGCGCCATTGAACCGGTGGTGGTTGCCTGTGTGTTCGAGGAACTGGAGCCCGAACTGACGCGCATCAGCCTGCGCTCCAAAAGTCCGCAGGTGAATGTGAACGAAATCTGCGGGCAGTTTGGCGGCGGCGGCCATTCGGCCGCGGCGGGGGCGCGCATTGCAGGCAAACCGCTGGCCGTCCAGCGCCGCGTCATCGCCGCCATCAAAAAGGCGTTGAACGGCGCCAAGTAATTTCATGCAAGAATTCTCCGCGCTCGACGGCGCCCTCCTGATCGACAAACCCGCCGGTCCCACTTCGCACGACGTGGTGGATTTTATCCGACGCGAATTCCGGCTCAAGAAAGTTGGCCACTGCGGCACGCTGGATCCCAATGCCACCGGTCTGCTGGTCATCGTGCTGGGCCGCGCCACCAAGCTTTCCGAAAAGCTGATGGGGGATGATAAGGTCTATGAAGGCACGTTGAAACTGGGCGTCACCACCAATTCCTACGACAGTGATGGCGAGACC
>Ga0310811_10009393_pt1 | contig 12620 bp, 13 predicted proteins | sample YCmetagenome_FD_207642 | JGI IMG/M metagenome (GOLD analysis project Ga0310811, IMG submission 207642) | Soil microbial communities from experimental microcosm in Duke University, North Carolina, United States - YC | ecosystem: Engineered > Artificial ecosystem > Soil microcosm > Unclassified ... | reverse complement strand
GTCTGCCTGGGGTGCCGGATCAGAAGCCCGGCGACTGCCCGGCTGGGTCTGCCCGCTGCCTATAAGCCCCGCCGACACCTTTACCGTCCCGGAATTGCTTTCCGGGCCTTCTTCTGTCGCTTTAGGGGGAGTAGGAGTCACCTCCAGAAAAGCGGACAGAATTTTTCTGCCTAGTCCTGCCATAGTTGTATATTTTAATGGTTAAGAATGCTGTTTTTTGAGGGCTCCGGGCATGGCACCGCCATTTGGCATGGGGCCAGCCATTGCCAGACAAAGTGCCTGTACGGAATACCGGTGGATTATTGGAGCAGCATGGAGCCCAGGATCAGGTTCTCCTGCATAATGGCGGGAACGGATATCTTCGTATGAGTGACCTTGTTAGGGCCATGTGCCAACTGGCGATAAAGGATCACCAGGATGACGGACAGCAAAATAGCTGTCACGCCTATTATTTTTTTCATTTCTGAAATGATTGAAAAATTACGGGTAATGGTCAATGTGAAAGTCAATAGATCCTTTACAGGAACCTTTTGCCGGAGGCTTTTAGAGATTGGAGATTTCCGGGGGTCTGATCTTGTCAAGAAGACGAGCAGACAAAAACTCCATATGTGTGTTCATTTTGGTGGGAGACTGGCTCCTGTTTGGTTTGATGAAGTAAAGATATATACAGATTGCCCCTCCCTGCTAGCAGATCCGGCATGGACGGTGCGTTTCGTTTAATATCGGTAAAGTATGTGTGATAGGCGGTAAAATAACGGTCTAAATGCTAATATGGGAGGATGGTCGGTGTCTTTTGACTTACGAGTGGTTGCGGGCCCGTATGAATGGCGGCAGGAAAAACCTATCGGTGTTAGATTGTTACGGCGTTGCAATTCGCCACTGGCGGACCACGGGTCCGCTGCCCGAAGGGCAATCATGAGATAAAAAAACCCCCGGTAAGAATACCGGGGATGTACTAATCAAAGTGTTTTAACCATTAAACCTTATCCTATGAAAAGACAAAGCTACGTCGGCAACAGGATGTTAACAGCAATCCTGCCCCTGATAATTAATATTTTAGGTTCAAACTTTAACAAACTCCGGTAATACTCTTAGGCGCCGATAGGTAGAATTTTTATTTCCTCTTCGGGGCCTGTTTTTTACTGGCCGCAGCCGCCTCCTGTGCCTGCTGCTGGGCAATCTCCTCCTGCTCGGAAAGGATAGAAGGCTCCGGAATGGCCATGTCCCCGAATACTTCCGGGAAAAGGTAGATGACGTTGGCGATCTTATTAAAGCTGAGATCGAAGATCTTCCAGGTCTCTCCTTCGTCTTTGGACTGACCTAAGAAATAAGTGACCTGGTGGAATTTCTTCTCTTCCTTGTGAAAGTACCGGGATACCCGCACCAGACATTGCCACTGGTCATTGGCAGTCATCAGGCTCAGGACTTTTAGCTGGGGGAGGTCTTCATTGGTAGTGCTTAGCGTACGCATGCGGGCCGTCCGGACATGGTCCAGGTAGCCGTCCCTCCCACCATAAAATTTAATAACCGGGAGAGGGGCCAGGTCTGCATACACAGACCAGTTCTCGTAACCATCTGTTTTGACAAGACTGTCTGCATAGAACAGGGCTTTTTCGCTGATTTTTGCGGAATCTGGTTGAGCGTAACTGGCGGAATAAATCAAAGAAGTTACGAATACGACCAGAATAGGTGTAAGGATCTTCATGAGGGTTGGATTTGGAGGCCAAGTTACTATAAAAAGCTTCAAGCTGCAAGCCCCCAAGCATCTCCACCTGAAACCCGGTCGGCCGCAGATAGTTATAAATAAATCTTAAATCTATAAGTTTCTGGCAATAAGCAGGTAATTTGAAGCCCATCCCCCGTCGCTTTTAACCCGTGAATGCCTTTTTTTTAGTATCTTGACGCGCTCATACAAACGTCTATGTCACAGAAAACTGATTTCACTTATTCAACCAAGCAGGAGCCCCATCGTCTGCGTACCCGACAGATCCTCCAGCAACACCCGGAAGTCCGGAAACTGATAGGAAAGAACAAATATACTTTTTTCGCCATATTGGGTCTCGTCGGCTTTCAGGTTGTTCTGTCATGGCTGGTAAGTCAACAGTCCTGGTGGATCGTGATAGGAGCAGCCTATCTGTTGGGCGCTTTTGCCGACCACTCTCTCTTTGTGATGATCCATGAATGCGCCCACCATCTCCTGTTCAAAAACCGGGCGGCCAATCGTCTGTCGGGGATCCTGGCTAATCTGCCACAGCTGTTTCCCAGCTCAGTATCCTTCGAACGGTATCATATTAAACATCACTCCTTCCAGGGAGTTCATGAGCTGGACGCGGATCTGCCCAATCGCTGGGAGGCCCGTCTTATCAATAACTATTTTATCGGAAAAGTGATCTGGCTTTTGTTCTATCCCGTATTCCAGGTCTTTCGTATCTCCCGCTTGCGGGAAATAAAACCCTTCGACAAATGGGTGGCCCTGAATTTTGTGGCAGAAGCCCTCTTTATTGCCGTCATCTGGATAGCTTTCGGTCCGAAAGCTATTGCATACCTCCTGCTTAGCTTTTTCTTTTCCGTAGGATTGCACCCGTTAGGAGCCCGTTGGATACAAGAGCATTATCTTACCCATGATGAAGAGCAGGAGACGTTTAGTTATTATGGAGTATTGAACGTCGTTGCCTTTAATGTGGGCTATCATAACGAACATCATGATTTCCCTTCCATTCCCTGGAACAAACTTCCCCTGATCAAAAAAACGGCCCCGGCTTATTATGATAGTTTATACTCTCACCGGTCCTGGACAAAATTGTTCTTCCGCTTCCTGTTCGATCGGGAAATATCTTTGTTCTCCCGTATCGTCCGCAACGAAAGGGGCAAAGTGAAGCTGACGGATGAGTCGAGACCGGATATGGATCTCATCGCCGCCGAACATGCCGGAAAAAAGAAGGGCGTAGTCGTTTAGGGATCAGATAAATACCCTCGTCCCTAAATTGAAATTTTCCCTGAATTCTTTGGGAGTACAGGTCTTTTTCTTCTTGAAGATCCTGTTGAAGTTGGAAATATTATTGAAGCCGCAATTGTAAGAGATCTCCGCAATAGAATGCGTCGTATCGATCAGCATCCTGGAAGCATGGCCCAGCCTTATTTCATTCAGGCTGTCGATAAATGTATTTCCCGTCCTTTTTTTAATGAACCGGCTGAAGGATACTTCCGTCATATTTACCAGCTTCGCGACCTCCCCCAGACTGATCGGCTTGTCATAATTGTTATTCATATATTCGAATGCCTTTTCGATGCGCCGGCTATTATAGGTGAAATGTTCATTGGTGAAAGAGACATCCGATAATGTTCGCATGTTCCGGGAGATCGACAGATCATGGAGGATAGACATTAATTCCAGTACGGAATCAAACCCATTCTTTTGATTGAGGGATAAAATCCGGGGCGCCAACGCAGCCGTTGTCTCCGCAGAAAAGAGGATACCTTTCTGCGACCTTTCCAGCATACTGCGTATAAAACTCAATTGATTCCTGCGAAGTAATTTATCGTCAAAGAGGTCTTTATGCCACTGGATGGTCACCTCGCGGATCTCTTCGCTTTTGCATTGGTGCGTAAACCAGGCATGATAAAGATTCGGACCTACCAGCACCAGCTCCAGCTCGTTGATGGATTCGATATGATCACCAACGATCCGTCGGGCCCCTTTTGCATTGATGATTAAATTTAATTCCAGCTCTTCATGGTAATGAAGCGGGAAGGTGAACTCTTTTTTTACACGGGAGAATATAGTAAAACAATCGTTCTGTGTAAGGGGAGTAATCTCCCTGATAATATTCGTACTCATATAGCAGCAATTTTAATGGTCTTATAAATGTACATTAAAAACAGTCAGATTATCATAAAAAGGAGATAAAAAAGTATAACCCTGTTGTTGGATAATCATCTTGATGTAAAGCATTGATATGGCCTAATTTATATTAAATATGTTAAAAAAAACCCACTCACGGAGTAGTTTAGAATCAAATTTAAGATAAAATATCACTAGTTTTTTAGCAAGCGGGAAACCTATATTGCCTTCAAATAATGACTTGCTATATGAGAAAAAAAGTATTCGTCAGAATACTCCTGTTACTGATCTATGCCCCCAGCTTCGGTCAGAACAGCGATCTCCCTGTTGACAAAGATGCCACCAAAGAAACAGTCAACCTTTACCGCCACCTGAAAAGGCTGGGGGATAAAGGTTTTCTTTTCGGGCACCAGGACGACCTGGCCTATGGGGTTAACTGGAAATATGTTCCCGGGCACAGTGATATAAAGGAAGTGACAGGGGAATATCCCGCACTGTATGGCTGGGAACTTGGACGTATCGAGCTGGATCATACCGTGAATATAGACAGCGTGCCTTTTGATAAAATGAAACAGTTCATCGGGGAAGGCTATGCACGCGGCGGTGTGATCACGATTAGCTGGCACCTGAATAATCCACTGACCGGTGGAACAGCCTGGCAGCCGGCGCCCGGCACGGTGGCTTCCATCCTGCCCGGAGGAGAAAAACATGCCCTCTACCGGAGCTGGCTGGACAAAGTGGCCGGCTTCCTGCAGGACCTGAAAGGCTCCCATGGAGAATATATTCCGGTAGTACTAAGGCTCTTCCATGAATTGAACGGGAGCTGGTTCTGGTGGGGGGGCAGGAATTGTACTCCGGAAGAATTGAAGCAGCTCTGGCATTTTACCATACAGTACCTGCGGGATGAAAAAAAAGTTCATCATCTCTTATATGCCTTTAATACCGATCGCTTCTCTTCAGAAGAGGCATACCTGGAAAGATATCCCGGCGACGAATGGGTGGATATTACCGGCTTTGATATCTATCAGGCCAACAATATCGCGAAGAGCGGCGACTTTCAGCAGGAGTTCGATAAAACCTTAACCCTGCTGGAAAAGATTGCGGGGACCCGCGGTAAGGTCCCCGCCCTGACAGAGTTCGGGTATAATGGCCTAACCGACAGTTCCTGGTGGACCCATATTTTCCTGCAAACCCTCCGCGGACATAAGATTGCTTATGTCATGGCATGGCGGAATGCGGGTTATAAGAAGGACGGCAGCCATGAATTTTATGTACCTTATAAGGGACAGGCTTTCTCGGATGATTTTAAGAAATTTTATAAGGATAGCCGAACACTATTCCAGCGGGATGCATGGAATGAAAAACTGTATTTTTAAGAATGAAATTGAAACTACCGGATTTAGCCATTATCGCAGCCTATCTCATCACCATGGTGGTGCTGGGCTGGTCCCTGCGAAAAAAAGCCAGCCTGAACAAGGAGAACTACCTGATGGGTGGAAAATCCCTGCCCTGGTATATGTTAGGCCTCAGCGACGCCTCGGATATGTTCGATATATCCGGCACGATGTGGATGGTAAGCCTCTGTTTTGTATATGGGATGAAAAGCATCTGGATACCCTGGCTCTGGCCCGTCTTCAACCAGGTCTTCATGATGATGTACCTCTCACGCTGGCTTCGGAGGTCCAATGCCACTACCGGTGCGGAATGGCTGGCCGGCCGCTTTGGCAAGTCCGGGCCCGGGGTACGCGCCTCCCATAATATAGTCGTAGCGTTCGCCCTGCTGAGCTGTCTGGGTTTCATGGCGTACGGATTTGTGGGGCTGGGTAAGTTCATGCAGATCTTTATTCCCTGGGACATGGTGCAACCCTTTATCCCTTTTCATGTTCCGGCCGCATATGTCCCGCATTTTTACGGCATCGTCTTTACCCTGTTCGCGATGTTCTATTCCATCCTGGGAGGCATGCATAGTATTGTGCTGGGAGATGTGATCAAATATGTCATCATGTCCGTGGCCTGTATCAGCATCGGGTTCATTGCCATGGTGAACCTGCGGGACCGGGTACACTCCCTGCCTGTACCGGAAGGCTGGCTCAATCCTTTTTTTGGCAAGCGGCTGGACCTCAACTGGCATGGCATCCTGGAAGATGCCAATAAAAAAATACAGGATGATGGATTTTCCCTGTTCAGCCTCTTCTTCATGATGATGTTATTCAAAGGCATCTTTGCCAGCCTGGCCGGGCCTGCCCCAAATTACGACATGCAGAAAGTACTGAGTACCCGCTCTCCGCAGGAAGCGAGTAAGATGAGTGGTTTTGTCTCCATCATTTTATTACCTATCCGTTATTCCATGGTCATCGGTTTGACGGTGCTGGCCTTACTCTATTATAACCAGATCCACGGAGACCTGCAGACAGGCAGCGGAACGGATTTTGAAAAAATACTGCCGGCGACGATCAATAATTTCCTGCCCGTAGGGCTCATGGGCCTGGTGCTGACGGGATTGCTGGGTGCGTTCATGGGTACCTTTTCCGGCACGCTGAATGCAGCGCAGGCTTACCTGGTGAATGATATCTACCTGAAATATGTAAACCCCGGGGCCTCCACCCGTAAGGTCATCTCGATGAATTACCTGGCAGGCCTGGTCGTCGTCTTCACCGGGGTGGTGCTGGGATTGTTTGTAAGAGATGTCAATACCATCCTGCAATGGATCGTTTCGGGTTTATATGGAGGGTACGTAGCGGCCAATACGCTGAAATGGCACTGGTGGCGGTTTAATGCCAGCGGGTTCTTTTGGGGTATGCTGGCCGGTATTGTCCCGGCTATTGCATTGGCTGTATTGAAGTCGTTCGGGGTATTGAAAGGATTGGACCTGTATTACTGGCCCCTGTTATTCCTGTTGTCGATGGCCGGCTCCGTCATCGGTTCTCTGCTTACACCCCCGACAGACGAGCAGACCCTGAAATCCTTTTATATGACGGTGCGCCCCTGGGGATTCTGGCAGCCCGTACATCAAAAGGTCCTGCTGGAAGACCCTTCCTTCCAGGGAAATAAGAATTTCCGGCGGAATATGTTCAACGTGGCGCTGGGCATCATCGGGCAGTTATGCCTGACCATCCTACCCATGTACCTGGTACTGTGGCTGAAACTACCACTGCTGATCACGGTAACTATATTATTGATAATTATACTGATCCTTAAAAAGACATGGTGGGATCGGCTGAATGAATATTGAATCATTTAAAATCTGTGACGATGAAGAATTTGTTTAGCAAAAGACTGACAAAGCTAACCGAGAAATACGGAGAACTGATCAGCAGACCCAATGAAACGAATGGTATCGGCAACGGGATCTTCGACCGGTACAAGTACCCCGTACTGACAGCAGAACATGCCCCCCTGTTCTGGCGTTATGACCTTAACGAACAATCGAACCCTTTCCTGATGGAACGATTTGGCATCAATGGAGTCTTTAATGCCGGGGCCATTAAATGGGAAGATAAGTACGTATTGATGGCCAGGGTGGAGGGCGCCGACCGCAAATCATTTTTTGCCATCGCCGAAAGCCCTAATGGCATCGACCAGTTCCGGTTCTGGGATTCCCCGGTCCATATGCCGGGCCCGGGCCTGGAAGAAACGAATGTCTATGATGTCCGGTTGACCCGGCATCAGGACGGCTGGGTCTATGGATTGTTCTGCACGGAAAAAAAAGATCCTTCCGCGCCGCCCACCGATCAATCGGCCGCCGTCGCACAATGCGGCATAGCCCGAACCCGGGATCTGGTCAACTGGGAAAGACTCGCTGACCTGCGCACACATTCCCCGCAGCAACGGAATGTCGTCCTTCATCCGGAGTATGTCGAAGGGAAATATGCATTTTATACCAGACCCCAGGACGGATTTATCAATACAGGCAGCGGCGGCGGCGTGGGCTTCGGCCTCTCGGATTCCATAACGAATGCAGTTATCGACGGAGAGGTCATCATCGATCCCAGAGTCTACCATACCATCAATGAGGCAAAAAATGGATTGGGACCTGCCCCTCTCCGGACGAGTCATGGCTGGCTGCACCTGGCGCATGGTGTAAGAAACACGGCTGCTGGTCTGCGTTATACACTCTACCTTTTCATGACCGATCTGCAGGATCTCACCAGGGTGATCTACAAACCAGGAGGTTATTTCATCGCTCCGGAGGGGGAAGAAAGAGTGGGCGATGTCTCCAATGTGGTGTTCTCCAACGGATGGATCGCCGATGAGGATGGGAAAGTTTTTATCTATTATGCCTCCTCCGATACCCGTATGCATGTAGCTACCTCTACCATCGACAAACTGGTTGATTACGTGATCAACACGCCGCGGGACGGACTGCATTCTGCGGCCTCTGTATCGACCCTGCAACAGATCATCGATAGCAATAAATTATATACAGCCGGGAGAAATAAATCTGGACATTTTGATGTAGGTTTGGCAGAAGAAAATTTTAAATAGTATGCGCCTCTTCTCACGATCTGCCGTTATCCTTATTTTGTTTACGGCCGTTACCTCCATGGTCTCCATTCAACCTAAAGTTACCAGGGTAGTATTCTTCGGAGATTCTATCACCCAGGCCGGGGCGAAGCCGGGAGGATTTATTGTAATGATGAAGGATGCACTGACACAAAAAGGCCTTGGGTCCCAATATGAACTGATCGGCGCCGGCATCGGGGGCAATAAGGTATATGACCTCTACTTACGCATGCAGGACGATGTGCTGTCCCAGAACCCGGACGTAGTGGTCGTCTGGGTCGGGGTAAATGACGTATGGCACAAACAGACCTATGGGACGGGAACAGACCCGGATAAATTCGAGAAGTTCTATACTGCCATCATCAATAAGTTACTGGATAAACATATTCGCGTCATCCTTTGCACCCCGGCTGTCATCGGTGAAAAAGCCGACTTTACCAATCAACAGGATGGCGACCTCAATGCTTATTCACAGATCGTACGCAACCTGGCCCAGAAATGGCATACCGGTCTGGTAGACCTCCGGGAGATCTTTCACAACTATGAGCAGAAGAATAACCCCGGGAATAAGGAGTCTGGCATACTCACACTGGACAGGGTACACCTGAATGAGGCAGGTAATCAACTGGTGGCGGAAAAAATGTTGGAAACCTTAACTAATGTAAAATGAAAACCATCATTATCACCGGAGCGGATGGCAACCTGGGGGTCGCCACCGTAAAAAAATTCCTGGACGAAGGATATAAAGTCATCGCGGTCAGCTTATTCGGGGATCACCTGGGTTTTGCAGCCGCTCATGAGAACTTTGAACTTAGACAGATAGACCTCTCCGATGAAGAGGCAACCACCGCCTTTGTGGAGGAACTGATCAGCCTGGAAGGCCGGATCGACGGGGCCTTGTTCCTGGCGGGAGGTTTTGCCATGGGAGACATAACGGCTACGGATGGAAAGGCGCTGAGAAAGATGATCTCCCTGAATTTTGAAACGGCTTATTTTATGGCCAGACCTTTATTCGGGCATATGCTGCAGAACGGTTATGGACGATTGGTATTCATCGGCGCCCGCCCTGCTATAAAACCAGAACAGGGTAAAGGGGTGCTGGCCTACTCTTTGAGCAAATCCTTACTCTTCCAACTGGCTGAGCTGCTAAATGCGGAGGCGAAAGGGAAGAATGTGGTTGCTTCCGTCGTGGTCCCCAGCACCATCGACACCCCGGTCAACCGGCAAAGCATGCCAGATGCGAATGTCGCCGCCTGGGTCAAACCGGAACAAATTGCAGGTATCCTGGAACTGATCTGCAGTGAAAAAGGAGACGCTATAAGAGAGCCCGTTTATAAATTATATAACAATAGTTAAAAAAAAGGCGCTGATTAGCTATAATCAGCGCCTTTGCCTGTTGGTGAACTTGGTTCATACTGTCAACACGCTGTTCCACCCGGTAACCCCATCTGGTTCGCGTAAAGGATTTTCAATGTCTTCCATCCACATCTTGTCGTCAATAAAGAATTTGTAATAATACTTGCCATGAGGCAACATGGGGATAGCAATTTTCCACCATCCGCCGTTCTTTTCCGGTAGCATCTTTAATTCATCCGGAGCCCAATGATTGAATGTACCGGCCAGAGAAATACGTGAGCAGGCGGAGGCATTCAGGTGGTGGACGTAAAATTCGATCGTTTTCTTACGCTTGTTGACATAAGGCGATTCATGAGATTTCATAGCAACCCCCTTTTTTATAGATTTTAAAATGGCTTTCAAGGGTACCTTCAAGTAGCAGGCAATCTACGGCAGTTAGGACGTTTAGGGGAGAGTCTACAAAATTTACGAATTTTTTCGGCATATTGCAGCGGGAATTCATATTTATTTGCTAAAACGGTTTAATGCCATTTTAATGGAGCATTGGAAAGGAAGAGGAGGCGATTGAATAAATTTAGGGTCTAAGATTTACTATATTATGGCAGAAACTAAGATTTTGTTGGTAGAAGATGAAAAGAAGATTGCAGAGACCTTGCGCAAAGGGCTGACAGAACAGCACTATGAGGTCGATGTGGCTTATGACGGAGGGGCCGGTAAAAAGCTATTCGATACCAATCCCTACGACCTTGCGATCCTGGATATTAACCTCCCTGTCATGAATGGCTATGAGCTGGCACGTCATATCCGCAGTTATAATGAGGAGATCCTGGTCATTATGTTGACGGCCATGAATACGACAGAGGATAAAATAGAAGGGTTCGAGGCGGGGGCAGATGATTACATTGTAAAACCTTTTGATTTCCAGGAGCTGCTGGTTCGCATCCGGGCCCTGCTTAAACGGCTTCATCATCAGCCGGGCGCCGGAACCAATATCCTGAAAGTGGGCGATCTGATCATGAACCTGGACAGTAAAGAAGTGACCCGGGAAGGAAGGACGATCCCCCTGACGGCTAAAGAATTCCAACTGCTGGAATATTTTATCCGGAATAAGAATAAAGTAGTATCCCGGATAGATATTGCGATGAATGTCTGGGATATTGATTTCGATACCAAGACGAATGTGATAGATGTGTATGTCAATTTTCTGCGCAAGAAAATTGAAAAAGATTTCTCTTCCAAGCTCATCTATACACAGGTGGGGATGGGTTACGTCTTAAAAGAAAACGTCTGACTTGAAGATACGGTATAAAATAATGCTGTTATTCACCCTGCTCGTAACAGCAATCATTTCCGTATTGACGTATTCCGTTTATTATTTTGCCCGCTTGGAAAGGAAGCAGGTGTTTGAGAAACGACTAAAGGCCAGGGCGAATTACAATACCCAGCTTTATGCCCTGATGGGCGACAGCGCCCTTACCCTGTTACGGAGGATGGATACTACGTCTACCGTAGGATTGCTCCAGTCCCGGAGTATCGTCATCTATTCCGACCAGGGAGAAGTATTATACAAATTCGATATGCCGGGCAGTCCCCTCCTGTCGATATCGGCCGATATGCTGCAGGAGATCAAGACGCGCGGGGAGAAATATTTTACGATAGACAACCGGGATGCGCTGGCCATCCGTCGGGTCACCTCCCGTAAATCTTTTATCGTGGTAGTGGCGGGACATGACGACGATGGCCTGGAAAGGGTGGCCAATCTGAACAAGATCCTTTTTTTCAGCCTGGTGGTGGGCGTATTTCTCACCGCCGTAGTCAGTTATCTTTTTACCGGCCAGCTCCTGAGGCCTGTGGCGCAGATCATCCGGGAAGTAAAAGACATCTCCTCCTATGACCTTTCGCACCGCATCCGGGCAGGCACCGGTCAGGATGAGCTGAGCCAGCTGGCCAATACTTTCAATGAGCTCCTGGGACGCCTCCAGGAATCTTTCGCCATCCAGCGACGGTTTATCTCGAACGCATCCCATGAACTCTCTACTCCGCTTACCTCCATTTCCAGCCAGGTGGAAGTGGCCTTGCAGAAAGAACGCAGCGCCCTGGAATACGAACAGGTACTGTCTTCTATCCGGGAAGACGTACAACAGATGACCCTTTTGACCAAGAGCCTGCTGGAGATCGCCAAGACGGGCTCACAGGGAGGTATCGAGCTGAACGAGGTCAGGGTGGACGAAGTCTTGCTTAGGGTTATGGCCGACGTAAAAAAACTCAATACCAATTATGGAGTGGAACTGAATTTCGGCGAGTTCCCGGAAGATGAAAAAGATTTTGTAGTCTTCGGAAACAGTGAGCTGCTCTATATCGCTATTAAAAATATTGTAGAGAATGGTTGTAAGTATTCCTCCGATAAAAGGACCGTGGTAGACCTTTCTTTTGCCAATCACAAAGTATATGTGCGGGTGGAGAATCAGGGAGATGTGATAGCAGCAGAGGAGATTCCCCAGATCTTTCAACCATTCTACCGGGGCTCCGGAACGGGCAATTCCAGGGGATTTGGGTTGGGGCTGGCCCTGGCGCAACGTATCATTGCTTTGCATAAAGGCACCATCCTCGTGCAATCGGATGCCAGCCGCGGTACGGTCTTTACCGTTCACCTGCCGGCTATAAAAATTTTCAACTAAAAGAGGATGTGTCACGAACGCCGCCGGTCTCCGAAGAGATGGGAATACCCGATAGTGACGACTCCGGCGCCTGTATTGTTTTTGCCATTGGCAGTACCTTTCTGGATATTGATAAATCCATAATTACCCCCGCCTTCTATGAAAATTTTGTCCTTTTTCCCCGGGCCCGGGGCAAACGAGAGACCCACCACGCCGTCGACGCCAACATTGGTGGAGTGCAGCTGACTTTTCAGGTCCTGTGT
>Ga0310811_10009392_pt1 | contig 12621 bp, 15 predicted proteins | sample YCmetagenome_FD_207642 | JGI IMG/M metagenome (GOLD analysis project Ga0310811, IMG submission 207642) | Soil microbial communities from experimental microcosm in Duke University, North Carolina, United States - YC | ecosystem: Engineered > Artificial ecosystem > Soil microcosm > Unclassified ... | reverse complement strand
GCTTCAATCTTGCGTTGCAGCCTGCAATCCCCATTTGGGAGGATATCCCGTATGTGTTTCGCGTTGTAGCCGGTGATCACCACGTAAGAGTTCAGGATTAGTCTTCCGGATCCCAGGGCAGGGGTGCTCAGGCTTTCACAGGGCTGTGTGCCGATAAATCGCCGTGATTTGCAGCAGGTTGCGCCCGGTCAACAGGCTGCGCCGTTCATGTCCCGATGGGTACCGAGCAACGCGACGCCAAAATTGCCGCAGTCTCGGCCGAAACCGCCAGGTGGTGTGTAGGAGCAAAGATGCGTCCGTCCGACGTCGACGGCCAGATAAGCTATGATCTCGATGAGTTCTGCGAGGATTATGGACACCCGCAGGGGCAGTTATTCACCTTCGAAGTGACCTGCCGTGCCGTTACATATGTGTATGCAGGTGTCGCCGGGGTGGTACGCGCGGGAAAGGTGATCTTCGAACTCAGCGGTGAGGACCTCGTGTCCACGCGAAAAGCTCATTGATGGGTGTCGCATCCCGTCCAGACTTCAAACCAGCTGGGGGCAGCCATGGTCGATGAGATTTATCGCACGTTCCGTTGCGAGGACGGAGGCTTCTCGGTCGAGGTGACGAGGCCAGGCAATCTCCCGCTGATGGCGGGTGGCTTTGCCAGCGAAGCGGACGCGGATGCCTGGATCGCGCAGGACAAGCGGCTCTGGGACGCCGCCGATCCATTCAGAACCCCCGCTTCCCGGAGGCGGCGCGGGTACTGAAGGAGAGCATTCGCTGCGTGTCACGCAATCGGCATCGGTTGCGTCAAGGATCCCGCGCCACAGAGCCGGGCATAGACCAGCTCCAGCAGCCGTTCCCGTGCCCGCACAGCGATATCCTCCAATGATGACGTCTGGGCGAGCCGTTCCCTGGCGTAGCGGCGCACCTCTTCCAGGCTGGGCACTTCAGGCAGGTCGAGTTCGCTCCAGAAGGTCTCCGCCTGATTGCGGGTCGATGCGATGCGGATCTGCACCTCTGCCCAGCGCGGCGAATGGGCCAATGCTTCACGCACCTGGTGGGCGATCTGATTGACCGGGAATGACGCGGCGAGCTGGCCCGCGATCCTGTCGATAACAAGCCGTCCCAGCCTGTGCTCACCCCTGATCACGGCGCGAGGGGGAAGGTGCAGGTCCCAGACAACACCGAGCCAGGACAGGATGCGCAAGGCGTAGTAGGTGGGGTCATACTCCCACCAAAGGAATCCCTGCCGCACCGAGGCCTGGTAGGCGTGGTGATTGTTGTGCCAGCCCTCTCCCATCGTCAGCAGCGCGAGCAGCCAGTTGTTCCTCGACTGGTCGCCGGTCACGTAACGCTTGCGGCCAGCGACATGGGCGAGCGAATTGATGCAGAAAGTCGCGTGCCAGACGGCGACGGTGCTCCAGCAGAAGCCGACGGCAAGTCCCGGCCAACCGGCGATCAGCCACGTGACGACGGCGAGCAGCGCCGCGGGCAGGTACGGCTGCCGGTCCAGCCAGACCAGCTCCTTGAACCGAGCCAGGTCACGCACAACCGAATAGTCGGTGGCATCGTTCCGTGGCACGAAGATCCAGCCGACATGGGAATAGAGGAAGCCGCGCTGCACGGGAGAGTGGATATCGTCAGCGGTATCAGAATATCGGTGGTGCAGACGGTGTTTTGATGCCCACCACAGAACGCCGCGCTGGGCCGACGTCTGCGCAAGGAATGCGAGAGCGAACTGGAAGATCCGGCCGGTGCTGAAAGCGCGATGCGAGAAGTAGCGATGATAGCCGGCGCCGATGGCGAAGATGCGCAGCCCGTACAGCACCACGGCGAGCGCCACGGCCGACCAGGGCACGCCGGTCCAGACAGCGGCAAAGCAACCGACGTGGATCAGCAGGAAGCCAATGCTGGATGGATAGGAGATGTCGTCATGGTGCCCTTGCGTGCCTGAACGCATGATGCATTCCCCTCAAGCAGCCGCGGTCACGCCGCGAGCCGTGTCCGTGCCATCGGACGCTTGCGCCTGCGCCGGCGGGACGGTTGGCTTTCGGCCGGTGCCGGCGTGCGCTGCGTTTGAACGATTGGAGCCGAACCGCCGGCGGTGTGCAAACTGATGCCGGTCATACGCTCGATGGCGCGCAGCGTGCCTTGTTGCGCAGCATCGCAGAATGATATCGCAACACCGCTCGCGCCGGCGCGCGCGGTCCGACCGATGCGGTGCACATAATCCTCGGGCTGGGCGGGCAGATCGAAGTTGATGACGTGCGAGATGCCCGTCACATCGATGCCCCGTGCGGCGATGTCGGTGGCAACCAGCACGCGCGCCTGTCCCGACCGGAACTGCTCCAGTGCCTTCTGCCGTGCCGGCTGGCTCTTGTTGCCATGGATCGCGGCCACCCGCACACCACCCGTCTCGAGTGCATCCGCGACGTGGTTGGCGCCGCGCTTGGTGCGGGTGAACACGATGACCCGCGACAATGCAGGATCGTCGAGGAGGCGATGCAGCAGGGCGCGCTTCCCGGTGGCTTCGACGAAGTGCACCTGCTGGTGGATCGGCAGTTCGGCCGGTGCGTCGCGTGCGACATCGACGCGCAACGGATTGCGCAGCAGGCTTTCTGCCAGCGCGCTCACGTCAGGCGGCATGGTCGCCGAGAACAACGCCGATTGCCGCTTTTCCGGCAGGGCAGCAACGATGCGCCTTATGTCGCGAATGAAGCCGAGGTCGAGCATCCTGTCAGCCTCGTCCAAGACGAACTGACTGACCTGATTGAGCTTCAGCTCGCCGGTGGCCAGGAGGTCGCAGACCCGACCAGGGGTGCCAACGACGATGTCCGCCCCCCGGCGCATCCGCTGCACCTGCATGAAGCGACTGACACCGCCGAGAATGGCGACGATGTTCAGCGGCTGGCTGCCGCCGAGACGGCGCAGGCTTTGCTCGATCTGCAGCGCCAGTTCGCGCGTCGGCGCCAGGATGAGGGCCCGCGTCACGAAGTTCCCGGGCCGGACGGGCGAGCCGATCAGGTGCTGGAGCATCGGCAGCGCAAAGGCCGCGGTCTTGCCGGTACCTGTTTGCGCGACGCCGAGCAGGTCGCGGCCCGCGAGCAGATGAGGGATGGCGCTCGCCTGGATGGGGGTTGGTTCAAGGAAGCGCTCCGTTTCGAGAGCGTGCAAGAAAGTCTCGGCGACGCCGAGGGTCGAAAACGTCATTGATGGCACGAAATCATATGCTCCGGCACCCGTTCGCGCACGACATGCGGCGACACCAGGTGCCTTGGTGTTCGCCTGCCCGCGCGACAATGGGGCGAACGCGTTAAAACGGAGTTTCCGGGAGGGCTCACCGTCCAGAACCGGACGAGGCGCCAATCACGCAATCACGGAAGCCGGGGTGTATACCGTGCCAATGCGGCTGAAGCAAGGCGGATGTCAGCGCCGTCCGAGCCGGGGCGACAGGCGGCGCCACCAGCGGCGTGGTGCGGCCGCCTGTTCCTTGTGCCGGTCGATCCAACTGTAGGCCGCGCCGGCGCTGGGGAAGTCGTTGGTCTGGCGAGGCACCTTCCCTTGCTCCGTCACCTCGACACGAAAGTGGCCGGGAGGCGCGGCAATGATCCGGTAGGTGAATTCGACCATGGCGGAACGTATGGCATTTCAGACCGCGAACCAAGCGACGTCTCGTGGCCGCGCCGCGGCATACCGCGCGTAGTCTGTGTCGGGCACAGCGGGTGCTAGTGACGGGCGATGATGGCGACCACGAGCAGGCAGCAAACCAACGCCACGGCCCCGACATTCAATATCCGATAGTGCATCCGCCGTCGTACGCCTGCCGCGATGATTTGCCTTCTGGCTTCGACGCTGAGTTCGTCAAACAGATCGTCCAGGGTCGCCTCCTATTTTAGGGAATGCAGCGATTGCATCAGATGCAGGGCCGGGCTGCCGGCCAGGACGATGAACATCGCCGGCAACATGAACAACACCATCGGGATGATGAGTTTGGCACCGAGCTTGTGGGCACGTTCCTCCAACCGGGTGATCCGATCACGGCGCAGTTCGTCCGCGATCGCTCGCAGGGCCGTGCCGAGCGGTGTGCCGTATTGCAGGCTTTGGTTGATCATGGTGCCGAACCGGCGGAGTCCCTCGCAGGTTGAGCGGTTCGCCAGATTGAGAAACGCATCCCGGCGGTTCGGCAGAACCTGGAGGTCATTGAGCAGACCATGGAGCACCTGGCTCAACGGTGGGTTGGTGCGCGCCATCTCCTGGGCGACGCGTTCTATCCCGCTTTCGAGGCCCATGCCGGCCTCGCTGCATACGACGAGCAGATCGATGGCATCGGCGGTGCCGCGCTGGATCGCGGAATTGAACCGATGCCGCACCCATTGCAGCAGCAATCGCGGCACCATGATCCCGGCCACGATGGCCATCAGCAGCAGGATCAACCGGCTGCTCCACGGCACCCCGATGGTGAGGGCCATGGCAACAGCGGGAAACAACGCCATGCTCAGCATCTTGCCGCCGATGACGACCGGCACCATGCGATGCGGATTGAACCCCGACGTCTGCACCATCATCCGGAGGTGTTCGAGGTTCTCCGGGTGATAGTAGCGGCGATAGCGCTGGCCGGCCCGTGCCAGCCACTCCGTAAGAGTATGAAGCCTGCCCGATTGACCCGGTGCCCCAAGCACCGCGCTGGTCACCCGCATGTTCAAGGCGCGCGACTGCACCTCGCGAGCGATGAGCACCATCGTCATGGTGACGCACGCGATCATGGCAAGCCACAACACAAGGTCGAGGGTCATAGGGCAGTTCCCCTCCGGATCATCCACTGGATCACCAGGGTACCGACGATCACCGAACTCAGGGCGTAGGCCAGCATCAGTTGTCCCAGATGCTCGGTGAACAACAGCGTGAACATCTTCGGGTTGGTCAGATAGAGCAGCCCGCCAACGACGAACGGAGCGCAGGACAGCGCGCGTGCCGAAAAGATGACTTCACCGGCCAGAGCGCGCGCGCGTCCGGCCAGGCCAACCCGCTGCCGCACCGTCTCGCCCAATGTATTAAGGGTTTCGGCAAGACTGCCGCCGGAGCGCAGCTGCACTGCCAAGGTCACGGCGAACATGCCGTATTCCGCCACATGGGTGCGATGGTTCACGCCATCCAGCGCCTCTTCCGGTGAACAGCCGAGTGCAAGGTCTTTCAGCACGAGATCAAACTGTCCTGCCGTCGGCTGCGGCATTTCCTTGGCGACTATCCGAAACGCCTCGGCCACCGGCAAGCCGGCGCGTACCGTGCTGGTGACCAGTTCCACGACGTCGGGCAACTGGCGGAACAGCCGGCCTGAGAACTGGCGCTGCTGCCAGCCGAACAGGTTGCGGATCAGGAACACCGCTGCCCCGATCGCGCCGGCTGCCATCAGAGGCGGCGACAGCTGGAGGATCTGGACGCCCAGATAGTCGATGGCACAACCGGCAAGACACCCGAACAACACCACGTAGAGTGGCGAGATCATATAGATCACACCGGGATCGTAGCCCAGGATCTGGTGGAATATCTGCCAGCGGGAGTGCTGCTGCTGACGGCGCAACGATAGCGGCAGGTTGACCTGCGAGGGTGGTAGCGCGAGTGCAACCTGCCGATCAATCTGCCGCTTGCTGCGCATATCCACGATGAGCCATACACCGCTCGCCAGGAGCAGCAAGAGCAGGACAGTGATGATGGCGATCTGCATGTCACATCACCTGTCGCATGGCGTCCGTCCAGGCGCGTTCCAACCCGAAATACGCCAGCCGGCTGCGGAACCGTGGCACCGCGAGTGTCGATTGATACCGCCCGACGATGCGGCCTTCGGTTTCGTCGACGAACTCGAAGGCGGCGATGTCGTTGGTGGTGATCACTTCGCCTTCCAGACCGACCACCTCGGAGATCTGCACGACGCGGCGCTGGCCGTCGCGCATCCGCTCCAGATGCGTGACGATATCGAGGGCACTGATGATCTGCTGGCGGATGGCACGCGACGGGAGATTGACATGACCCATCTGCACCATGTTCTCCACGCGAGTCAGGGCATCGCGGGCCGAGTTGGCGTGGATGGTCGAGATCGAGCCATCGTGCCCGGTGTTCATCGCCTGCAGCATGTCGAACGCTTCGGCGCCACGCACCTCACCGATGATGATACGATCGGGCCGCATCCGGAGCGCGTTGCGCAGCAGATCGCGCTGGGTCACCTGCCCGGTGCCTTCCATGCTGGGTGGCCGGGTTTCAAGACTGATCACGTGCGGCTGCTGCAACTGGAGTTCGGCGGCATCTTCGATCGTGACGATGCGCTCGCTGTGATCGATGTGCCGGCTCAAGGCATTCAACAGCGTGGTCTTGCCTGACCCAGTGCCGCCGGAGACCAGCACATTGAGCCGCGCCCGGGCGGCAATCTCCAGCAGGCGGGCAATGGCGGGGGTGATTGTGCCGTTCGCGACCATGCCAGCCAGGTCATAGCTATGACTGGGGAACTTGCGGATCGAAATACACGGGCTGTGGATCGCCAATGGGGGGAAGATGACGTTCACCCGGCTGCCGTCCGGCAGGCGCGCATCGACCATCGGGCTCGATTCATCGATCCGCCGACCGACCCGCGAGGCGATCTTCTGGGCCACCGAGGCGATGTGATCGTTATCGCGAAACCGAACGGCAATGCGTTCCAGCTTGCCGCTGCGCTCGACATACACATTTGTAGGGCCGTTCACCATGATGTCGCTGATCGACTCATCCATCAGGAGCGGGTGAAGCGGGCCGTAGCCTGTCATGTCGTTGGCGATTTCATCCGCCAGTTGCGCCTGCTCCCGGCCGGACATCTCCAATCGATCGTGGTTGGCGATGCCGTGGATGATCTCCTCGATCTGACGCTTCAGGACATCGGCGCTCATGACCGCTGCCACCGTCGGATCGATCTCGCGGATCACCTGTTCGCGAAGCGAGACGGGAACCGCCGGCTGGTCGATGCGGACAGGTGGCGCGACCGGCAGGCTCGGGGTGACCGCATCTGCTCTGCTGCGTTTCCCGAATGACATCATTGCCTCCTGAACCAGCGGCCGAACCAGCCGTCGGCACCGGCCGTCTCCATCCCGGTGATCTCCCGCACGATGGGCGCGAGATAGCGTCGCAGCTTCGGCACATGCCTGATGGCCGGCACGCCTCGGTTGACTGCCTGGGTCATGCCGCTGCCGAGATCGGGGATCATGATGTCGGGCTGCGCTTCCAGCCCCTTGATGATCGCGTCCAGCGGCAGGCCACCCGCCCGGGTTGACCGATTGAGCACGGTGAACACCTTGTTCTTGCTGGAGATCATCGACACCGCCGCATGCAAGGCGCGGGCATTGCGCAGGCCTGTGACCTCGGCCTCGAGCAACACCAGCACGTGCCGCGACAGGGCGATCACGGGTTGAATGGCTGGCGTCAGCGGCACCGGAACGTCCACCACGATGTAGTTGAAGCGCTTGCGCAGCAACCGGAGCACGTGTTGGATACCTGCCTCGGTCACGTGCAGCTCGGCGTTCAGGGCTTCGTCGGCAGCGATGAGCTTGACCCGCTCGGCGACGTCGATGGCGGCGCGTTCAAGGAACAGTTCATCGGCACGTTCGGGATCTTCCAATGCGATGCGCAATCCCGGGCCAGGTCGCACACCGAGCATGACCGCCGTTTCGCCACCTTGCAGGTGAAGATCGAGCAGTGCCACCCTGGCCTTCGTGGTCTCGCTCAGTTGCACCGCGAGATTGACCGCAAGGCTGGTGGCCCCGGCGCCACCCTGGGCGCCACAGATCGCCACCACGTGGCCGCCACGATCGATTACCGGAGCTTCGCCGACCAGCTTTGGCCGCAGGATGTTGTTGATGGCGTCGCGGCTGACCGGTTTGCAGAGATATTCCACGGCGCCCATCTGCATCATGGTGCGATAGAAGCCGATATCGCTGTTGTTGCCGATCAACACCATCGGTACGTCTGTCGGGCAGACGCGTGCGAGGTCTTCGAGGGCCGAGACCGGGTCATCGATGCCGGAGATATCCACTATGGCAGCGCGCAATTCGCAATTCGCCTCCAGCGCGTGGATCGCGTGACGGATGTTGCCGCGCCGCACATCGAGAGTGGTTCCCTGCAATCCGTGCCGCAACGCGGATGCGGTCAGATCATCATTGACGAAGGCGATGATCTTATCGCGGAGCAGGAGCGACCGCTCGGGCGGAGTGCTCACCGCGACGATGTTAGCGGCCATCGGCCTCTCCTGTCTTGAAGGTGTATTCCTTGGCGTTGCGGCCTTCGAAGACCGTCATCGTGTGGTCGTTGCCTTGGCGGCCCAGGGCTGGTGACACGTCCCCGGCGAATGTCGTGGTGGCGGGGACGATGGCGTCCGGCTCGGTGGCCGACCGGATCGAGAGGGTGAGCTTGCCGAGATGACCGGCGACGGTGACCTTCTCAACCTGCTCGGGCGCCACCTGCAAGGTTGCCGTCTGGGCGACCTTGCCGACGCTGGTTGCGCCCTGCACGATCTCCTGATCGATGGCGATGACCCGCACATTCGCCAGCACCGTTTCGCTCAAGACATGATGCGCGGGATTGGCTTTGTCTATCTGGTGCGTGAGGACGATGTCGACGTGATCGCCTGGCCAGACCAATCCGGAAACGCCGCTGACGGCGTCGACCGCGACGCTGACCGCACGGGATCCCGGACTCAGCACACTGGCCAGAAAACCGCGGTCGCGGGGCCGCAGAATATCGGCCCTGGTGACCGGATTGCCCGTGTCGAGGTAGTTGCGGATCAATGAGCCGCGCAGACCGGTCCTGGCTTCTGGTGATTCGACGATGGCATCGGCCGGCAGATCGGCCGCGGCCACCGCGCGGGTGGTGAAGTCATCGTCGCGGGCCAGAGTACCGGCGGGGAGTGCGCGGGCAGCGACGATATAGCTGACGAGCAGCGGTGCGGGCGGCGACGATTGCACGGCCACCGGCCTGGGGGTTTGCCGCATATGATAGATCGTGCCGCCGAGTCCGAGGGCGGTGAGAAGCATCACCCCGATGAGGGACAGGCGCAGACTAGACGACATGATACACTCCAGTCACGAGGGTCCAGATGCCGCCGCAGGCAATGGCGACGCCATACGGCAACGGGGCATGACGCAGATTGCGCCAGCGTTCGACGGCATAGACGCGTCGTAGATACGAGGCTCCTGCGGGCGGTCGCGCGGGGCGGGGGAGATAGCGTAGCAACAGATGCACGAGGGCGAGGCCGCCGCCGGCCAGTGTCATCACCGTGAGCAGCTGGATCAGGGCGGTCATCGGCAAGCCGATGATCAGGGCGCCCAGCAGCTTGACATCGCCGCCGCCGAGATAGCCGCGGACATAGCAGAAGAGAAGCAGGGCGAGGGACAGCGTGCTGACGGCGAGCCAGGGCAGCAGCTGCGAATGATCACCGATGGCGACGCGCACGACTGTCAATACGGCGAGCAGCAGGGAGATTGTGTTGGGGATCAGGCGTGCGGCGATGTCGGTCATCGCTGCATAGATCAGAAGCAGGACTTGCAGGCCGGCGATGAATTGGAGGCAAGTCATGATCCGGTCCTCAAGAGCAGGTCGGGGGCCGCAGCCCCCGACACACCCGTTACGCAGGCAGCTTGGCGACGATAGAGTCAATCCCGGCCTTCAGAGCCGCGCCGATACCCGTGCCGGTGCCGGTGCCGAAAGCGGCGAGCACTGCTGCGACAACGCAGGCAGCGACGATGACGTATTCGAACGACACCACGCCGCTCTCGTCGGTGGTGACCCGACGCAGCCGGATGGCGCCTTCACGCAGACGTACGAAGGTCTTCAACATGACATTTCCCTCAAGGATGAAGATTCGGCGATCCGGTTTTGCGATCACCATTGCGGCAAATGCCGCCAACAGGGCTTCTGTATTAATATTTGGTCGAAATGTCAACTTAATTTAACAGGACACATACAATAGCCTACTGATGAATACATTAGCATGACTTAGCAATACATGGGCATGCTGGCGGATTTACATTGTATAAAGGACTGCCCCGTGCTATGACAATGGCGTCCGCTCGGGGCATTTATTAATGGTCGCCACACTCTCAGGAATCGGCAGAGTCTTAAGCGACAGACGCGGTGCTGTGGCGCTGGAAACCCCGTTCGTTCTGATCGTCCTGTTCTTCAGTCTGTTGTTCCCGCTCGCCGATCTCGCGGTTGCGGGATTCGCGCTGGTCGGCGGGTACCAAACGCTGCGCGATTTCGGCCAGTACATCCAGTACCACCCGCCCGCGGATCTCACCAACTATGCCAGCTGGAAGTCGGCGTTGCCGAGCAGTGTCAACGGCTATCCGATCGTCCATCTGCATGTGTATTGCGGCACAGCGGATTGTGCCGCCGGAAATACAGCGCCTCCGGGATATTTTTACTTTGAAACCACTGTCACGCTTTCACCGATGGTTCTGGGGCCGGTGCTGTGCGGGGGGACGGCGACCACGTGCACACTGACCCTCAAATACTCGGAGCAGTTCCAGTAGGACGTAATATGCGCAAGTTCATTCACTGCCGACGCGGCACGATCAGCCTGATGACAGTCATTGTCATGGTGCCGTTGATTGCGGTGCTTGCCCTCGGCGGCGAAGCCGGCACCTGGTACATCACCAAGCAGCATGCGCAGAATGCAGCGGATGCCGCGGCGTATGCGGGCGGGCTGAAGCGCGCCTGTGAGATCGGGGTGCAGAGCGGCACGCCTTGCGGTGACGCGCAGTCCGTCAGCTATCGCGGCAAGCAGTTCGCCGCGCGGAACGCGTTCTGCAATGCCGGTGACGCCGGCTATCCCGGTGCCACCTGCAACACGGCGCTGACCCAGACGGTTGCCATCGATGTCGGGACCTTCGCCGGGGGGGCGTGGACCACCGTGGCCGGCGGCAGCTTTGTGCGCGCGACGATCACACAGCAACAGCCGAAGTATCTCGCGGCGGTGTACGGCGCCGGGACGGTCACCATCGGCGCGCAGGCCATTGCACAGGTCAGCAACCTGGCGAATCCGTGTGTCCTGGCGCTCACCGGCTCGATCAGCTTCCAGGGCAGTCCGAACATCAATGCGCCCAACTGCGGCATGGCGTCGAACGGCACTGGCCAGAATGCGATCGACTTCACCGGTGGGGTGCATGACTTCAACGTAGGGTCACTCTCGACCGCAGGCGGGTGCAGCGGAACGGCCTCCCAGTGCGGTACTGCCCTCACTCATATGCCGCCCACAACCAACCCCTATGCGGCGCTCGACACGGCCATTGCCGGTCTGAGCCTGCCCAATTGCAGCGGCGGCGGAGGTGGCAGCCTGACGGCGTACACCGCCGCCACACCTTGCAAGAACAACAACGTGACGCTCAACGGCAACACCCCGATAACCGCGACCGGCGGCGTCTACTTCATCTCCGGTCAGCTTCGTCTCAACGGCACCAGCACCTCGATCGTCGGCGACGCACTGCTCATCATGTTGCCAGGATCATCGCTGTCCATGCGAGGTGGCACAACCATCAACCTCAGCGGTCCGTCGTCGATCTCAGCGTCGCAGCTTCCGCCGTCATTGCGCCCCTATGCCAGCACAAGCGCTGGCGGCAACGGACTGCTGGACAACATGGTCATCTATGATGCCGAGACCAAACCGCCGGCAGCCGGCGGCAGCAGCAGCATGACATTCGGTGGCAACAGCAATATCACGCTCCAGGGCACGATCTACGCACCCAACGTGGCGATCACCTTCCAGGGCAACCCCACCATCCGGTCCTGCGGCGAGATCGTCGCCGCATCGATCGCCTTCAATGGCAACGCGACTTTCACCAACACGGGTTGTTCGTCGGCGAGCAAGCCCAGCAGCATTTATGTATCCCTGGTGCGGTGATGTTGAAATCCAACCAACGGGGCGCTGTGTCGTTCGAGTTCGTGCTGGTCGTTGTCCCAGTCCTATTGTTGATCTTTGCCATCATCGACCTTGGTCGTTATGCGATCACGATCCAATCCCTGAACCGACTGGCCAGTGCCGGTGCCCGCGACGTGATGATCCACTGCTACTCGGACAAGGTGCTGCACAACAAGTCGCCGTCCGAGTGCTCCAGCTATACGCCGCTCCCCGCCGCCGCTGACCAGGAGGCCGTCGCACCCTATCTGTTCGGCGCCGGCCTCACGCCAACCTTGGCGATCGCGCCACTGGGCGTGGGAGCGAAGGCGCTGACGATCACCGCCACGCAACCCAGCTTCACCATGATCATGCCGGGGTTCTCGGCGCTCAACGGTCCGAGCGCGTCCACATCGGTACCATTCTAGCGGAATAGCAGACAGGAGTTGGCCAGTGCTGATGCTGATATTGGATGCGTTGACGCGTTTTTTAAGGGACGCCACGAGCCCTTTTTCCTATTTCCAGCCATGGAAGCATTGGCGAAGTCGATACTTTGTCTGTTCCTGTTTGGACTGATCGTCCGGATCGTGGCCCGGATCTGATGCCCGCACGGCGGATCCTTGCGCGAGTGTGTGTTCACACCACTCGCACAGCTCTCACGTTGAACGCAGGGTCACTCCAGACACTGTCCCGCTCGTAGCGGCGCCAAAGATCGGGTGGCAGGATGG
>Ga0310811_10009391_pt1 | contig 12621 bp, 13 predicted proteins | sample YCmetagenome_FD_207642 | JGI IMG/M metagenome (GOLD analysis project Ga0310811, IMG submission 207642) | Soil microbial communities from experimental microcosm in Duke University, North Carolina, United States - YC | ecosystem: Engineered > Artificial ecosystem > Soil microcosm > Unclassified ... | reverse complement strand
TATCCGTGTCCCGGGTCCGCTGGACGTGGCTTCTCTCGAAACTGTGCTACCCATAATTCAGCCAATCCCTGTGGAACAGTATCCTGCCGCCGATGCAATTGGTATCACGGATGTTCTATATACCGGCGGCTGGGTTCCTATCAAGAAGGCGCGAGAGCTGTTCGATCCTGTACTAGGTGGTCCTGCTGGATTTGACAAGTGGGTGCTCGGCGCCTTTATGATCAATCCCAGTGATGCGTATAATACGTACAATACACCGATGAAAGTGAGTCCCATATTGACATGTAACCTGCTGAACACGTCCTTAATGTGAGACTTGCAGATTTGGCTGAAGTTTGGGAGTACCTTTGGTGTGACTGATGTGAGCCTGTGGCGTGCTAGAAGTCCAGATGTGCGCATGTACTAATGAAGCTTAGCCCATCATCCGTTTCGTGCCGATTCAAAAGGAATACTTGCGGATGTTCATTCGCTCGTCAATGGATGATGGTATCTCGTATATCGAGGTACGAACTAGTTTCTTCAAAAAGTGAGTGAGAAAGACAAGTTCATGATTGAGATACCTGACATTTCGTTAGATATATACTTGCAGAGGACGCAAAGACCAAACTTGAATTACGTGAACTGCTCTTGATATTCCAAGAGGTCACAAACGAAATAAAAGCGGAAATGAAGGCAAAAGGTCGGGAAGACGATTTCGCTGGGCTGAAGGTTAGCTAGGTTTCGGTTGAACCTATTCAAGTTCAGACTGATCTTTTCCCTAGATTATCTATAACACCCTGAGAATTGTCTCCCCCGAGGAATTGGAATCAGAACTAGAACAGTGCAGCAGATTCAAGCAGGAATTCCCGGACCTCATTGCTGGCAAGTCCCGCGGTCCAAGCCAACAAATTTACATAATAGTTCTATCTCCTAGGATTTGATCTCGTGGGCCACGAAGATGGATTACGCAGAGCCACTTCTGCGTTTTGCCGAGCAGCATCCGGATATCCCGTTCATCTTTCATGCCGGTGAAACTCTAGGTGATGGCACTGCAGCGGACATGAACCTGTATGATGCGATTCTTCTTGGAACAAAGCGTATCGGGCACGGGTTAGGTGCATTGTATGGCATTAAGCGCTCGCTAACTCATTGCATAGTTTCTCACTGGCTAAGCATCCCAAATTGATGCAAATTTGTCGAGAGAAGAAAATAGCAATCGAAGTCTGCCCTATATCGTGAGTGACTCGTGCGAATAGATACCTCCCGTTGATTTTGATCTTTCAACAGAAATGAAGTACTAGTAGGTCTTTCTGTATACTGCCTCGGAGCCTCATGTTGACTCAAAATAACAGCGTCTTACGTCATCGATGCCTATGCACCCCCTCCCGATAATCATGAACCAAGGCATTCCGGTGGTACTGTCTTCCGACGATCCCGCGATGTTTAATAGTATGGGGTTGTCCTTTGATTTCTTCCAGGTGACCTCTTCCTGATTTGTCCCTTACTAGAACCAGACTCATCAGTTGCTTACAGGTACTAGTAGCAAGTGAAGTCACAGGACTCCTTACTCTTGGCCAGATGGCCCGTGACAGCATTTCGGTAAGCCATGACCTTGTCCTTGTCTCATACAATGTGTAATGTTCCCTGGGTAGTATTCCATGTTAGATGAACGGAGCAAGCGCACGGCTATGGACGCATGGGAACGACGGTGGGCCAAGTTTGTAGAGGAGGTTGCGGCGATGGGTCCGTGACTCGATGAAGCTTTGGCTCTCCGAAATACCTGTCAAAATTATGTAAATACTGAGTGCGGGCACCCCTTATGACGCTTCCATCACGAATGGAATCATACTATAACTCCTACTGGTCTCATGTAATCGCCAGCGGTCCAGGGGCTACATGCCATATCCCTTGCCATTCCAGTCTGACTAATTCCGGAGTGAGTGAAAAGTTATCAACTTCCTTCCAGTCTTTGGTTCCATATAATGACTGTAATAACTGAGTTGATTTGAAACCTTGAAACCTACGAAACAGCGTGGTGAGGAATAGAAAAGAATCACGTTAGATAACAGTATCTTCGCGCAAGTCCGAGACATGACTTCTGTTCACGACACGATGGATATCAGAACACTAGAGATACTGTAGTTATGAGTATCGTAGCACAGGCTCTTTGACGCTGCATACATTATAATACTTACAGAACACTTTCTCTAGGCATTTGTGTCATGTGGTTATGCCGACATACGACAGAAAATCAAAACACCACGATTGTATCATTGGCGAATCGGCACTATCCCAATGAGTGCACTAGCTGGGAAGGCATTTTCCGTCGACTACCTACCCACCCATGTGTCAGTGCGTGGAGTAAAGCTGGTGATAGTAGAGGTCGAAGCCGTGACTCAACGAGATTGTTCTGGGACGACGTTTGACGCGCACCTCCACAGTCACGGTATCGATATCGACATTGCAAAATTGATTAATGCTGTCAGACTCGGAGTGGAGTATATCGACGTTGCGATGGCAGCTGATAATTCAGACACAGCAGATTATGAGGTGCGGGAGTATCTTTTCAGCAATTCCAATTGGTGTTGGTCAACACGATAATATAGGCCAGGGAAAAGCATGTATAAGGATGATTGTGGGATACAGCAGGCCGAAAGTGATGAGTAAGCTCATACTTGAGAAGTCCCTCGCATAGGCACTTCGGGTAAGTAGTGCCTGGGATGAGCACGGGATCTCCATACTGCAGAATAATAATTAGGATTGCGCAGGATAAATACAATGTTGGGGTTGGAACTCACGCATGAAAGAGTGTCAACGGAGGCGTAAGGAGATGTTGCACAGACCCGATGGGCTGGAGCTTCCTAGTGATCGAATCATATTCGACACTACCACCTGGGAAGCACCAATCAACAGGCATAGGTCTGCGAGCGGCGCAGTATACAGTAGGCGATTATAGACAGGCGCCGAGATTAGCAGGAGGATTGTGCTATTGAATATGAATAATTGTAGAGAATTCGATACCGTTCGGATCCATCATTAGTAGGTCGATCTCCGTAGTCAATGAAGTAGGTCATCTATATTTCTTGTAGTGGTGGGATGTGCGCGCCATAGAATGAGCACGGGTCATGATAAGGCTATGTTTTGGGAGCCAAGTCACGGTAAAACCGTTGACTGGCGTTCATGTCAGTGCCAGCGTTATATAATGACACGTGACTCATGTGTGCGTCACGCCGTGTCATAATAGCTACACCCATTTCATTTCTCTTCTGGAGTCTGTGTGACTGACAAGCTCTGATAATTTGAAGTTGTTACTTGACTAGTATCCTTGCGCTCCGCTCATGGAAATGGAAATGGACGTGTCGAGGATCAAATAATGCTCGGCAATGGCTAATATTTGGTCTAACTTGCTGATGATCCTTCCTGTACTAATCACTGCAACCCGCTGGCTTGATTTAACTTGGATTACTAAGAGATGGTCATACGGTGAGTGGCGAAGTCACAGGAAACTGCTAGTGTAAACCTGACATATATATACAGCACGTGGAGAGTTCAATCGAGTCCAATGCATACAATCAATAATGGAAGGAACAATTCGCCTTGGGAGACTAATGGTAATGGAAGGCCGTCCCAGTAGGTTAGCCAGGATATCAAATCCGACCTAGATACCCAGTTGGTCATTCGAAATGAAATGGGTACCACCAGCACATCGATAGCCTTGCGACTGCTTGATCCAGCGAAAGCCTGCAACACACACACCCATTTCCCGCAACTTCTGCTGTACTCGAGCCTCCTCACGCTTCCTCCTCTCTTCCTCCTGCTGCTTCTGCTTCAGCGCGGCCAAGGCTTTCTCTCGAGCGGCTTTAGCCTCTAGCTCTCAGATGCGAGCGGCCTCTCGTTGGCGCATGAGCTGCTCATTGGCGGCGTTATCATTCGCTATTTTCTGCGCCAGTTTCCGTGCAGCAGCTTCTGCAGCTCGCAGCTTATTCAGGGCATTCTGCTGCGCAATATTATGCTTCCGCAACTCTTCAGCGGCATCCTTTTCGGCTGCCTCCGCAGCCGCTTTATCCGCCTGTAGCCTCGTCCAAGTAGCATCATCTACACCAGGATCCCGTTGCACCTGGTCATTTGTCTGGGCAAGCGATAAACTTTGTTTGAGTGATCTCTTCACTTTTTATGTGATGTGCGACACTAACCTGAGATGAAACTGTAATGTCTGGCGGAGATGGCTCACTGGAGGGAGGTTTGGGTTGCTGCTGTGCTCGTTTACGAGATAACTTGGGAGCGGGGGGCTTTGGGGGAGCTGTAGTAGACACACTCTGGGAGGTTGAAGGAGGAGGAGGAGCGGTGTTTCTTGACGTAGCCATCTGTGGCACACCAGGGACTGATGACACCGTCTTGCTTGGTAAGTTGAGACGTTCTCGCTGCTCAGAGAGTTGTCCTCTGATGATACTCAATGCATCTTCTGATGTAACGACCAGTGACCCCCCTGGAGCTTTCCCAGCCGAGATGAACGCAGGACGAGCCAACTTTTTCGCAAGGGATATTACGTCACGTGCATTGCCCCAGTTTTCGAGGCTCGCCATATCAGTGATGATGTTTAGCATCTCCTCGTAAAGCGATGACGACGGATCAGACAGCCCTTGAATGACAACCTTCGACCCACGTAGTTCCTTGTCAAGCAGCTCGAGGCATCGGGTTGATGATATATTAGGCAGAATGAACTCCTCAGAAAAGCGACTGGAGAGCCCAGGGTTCGCGCCCAAAAGTTGGTTCATCTCCTTCTCGTACCCTGCCAGAATGATGACCATCTTACCCATGAACTTCTCGTTGGTCATGAGCCCTACGACTTCGTCAATGGCTTCCTGTGCATAATTACCTTGGCTGAGTCGATAGGCTTCATCTACAAAGAGGACTTTGCCGATGGCCTTTTCAAACAGTTTCTTCGTCTTGGGACCTGTTTGGCCAACGTACTCGCCAACGAGATCCGATGCGGAACACTCAACCAGTTCTGTGGATGCGAGGAAGCCCATGTCATAATAGACTTGACCGAATTTTCTTGCAATGGTTGTCTTTCCAGTTCCTAAAGAGAAGGTATCAACGTACGAACAACCTCGGACATGATTTGATTACCAGGTGGTCCCTTGAAGATGAAGCTGGTAGGTATTTGCTTGCGCATCTCTAGTCCCGATGCTTTCATCCCTTGCGCCATGCTCTGGTAATCTCCCAGTTTCTGAATAACAGCTTCGCATCCAACCATATCTTCGAACAACTGAGCCAAGTTTGCTGCAGCGTGCTGATCACGGTCCCAGTTAGGATCGAAGTCTTCTGGTTCGAAGACGATGTCCTGAGATAGCTGAGAAGGTTGTGATGCCTGCCGTTTTAGATATCGATCTTTTGCAAAAGTCAGCATGTTTTCTACTTCCCCTCCATTCCCAAAGTTCGGACGGTTCTTTCTTCGGCTCAAAAGACCAAGCGCTACTTGCTTGGCTTTCTCTGTTGCGCTGAGGTCTTGATCATTCAGCTTGCGTTCAAATATTTCCTGTAGCTGAGGCTCAGTGAAGTCTTCAAACATGAACGCGTCCTCAATCGCAAAGCGCCGAGCAAAGCCGGGATTGACATCCTGATTCACGTGTCAGAGCCAGGTTATGCTCATGAAGTCATGGACCTACCTTGAACATGTCTTCCATTTGTTCCTTGTATCCCAATAACAAGACACAACGATCATCCCCTGGTACGTTCTGTATCTCCGCAACCATGGTGTCAATAACGCCGGTCTTATAGGGGTCTTGGGTACCACCATTCTTACTATGCAGCATGTATGCCTAGCCAGACAATAAGAACCACAAGGTGAAGGCAGACATATGTACACACCTCGTCAATGACCAAGACCTTCCCGACAGTACTCTCCAAGATGGCCTTGGTGTTCTGTTCAGATTGCCCGAGATGCTGCCCGGTAAAATCTGAAGGGTTCTTGACCACAACTGAAGACGGCAATCAGGTAATGATCTTCAAACATCCTTAAGCAGAAATACGAACCTTCCCCGTTACTAAGAAGCCCTAGGTCAGCCAGTGCTTGACCATAGAGTTTGGCGACTGTGGTCTTGCCAGTGCCTGGGGAGCCCAGGAAAACCCGATTAAGGGCCATATCAAGAGGCTGCTTTTCTGCTAACTCGCGATGATAGTTCGCCCTAATGAGGTTGAAGAGGTTGCTGACAGATTGCTTCACGGATTCAAGACCAGTGAGCTTTTGCAACTTTATCCATGAAGGGCATTGCGGAAGAACCGAATCCGGATTGGGACCAATAAGATCTTCCTTGACGAGCAAGAAATCGTCTGGTGATGATCCGTTCTTGCGCTCTTTTCCTACCCTCGCAGCCTGTCGCTGACGTATATGCGCAAACATATTTTGTAGTGCACGAGCATTTCCAAACCCTTCACGGCCACGGCCACGACCAAGGCGTCGGACTGCGATTCGACTATAAAGACCCTGGATGCCGTCTTCAACCTTCATCTTGCCTCCAAATTGTTTTTCCACTAGATCAGCGAACATATCAAGAAGTTCTTCGTCGGTGTAGTCCTCGAAGGTGAATCTATGTGGGACACGACTCGGAAGACCTTGATTGTGATTGAAGAATTTCTCCATCTGACGGCTGTACCCGGCAAGGATGGAAACTAGGCTTCCAACGCGGTTCTCCATCTCCGCTAGCAGGAAGTCGAGAACGTCGGTACCGGACCCGCCTTGTGCGCTGACTAGCTGATAGGCCTCATCGATGAATATGGCGCCACCGCCGACTTTCATAACGTCCTCGATAAGCTTCTTTGCACCACCAACGCCATCATGTGCCAGGCTCGCTCCTGTGGTTTCCTTAAATGCATTTCCTGGAAGTACTTGGATTGATTCGAGAAACTGGGCATATAGCCTTGCGACCGTTGTCTTTCCTGCAGAAAAAAAAAAGGTTTAAAATAGTGCAAAAGAATTACTCAAAGAAGGGCTCCTACCTGTCCCTGGATTTCCCAAGAGCGCAAGATTCAGACGCTCCTTTTTTGCAGATACTCCCTGGCGTTTCATCAAGTCTAGCTTCTCCTTAGTTTGTAAAACTTGCAACTTCACTCCTTCCAGTCCAGTCATCGCCATAATACTATCAATCGCATCGTTTTGCTCGCCTAAGAGCCTCTTCTGCGACTCCCAGTCGTCGCGAGCGGCAGAGCTTTTTTGGCTACTGGGAAGTTGCGAAGGAGCAGATGAAGTATTGGAGGATTGATGTGAGGTAGAAGTCGTTGGGTTGGATGGGTTTGCACTACCGTCTTTTGAGGAACCTGCTATTTTCTGGGCGCGAACCTTTGCCTCTTCGATTTCTCGTTCCTTCTGCTTAAGCATGGCCTCTCTCTGCTTCGCGGTGTTGGCATCTGCAATAACTTCGACCTCGGCTTTAAGTATTGCTTCCTTTTCAGCCATCTTGGTATCAAAAGCAGCTTGCTCGGCATCACGTTTTTGCTGGAGTTCAATGTCGTGCAGTAATTGTTTTTCAGTACGCTCCGCATCCTTCTCGCATGGAGTGCATTTTGCGCGAGGCCCTTGATGACACTTCCATGAGACTTTGTGTACGCCTGCCTTACACTTCCCAAATAACACCTGTTGGCAAAGTACTTTGGAGTGATCGGAGAGTTGGTGACACTTTGAAGGACAAGGGTGCACGTTACAAATGAGCATCGTACCACTTAAGGAGCAAGATCAGTGAGATGCGCCGAACATTGTTGAAAGGACACTCACCAAGGCTCCGCACAACCTCCATCTGGACATCGGTCATCGAAATCATTAGCGTCTCGCAGAATGGCCTTCCGCGTAGGATGGCGCTCGCATTTAACCGGGAATCCTTCATAGATGTGTGATGCCTGTCTGAGAAGACTAAATAGGTGACTCCAAAAGGGGGATTTGCTCTCGAACGTGTCCATATTGCCGATGAGAATAAGACCATCACGAGCCCGAGACAAAAGAACGTTCAAACGTTCAGGGGACTTCATGAAGCCGATAGCGCCATCAGGATTCGATCGTGTTAAGCTAGCAATCACAATATCACTTTCCTCTCCCTGGTAATTGTCTGCTCCAGTCAGTTGAACTTCAGGCATTCGTTGTGGTGGAGTTCATACCTATAGTAGCAAGTCTTATCTTCCTTTTGGATGCCTTTGCAGCGTCGGGAGAGAGCAGTCCCGCACGGACCAAGTCATAAGAGTCAAGGTCGTTCAACACCGGGTCATTGTCTGCCTTAAGATATTCTCGAAGTTTGAAGAGCTGCCCAAGATAAGGTGTTAGGACGACAATATTATCTGTCCCATAACCTTGTTGAGCGAGGTATCGGACAATCTTCAGAACCATGCCGGCTTCATAAGAGTTTTGTTTCGAGGTTACAGAAGCAGGATCGCTGCGATCCTTGACTCTGCCCTCATTGTCTTCAGGGTGAGCATGGTTGACGAAGATGATATTATCTTGGATCCCACGAATGTCGTCTCTACCACGAGTGCTGGCGGCGTCAGTGAGTTCAGGGTATGTGAGTTCGCGAACAAGTGCAGAGATTTCAGGCCGCATACGGTGTTGCTCGGTGAGAGTAGCGTGAGGGAATCCTTTTAGAACAAGGCGCTCGAAAAGCGACCTGTTCAAGTCATAACCTTGGTCACTCTCGACTTGGAGGGCATAGCTATTGACTTTCGGTCTCAACTGCCTAGAATTCATAGCTCAGAATAAGGCGCAGAAGATAGTGATTGAAAACATACTTGTGGTCCCCAATAAGAATCAGCTGATTTGTGTTTTCGCCAAGAGCAGTCAGAATATGGCTCTCCAAAATCTCTCCAGCCTCCTCCACAAGGACAATGTCGGGAGAAGCAGTTCGAAGGTCTTCAGTGAATTTCGCAGCACCTGTCGTTGTACATGCGATGATCCTTTTTGCTGTGAGCGTTGCGACTAACGACTCGCCGAACTTCCGGGTGAGATCTATTTGACAATTGTTGTAGTCTCGGCCAACAGCGCCAATATCATCTACCATCTGCTTCTGAAGGTCGGATGTCCATTTTGCCATCAAGTTTTTACGAGCAGCTAAGGGAGTAGTCCAAATGCGACTTGATTCTTCCGTCCGCAGATGAGCTGCATGTTTGAAGATGCCTGCATCACGGCCTCTTTCCCATAGCGCGATGAGATACGTGGGGTCAATCTCTCGACCTTTGTGGCCCACAGTGGCCATGCCATCATCCGACTTGGGTACACGAAAAGCTTCAAAATAAGACTCGTCCTCGAACTCGATATGCGTCAAGATATCCTCATAACGAATCCTATTTGCCATGAACTCTGCAACAGAGTTGTCAAGGCGACTGCATAGAAAGTTAAGCCTGGTCTTGAGTTCATCGATCATGGTCCAATCCGCCTGAGTCCGCGGTTTGGACGTTTTCTGGCCTGGACTGAAGAGGTTGAGATGTGCCAGCTGCGGTTTAGCTCTACCTCCGAGTCGCACCATATGGTCATCAGGAATACCAATTTTGAGAAGATCGTCTAAAAACTGGTCCAGGGCATGGTTGGTATAACAAACAACAAGAATTGTCTGATCGGTGAAGTCGTGTAGAGCTTTTGCTAAGAGAGCACCCACAAATGACTTTCCGGTCCCTGACCCGCTACATAAGCATTACTTAGCATTCGCAGTGTCAAAGAACATACCTGGAGGACCCTGTATCAAAGACACCCTCTGAGTCAGGCCAGAAAGAATCGACGAGGCTTGCGAGTGATCTAACTGTATGGGGTTGGGAGTCTGAAGCAAGTGTTGCAAGTTTCCAAAACGGTTGGCTTCAATAGCTGCGATAACGCCATCAGCCATTTGCGGAGGGTTCTGCAGAGTAACACCATGCTTCCAGAACAGCAGTTCATCCGATACTGGGATGTGCTGCGTCTTCTGCAATGCCTTGAGCACCGGCTCAAAGGCAAAGAGAGCAGTGTCAATCTGGAGAAGCTTCGCGTCTTTGGCATTGCGGAGCCGAAGGATGGTTCTGCTTGTACTAGCCCGCCCGTCTAGTTGAATAACAATAGTAGGGGGGCTGCGGATCAAGAAATCTTCCACTCGGTTTACAGTGCCAAAGCCGACCACTTCGTTGTCAACCACCACGCAGACGAGTGATTGGTGACGAAGGATCTTGGAGCCAGCATGGTCATCTGTGAGATACGCTTTCCTGTCCTTCAGGGGTATGCGCTTCAGAGATGGCAGGTCATCGACACACTCCAATGTTATTCCCCACAGCATCTTCCGATTATCAATGCCATGGTAAACGCCTTTGAGTATAATACCGTCTATCAGGTTGGCGCGGTGGCGCTTAACGGTCTTTCCTTCCAGTGCTTGAAGTTCTTCTCTCATCTCTGCTATCATGTCTTCGCGAAGAAGGCGAAATGTGTTATCGAGATAATCCGCAGTACGAGTGCTTTCTCCAGATTCATCTTCTAACTCCGAGCTACGGCGCAAGAATGGTAACTGTCTAGATCTGATTTCGTCGGCTGTGGGAAGGATGGCGATTTCGCGAAAATTGACAAAATCATTGTCATGTCGTCCACCTGGACCATTGGCAGCCGAAGGAGGGGCCGAGGAGCCATACGTCGAAAGGATATGCTTGATCTTCTCTCCAATAAGCCGGACTTCTAAGTTTGCAGAACTTGTGAGTTTGGGGAGTACAGTTGGCCTGCCAGCTAGTTCGAGATAGGGTGATGTGTCGTGGTTGGAGAGGTTCAAAAGCCGAAGGAGGAGGCTAGCGAAGGCACGCTGAGCTTTTTCGTGTAGCTCCCCACGAGCAAAAGCATGGCTAAACGCTGACCAGAAGAAATCTGGCTCGACTATTTGGACGAACAAGTGATCCAGCACAATGCTGCTGATGCTTGTGGCCTGGAGGAGATATACAAGAACGTCAGCACCAATGCCATTCATAAACTCTGCCGACAAATCCAGTCGCATCGCCTCCTGCACGATAGAGGGTCCTTTCGATTCTCCCACTATCTTATTTACGCATACCGCAACATCTGGTTGGGAACATATGGAATCGAGAAATAAGTGACAGTTTCGTGGCTCGATAGGGACTTTGCCCTTGAGAACATCATAGAACCGTTTGTTAAGCAAGGCTGCTCGTCGATCAGACATCTTCTAGGTGTTCCTCGGCAGCAGATTCGAGGTTGGATGATAATGGAAAGGTTAGAGTTTGACTAGACTTGAAGAGTGCGTGTAATCAAAGAACAACAAACAGGATCTGCGCAAGCACCAGTTAGTATATGCGGGCGGATCTTTATGATAACGTACCAGACATGAGGTGAGAGAGCGCTCAAGAAGGTCGTATGTGGAGCCTGAGTCCGAGCCTATCGCCCGAGACGTACTAGTAGTAATACAGAAACTTTTGAACTGATGCTTCATCGATCATCTGCAAGAGTATCTGAATATAGGTGTTTTTGTGCTGGTTGACGCCTTGGCCAAGGATTGCAATGTACTGCGAGGCTCATTGCTCAATAACTTGAAAGTTTTCAAGTTATGTCATTGCCCGATACTGCGCCACTACCATAGATGAATGATAATTAAATGTATTCGTTCGAACCTCTGGGACATTACAGTCCAAGGTTGGCTGTGCGTTTCAAGGACTCGGATGGATGGTGTTTCGAAGTTTCACGGTCTTCAACTTCAAGCGCTCAGCGCTCAGCGCTGGTTATATTCTGGGTTGTTCCGGGGGAAGTTTGTCCCGGTTTATTTCTATCCAGGCCTAACGAAAGAATGTGAACGGGAACATCTCAGATGGCGATGGATGGCGTCACGAAAATCCAGAAAGTTTCGGATTCTCGACAGATGTCGTGAAAGCTTCCGAACCATACATTGGTTTGTTCTGGAATGTCTGAGTTAGAGAGTAGAATCCTCCATCGTCATCCAAGAGCCTCGGATAAGCTCGTATTTCACAGTGCTCCTGGCAGTACAGATCACTACCTTTATGCTTTGTCTCATAATAAAAAGCATCTACGCACAGGCAATGTCCAGGGGAGATGTTTCACGATGGCCCTGATAGTAGTAGATCATCAATGTACTGCTTCGGAAGACATGACATCATGATTGCTAGTGTTGGAGCGATGTTCACACGCACTGTACAAGGCTGCGGCAGGTAAATGTCATCAATTTACCCTTGAGTAAGTGTGTACGACGCATGAATCGAGAAATGACATTTGTGCGCCAAAGCTCGTGGTGTGTTCGTATTAGTAGTAAGGCGTCAAAGAGGGCGCCAATATCCGATGTAGTGTGCATTAGGGTGTAAGCACTCCTAGTCTAGGGTTCAGGATACGAGTTGCTTGCATGCCGAGGATTCTCATGTGGCATCACAAACCCAAGATGTGAATTCGGGGCGAAGACCGAAAAAGTCAATCGTGAAGCGTCCTACTCTATATCTATCATTAATGTTATAATCGAATACAGTGCGTACATGCTGTAACCCCAAAACATACTATATGCAAAATCAATGCAAAGCTAGCGGAGCTGGGAGTCGTGAATAAAATGACTGCCACCCGCACAACGGTAACCTGATAATTGTTTGATCCACGGGTAGCCTTGCACGCAGACGCCCAGGTTTCTCAACTTCTGTTGTACCCTCTCT
>Ga0310811_10009389_pt1 | contig 12621 bp, 12 predicted proteins | sample YCmetagenome_FD_207642 | JGI IMG/M metagenome (GOLD analysis project Ga0310811, IMG submission 207642) | Soil microbial communities from experimental microcosm in Duke University, North Carolina, United States - YC | ecosystem: Engineered > Artificial ecosystem > Soil microcosm > Unclassified ... | reverse complement strand
AAGCCCGCTTTGCCACGCGCACACTGCACAGGCAATCCCCGCTTTGTTGAGGCCACACGTCCGATTTGCTGCCGCAATGCGCTCCGGATTCCACCGTTTGCCCGCGCGACCTTTGTCGCGCGGCAAGGGCTCGTCCAGCGGTCGCTTTGCCGCCCGCCGCGTGCGCATTGACGACCGATCCGGGTCGGCTTTGTCCGCACCGGCCCCCGACGCCTTTGGCGCGACTGCGCCGGTCGCCTTTGCCGCCGCCCGTCGGGTCGCCTTTGCCGCGCAGACGCCGGTCGCCTTTGCCGCGACGCCGGTCGCCTTTGCCGCAGGGACGCCGGTCGCCATTGCCCGTACGCCGGTCGCCATTGCCGCCGGCCCTCAGGCCGCCTTTGCCGCCCGGCGGCGTTCGCCGATTGGTCCTCGCTCGGGTCGCCATTGGTCCGCCGGCGGGTCTCCATTGGTCGCGGCCGCGGTCTCCTTTGCCCGTCGCGCCGGGTCGCGTTTGCGCTTCGCATGGCCGCGTTTGCCTGCGCGGGCCAGCGTTTGCGGGCGGCATGGTCGCTTTTGCCGGTCGCGCATGGTCGCCTTTGCGCGCGGTGCGGGGGTCGCGTTTGGGTCTTCGCGAGCGCCGTCATTGCTCGCCGGCGGTACCGGCTTAGCCCTGGATTGGTCGGTCACCGTGCGCTTAGCGGCGCGGCCGTCGGGACCCCCGCCGCTGCGCGTTCGGCATTTCGCCATGGGGCCAATTAGGTCGGGGGATTACCGCGGGCGAACTGAAAATAACACCGCGTGGCGATGGCGATCGATTAGGAATGTGCACAGAAACGCAACCGCCGCGACTCGGGTGCGGGGCGCGGCTCGTTGGAGGCGTGCGGGTGATCCGAGGCGTCCGCGCGGCTCGGCGTTCCGGGTCCGGGCAGGGCCGGGCCTGTCGGGTCCGGGCTTGGACCCCGTCGCGCACGTGGTGTGTTTGCGGGGGTGCCGAGTTGGCGTCCGGAACGTGGGGGTTCTAAGCGCGGGTGTGGCCAGAGCGAGGGGTGGCCCGGGGCGTGGGGGCTTAAGCGCGGGCGCGGCCGGAGCGTGAGGGTCTCGAGCGTGGGGTGGCCGGAGATGCGGCACGCCCGGCCCTTGCCGGGCCGGGCGTGCCGATCGGTTGCTCGGATCGTGTTGCGCGAGATCAGGCGGTGGCGAGCTCGCGCTGCGTGGTGCCGATCTCGATCTTGCGGGGGCGGGCCTTCTCGGCGACTGGGATGCGCAGGGTGAGCACGCCGGCGTCGTAGGTGGCCTCGAGGCGGTCGGTGTCCAGGGTGTCGCCGAGGACCAGGCGCCGGGTGACGGTGCCGGTCGGGCGCTCGGTGATGACGCGGCGGACGCCCTCGCGCTGGGTGCGGGTCCGCTCGGCCCGCACGGTGAGGATGTTGCCGTCGACGGTGGCGTCGATCGAGGCCGGGTCCACGCCCGGCAGGTCGATCTCGACGAAGAACGCGTCGCCGTCGCGGTACGCGTCGAGAGGCGCACCCGCGGCGCGCACACCGGCGCCGGCGAAGAACTGGTCGAACGCGTCGAAGCCCCGGAACGGTGCGGTACGCAGCAACATGATGGTGAGTCCCTCCAAGATTGAGCCCGTATCACTCAAGTCTTACAACGGGGGAGTTGCCCACCCTCTTCCGACCGAGAACGTGACTTGAGTCACCAGGACTCAACTTTGTCGCCCACGTGAGGCCGTGGGGCCCTAGGTGGCGCGGTGGGGCGGGGATGAGCGGTGACGGCAAGCGGTGGCGGCGCGGTGGCGGTGGCGCGGTGGTGGTGGGGCGGTGCGGCGGCGGCGCAGTGACGGTGGCGGCGGCGAGTGGCGGCGCGGCAGCAGCGAGGTGGCGGCGGCGAGCGGCGGCGCCGCGGCGGCGCGGCCCTCCACGACTTGCGGGCCGGAGGCGCCGAGCCCGAGGATGAACCGGCCGCTGGCGGCGCGGTGGTGGCGGCGAGCGGCGGCGCGATGGCGGCGTGCGGTGGCGGTGGCGGCGCGGTAGCGGTGGCGGTGGTGAGAGCGGTGCCGGTGGTGAGCGGTGGCGGCGGTGAGCGGCGAAGGGTCAGAGCCAGCCCTTGGACTGGGCGACGCCGACGGCCTCGATGCGGTTGCGGGTGCCGGTCTTCGTGATGGCGGCGGACAGGTAGTTGCGGACCGTGCTCTCCGACAGGTGCAGGCGCGCGGCGATGTCGGCGACCGTTGAGCCGTCGGCGGCCTCGCGCAGTACGTCGCGCTCGCGGTCGGTCAGGGGGTCGGGGCCGGCGGCCAGCGCGGCGGCGGCCAGGGCGGGGTCGACCACGCGCTCGCCGGCCAGGACGCGGCGCATGGCCGCGGCCAGGGACTCAACCGGGCCGTCCTTCACCAGGAAGCCGCTCGCTCCGGCCTCCATCGCGCGGCGCAAGTACCCGGGGCGGCCGAACGTCGTCAGGATCAGCACCCGGCAGCCGGGCAGGCGGCGGCGCAGCTCGGCCGCGGCGGTGATGCCGTCGCCGCCGGGCATCTCGATGTCGAGCAGGGCGATGTCCGGGCGTACCTCGAGGGCGGTCGGCACCACCGCGTCGCCGCTCGACACCTGCGCCACGATCTCGAGGTCGGGCTCGAGGCCGAGCAGCAGCGCCAGAGCGCCGCGCATCATGCCCTGGTCCTCGGCCAGCAGCACTCGAATGGTCACCCGTGTCCCTCCATCACACCAAGATCCGGCTCGAGGCCAGAGCGTAGCCAAACTGAGAATCGTGCTTGCCCGCCGCGTCCCCGACCTGGGCCGCAAGGAAGCCCGTCATGGGGAAAGCCTTGCGGTGAGGACGAAGCGGCCGGCCGCCGCCGGCGAGCACGCGGTGGTCGCATGGGAGCCGTGTGGTGGGGCGAGGCGCAGGCCCGCCGGTCGGGCCGACGGTGGCAGCGCAAGCACCGCAGTGCACCGCCGGCCCGCTTCCGCGCGCGGTGGTCGCGGGGGAGCCATGTGGTGGGGCGGACGGTGGCGGCGGAAGCACCGCAGTGCATCGCCCGCCTTGCGCGCGCGGTGGTCGCCGGAAACGGTGCAGTGGTGGCGGGGAGCGGTGCGGTGGGGCGGACGGGTGGTCATAGGGGGAGCCTTGCGGTCAGGGAGAAGCCGCCGGTCGGGCGGGCGGCGGTGGCCAGGGAGCCGCCGGCGGACTCCAGGCGCTCGGTCAGGCCGCGCAGGCCGTTGCCCGGGTGCGGGGTGGCGGTGGCGGGAAAGTCGCCGTCGTCGGCGACCGTGAGCTGGGCGGCGCCGTCGGCGATCGTCACCGAGATCTCGCAGTGTGCGGCGTTGCTGTGGCGGACCATGTTGGTCGTGGCCTCGCGCACGACCCAGGCCAGCAGGCGGTCGGCGGCGTCGGGGAGTGGGTCGGCCGTGCGCAGCACGTCGGCGGCGATGCCCGCCGTGGACAGGGCGCCCTTCGCGCGGGTCAGCTCGGCGGTCAGGCCCGTCTCGCGGTAGCCGGTGACGGCCTCGCGGATCTCCACCAGTGCCTGGCGGCCGACCTGCTCGATGTCGGCGGCCTGCGCCGCGGCCGCGGCCGGGTCGCGCTCGGCGAGGCGGCGGACCACCTCGGCCTTGACGACGATGACCGACAGCGTGTGGCCGAGCAGGTCGTGCAGGTCGCGGGAGAACCGCAGGCGCTCCTCCGCGACCGCGGCGTCGGCGAGGGCCTCGCGGGTGTGTTGCAGCTCCGCGATGAGGCGGCCCATCTGGCGCACGGCGCCGACCAGCATCGAGGAGAGGATCGTGCCGAGGAACGTGGCGCCGATCGTCCCCCAGCTGGCCCGGTGCGCGACGCCGATCAGGACCTGGGCGGCGAGGGCGGCCAGGCACAGCGTGAACGCGGTCACCGGGCGCGGGGCGCCGCCGTAGACGGCCACCCCGCAGCAGGAGACGAACAGGAGCAGGATGAGCCAGTGCTCGCCGTAGGCGATCGCGAGTGTCGCGCCGAGGGTCGCGACGATGGCGTAGAAGACGGTGCGCTGACGCGCGGAGCCGGCGGCCTCGAAACCGAGCGCGGCGCCGTAGACGTAGGCGAGCTCGAAGGCGAGCAGGCCGGCGGCGGCGAGCGTGGTGCCGGCCTGGGTCAGCGGGTCGATGAGCGGGAACGTCCACACGGCGACCCAGACCATGCCGCCGATGGAGGGGCGTCGAGCGATCTTCACGTCGTCCACCTTGTCACGACCCCTAGAGCGACGCGATGCTGCGTACCGAGCGGCGGTAGCCGAGCACGGCCAGGCCGGCGAAGGCCGCCAGCCACACGGCCAGCGTCAGCACGTCGCTCGCGCTGGGGGCGCCGCCGAACGCGACCCGCCACGACATGTCCGCGTAGGCGTGAGTGGGCAGCAGCCGCCCGACCGCGGCGACCCAGCTCGGCAGCGCGTCCAGCGGCAGCCACAGCCCGCCGAGGATCGACAGCCCGAGGTACACCAGCAGGTTGAGCGGCTGCGCGGTCTGGCTCGTGGCGAGATACCCCAGCGCGATCCCGAGCAGCGCGAAGGGCAGCGCGCCCAGCCACAGCAGCGGCAGGATCGCCAGCCACTGCCCGGCGTCCAGGCGCACGCCGTTGATCAGTACCGCGGCGCCGCACAGCGCGACCACGGGCAGCAGCGCGGCGCCCATCGCGGCAACGCCCTTGCCCAGCACCACCTTCAGCGGCGGCAGCGGGGTCAGCCGCAGCTGGCGCAGCCAGCCGATGGAGCGGTCGATCACCAGGCCGGAGGCGTAGTTGAGCAGCGCGCCGATCGCGCCGTAGCCGGCCATCGACACCATGGTGTAGGTCGCTGCGACGTCCTTGTCCTGGCCGGTGATCGTATTGATGTTGGTGAACAGCAGATAGCTCATGAGCGGCATGAGCACGGTGAAGATGAGCAGGCCGGGCGTGCGCGCGAGACGGCGCAGCTCGAGCCGGACATAAGCCCGCATGATCAGACCTCCAGCCTGGTGAGCGCGAGATAGGCGTCCTCGAGACCGGCGCCGGCGACCTCGAGGTCGCGCAGCAGGCCCGCCTCGGCGAGGGCCAGCACGGTGGCGTCGGAGTCGGTGCTGGTCAGCACCGCCCGGCCGTCCTTGACGGCGTACGCGACGACACCGGGAAGTACCGAATAATCCTGGTCTTGGTGTTGCACGCTCACGGTGCGCACCGTCACCCGCCGCTTGACCTCGGCGGCGGTGCCGTCGGCGAGCACGCGGCCGCGGTCGAGCACCACGATGCGGTCGGCGTTGGCGTCGGCCTCCTCCAGGTAGTGCGTGGAGAACAGCACGGTGCGGCCCTGGCCGGCGTAGTGGCGGATCGCCGTCCAGAACGCGCGGCGGGCCTCGACGTCCAGTGCCGCGGTCGGCTCGTCGAGCACGAGCAGGTCGGGGCGGCCGATGACGGCCATCGCGAAGCGCAGCCGCTGCGCCTGGCCGCCGGAGAGGCGCTCGACCGTCCGTCCGGCGAGGCCGGTGAGATCGGCGAGGTCCAGCGCCTCGGCGACGGGCATCGGCTTGGGATACACCTGGTGGAGAAACGTCAGCAGATCGCCCACCGTCGAGCGGGGGAGCAGCCCGCCCGCCTGCGGCATCGCGCCGACCTGCCCTGCCGCCGCGGCCGCCTGCGGTGTGCGGCCGAACAGCCGGACCCGCCCGGTGCGCGCGGGCAGGAGCCCGAGCAGCATGAGCAGCGTCGTGGACTTGCCGGCGCCGTTGGGCCCGAGGACCGCGACGACCTCGCCGGCGGGGACGGTGAGCGTGATGTCATTCACGGCCCGGACGTTGCCATAGGCGTACGACAGGTTTTCGAGCTCGACGGCGTTCATGCACGCAACGTTATGAGGACCTCGACGGGCGGTGCAGATGCGTCGATCTCGATCCTGCGGTGACAAATGTCCTGCGAATCTTGGCGGATACGATCGGCGCCATGGCACCGACCCCCCAGCCGGGCATCTTCGCCGCGGCCCTGGCCGAGCACGCGTATATGGAGTTCGATCGCCGCGACGGCACGAGCGTGCGGGAGCTGCTGGAGGCGCTGACCGCGGTCGGCGAGCCGATGCCGGCCACCGGCGCGATCAACGTCGTGATCGGCATCCGGCCGTCGCTGTGGAGCCCCGCGCTCGCCGAGGACTTCGTGCAGCCGGTCAAGGGCCCGGACGGGTTCACGATGCCGGCGACGCAGCACGACGCGTGGCTGTGGCTGTCCGGCGCCGACCGCACCGCGCTGTTCGACTACACGCGCGAGGCGCTGGCCCGCCTCGAGCCGATCGCGGAATGCGCGTCGGAGGTCTCCGGCTGGGTGTACCACCAGGACCGGGACCTGACCGGGTTCATCGACGGCACCGAGAACCCGCCCCGCAGCCTCGCGCCGACCGTCGCCGCGGCCGCCGACGGTCCGGGCGCGGGCTGCAGCGTGGCGCTCGTGCAGCAGTGGCGGCACGACTCGGCCGCCTTCGAGGCGCTGACCGTGGCCGAGCAGGAGCTGGTGATCGGGCGCACGAAGGCGGACTCGATCGAGCTCGACGACGAGCACAAGCCGCCGACGTCACACGTGGCGCGCACCGTCGTGGAGGAGGACGGCAGGGAACTGAAGATCTTCCGGCGCAACACCGCCTACGGCACGGTGCGCGAGCACGGCACGATGTTCGTCGGCTTCTGCGCGGTGCAGCACCCGCTCGCCGAGATGCTGCGCCGCATGGCGGGCGTCGGCGACGGGGTCCGCGACGCGCTGACCCGCTACACCTCGCCGCTGACCGGCGCGTACTACGTGATCCCGTCCGTCGAGGCGCTGCAGCCCTACGCGCCGGCGGACGACGAATAGGACAGCAGCGCCGCCGGGGTGATCGGCAGCGAGCGCACACGGATGCCGGTGGCGTGGTACACGGCGTTGGCCACCGCCGCCGCGGTGCCGACGATGCCGAGCTCGCCGATGCCCTTGGAGCCCATCGGGTTGAGGTGCGGGTCGTCCTCCGGCACGAACTCGATGTCGATGCGCGGGATGTCGGCGTTCACCGCGACGTGGTACGACGCAAGGTCCGACGTCACGAAATCGCCCGTGCGCGGGTCGAGGATCGTCTGCTCCGTCAGGGCCATGCCGACGCCCATCGTCATCCCGCCGATCAGCTGGGAGCGTGCCGTGGTCGGGTTGATGATCCGGCCGGCGGCGAACACGCCGAGCAGGCGGTCGATGCGGACCTCGCCGGTGCGCGGGTCGGCCCGCAGCGCGCAGAACTGGGCGCCGAAGGCGTGCCGGGCGTAGTCGCCGCGGGCGGCGATGTCGGCGGTGGTGTCCGCGCCGACGGAGATCCCCTCGGGCGGCACGCGGCCGCCGTGCTCGCGGTCGATGCGCTCGCGCAGCGCCAGGCAGGCCTTGGTGACGGCCCAGCCCCACGAGGACGTGCCCATCGAGCCGCCGGCGACCGGTGCCTGGCCGATGGCGCTGTCGCCGACGGTGATCTCGACGCAGTGCGCGGGCACGCCGAGCGCGTCGGCGGCGATCTGGCGCATGACGGTGCGGGCGCCGGTACCGATGTCGGCGGCGTTGACCGCCACGTGGAAGTGGTCGTCGGCGGTGGCGCGCGCGGTCGCGGTCGACGGCCAGGTGATCGCCGGGAACGTCGAGGAGGCCACGCCGGTGCCGAGCAGCCAGCGCCCCTCGCGCCGGGTGCCGATCCGCGGGTCGCGCCCGGACCAGCCGAACGCCTCGGCGCCGTGGCGCAGGCACTCGACGAGGTGGCGGCTGCTGAACGGCAGGCCCTCGGCGTCGCGGTCGGTGTCGTTGTCGATGCGCAGCTGCACCGGGTCCCAGTTGCCGGCCGTGGCCAGCTCGTCCATCGCCGACTCGAGCGCGAACGCGCCCGGGCACTCGCCGGGGGCGCGCATCACCGTGGGCGTCGGCACGTCGAGCCGCACGACGTGGTGGCGGCTGGTGTGGTTCGGCGCGCCGTAGAGCACGCGGCTGATGACGGCGGACTGTTCGGTGAACTCCGCGAGCCGCGACGTCTGGGCGAACGCCTCGTGCCCGATCGCGAGCAGGCGCCCCTTCGCATCGGCGCCGAGCCGGACGCGCTGGATGGTGGGTGTGCGGTACCCCACCATCGCGAACAGCATCGACCGGCTCAACGCCAGCTTGACCGGCCGGCCGACCAGGCGCGCGGCCATGGCGGCCAGCACGGCGGTGGGCTTCGGGTAGCCCTTGCCGCCGAAGCCGCCGCCCACGTGCTCGTTGTGCACCCGCACGAGCTGCGGCGGGAGCTCGAAGAGAGCGGCGAGGGTGTCACGCATCGTGGTCGAGGACTGCGTGGCGTCGTACACGACGAGCCGCCCCCGCTCCCAGAACGCGGTCGTGGCGTGCGGCTCCATCGCGTTGTGGTGCTCGGTCGGCGTGCGGTAGGTGGCGTCGATGCGCACGTCGGCGACGCCGAACCCGGCCTCGAAGTCGCCCGTCTCCAGCCGGCCCGGGTATCCGGCGTTGACGGTCTCGGGCTCGTACAGGTCCGGGTGGTCGGCGCGCAGCACGGTGTCGGCCGGCTGCGCCTCGGCGCGCACCACCACCGCGTCCGCGCCCTCCTGCGCGCTCTCCAGGGTCGTGGCCACGACCAGGGCGACCACCTGCCCGTAGTACGCCACCTCGGGCGACTGCAGCACGAGCATCTGCGGGTCGTTGCCGGGCTCCAGGCGAGGCGCGTTGCCGTGCCACAGCACGGCGAGCACCCCGTCGATGCCCAGCGCCGCCTCGGTCTGCACGGCGGCGACCCGCCCGCGCGCGAACGCCGCCTGCACCGGCCACGCGTACACCGCGCCCGGCATAGGCCGGTCCACCGCGTACATCGCGTGCCCGGTCACCTTCTCCCGCGCCTCCAGGCGGGGCGAGGCCGCTCCGATGCTCGTGGGGTGCAGCGTCGTCATGAGGTCATCTCCAGCAGCACCTCGACGGTCAGGTTGCGCAGCAGCGGCTCCTTCCAGCCGTTGTCGCGCAGCGGGCGCGCGCCGGAGAGCTCGGCGTCGGCGGCCCGCGCGAAGTTCTCGGCGGTGGCGGGCGCGCCGCGCAGCAACCGCTCGGCGGCCCAGGCCCGCCACGGCAGGTGCGCGACCGCGCCCCATGCGATCCGGGCATCCTGCACGACGCCGTCGCGTACGTCGATCGCGGCGGCGATCGAGCCGGCCGCGAAGGCGAACGAGGCGCGGTCGCGGACCTTGCGGTACACCGACGTCGCCGCGATCGGCATCTCCGGCAGCATCACGCCGGTGATCAGCGCGCCGCGCGGCAGGCTGTTGTCCCGGTCCGGCCGGTCGCCCGGCCGCCGGAAGAAGTCGTGCACGCTGATCGCGGCGGCGCCGTGCGGCCCGATGTAGTGCACGGTCGCGTCCATGATGGACAGTGCCACGGCGAGGTCGGACGGGTTGGTGGCGATGCACTGCGGCGAGGCGCCCAGGATCGCCAGCTCCCGGTGGTCGCCGTCGCGCGCGTCGCAGCCGGAGCCCGGCGACCGCTTGTTGCAAGCCTTGTCGACGTCCTGGAAGTAGAGGCAGCGAGTGCGCTGCATCAGGTTGCCGGCCACGGTCGCGCGGTTGCGCAGCTGCCCGGACGCGCCGGCGAGCAGCGCCTGCGACACCGCCGGGTAGGCAGCGCGCACCGCGGGGTGCATCGCCAGGTCGCTGTTGGGCACCAGCGCGCCGACGTTCAGGCCGCCGGGCACCTCCTCGACGTCGTGGAACGGCAGGGAGTTGATGTCGACGAGCATGTCCGGCACCGTGACGCCCAGCTTCATGAGGTCGATCAGGTTCGTGCCACCGGCCAGGTACACCACGCCCGGCCGGACCATCGTCGCGAGCGCGCCCGCCGGATCGTCCGGTCGTTCGTACACGAACGGTTTCATGACGCCGCCGCCACCTCGTAGACGGCGGCGGCGATGTTCACGTATGCACCACAGCGGCACAGATTGCCGCTCATCGCCTCCCGGATGTCGGCCAGGGAGCCGGTCTCCTCCGGGGTGAGCCCGACCGCCGAGCAGATCTGCCCGGGCGTGCAGTAGCCGCACTGCAGCGCGTCGAACTCGACGAACGCCTCCTGTATGGGGTGCAGGCCCTGCCCGGCGCTGAGCCCCTCGACCGTGGTCACGGCCGACCCGTCCGCGGCGACGGCGAGGATGAGGCAGCTGACCACCCGGCGACCGTCCAGCAGGACCGTGCAGGCGCCGCACTGGCCGTGGTCGCAGCCTTTCTTGGCGCCGGGCAGCTCCAGTTGCTCGCGCAGGACGTCCAGCAGCGTCGCCCGGTTGTCCAGGCGCAGCTGGTGCTCCTGCCCGTTGACGAGCAGCGTCACGTCACTCGAGGTTCGTGTGTCAACCACGGCGCGTGTGCTGCCCCCGCGGGCCGCCTTTAACCGCCGGTTGACCTGAACCGCGCTTGAGGTTGCAGGGTGGTTTTCATGCGTGCAATCGAAGTGGCCCGCTTCGGCGGGCCGGAGGTTCTCACCCCGGTCGAAGCGCCCGACCCGGCGCCCGGGCCCGGCCAGGTCGTCATCGACGTGGCGGTCGCCGACACGTTGTGGCTGGAGACGCGGGTGCGCTCCGGCAACGGCGCGCCGTACTTCGCCGTCGACCTGCCCTACCGCCCCGGCGTCGGCGTCGCCGGCACGGTGTTCACGGTGGGCAGCGGTATCGCTCCACAGTGGATCGGCAAGCGGGTCGTCGTCCGCACCGGCCACGCCGGCGGTGGATACGCCACCCGCGTCCTGGCCGACGCCGAAGGCCTGGTCGTCGTGCCCGACGGCGTCGAGGCGGCCGACGCCGCCGCGGTGCTGCACGACGGCGTCACGGCGCTGGCGCTGCTCGACATCGTGCCGATCAACCCCGGCGACCGGGTGCTGGTGACCGCGGCCGGCGGCGGCATGGGCGCGATCCTCGTCCAGCTCGCCAAGGCCGAGGGCGCGACGGTGGTGGCCGCGGCGCGGGGGGCGGCCAAGCTCGAGCGCCTCCGGCAGCTCGGCGCCGACCAGGTCGTCGACTACTCGCAGCCGGACTGGACCGCCGCGGTCGAGCCCGTCGACGCCGTGCTCGACGGCGCCGGCGGCGAGTACGGCCGCGCCGCGTTCGACCTGGTCAAGCGCGGCGGCCGGTTCTCCGGCCACGGCACGCCCGCCGGCGGCTTCGCCATTGCCGACCCCGAGCTCGCGCGGGCGCGCGACATCACCGCGACCGGGATCGAGCAGGTGCAGATGAGCCCGCAGACGTACCGCGGCTACCTCGCCAGCGCCCTGGCCGCGCTCGAGGCCAAGCGCTTCGTGCCGCTCATCGGCCAGGTGTACGCGCTGGACGACGCCGCCGAGGCGCACCGGGGGATCGAGGAGCGCACCGCGGTCGGCAAGACGCTGCTAACAGTCGCATGACACGGCCCAGCGCGGCGCCGTGAGCTCGTCGGCGGGCCGGCTCTCCCGGCCCGCCGAGGTCTCGAACTCCAGGCCCTCGCGCACCCAGTACTCGTAGCCGCCGAGCATCTCGCGCACCCGGTAGCCGAGCTTCGCGAACTCCAGCGCCGCCCGGGTGGCGCCGTTGCAGCCGGGGCCCCAGCAGTACGTGACGACCTCGGAACCGGCCGGGATCGTCTCGGCGGCGCGCACGGCGATGTCGGCCGTCGGCAGGTGCACGGCGCCCGGGATGTGCCCCTGCGCCCACGCCTGCGCGCCGCGCGAGTCGACGACGACGAGGCTCGGCGTCCCGGCGGTCATGGCCGCGTGCACGTCGCTGACGTCGGTCTCGAAGGTGAGGCGGGCGGTGAAGTGCTCGATGGCGTTCGTCATGCGGTCCAGCATGATTCCGCAGTGGTACCGCGGGACAGTGGCGAAAACGACGCCGTCCGCTAACATTTCGCCATGCGTGTGCACGTCGGCGGCCCCACCGTGTCGGTCCTCGCGTTCCCGGGCATGTCGCTCTTCGAGACCGGGATCGTCACCGAGGTCTTCGGGCTGCCGCGCCCGGAGTTCGACATCCCCTGGTACCGGCTGCGCATCTGCACCCCGACCGCGGCACCGATTCCCGTCGTCGGCGGCGCCACGCTGCACGCCGACGGCGGCCTCGCGGACCTCGCGGCCGCGGACACGGTCATCGTCCCCGGCGTCGCGGACGTACACGCCGGCCCCGAGCCCGAGGTGCTCGACGCGCTGCGCGCCGCACACGCCCGCGGCGCACGAATCGTCTCCATCTGCTCGGGCGCCTTCGCGCTCGCGGCCGCGGGCCTGCTCGACGGCCGCCGCGCCACCACGCACTGGCGCTACGCCGACGCCTTCCGCCTGCGGTTCCCGCAGGTCGCCCTCGACCCCGACGTTCTCTATCTCGCCGACGGCGACGTGTGGACCAGCGCGGGCAGCGCGGCCGGCCTCGACCTGTGCCTGCACGTCGTGCGCACCGACCACGGCGCCGCGATCGCCAACGCGGTGGCGCGCCGCCTGGTCGTGCAGCCGCACCGCGACGGCGGACAGGCCCAGTTCATCGAGGCGCCGATGCCCGCGGACGCGGAGGACGACCGGATCGCCGCGAGCCTGACCTGGGCCATGGCGCGCCTTGCCGAGCCGCTCACCCTGCCCGAACTGGCGCGTCAGGCGCACATGTCTCCGCGCACGTACCTGCGGCAT
>Ga0310811_10009388_pt1 | contig 12622 bp, 11 predicted proteins | sample YCmetagenome_FD_207642 | JGI IMG/M metagenome (GOLD analysis project Ga0310811, IMG submission 207642) | Soil microbial communities from experimental microcosm in Duke University, North Carolina, United States - YC | ecosystem: Engineered > Artificial ecosystem > Soil microcosm > Unclassified ... | reverse complement strand
CCGAGCTGATCAGGAGGGCCGGCGAAGGCAAGGTCTTCTTCACCTCCCTGGTCCTGAAGCTCTGCTCGGGCTCGATCCTGTTCCTGCTCGTCTATCTGTTCTCCTTCAGCCTGCACGACGACCAGGTCACCCGCGCCATCCTGATCATCCTGTCCGTCCAGTGCCTCTTCCAGTGTACCGACATCTTCGACCTGTTCAACCAGTCCCGCACCGAGTCGAAGAACAGCGTCATCGCCAAGTCGAGCGCCTATATCGCCATCAATATCGTCAAGGTCATCGCCCTGCTCACCGGCTTCAGCATCGTCGCCTTCGCCGCGATGACCGTCATGGAAGTCGTGCTCGCCGCGATCATCCTCATCATCTTCTATTTCCGGGTTTCCAAACAAACCACCGCCGGATGGATCTTCGACAAGGCATTCGCCCGCGAGCTGCTGTCGCGCTCATGGCCCCTGATCATTTCGGATATCTTCATCACTTTCTACATGCGCCTCGACCAGCTCATGCTGAAAAGCCTCGCCGGCTACACCGAGGTCGGACGCTACAGCGCAGTGGTCCGCATATCCGAGATCCACTATTTCCTCGCCGGCGCCATCTGCGTGTCGGTCTACCCCTCCATCGTCAAAATGAAGGAAAGAAGCGAACAGGACTTCATGTGGGGCTTCCAGCGCCTGCTCAATATCCTCACTACGGTCTCCGTCGTAGTCGCGGTAGTGGTCACCTGCTTCGCCGGAAAGATCACCGGATTCCTCTACGGCGCCAAATATACCGGCATCGGCGAGATCCTCTCCGTCCACGTCTGGACCGGCGTCTTCGTATTCCTTGGCGTCGGCGCAAGCAACTGGTTTATCATCAATAACCTCCAGCGCCAGGTGCTGGTCTATACCATGATCGGCCTGACCATCAACGTCATCCTCAACTTTGTCCTGATCCCCCGCTATCTCAGCCTGGGGTCGGCCATAGCCACCCTGATCGCGCAAATGTTCGCCGCCGTCATCTGTAACAGCCTTATGAAAAAGACCCGGCCGATGTTCTGGCTCCAGGCCAGATCATTCCTGGCCCTTTTCAAACCTTCTGTCAAAAATTATCTCTAATCTTATGTCGTCCTCAATACCCCCTGTGCTGATGATCGTTTTCAACCGGCCCGACCACGCCCGGAAAGTATTCGAAAAAGTAAAGGCCGTCCAACCAAAACGCCTCTACGTCGCCGTGGACGGACCAAGAAGATACCGCCCCGACGACGAATTCCAGATCAAAGAGACAGTAAAGATCTTCAACGAGGTCAACTGGCCCTGCGAGGTCATCCGCCTCGTGCGCCCCGAGAACCTCGGCTGCCGCCTCGCCGTGAGCTCAGCCATCACCTGGTTCTTCGACCACGAAGAACAGGGCATCATCCTCGAAGACGACTGCGTCCCCGACGCCTCCTTCTTCACCTACAGCGACTACCTCCTCAATAAATACAAGGACACCCAAACAGTCATGCACATCAACGGCGTCAACTTCCAGGACGGCCACTGGCGCGGCACCGGCTCCTACTATTTTTCGAGGATCTGCCACGTCTGGGGATGGGCCAGCTGGAGAAGAGCATGGGACAAATACGACATCAACATGGAAGGCATGGAAGAATTCTTCGAACACGGACTATACAAAAACATCCTCACCTACAAAGAAGACAACGAATACTGGAAGAACGCCCTCACCCAGGTAAAGAACGGACTCATCGATACATGGGACTACCAGTGGGCCTTCTCCGTCTGGAAAAACAACGGACTTAGCCTCAGCCCTAATTTCAACCTGATCTCGAATATCGGCTTCGACGAACACGCCACCCATACCCGCCGCTTCGACCCCCGCGTCTCCGACAAGCCGCTCAACGGCGTCGACGGCACCGTCAAAGACCCGACCGTAATGGTCGCCGACTACTACGCCGACCTCTATTCATTCAATAAATTGTTCATCGGCTATCAGTCCGATATCGTCAGCCGCGTCAAACGCAAGATCCTCTCGCTGGCCAAATAATAACCATGCCGTTCAAGCTCAGGATACTGAACATCTTTTGTTTCTGCTTCGCCGCGGGAATCCCCTTTTTCGACTCTTTCGGAATAGGAGGCCACCGGCTTGGCAACCTGCACCAGATCACCGTCGTGGTCCTGGCCCTCTACCTTTTCCTCGGGACCAGCTTCCTGAAATACAACCCATGGCGAAACGTCAAGCTAACTTACGTCAGATACTTCCTGCTGTTCAACGCCGGCATCTTCGCCTCCTTCCTGTTGAGCGGATCGATCACCAGCCTCGCCGTACAGCACATGACCTTCTATTTTGAACTGGCCCTGATATACCTGCTCTACAGCGAAATCATTTTCGACTCTACCACGGTCCGCAGCTTTTACTACGGACTGACAGTCGGACTGGCCCTGTCGGTTTTCATCGGCGTCATGCAGTTCCTGAAGGTCCCCGCCTTCAACCTCTTCAAGGACGACGACCTCAACGCCAATACCTCCTATGTGTCGGAAGGCGACGCCGTCGACGTACTGCGCGTCTGGGGACCCTTCGGCAACGCGCTCTCGTTCTCCTTCTACCTCTCCGTGGCAGGGATGCTCTCCTTCTATTTCTTCCTGAAAGTCAAAGGGCAAAAATTCATCGCATGGTGCATATTCGCCATGAGCATCCTCGGCATCTGTCTGACCATCTCCCGCATGGCGCTCTTCGCCTTCGTGTTCTGCGTGGCACTGGTCTATTATCTGTCCATCGACAGGCGCAGACGCGCCCGCTTCATAGCCGTGATCGTCGTACTCGCCGTCGTCGGCATCCTCGGCATCAGCGCAATCGCCAGCAACGACCCCATCCTCAGCCGCTTCTCCGCCAGCCAGGACGACTTCGAGACCGGAAGACTGGCGCTCTGGGACGTCGGCTATAGGGTATGGATGAACAATCTGTTCTTCGGCACCGGCCCCGGCAACCTCAACGAACAGCTGTACAACAACGGCTGGCGCATCGTCGGCAAAGACATCATCGAAACCACACCCGGTCACGTCGAAAATTATTACCTGACCGTCCTGTTCACCTTCGGACTCGTCCCCTTCCTCATCTTCGCCGCCTATCTGACAAAGCTCGTTCAAGCCTGCTACCGGCTGCTGAAAGCCGGACTCGCCGATAAAAATCTCGCGGACGCCATCCCCCTGCTGGGCGGAGTGGTCTGTCTGCTCTTGAATAACCTCATCAACCCTGTGATGAACTCCGATATCCGGATACAGCTGCTCATGGTCCTGCAAATGGCCATCTGCACCGGCATGTACCGGAAATTCGCTACAACCCCCGAATATGAAAGTACTAGTGGATCATCAGATCTTTCTGTCCCAAAGGTTTGGCGGCATATCTAACTACCATTCGATCATCCACCAGACGATCAATGGCGGACAGGCCGCGGACCGCTCGACCATCCTTGCGCTTGGTTCGAACAACGAATACGTGGAAGGAAAAATGGCCATCCTGAAACCCCTGAATACCCGCGGGAGAAAGATGCTGCACGCCATCAACGAACGCACCGTCAGCCGGATGCTGTCGTCCTTCGACGTGTTCCACCCGACCTACTATAACAACTATTTCCTTTCCGTCGCGGGCAAACCGCCCTTTGTTCTGACCGTCCACGATATGATACCGGAACGGAATTTCACCCACGACCAGATCGGACTGACGCTGATCGCCAATAAGAAGAACCTCATTTTCGCAGCCGACCGGATCATCGCCATCTCCGAAGCAACAAAAAAAGACCTGCTGTCTTTTTACGATATCGACCCCGACCGCATCGACGTCATCCACCACGGATTTCCCGTGGCCTTCGACCGTCTTCGGACCCAGGCCGGCACGACGGAAACACCGGCAGGAGCAAAACCCTATTTTCTCTTCGTCGGCACGCGGCACGCCTATAAGAACTTCCCCTTCTTTATAGAAAGCGTCGCCGGCTTCCTCCATAAAGAGGACATGGAAGTAAAGGTCGTAGGCCCCCTGCCTTCTCCCGCTGAACAGCAGCTGCTCGAATCGCTGGAAATAAGCAATCGCGTCCGCTTTTGCGGGCAGGTGTCGGACACAGAACTCTTTCACCTTTATAATAAGGCATACTGTTTCGTCTTCCCCTCCCTCGAAGAAGGCTTCGGTCTTCCGCTGCTGGAGGCCGCCACCGCCGGCTGCCCGATACTCTGCTCCGATATCGAAGTATTCCGGGAAATAGCAGGCGACTCCGCCCTGTACTTCGACCCCCGGTCCAAAGACAGCTTTGCCGGCCAGGTGCAGACCGTGCTCGCAGCGTCACAACGCGAAGCATTGATCAGCCGCGGGGCCCGCAATCTCAACCGCTTCTCCTGGGAAGAAGCGACCAAAAAAACACTCGACACCTATAGAAAGGCAATTTAACCAACGATGATGACCTGTTGCATTCTCATACCGATCTACAACCGCCTCGCCGTTACACGGCACGGCCTCTCCTCACTATATGAAGCGCTGGAATGCCATCGCCAGACCGGCGACAAGACCTGCCGGTTCGAGGTCGTCGTCATCGACGACGGCTCCACCGACGGCAGCTCCGAATGGATCTCCGCACACTATCCGCAGGTCCACCTGCTGCGCGGCGACGGCAACCTCTGGTGGAGCGGCGCCATCAACATGGGAGCCGACTTCTCCATCCAACAACTGAGCGCCGACTACCTGCTGTTATGGAACGACGATATCGTTCCCGCCGACGACTATTTCATCCGCGCCGCCCGCCTGCTCAGCATCGCCCCCGGCGATACGGTCATCGGATCGCGCATCGTCGTCAAGGAGAATCCCTCCAAAGTCTGGTCGATCGGCGGATTTTTCAACCGCACCTGGGGCCGCTATGGCCTCTATACCGATCCCGGCCCCGACCACGATGGCCTCTTCGACTGCGACTGGCAGCCCGGCATGGGCACATTCGTCCCGGTCAGCACCATCGAAAAGCACCGCCTCCGCTGGGACGCGGTAGTCTTCCCGCAATACCACGGCGACAGCGACTTCACACTGCGCTGCAAAAGCAAAGGCATCGCCGTAAAGACCAGCCTCGACCTGGTCATCTACAACAGCAGCGAGACCTCGGGCCTCGGCAAGATCAACAATATGAACAAACTCTGGCAGAGCCTCGTGAGTATGCGCTCCAACTACAACCTGCGCAAACGACTGGTCTTCTACCGCCGCCACGGAGTCATGCCCCTCTACTACTGGGGACTCGGCAGCACCTACGTCAAATACATCGGTTCCTTTTTCAAGCGCACCTATTTCAAACCCCGCCTGGCTACAACCAACGCATAAACGATGAACAGCAACAAAATTTCGCTCCAGATCAATGTATCGGCCACCGACCTCCCGGTCTGCCGCCAGCTGCTCGCACGGCAGGTCAGCTTCTGGTACGACGAGCTGGACGAGATCGTCATCTCCGTCGAATCGCAGAAGAGCCAGGGCAAGTTCGGCGCGAACTTCGACGCCAACAAAGCCGGCCTGATCCAACTGATCGAATCGGTCATCTCCAGCTATCCCAGGACCAGATACCACTATATCGACTATTCCGACGAGCGCAGCCGCCATCTTTCCAGGCTGTTCTTCGGCGGCCAGCCCATCCCCCACAAGGACTACCGGGGCGGCCCCTTCTACTGCTATTTCGACGGACTGGCAGAGTGCCGCAACCGGTATATCATCCACCTCGACTCGGACATGATCCTCGGCGGCACACCCAACGCCTGGCTGCAGGACGCGGTGAGACTGCTCAACTCCCACCCGGATTATCTGTTCGTCAACCCGCTGGCCGGTCCGCCAGCGGCCGATTTCCAGCTGAAGCAACCCTATTTCCAGCGCCTCGGCAGCTGCAGATATATTTTTCAGAAGATGTCCACCAGAGTATTCCTGGTCGACCGGGACAGACTGTCAGACATCCCCCTGCGGAAAATAGACAAGTCCCCAAAAAAATGGAAATGGTTCTTTAAAAGCAATATGCAGTGGGGATACGAGCTGCCCGAAATACTCATCTCCGAGATGATGCAGGACTCGGGACTTCTCCGCGTCGACAGCTACGGCCCCGACGATAACACCGGCTGCTTTACCCTGCATCCGGTGACGAAACCGGCCGCCTTCATCGCGTCCATCCCAACCCTCCTCGACAGGATCGACAAAGACGACATCCCCGAATCGCAAAGGGGCTATTACAATATCAACAACGATTTCTTTGACTTCAAAAGCGCAAAATAAGTTGCAGAGCGGCGAAAAACCCTTCCGGGTATACGTCTATCCCAACGTCGGCAGACAGCTGATGGGGTCGAACAATCCCTATGTTCAGCACCTCAAGGAGGCCATCGGCCTGCACGAGCTGGACATCGACGAAGCCACCACCGATAAAGCCTTTCCGGACTTTCTCAGAAAAGGCCTTCACGCCGATATGGTCGTACTCAACTGGCTGGAGAACCTCCCCCTGCGCCGCATGGGCGTCCTGCAGAGCCTGGTCGTCCTTTTCTACCTCCGCCTGCTGAAGATCAGAGGTACGCGCATCGTCTGGATCAAACACAATAAAGGAACGCACAGCCGGAAATGGTTTGGACTGAGCAAAATGATCCAGCGCGCACTCATCAGCAGCGCCGACCATATCGTCACGCATTCGATGGACATCGATATCCCCGACACCGGCAAACTCCACTACCTTCCCCACCCCAGCAATATCGGTCCGGAAGCGATCATCCGCCCCGAACCCGCCAAACCGGCTATCGACCTGCTCATCTGGGGCAGCATGATGCCGTATAAGGGAGTGCTGGAATTTCTCCGCCACGCCGCGGGCGACCGGCACCTGTCACAGCTGAATATCCACGTCGCAGGCAAGAGCCCGGACGAATACTGGCAGCAGCTGCAGCAGTACGCAGGCCCCAACATTACGCTGGTCAACCGCTTCATCGGCGACGACGAACTCGCACAGCTCTTCAGAAGAACACGGTTCATCCTGTTTACCTACAACAAGCGGTCCGTCATGTCCTCCGGCGTCCTGGCCGACAGCCTCGCCGCATGCCGGAAGATCATCGCCCCCAATGTCGGCGCCTTCGCCGACATGGCCCAACAATACTCCTTTGTCTACCTATATAATGACTTTTCAGAGATCGCGGCCATTTGCCGGGACAACTTCGACGACTACCTCCTCGACTATGACAAGGTCCGGGACTTCGTCGTCAGCAACTCCTGGTACAATATGGGCGGAAAGATCAAAGAATTGACACTCCTTGAACCCAGGCCGGCCAATTAAAATTCATTATTATGAAATCGAGCAAAAAAAATGTTGCTGCACAAAGGAGTGTACGGCGAGATTCTATCCGACCATTGAAAGATCATTACCTCCGGATAAAGAGGAGTACAATCCGTCAACTCGCAATGCTGTCTATGTTAGCAGTATCTACTATCAGAGTCCAGGCGCAGGGCGCAAACACCGTCAACTACTACGTAGCCCCCAATGGCCAGCCAGGCAACCCCGGCACCATTGACAAACCCTTCCAGCGGCCCGAACAGGCCCTGCAGGCTGTCGGCACCCTTGGCGGCACGGTAAACGCCACCATCTATGTCCGCGCCGGCATCTATCCGTTCAGACAAACCCTGGCCATCACCGGTACCGGCTCCGGCGACGGCCGCCATATCACGATCACCAACTACCAGAACGAAAAAGTGTCTTTTACCGGTTCGCAAAAACTCGACGGCAGCAAGTTCTCCGTCGTCTCCGACCAGAATATTTTGCAGCGGCTGCCCTCCGCTGCCCGAGGCAAGGTCTACCAGATCGACCTCAAGGCCGCCGGCGTCGGTGATTTCGGCCGGATGGTCCCCCACGGCTATAAGAACGACCTGCCCGCGCCGCTCGAGCTGTTCTACAACGAGAAAACGCTCCCCCTGGCCCGCTATCCCAACGACGGCTTCCTGCCCATCGGACAGGTCTCCGACCCCGGCGACAACAAGGCCCACCGCGGAGCGACCTTCGCCGTCGAAGATTCCCATATCCGCAACTGGGGCACAGCCGATCAGGCATGGGTAGGCGGCTTTTTCTCCTTCGGCTACTCCGACGACAATATGCAGGTCGCTGCCTTCGATCCGTCCGGCCGCACCATAAAAACAAAAGATGCGTCCCTTTATGGCGTGTATAGCAGCACCGACCAGAGCAACGATATTCTCCGGAACTCAAAAGGCCTGCGAGGCTTTTATGTTTACAATCTGCTGGAAGAACTCGACCAGCCCGGCGAATGGTTCCTTGACCAGTCATCCGGTATCCTCTACGTCTGGCCCTCCGACAACTCGATCGCCACGGCCGATATAGAAGTGTCGGTACTCAGAGGACCGATCCTCACGGCGACCAATACGTCCAACCTGACCATCAAGGGCATCGACTTCGCCTACGGACGCACCTACGGGATCTCGCTGGAAAGAACAACCGGTACGATCATCTCCAACTGCGTCTTCAACGGCCTCGGCATGGTCGGAATAACGACTACCGGACAGGATAGCAAGCCTAAAGGGAATACAGGCCTGTTCATCCGCGCCTGCACCGTCGAACACACCGGCACCGGCGGCATCATTCTCGACGGCGGCGACCGCAATTCACTGACGTCCGCCGGTAACAGCGTGGACAACTGCAGCTTCCTCGACTACTCCCGCCGCAACATGACCTTTAGTCCCGCGGTATGGCTCACCGGCGTCGGCAATCAGGTGACGCACTGCGATATCCACGACGCACCCGACCAGGCTATCCTGTTCTACGGCAACGACCTCGTCATCGCGTACAACCATATCTACCACGTCCTCTACCACATGACCGACGCAGGCGCCGTAGGTACGGGCAGAGATCCCTCGACAACGGGAAATACGATCACGGCTAACTTCTTCGACAATATCCAGAACGACCTCGGAGCCTCCACCTGCGCCATCTACCTCGACGACGGCACCAGCGGCATCGAAGTCGATAACAACATCTTTAACCGCTGCGGCACGGCCGGCACCTACAACTTCGGCGCCGTCCACGTCAACGGGGGCAGCGACAATACGTTTAAGAACAACCAGTTCGTCGACTGCCGCCAGGCGTTCTCCAACACACAGTGGAACGACAAGGACTGGAAAGACCTGATCTCGAACCCCAACAAGCGCTTCTTCCCGGAAGTCAACCAGCGTTCGCAGGTGTTCCTGAACAAATATCCCTGGCTGAAAAAAGTGGACGACACCGTCAACCTCGTACAGCGCCAGAACCATCTTTACAACAACCTCATGGTTAGGGTCCAGGAACCCGGCACAAGCACGGGTCTGGTCCACCATAATATGGTAAAAAGCGATAGCGACCCCGGATTCACCGACGCACGCAATAAAAATTTCACCTTACAATCACCTCCTCCCGCTCTGCAGCAGGCCTCCGACTGGAAGCCCGTTCCCTTCGGCAAGATCGGAAGACAGGAAAAATAAGCAACATGCCCATACCGACAAGGGAACCCGCCCCAATCCTCTTATTTGCCTATAAGAGGCTCGAAACCCTGCAAAAGACCGTAAGCGCACTGGCACAGAATGAGCTGGCTCCCCGGAGTGACCTTTTTATTTTCTCCGACTCGGGCCGCCGCGACGAAGACAAACCCGCCGTTCGCGCGGTACGGGAATACCTTCAGACCGTAAAAGGTTTTCGCAGCGTCCGCATCGAAGAAGCTATAAAAAACCGGGGGCTCGCCAACTCTATCATCACCGGTGTAACGGATATCATCAATACCCACGGCCGGGTGATCGTCCTCGAGGACGATATCCTGACCACCCCCAATTTCCTGACGTTCATGAACGCCGCCCTGGACAAATACGAGCAGCAGCCCCGCGTTTTCTCGGTATCGGGCTACGCCTTCAACCTTGGCCTGCCCGACGACGGAACATACCCCTGGGACACGTATTTCACCACCCGCGGCTGGTCATGGGGCTGGGCCACCTGGAAGGACCGCTGGACCGGCATCGACTGGCAGGTCAGCGACTACGCCGAGTTCACGAAGAACGCGGCCGAAAGACGGCGCTTCGCCGAAGGAGGGTCCGACCTCAATCTGATGCTGAAAAGACAAATGACCGGTCAGCTCGATTCCTGGGCGATCCCATCCTTTCGAAGGTCTACAACGACGGCTTCGACGAGCTGGCCACCCATACCCGCGGCTCCAACCAGCGCTACCGGCCGCTGCTCGACGAGACCGCCGCACAGTCCTTCCGGATGCAGGATAGCGCCACCATCACGGACCTGTACCAGCGCCGCTTTCAGAAGAAACTGGGCATCCGCGCCCGCATCCTTTCAAAGTACCAGACCCTCATCGGGAACCTGCTCAAATAAACAATATGTTCGGAAAGCTCAAACAACTCCGGGACCTCTACCTCGTAAAGTTCAAGTGGAGACACTACGATATCGGCAAAGGATTCCACGCCGGCGCGAGGGTCAGACTCTGGGCAAAGGACAAGATCACCATCGGCACGAATTTCTATATCGGCAGAGACTCCCAGATCGAGGCCAACTGCATCATCGGCGACAACGTCATCTTCGGCAATAAGGTAGCCGTAGTCGGCCGCTACGACCACTGTTTTCAGGAGGTGGGCGTACCCGTAAGACTGGCCTCGCAGATCAGGGACAACGACTACCGGTGGAAGGGCCTCATGGAGACCACCGTCATCGGCGACGACGTCTGGGTCGGCTATGGCAGCATCATCATGAGCGGCGTCACCATCCAGGACGGCGCCATCATCGCCGCCGGTTCCGTCGTAACCAAAGACGTGGAAGCCTACAGCATCTACGGCGGCTGCCCCGCCAAAAAGATAAAAGACCGTTTCGAGACCGAAGCCGACCGTATCAAACATATCGGCCTGCTCGCCTCGGGACTCCAATAGCAAACCAAAATTCATCTACCGTCAAAAAATCTACCCGCGTGCAGAAATCACTGATCAGCATCAACATCAACACGGGAGCATACAAAAGCTTCGTCAACGAGGTCGTGGAGATGTCCGAAAAGAAATCTAGCTATACCTGCGTGGCCAACGTCCACATGCTGGTAGAAGCCTACACCAATCCCAGTTTCGCCAGCATCGTCAACAATGCCGATATGATCACGCCCGACGGCATGCCGCTGACCTGGGGCCTCAAGCTCCTCCACGGCGTTCGCCAGGACAGGGTCGCCGGCATGGACCTCCTGCCCGACATCCTCCGGGAAGCCGAACAGAAGGGGATCCCCATCTATTTCTACGGCGGCACGGAAAAGATGCTGGCCGCGATCGAGGACTACATGCCCCGCCACTATCCGAGACTGCGCATCGCCGGCCTCTATAGCCCGCCCTTCCGCGAAATGTACAAGGAAGAGATCGACCTGACCGCGGAGATCATCAACAACTCCGGCGCAAAGATCGTGTTCGTCGTGCTCGGATGCCCCAAGCAGGAGCTGTGGATGTCCCGCATGAAGGACAGGATCAGGGCGACAATGATCGGCGTCGGCGGCGCGCTGCCCGTACTCATCGGAATGCAGAAACGAGCGCCCCGCTGGATGCAGCGCTATGGTCTTGAATGGCTGTTTCGCCTCTGCCAGGAGCCCAAACGCCTCTTCAAACGCTACGCAGTGACGAATACGATCTTCCTCTGCCTGCTGATCGTCGAATTCGTACGCATCCGCATCTTCCGCAAAAAACCGCGCTTCGCGCCAACCGCACTCAAGAACAACTAACGCATATGCCGAAAAACACCCGGCTCCTGATTGTACTCCTCCTTGTCTCCTGTGCAACACAGGCGCAGGTGGGCCTTTTCCGCGAGACCCCTGCGTCGCTGTTCCACGGCTCGGTGGAAGCACAGGGGATCATAACGGGAAAGGGTACCGTACCCTTCTGGATGCGCAGCGACCAGTGGGGCAGCACTCCCCTGCCCGGCGCTTCAGGCTCCCTGATCGCCTCGGGCTGGAAAGACTATGACAGCACCACCACCAACTTCTTCGACTGGGGCGGCGGCATCGAACTGCGCGGCAACGCCTCTTCCGACTCCTCCCGCCTGCGGGTGATACAGGCCTATATCAAGGTGCGCGCCAGCATCTTCGAGCTGAAAGCCGGACGCTTCAAGGAGTTTACGGGACTCGTGGACAGCTCGCTTTCCTCCGGCGCCTTCTCCGTATCGGACAACGCACTGCCCATACCGAAGATAGAAGGCTCCATCCCCGAATTCTATACCATTCCCGTCTTCGGCGGCCTGTTTGCCGTCAAGGGAAATATCGCACACGGATGGCTCGGAAAGATACCCGTTACCCCAAGCAAGAATACACCCACCGCAAGCAGCTATTTTCACCAGACCTCCCTGTATGGCAGGCTGGGCAAGCCCACCTGGAAACTGCACCTCTACGCCGGCGTCAACCACCAGGTCTACTGGGGCAACGAACGGCAGATCTACGGCCCCGGCTGGGGACTGTCCAACCTCCAGACGTTTAAATACGTCATGTTCGGCAGGACCTGGAAAGGCTCGAAGGTCGGAAACCACCTCGGCTCCGTCGACCTCGGCCTGCAGTACGAGTTTCCCACGGTCCGGCTCTTCGTCTACCGGCAATCCTTCTACGACGAAGGCGCCCTGGCC
>Ga0310811_10009387_pt1 | contig 12623 bp, 5 predicted proteins | sample YCmetagenome_FD_207642 | JGI IMG/M metagenome (GOLD analysis project Ga0310811, IMG submission 207642) | Soil microbial communities from experimental microcosm in Duke University, North Carolina, United States - YC | ecosystem: Engineered > Artificial ecosystem > Soil microcosm > Unclassified ... | reverse complement strand
CTGGGTCGTCGGCGTGCCATTGGCGTTCTTCGCCGGCTGCGTCATTTGCGCATAGACCGGATCATAGGCCGCAACGGGCGCTTCATAGCTCGGCACGATCGCATAGACGTTGCGCGCGTCCGGATAGATCGGCGTTGCCACCGGCGGGCTGCCGGCGGGAAAGGTGACGTTGTATTGCGACAGCACATCGCGGATGCCGCCGGTGCCGGGCACCCATTCGATCGCCTGCAGATCGCCGCCGCCGGAGATATCGATGGTGGCCCCGTTCAGCTTGACATTGGCACCATTGATGGTGATCACCTTGGCCGGCGGGCTTGCGATATCGGCCGGGCTTTTGTCTGAAGTCACCGCGTTATATTGCCAGTCGACGCTATCGGTGGTGGTGCCGAAGGGCACGATGCTGCCATCGAGCGAGACCGAGGTGACGCTGCCCGGATTCAACGAGACCAATTGAGTGTCGCTCAGCGGCACACCAGCGGGCTGTGGACCGTTGCTGACCGGCGGCAGAATTGAGAACTCCGCCTGCGTCGCCGCATCGGTCCTGTCGCCGACGCCAAGCACGATGGTCCCCGAGGGGGCGCGGATGGTGCCGGACTGCACGATCGTGGTGGCGTCGACCAAAAGCGTGCCGCCGGCCGACATCGGCACCTGCGACGACCCGCTGCTGTTGAAGGTGACGGTAGTCGGCAATGGATCGGCGGAAGGCGTCGGCTGCGGCCCGCTGGCCACGATGACGAAGGCCTCGTCGGTGGCCGGATAAATATCGGCGGCCTGGAAGGTCAGGTTGCCCGGCGTATAGAGCGCCCCGGGCAGCAGACTTTCGCCACTTCCTCCTGCATTGGTCGAGGAGAGCCGGATATCGCCGCTGCTGATGAAGCTAGCCTGGCCGAAATTGGCCAGCGAGAACTGGTTCTCGAGATCGATGAACTGCGCCTGGATCGTGAGCGTGGCATCGGACAGGGCCGCAGTCGTGTTCAGCGGCGCCGGTGCAGGGCCTGTGTTGCCGGCGCTGCCACCCAGCCCCGCGATCGCCACATAGGGCGCACTGATCAAGATCGAGGGCGCACCGATGCTGGGTCCGATGCCGTCACTCAGCGTCGGGAAGGTGGTGGTGCCGGCCGGCAACGCGACGATTTGCGAGGCGTTGATGATCACGGCATTGCCGAGCGAGATGTCGACATTGCCGGCAAAGCCCACCGGGACGACCGGCTGTTCGTTGCCGGAGCCGCCGAGCGCGCCGCCGATGATCAGCGTATCGATGCCGGAACCGCGCAAGCGATCGACCGCGAATTGCAGCGTGCTGGTCGTGCTGTTCGGCGCCCGCGGGAAATCCTGCCCCGGCACCTGCCCTGTCGGGAGGACGTCGCCGCTCTGCTGCAGGATCAGGCCGACGGCGCCCGGCATCACGAAAGTCGTGCCGTCAGGCAAGATCGTCGTAACGCTGCCGCCAGCATAGTGGGAGACAGAGTTGTCTGGATGGGTGACCGTGGTGGTGTTGTTGACTTCCGGCTGGATCCGCAAGGTCCCGCCCTGGCCCTGTGGGGCGCCCGCCTGTCCCTTAAGCGTGCCATCGAAAAACAGCCCGCCAAACGCCGCGAGCGTGATCGAGCCGGCATTGCTCCAGACCTGCTGCGGCGCATAGCTCGCACCACCGAGCGGCCGTCCTGAGTTGGCCTGCTGCAGATCGAACGTCGTCGAGGTACCGGAGACGTCGATCACCGCGCCTGATTGCGCCACGACATAGCCACTGTCGTCGGACAGCGCGACGGTACCGCCATCGAGCACCTTGCCGGTGACCGGGCCACCCGGCGGCGTCGATGGATTGATCAGCGCGACGCCGGAAACATCCAGCACCGCATCAGCGCCGAGCCAGACCGATTTGCTCGGCAAAGTATAATTCGCAGTCGTGCCCTGTCCCGGCTGGGAAAATCCGTAACCGTTGCCGTCATCGGCGCTGAGCGTGATCGAGCCGCCGGGCGCGATGATCGAACCGAGCACCGTGACCTGCCCGAGAGAGCCAAGTCCTATGGAAGCACCGACATCGGCGACAACGGATGCGCCCTCGTCGATCGTCACCGCGTTGGTAACGCCGGCGTAACTCGGCTTGCTCGGGTCGTTGATCGAGTGCGTCGTGATCGACCAGACCAGGTCGCCGCCGGCGGTGATGACGAGGTTGGTCGGCTGCCGGTAATAGGCATCGACGGTGCCGCGCGAGAGCCCGGCCGTCATGATGTCGCCGCCGGTGGCAAGCTTCGCCAGCGCGGGAACGTCGGGAATGAGGTTCTGCTGCGTCAAACGTACCGTGGCGCCGGGGGCGACGGTTGCGTCGTACATCGCGTTCAGGACGTAGCTGCCAAAGCCCTGGGTCTTGAAGAAGTCGACCGGCAGATAGAGGTCCCAGCTCGGCGCTTGCGCCGGATCGCCGCCGATCTGGAAGCCGAGCGCCTGTATCGTGAGCGTGCCGCCGCCGGCAAAGCCCCAGCTATCGATCGTGCCATCCAGGACGACGTGGCCAAAGGTCGGCTGCGAGGCGGGCAAAGTCGGGCCGCCATCGGCGGTGTCGCCAAATACCGTGACCGGATCAAAATAGGTCAGCAGCGTGACGCTGCCACCCTTGCCTTCCGCAACGCCGTTCTTGACCAGCATGCCGGTGGGCAGCAGCACCCCGCCGCTGGCGAGGTCGATCAGGCTGCCCTTCTCCAGCGTGATCGAGCCGGAGGTATCGGTGCCGCCGCCTGCCGAGCTGTTATCGCCGGTCTCCAGCGTGACGCTGCCGCCGTTGATGAAATTGGTATCGCCGGCGGTCGAGGTGCCCGGCGTACTGTCATTGACCCATTGACCGGCAACGTTGATCACGGCGTCCGGGCCAAGCGTGACGCCGCTGAAGGTGCTGGTGAAGGAAACCGTTCCCGAGGGGACAATGATGTCGCCGAAAATGTCGATCGCGCCCGGCGTCTTGACGGTGAGCGAGCCGCCCGGCTGCAGCGCGAGCGTGGAGCCGGCGGCAACCTCGACCCGGCCACCTCGAATTCTATCGAGCGTGACGCTGACATTCTGGAAGCCGCCGCTAGAGAGCGGCACCGTCGGCACCGTGGTCCAGTCCAGGACGTTGTTCGGATCATTCGGCCCCAACGCGTTCAGCGCATTGGCATCGAGCGGCATCGTGGCATTGAAATTGGACCCAAGGCCGCTCAGCTGCGGCGCGGTGTTCTGGAAGATCACCGAGCCGGCTTCACCCGTGAAAATATCGTTGTTGATGTTACCGAAGGTCGGCTCGGAGGCCGCACCGAGGATGAACGAGCCGCCTGCGGGGAGGAAATTGCCGCCGGGTGCGGTGCCGGAGGGTGCGACGCCAGCCTCGATCTGCTTGATGCCGGCAAAGGCCTGCGCCGTCATCGCGCCGTCGAGCACCGCAGCCTGGGTGCCGAATACACTCAAGGTGCCGGCATTGCCGCCGACGATGTAATCCGGCTCGAAATAGCCCCCCGAATATAGCGGATTGGCGTAGATGTCGGTGACGTTCCAGTGCGAGTGATCGACCGTGAACTGCCCGGCGATGCCGACGATCGGGATGTTCGGATCGGCATTGTCGATGCTTTCCAGATGCCCGAACGCATCGATCAGCCGCGTGGTGTTGACCATGCCGCCGAGGTAATGCACGAAGCCGCCGTCGAGATTGAGCAGGGAGCCCGGCGCCGTCATCACCTGATTGCCGCTCAAGGTGACCGCGCCGCCATTGGTCAGCAGCTGGTCGATCGAGCGCGGGATCAGGGCGACCTCGCCCGAGGCATTGAGGATCGGACTGCCGATCCAGCCGAGCCCATCGGATCTGGTGCCGGACAAGGTGCTATCGATGACGACGGTCTTGCCGAGCAGGAAGCCGTTACGAAGCAAGGGCGAGTCGGCGAGATCGTTTGCCGTCATCCCGGTGCCGGCGCCGACCGTCACCAGGATGTCGGAGATCGGCAATTGGACATCGGAGAGGCCCGCGACATCCACCGTGGCGCCATTGTCGATATAGAGCCGGCCCTGCACCAGCGTGTCGCCCGGCGGCATCGGGTCGCCGGTCAAGGCGGTAAGGCCGACGGTCGCGCCCGGCGCCTCGATCAGCGAACCGTTCTGCAGCCACACCGCGCCGCCGGTGACATTGATGCTGCCCGGCGTGAAGCTGCCGCCATCCGACGGCACGGTCTGGCCGTTATCTTCTGCGAGGTTGGCGATCACGCCATCGATGACGAGCTCGCCGGCGCGGCGCTGGATCTGAATCGTGTTTGAAGTCGGTGAGTTTGATTCACCATCACGGGTATCGCCTTCATCCACCGTCGAGATCGTTATCGAGCCCGGCGTGCTGACGCTGGTGGTGACCCCGATGACGCCGCCGAGTGTCATGTTGGTGCCGAACAGGCTGACATTGCCGGTCTCGGCCTGGATCAAGCCGGTATTGGTCAGCGAACCGGCCGGCGTCTCATCGACGCCATTGACAATAATGCGCCCGGTCAGTTCCGGGACCAGGAATTGGGCCGATCCGCCCTGCGGCACCAGGCTGACGCCGATGCCGGCGGCGAGAATGACCTGGCCGCCGGTCGCGGTGATGGTGCCGGCATTGGTGACGCTGGGTGCCGCCAGCAGCACGAAGCCGCCGTCGCTTTGCGCGCCGCTGGCATGGGTCGAGATGTTGGCTCCGGCCTCGACCGTGATCGGGCCGGTTGGCACATAGCTGCTTGCGACGGTGTCCAGCCCCAGCACCCGATTGGGCGTGCTGGCGCCGCCGCCGCTCGCCTCCTCCGGCGCGATGCCGCCATTGGTGGCATTGAGGAACAGGGCGTTGGTCGCAGCGACCGCGTTGTCATAGGCGGTCGAGCCCGGCACCATGTTCGATGTCACCGTCTCGCCGAGGAATCCGAGCGACGAGGCGATCAGCGTGTGCACGTCGACCTGCGAGGTCCCGCCGAAGATGATGCCGTTCGGGTTGATCAGATAGACCGAACCTTCGGCCTTGATTTGCCCCAGGATCTGGCTTGGCGCTGCACTGGGATCGATAATCCGGTTCAGCGCGATCCAGTTGTTGTTGCCATTGGTCTGGTTGCCGGCGCTTTGGTTGAAGTAGAGAAGCGTATTGGCACCGACGTTGAAGCTCGACCAGGTCAGGATCGCCTTTTGCGTATTCTGCACCACGGTGACCGTGGTCTGGCCGTTATTGGTCGATTGCGACGGCTGACTCGCCCCCTGCCACGCCGCGCTATCGCTCGCCGCATTCGGCGCCGCCACCAGCCCGCCCGGCGCGAGTCCGTTCGGCACGCTGCTTCCCGAAGCTGCCGCCGCGCTACGCGCCGCCGCCTGCGTCGCCTGCATGGCCTGGATCGCCTGCACCGCGCGCGACAGCGAATTGCGCGACTGCGCCGTTGCCTGCTGCGCTTGCTGGACCGACGCCATCGCCGCATTGATTGCCGAATTTACCGCCGCTGACGAAGCGGCCCCGCCGAATAGTGGGCGAGCCTGGGCGCCACTTAGCCCCCCCATGATCGCCAACGCCAATACGCTCGCGCCGGCCAGCAGCGTGGAACGCTGGCCGCGATGGCGATAGCCGGCATGGCTGCTTAATACGAGATCGCGGGACATGTCAGTGACTTTCGACAAAAAGGGTTCGCTTCGGCCCGCAAAATGCGGTCCCTATTGAGGTGATGCCGAAAAGTCGCCAACGACCGAAACAAGTTTTTTGGGAATTTAAAATGCTCCGTGGAGCTGAGGGCTCAGCTCAACAGTGTAATACCACCTGGCAGATTTGTTGCTGTGGCACCAAAGATTTGCTCAATCTGACTCACCACTTCATCGATATTCGCGATCTGGAAGCGGGCATTGAACCGCTTGCGGCCCAGTTGCGAATTGGTCAGGATGATCGTGCCACGCCGGTATCGATTGACTTCCGTAATCACATCGCGGATGGGCATCGCGTCGAAAATAACGACTCCATTCTTCCACGCGGTCACAACAGCGGAGTCGACGGCAATCGGCCGCTCAATTCCTTGCTCCGAATAAATCACTTGGTGGCCGGCGGAGAGCGGCAATTCCATCGTTCGCTGCTCGACACGAACATTTCCTTGCAGGCAAGTGACACAGACCCATCGGTTATTATAGCGAACGTTGAACAACGCACCATCCGCAAATACGCGGCCATTTCCGGCGAGCACAGTGACGCCAACCGATGCCTCGGGTGCGGCGACAATCGCTTCTCCCGTCAGCAATTCGATCCGATTCGAGCTCTGGTCTGACGGACGCAATGCGATGCTCGTCTGCGTATTCATTTCGATCGAGATGTTGTCTGCCAGGGTCAATTGGCGCTGCTCGCCGGTTCTGGTGCGATAATCCGCCGTCAGTTCGCGCCATGAAGGCCAGAGGTCGAGCGGAGGTCTTACGACCAAAACAGCACCACCCGCCAAAGCGGCCGCCATTGCGCCACCAATAAAGGCACGACGTCCGACACCAGCCTCAGGACGGATATGTCGCGTATCGGAACCTGGGCTGGCTGCGGTTTTCAGCAACAAATCCCGCATCGAGGGATCGATCACGTTCCAGGTCCGGCTCGCGTGATCGAACGCCTCCGCGTGAGCTGGGCTTCGTGCTGCCCACTGTTCCAGTGCCTTGACGTCGTCGGGTCCGCCCTTCCCGGAAACGAAACGGACTACCCAGCCATAGGCTTCGTTTTCCAACGGCGTTGGATTGAGCGGAACCTCACCGTTCTCCTCTGTCATCGATCAACGGGCTCTACGATTCACTGATCGCCATACTAAGATGATCTTTCCGGCGCTCGCGGACCGAAACGCTGGACGATTTTTTTGCCAAGACGCCGACCGCAATGGATCAGCGCAAGCTTCAGCTCAATCTCAACCATACGCTGCGATATTTGGTGGCGAAGCGCGATATCCTTTAAAGGGATGCCATCGACCCGCGACGCCAACAGAATCGCGCGGCGGCGCGGGGAAAGTTCGGCCAGCGCCTGCACAATGGCGGCGGCTTCCGATCTAGCTTCGACAACCTGCTCCGGGCTCGGCGCCTCGTCCGCTAGATTCAGGGCCGCGCGCGCTTCCTCGAGGGAGACTTGCTCCGGTTCTTTTCGGATCTGCTTCAGCGCCAAATTGTAAGCGATTCTAAACAGATAACGCTCGGGCTGCTGAACGATGCCAAGCTGGGTCACGCCTTCCAATCTGATCCACGCGTCCTGGAGCGCATCACTTGCACGATCCACCGATCCGAGCCTGCTCGTCAGCCGTTTTTTCAATTTGTCGTAGTCGAGCAAGAGCCGTCGACGCAGTACATCATGATGGGAATCGCTCATCGCGCCGAGTCTTCCACGCGAGAGCCCTCCGTCTTTGTCGAACGGCAGACGCTCGACGAGCTGGAAGGTGGGAGGATCACCATGTTGACGGGCTGAGGCATGCCGGACGGCGGCACGCCGATCGCAAGGCCGTGTATTACGGTAGCCATGCTTTGATCTTCTGTCAGGTCACCATTATCGGCAATCACTTCCGCGCGTGCAACGACGCCCGACGGGGCAAGCCAGAATCGAAATAGGACTTCGACAGGTTCGGAAGCGATATTGGCATTTCGGCACAGCGCATCGCTGATACGAGCCTGTATCGTCGCGAAATAGGCTCTATACATGGATGTTTCGGCTGGTACCGTTTGGTCGGAGGGCGCTACTCTTGGTGCCCGCAGGATGGTGAAGGCGCCGGGGCCGGTGGTTCGAGCAACGTATCCAGTGCCGAGAAGTAATCTTTGCAGCGCTTCAGATGGATCGAGCGATCCGGAGACCTCGCTCGATCGTTGCTTGTCTGCCAGATCGGCGTCATAGAACACGTCAAGACCCGTGGCCGCGCCATAGGCGGCAAGGGCACGTGCAAGCGGCTGGGCAGGAATATTAAAAACAATGGGCACTTGAAGTTTGGCCGACTGGCCCATGGCCCTGGTCGACCAAAAAAGCTGCATGCCAAAGAACCAGCTTACACTTACAATTATCCAAAGAAGCTTACAATCCGCATTGCGCCTTGCTTCGACCAGCCCTGCCATCACCAAGGTTTATCCGGCTCACCACCCGGCACGGACGCTAGTTGTGGAATATTATAGTTTGACGACACGCCCAAACTTGCAGTGCGCAAGTAACTGCGTGGATCAGTTTGAGCAGGTTAAATCACGGACAGGCTTTAGGTCTCCACGACCAACAAGTGTCGGTCTCGGTCAAAAACTGCCCCCGGGTTTAACCAGACCGACAATCGGGAAGATGCGATGTCGGTCGCGGGTGTAACTGGGCCGTGTCGGTCCATTGGCAATCATGCGGACCCGCGTCCTGTCAGGCCAGTAGCGTCTGGTGAAGCTCGACCGTTCTTATCAGCGAGATGAGACCAGCTAAGCTGATCGCAGAGGCGAGATCAATTGCGTCTGGCAACGAAGAAGGCGCAGCCTCAATGATCGCCAGTCGCTCTTCATCGAGAAATCTGCGTAGCCAAATCTGACTTTCGGGTCTCATGACTGCGCCCGGAACGGAACGACCGTGTCATCGCTACCGGAAGGTCGGGCACAGCATTCGGCCCAGTCCGTCATCATCCGCTTGCGCAACTCAAAGAACGTTGTGCGCTTATAAGCCGCGACCACTTCGTCACTCACCTTAACCTCAAGGCCTACTCAACGGATGAATTGGGTGTGTTTGTCGATCAGTTCCATCCGATGAGTTCAGATCACACAAAGCTCCTCGATAAAAGTCCAAATTACACTTGTAAGCATCGTCGACGCTCCCTGACGCCTTGACTTTCACCAGACTCGAATTCTGCTGTTTCCACCACAATCCGACTCGATTTGAAGTTAGTCCGAGACTCAAAATCCAGTGGAGATACTAGTTGAAATTGTTGAGAGTTTTGTGATGGCTGTATCGATTTCTCCGGCAATACGCAGTTATGCGTATTGCATCTGCCCTGCCGGTTGCGCGAGCGCGTTGTGACAGCAGGAATATCAAACCGTCGTCTTTCAGCAGCCGATCGCTGAAGTAGCGCCACTGGCGACCGCCCGGGGCCGAGCGCCAGTGGCTTCACCCTACCGCTGCGACAGCTTGCTCTTTTCTTCTTCGGTAAGGGCCTGCGTGTCAGCGGCGTTGACCGGGCCGTAGCCGACGACGCGAACCGGCGCCTCGGGATCGTAGCTGCTCTGCTGCTTGCGTTTCTTGCGTGTCTCGTCGTCCTGGTCTTGCGGCTGCTGCGTGTCGTCGCCGGCTCCGCCGCCATAACCCAACACCTCGACCATGATGATCGAGGGCCGATCATTGTTGTTGGGTCCAGCGGGCATCGCCTGCTGGGTGGCGGCGGCCGTATTGTTGGCCGAAGTCAGGGCTGCGACCGGCGGTCCGGAGACCACCGGCAGACCGGTGGCCTGGCCTTGCACCTGTATGTTGGCCGCATTGACGACCTGCAGCGCGGCGAGGTTGACATTGCCGCAGACGCGGATGCCCGCCTCGCCTGCGTCGATCGTCCCGAGCGGAGCGACGAGATTGACGTTACCCGGAGGCACCTGCGGGATCGGATTCAGCGTCGCGATACCCGCGCCCGTGGAAGGCATCTGCGGCGACAGCACCACATCGCCATAGCTGTCGTAGACTCGTTTCGGCGGCGTATAGACCACCGTCGTTTTCGTGCCTCGTCCGGCGTTGATGTCGCCGGTCGCAGACCAGACGAGGATGTCGCCACCGAAGGTCGTCATGATGCGCGGCAAGCCGAGCAGCACGCTATCGTCGGCATAGATATCGATATTTCCCTGGCCCTGGGTGATCAGGCCTGCTGCTGCACCTGGCGACAAGCCCTCGGTACCGACTGTGGCGCCGCCGCCTGGCGCCAGCAACTGGATGTCTCCTCCGAAGTCGGTATGCACATAGCCGCTGTTGATCGTGTAGTTCGGTGATCCCGGCGTACCGGTCGCAGCGCTGAACAAGGTGACGTTACCGTTGTAGGCGCCTTGATCGGGGAACAGAGCGCCGATGGCTTCCCGCCCGCGCAAGTAGGATTGGAAACGCTTGCTCGTGGGCTCGTTGTATTCGATGCCGCTGGCGTTCAGTTCGTCGTAATAGACCTTTCGCAGGAACACAGGTTGCCGTATTCGGTCACCAGGACATGGCGCAAGGTTGACACAAGTGTCTCGGTCACGGCGTCACATCGGCGCGGCGCGACCGCGCAGGCGCGCAGTAATCATCGGCAGGCTTCGCGCCAGGCGCAAGCAGCAAGGTGACCGGTTGCGGCAAGTCGGGAGGCGGCGAGCCCTCGACCGTCAAGCTCCGCAATACGCTCAATAGTTTTGCATCTCTCGCGCCGTCTCCGGTAGAGGTGAGCAGTTCGGCCTGCGTGACCGAACTGCCAGAATTGATCCAAAACCGCACCAAGGTTCGATAACCTCCCGGCCGGGTCTCCTCATGCTGGCAAAGTCTGATCGTCAAGTCTCGTTGTAACTCTGCGGAATATTCCGCAAACCGGCGTGCCAATGGCGCTAGGCTTGGCTGGGATTGCTCGTCCCCGCCCTTGCTTTGTCCCTCATGCAAGGGGACCAAGGTAAACCCCTCATCTCCAATCGGAAGCGCAGTCAGGCCTGTCCCTGCGATCAATCCGAGAAGTCCTGCTTCCGGCGTGAAGACTCCATGGAGCGCGGCCGAGCGGCGTCCAGAAGTCAGGGCCGCATCGACAAAAAGCTGGACATGCGTGGCGCTGCCATACATTGAGCGCTCCGGCCAGCGATTGAGCCGGGATATCGAAATCGACCCATTTTCCGGTCGTGACTTGAGCGACCGCCGATCGCACGGGCACGGAACCAAGGAAGGCCCCTATCGCGGGCACGCACTGGAAAGCCACCAAGGGCCAAATCTTGCGGATTCGCGATCGGATGATGCCAACAGACAACATGACGCTGCAGACTGCGCCCGCTTCCTTATCACGACCCCACGATAGTTTCGCCGCATTCATTGCCAAAAGACGGACGATAGCGCTTCGTCGTTTTCGCAGGACCATCGGCGATAGCTGCTTCTAGTCCCTGCGTATGACGACAGTCTTATGACAATTGCACGAGTATCATGAGGGAAGCGCTCTCCTCTGCGTCGAAGGTCTGATTTCAAGAGGAGATCGAGGACAACTTCTCTCTCTATATCAAGGCCGTTGCGGGCGGCACCTTGAAACAGGAAATCGAGATCGTTCTCGCTTTGCCCAATGTTATTCAGTAGCCCGGCGCTGTTCTGAGCGCCTCGCGGCCCATTTCCCTAAGCTCGTCCACCGTCCGGCTGCCATCCCTTGCCGCTTGAAGCAACCTGGCGGCTACGTGAGTGCGTATCCCATTCTCGTGACGGCCTACCTGTTCGCAAACTTCATCGAGAACGGCACGAAGCAAAGCTGTCGTCTCTGATCCGAACATGGAACACTCCGACAAAATATACGCGAGGATAACCCCGCTGAACCGACTGAAATTTACATTAATTAAAGCGGCTCGACATTTTCGTCTGAGCGGCTGAGGGTGAATAAGCTATCAAAGCTCTATAACCGTTTTACGACAGCGCCATTCCAACCGTGAATGACCAGTGGCATCTCCGCGTGAGCGGGCTCAAGGAACCCCGGAGTAGCCTGGTAGGCTCTCTCACGTTGGCGTGAGCGCCGTCCACGGCTTCTACGCCATACTCGACCTGAACTCGACGGCGCAGGTGGTCCTGGCGTTACACTCCGCGACTTGCCCTCGCGCAGCAGCCCCAGGCGAGCCAAACGAGGACGAGCAGAGCCTTGGCGACACGAGCAACCTTCCGCGTCCCGACGACCAGCGATTGTGGACGCCTTCACGATACGCACTATTTAGCCGCCGGACTTTAATGTGCATGATTTCGGCGAATGGACCGCGCTAGACCTCGGCTAAGCACCACCATTCGCGTTTGCCGCAGCTACTGGCTTCGGTCCATTTTCCGCCGCTCAGACGTCGCCTGCTGATCAAGCTTACCGTCAGCGGATAAAGCGATCCCGTATTCTTCGCTCGCTTGCTTCGCGCTGACATAACCCAGCTCGACATCTCGCGCGACGGCTTCGGCCGGCCTTTCGAATGGGTCGCCTGCACCACCACCGCCCGCGGTCAGGAAGGTCACTTGCGTCCCCTTCTTGACCGGCATCTGCGTGACCTTGGTAATCGATACCGGATCCTCGTCAGGCGGATAGATCGTTACGGACCCGACCTCCGCCGACTTTCCGCCAAACAGACCCCATGGTGCGCAAGTCGTGCGTTCCCATGCTACCGTCAATCTGGCATCGTCGAGCACTGTACAACGCCGCACGGTCCCGAGGCCGCCACGCGCGCAGCCAGCCCCGGCCGAGTCGGTGCGCAGTGACAGCTCATCGATCCGGATAGGATAAAGCGCCTCGACGATCTCGACCGGGATGTCCTTGCAGTCTCCATGCGACATCGTCTTGAATGGACCGCTGCCATCGCCTCGGCGCGAAGCACCCCATCCGCCGTGAGCCGTATCATTGTAGTTCCAGAACTTGCCGTTTGATCGACGTCCCGTGAACTGGATCGAATTCTGTGCTGCGTGGTGAGCCGCGGCGACGTTTTGCGGGACCGCCTCGCCG
>Ga0310811_10009386_pt1 | contig 12623 bp, 9 predicted proteins | sample YCmetagenome_FD_207642 | JGI IMG/M metagenome (GOLD analysis project Ga0310811, IMG submission 207642) | Soil microbial communities from experimental microcosm in Duke University, North Carolina, United States - YC | ecosystem: Engineered > Artificial ecosystem > Soil microcosm > Unclassified ... | reverse complement strand
TGTGGCTTAAGCCATGTGAGAGTAGGTCATCGCTGAGCACTTATCCCTAACCCCCAGCCAACCGCTGGGGGTTTTTGTTTGCGTGTTCGCCGGGATACACTGCCACCCGATCCCGTGGAGCGAACCATGAGCGTCGAAGCCGCCGAGCTTGCCAAGTTCTATCCGCTCGACAAACTGCTGCCGGAAAACCTTGAGCAGCTCGCGCGCGAGGCCGAGAGCATCGACGTCGCCAAGGGTACGATGCTGTTCAAGGCCGGCGATACCGACGACCAGACCATCTTCGTGCGTGCCGGTCGAGTAAGAGGCGATTATCCCGACGGCAAGCAGAAGGAAATCGATGCGAGCACCCTGCAGGGGCGCTACGCGCTCGGAGATTTGCAGCCGCGTCGCTTCACCGCGACGGTGACCTCGCGCAGCGCCACGCTGGTCAAACTCGATCGGCGTTACATGGAAAAAGTGCAGACCTGGGATCAGCTCTCGCGCAACGAGAATTTCCGCCACGTGGATCCGAGTCCCGACGCGAACCGCTGGGTCTTCCGCCTGCTGCAATCGCGCGCCTTGCACAAACTTCCGACCGGCAATATCGAGCGCATGTTCCAGCGGTTTGAGGAAATCGCGGTCAAGAGTGGCGATGTCGTCATCCGCGAGGGCGAAGAGGCCGACTATTTCTATGCGATCAAGGACGGCACGGCGTCCGTGTCGAAAAGCCTGGAAACCGGCAATGCGATCGTCGCCTACCTGGTACGTGGTGATACTTTCGGCGAGGACGCGCTACTGGCCAACACTGTGCGCAATGCCACGGTGACGATGCTCAAGGACGGCAGGCTGATGCGGCTGGCGAAGAAGTCGTTTGACGAGGTGCTCAAGCCGCCCGTCGTTGAATGGCTGACACCGGGCATGGCCTCGATCATGGCGCGCCAGGGCGCGGTTGTCCTCGACGTGCGCATGCCCGACGAACACGCCGAGCGTGCGATCAAGGGTTCGATCAACACGCCGCTGTATACGCTGCGCGAGAACATGAGCGAGTACGACAAGGCGAAAAAATACATCGTCTACTGCAATACCGGCGAGCGCAGCGCGGCCGCTGCCTTCATCCTCAGCAAGCTCGGATTCCAGGTGTTCGCCCTGCACGGCGGGCTTTCCGGGATGATCAAGCAAATGGAAAAGCAGGCCTAACGCTAAGGCATTACCGAGTCGCCGATCAGGACGATGTCGGCGGGACGCCTGGCGAACAATCCGACGCACACGACGCCGGTGATCTGGCTGAGGTCGGCCTCCAGCGCGACCGGGTCGTCGATGCGCCAGCCGTGCACGTCGAGGATGATGTTGCCGTTGTCGGTGACGAAGCCGTCGCGCCAGACCGGATTGCCGCCGCGCCGTGCGATTTCACGCGCGACATGGCCGCGCGCCATGGGAATGACTTCGATGGGCAACGGGAATTTGCCGAGCACATCGACGCGCTTGGCCGCGTCGATCATGCACACGAAAATCTTCGATGCCGCGGCGATGATCTTCTCGCGTGTCAGCGCGCCGCCGCCGCCCTTGATCAGGCGCTTGTGCGGGTCGCATTCGTCGGCGCCATCCACGTACAGCGCCAGTGTGCCGACGCTGTTGAGATCGACGACGCGAATGCCGTGCTGTTTCAGTCGAGCCGTGCTTTGCTCGGAACTGGATACGGCCGCCTCGATCAGGCCGCGCCGCGCACCGAGCGCATCGATGAAATGCGCAACGGTCGAGCCAGTGCCTACGCCTAGAACGCTGCCTTCCTCGACATAACCGATGGCACGTTCGGCGGCCAGGCGCTTCTGCTCTTCGCGATTGTCAGCCATCATTCCAGTCCGAGAATGTAATTCCATTGTGCCGATGTCACCGGCAGCACCGATAGCCGGTTGCCGGGACGAATAAGAGCCAAACCCTGCAATTCCTTGCGATCCTTGAGTTCGGTCAACGCGATCGTGCGCTTGAGCTTGCGCTTGAACTTGACGTCAACAAGCGACCAGCGCGGTGTCGAGCGCGTGGTTTTTGCGTCGAAATAGTCGCTTTTCGGATCGAACTGGGTCGGATCCGGATACGCTGCCGTCGCGACCGTGGCAATGCCGACGACGCCGGGCTCGGCGCAACTGGAGTGATAGAAAAGCACGCCATCGCCGACGCGCATCTCGCGCAGGTAGTTGCGCGCCTGATAATTGCGCACGCCGCTCCACGGCTCGGTCTTCTTGCGTGCCAGATCGTCGATGGAAAACTCGTCCGGCTCGGATTTCATCAGCCAATGGTTCATGCAGTCGATTCCGTGCAGTGAATCAATTCGCGATCCGTGGCGACGAAATCCATGCGCACGTCCCACGGCTGCTGGTCGAGTTTCGCCACTTCCTGAAAATGGTAACCGATGCCGACCAGGATCGGGTGTGCGGGTCGTGGCGCGTCGCGCAGGAACGCGAAACTGCGGTCGTACCAGCCGCCGCCGCTGCCGAGCCGGTTGCCGCGCCGATCGAAACCCAACAACGGGACCAGCACGACATCCAGATCCGATGGCGCGAGCCATGCGTCCGCGGGTACATCGGGTTCGGGAATTCCGTAACGGTTGCCGCGCAACGGCAAGTCGGGCTGCCACGGCGCGAAGCGCAGTGCGTCATCTTCGGAAAGCAGTGGCAGGCAATAGGCCTGTCCGCGCGAGCGAAGGCTGGCGAAGGCGGCGTGCAACGGTATCTCACCGCGCACCGCCCAGTAACCGGCGATGCGTGCATCGACGAGGAATTCCGGAAGCTGTTCCAGCGTTGCAGCCAGCGCGGTGGCAGCACAGATGCGCTCGCTGGCAGGCAATTGCGCACGTTGCTTGCGCAGGCGTTCGCGCAATGGAGTACGGTCGGGGTCGCGATTCACGCGCAGCGAGCACGCGGAAAAAAAAGCGCGCCCTCCGCGATGCCGTTGCACACCGAACGACCTTGATCCCTAGGATCAGGTGGGATGGCTCGCCGGTCGTCAGGCTTTCCGCTCATGGCGGACATGCACACGGACTCGAACACTGCCACCCCGGGGTCGTATATAGGAACAAGGCAATATGGTTGGATGCGCTCTCGCACACCGCAGGGGACGCGGCGTCATTTTACCGAGGTTGCGAGCACACCATCAAGCTTGGCGCGCAGCATTTGCAGATGTTGTGCCAAGGTGCCGTCGTGGGTGTCGCGATGCTGGCGCAGCTGAATCAGTTCGTGCGCGATGTTCAGCGCCGCCATCACGGCGATGCGGTCGACGCCGGCGGACCGTGCATGATCGCGGATTTCACGCATCTTGCCATCGAGATAACCGGCCGCCGCGATGAGGCCGGGACGCTCCTCCGGCGTGCAGCCGATGAGGAATTCACGATCCAGAATGCTGACCGCGATCGGTCCCTCGCCGCTCACGCGCCGTTCTCCAGCGAACGCAGGCGCGCGATCATCGCCTCGACGCGCGTGCGCGCCTGTTCGTTTTTCGCGAGCAGGTTCGAACGCTCCGAGGCGAGCTGATCCTGGCTCTGGCGCAGGCTGCGGTTTTCTTCAGCCAGGCGCCGGCACAGTTCCAGCAGGCGATCGATGCGTCCGCTGACCTCATGCAGTTCGTTCAGGGCGGGATTGGCATTGGACATGGCGGGACTATAGGCGGGCGCGGGCGCAGGGTCAACGCACGGTCAGGCGCGATCGCGCCGGCGGCCGACTGCGCTCGAATTCGCGGATGAACGTGAAGCACGAGGCCGCGTCCAGCGGGATCGAGAGCCAATGGCCCTGGATCTCGTCGCAACCTTGCTCGTGCAGGTATTCGAGCTGCTCCAGCGTTTCCACGCCTTCGGCGACGACGTCAAGCCCCAGCGAATGCGCCATCGTGATGATGGTCTTGGTGATCGCCTCGTCGTCGGGGTCGGTAGTGATGTCGCCGACGAAACTGCGGTCGATCTTGAGGCGGTCGATGGGCAGGCGCTTGAGATAGCTGAGCGAGGAATAGCCGGTGCCAAAATCGTCGATCGCGATGGCCACGCCGACCGCGTGCAGGCGGTCGAGCGTGTGGATGGCGCGTTCGGGATTGGCCATCAGCACGCTTTCGGTCAACTCCAGTTCCAGGTGCTGGGGTTCGATCTGTGCCTCGGCCAGAATTTCGCACAGGCGCTGGGTCAACTCGTCGCGCAGCAGCTGCAATGCGGAAAGATTGACCGACATGGTGATGCCCGACAGGCCGTGGTCCTGCCAATGGCGCAGCTGCACGCAGGCGCGGTGCAGGACGAATTCACCGATGCGCTCGATCAGACCCGCCTCTTCGGCCAGCGGGATGAACACGCTCGGTGGAACCGCGCCGAATTCGGCACTGTTCCAGCGCAACAGCGCTTCGACGCCGGTGATGCGGCCTTCGTCGAGCGCGAGCATCGGCTGGAAGACCAGGCTCAGTTCCCCGCGCTCCAGCGCCAGGCGCAGGCCAGCCAGCATGTTCGCGCGCTGGCGCGTGATCGCGTCCATTTCCGGCGTGTACACCTGGTACATGTTGCGGCCTTGTTCCTTGGCGTGGTACATCGCGGTGTCCGCGAACTTGAGCAGGTCCGTCGGCACCTGCGCATGATCCGGATACAGGCTGATGCCGATCGAGGGGGAGATGATGACTTCCTGGCCGCTGTCCAGCGTCAGTGGTGTGGTGAAGACATCGAGCAGATCGCTGGCGACGCGCTGCACCTGGTCGGCGTGTTGCACGTCTTCGAGCACGACCGTGAACTCATCGCCGCCCAGGCGCGCGACGGTGGCGGATTCGCGGACTTTCTCGCACAGGCGTTCGCCGACGGCCTTGAGCACGCGGTCGCCGGCGGCGTGGCCCATCGAATCGTTGACGTGCTTGAAGCGGTCCAGGTCCAGGAACAGCACGGCGACCTTGCGCGAGGTGCGCCGTGCGCGGATCACGGCATGCGCGAGACGCTCACCCAGCAGCGTGCGGTTCGGCAGTCCAGTCAACGTGTCGTAATTGGCCAGGTAACGCAATTCCTGCTCGGCGCGCTTGCGGTCGGTGATGTCGTTCATCACGCCGACGTAATTGGTGACCTGCCCGGCCTCGTCGCGGACCTGGCTTACCTCGAGCCAGGCAAGGAAGTCCTCGCCGTCGCGACGGCGTTGCCACAGCTCGCCGCGCCAGTGGCCGTTGCGCGCGAATTCCTCGCGCATCGTGCGGAACACGTCGGGCGAGTACTTGGCGCTGTTGAGGATCAGCGCGGGCTGGCCGATGCACTCGGCCTCGGTGTAGCCGGTCATGCGCATAAATGCACGATTGACCGAGACGAAGCGGAAATCGAGGTCGGTCACCGAGACCGCTTCGTTCATGCTGTCGATCACCTCGCCGGCGATGCGCCGCTCGCGATCGGCCTTGCGCGCCTCGGTAATGTTGTGCGCGGTGCCGCAGATGCGCAGCGCGCGGCCATTGCTGTCGCGGTCGACCACCTTGCCGCGCGAGAGCACCCAGGTCCAGTCGCCCTGCGCATTGCGGATGCGGTGTTCGGATTCGAAGTGGTCGGTGCGTCCGGCCAGATGGTCGTAGGCGCGCTTTTCCACCTGCACCAGGTCGTCCGGATGCACGGCCTGGCTCTTCCAGGTGTCTTGCGGCAGGGATTCCTCCTGGTGGCCGCCGATCAGCTGGTCGGCGCCGAACCGGTACAACTGGCCGCGGTGGACATCCCAGTCCCAGAACTCGTCTCCCGACCCCCACAGCGCCAGGCGCAGGCGATCTTCGCGTTCGCGCAATTCGCGCGCATGCCGCGCTTCGCGTTGATGACGCAGGCGGTAGACGATCCACAATCCAAGCCAAGCAAGCGCGGCAAGCGCCAGATACGTGGTCTTCATCGCCGTCGTCGCCCACCATGGCGGGGTCACGCCCAGGCTCAGGCTGACCGGATTCTGGTTCCACACGCCATCGCCGTTCGCGGCGCGCACCTGGAACATGTATTTGCCGGCGGGCAGGTTCGTGTACACCGCTTCGTGGCGTGTGCCGGCGTCGATCCACGCCGGATCGAAACCGTCGAGCCGGTAAACGAAACGGTTGCGCGACGGGGCGGCATAGTCGAGTGCGGCGAATTCGAAACGCACGACACGCTCGCCCTGGCGCATGCGCAAGCCGGAGGCGGATACCGGCATGTCCGTCTTGGCATCACCGATGCGCACCGCGGTGATCGCTGCGGGCGGTGCGTAGGTGTCGTGGCCGATGGCGTCCGGATGGAAGCGGTTGATGCCGTGCAATCCGCCGAATACGAGCTCGCCGTTGGCGCGTGCGCACGCCGCGCCGCTGTTGAATTCGAAGCCCTGCAATCCATCGCGCAGGGAAAAGGCCATGAACGCGCCGAGCGCGCGGTTGAACGTGGCGATGCCGCGGTTGGTACTCAGCCAGATATTGTGATGGGCGTCCTCGAGCAGGCCGTAGATGGTCGCGCTCGGCAATCCGCTGATTTTCGAATAGTGGGTGAAGCGCAGCGATTCCGCGTCGGGCAGGTCGACGCGGTCCAGTCCGCTCTGCGTGCCGATCCACAAGGTGCCGTCGCCGCTTTGCAGCAGGCTGCGTATGAGGTTGTCGGACAGCGAATCCGGATTGGACGGATCGTGACGGAACGTACGCAGGTTGCCTTTTCCCGGATCGAAGACGCTGAGGCCGTCCGTGGTCCCGATCCAGACGCGGCCGTCGCTATCCTGCAGCAGGCTTAGGACGGCATCGCTCGCGAGACTGTCGATCTCGCTGGCGCGATGGCGGAACTGCTGCCAGTGCACGGGCTGGCCCGCTGCCGCGGGGAGCCAGCGCGCGAGACCCTGACCGACAGTGCCGAACCACACGCTGCCGTCGCGTGCCGCCAATACCGAGCGCACGGCCAGACCCGGCAAGCCGTTGCCGTGTTCGGTATCGACCGCCATTGGCGTGGCTGTGCGCTTGGCCGGATCGAAACGGAATGCGCCGTGATTGGTGCCGACCCAAAGCGCGTCGCCGCCGGCGTGCGCCAGGGCGAACACGTACACGCCCGGGAACAGATCGTCGCGCGCCGTCGCGGACGCATTGCCGAAGAGGCCGTCGAAATACTCGAACGTATCGCGCGCTGGATCGTAGCGTTTCAGCCCGTCGCCGTCGGTGCCCAACCACAGGCGGCCCTGGTTGTCCTCGAGCATGGAGCGGATGCTGTTGCCCATCTGGCCGCGGCCGGGCGCAGGATCCATGGCGTAACTGAACGTGGCGCCGTCCGGCTGCGCGGTCGCCACGCCGCCGATGCTGCCGCCGGCCCACAGCAGCCCGGAACGGTCGATCAGCAACGTCGTCACGTAATCGTCGGGCAACGAACCCGGCATGCGGCCGTTTCTGCGCAGGGACTCCGTTTTGCCGTTGGCAGGATCGTAAATTGTCAGGCCCGTGCCGAAAGTCGACAGCCACAAGCGGCCACGCGGGTCGCGAACCATGGCGCGCACCTGGGCCATGCCCGGAGCCGGGGCCGTGCTTGGCCACAGGCGTTGCACCGAATCGGCGGCGACATCGACCCGAAACAGGCCGTCGGTGCCGCCGGCGTAAACCTCGCCGTCATTCCCGACCAGCGCGCACAAGGCCAGCGGCAGCGCGCCGGATGCGACCGGCTGTGCGACATCGGATTTCGCGGCGAAGCGCAATAGACCCGACGAGGTAGCCACCCACACGGCGCCATCGCCGGCAAGCTGGAACTGGAAGACCCGTGGGGAAGCGCTGCCGACCGGGAAACGGTAGAGTTCGCGGCGATTGCCATCGGCCGGATCCATCAATTCGATACCGGCGGCGGTACCGACCCACAGGCCGCGCGCCGGAACGAACAGCAAGGCGCTGATCGCGTCGCGCGGACGCGCCTGCTGTTCGCCGATGCGCGCGTGCGCCACGATCTTGCCGCTGGCTGGATCCAGGACCGCCAGACCTTGACTCATTCCGCCGACCCAGAGTCGGCCCTGCGCATCCTGGGCGATTGCCGTGACAAAACTTTCCGGCAACGAATCGGTGTCGTGCGCCTGGTGCTGGAACGACCGATATTCGTAACCGTCGTAGCGGTTCAGGCCTGCTTGCGTGCCGATCCACATGTAGCCGGTACTGTCCTGGAACAGGGCGGTAACCGTGTGCGAGGCCAAGCCGCGCTCGCTGCCGAGGCCGTCGAAGAAGTAGCGCCGCTCGCTGGCATGCGCGACCACGGGCAACAATGCGACCAGCAGCGCCAGCCACCTGCCGATGATCCCGTATCGCCTCGGAAACGGCATATCTGAATTTGTCTGGACCAGGACAGCCGGATGATAGGGTTGTGGCGATGCGTAGGCAACCGCCGCCGACCCAGGCCTGCGGCCTGATAGAATGACTTGTCGCCGCGTACCGAACCGCCAATGATCGACCGCAAGGAATTTGCCCGCCGCCGCAAACAGCTCATGCGCATTGTCGGCAACGACGGCATCTGCATCGTACCCGCCGCGCCCGAGCGCCTGCGCAACAACGACAGCCACTATCCGTACCGGCAGGACAGCGACTTCCACTACCTGACCGGCTTTGCCGAACCCGAGGCCGTGCTGGCGCTGATACCCGGCCGCACCGTTCCTGATCGAGATCGTGGCGAGGCGATCCTGTTCTGCCGCGAGCGCGATCCGGAACGCGAAGCCTGGGATGGTGCGCGTGCGGGCCAGGAGGGCGCGGTCGCCGATTACGGCATGGACGACGCGTTTCCGATCGCCGACATCGACGACATCCTGCCCGGCATGCTCGAAGGCCGCTCGCGTGTCTACTATCACTTCGGTCGCGATGCGGATTTCGACGTGCAGCTGATTGGCTGGGTCAACCGCGTGCGCGCACGCGTCAAGCAGGGCGCGCGCGCACCGCATGAATTCGTCGCACTGGGCCACATCCTGCACGACTTGCGTCTGTACAAGACCCGCGACGAATTGCGGGTGATGCGCAAGGCTGCGCAAATTGCTTCGGGTGCGCACCTGCGCGCAATGCGCACGGTACGCCCGGGCATGAACGAACACGAGATCGAAGCCGAACTGCTGCACGAATTCCGCCGCCGCGGGGCAGTGTCGAGCTACGAGCCCATCGTCGGCGGCGGCGCGAACGGCTGCGTGCTGCACTACCGCGCCAACAACGCGCCCTTGCGCGACGGCGACCTTCTGCTCATCGACGCCGGCGCCGAGTACGAGTGCTACGCCTCGGACATCACGCGCACGTTTCCGGTGAATGGCAAGTTCTCGCCCGAGCAGCGCGCGCTGTATGACGTCGTGCTTGCGGCGCAGCGCGCAGCCATCGCCGAAGTGCGTCCCGGCACGCCATTCGGCGCCTATCACGATGCGGCGGTGCGCGTGATCTGTGCCGGGCTGATCAAGCTCGGCCTGCTCAAGGGCAGCGTTGCGAAGAACGTCCGCGAGCAGACCTACCGCAGGTTCTACATGCACAAGACCGGGCACTGGCTCGGGTTGGACGTGCACGATGTCGGCGACTATCGCGTGGACGGCGAATTCCGCGAACTCGAGCCCGGCATGGTGGTGACGGTCGAACCGGGCCTGTACATCGCACCCGATGCCAAGGGCGTCGCCGCCAAGTGGCGCGGCATCGGCATCCGCATCGAGGATGACGTGGTCGTGACCCGCGGCGATCCGGAGGTCATCACCACGGCCGTGCCGAACGATCCGGATGAAATCGAAGCGTTGATGGCGGCGGCACGCAAATAGCGGAATCGTTCATGCGCAGGATGTGCCTCGCGTTTTTGCTGTTCTTGCCTTGCGTCGTCGCGCACGCGGCAACCGTGCCCGTGCATTTCGGCCTGTTCGGTAACGTGCATGTGGCAGTGCCAGAGGGCGAGCCCAAGCGTGCGGTCGTGCTCGTTTCGGATTCGTCGGGATGGAACGCACGCGCCGAGGCGCTGGCGACGGCGCAAGCGGATGCCGGTGCCTTTGTGCTCGGCATCGACCTGCCCGCGTATCTGGCGCAGATGGAATCCATCGACGCCAAGTGTTCGTTTCCGGCCGGGCATTTCGAGGAAATGATTCACTGGATCCAGCGCGACCGGAAACTGGACAAGTATATTTATCCCATTCTGGTCGGCGATGGCGCGGGCGCTGCGTTTGCCTACGCGCTCGACGCACAGGCGCCGCAAGGCACCTACGCCGGACTCGTCACGCTCGGCTGGGATTCGACGTTTCGTTTGCCCAAGCCGGTGTGCAAGGGCGATGCGGGAGCGATGACTGCGCCGGATGGAAAGGGCGGTTTCCGCATCGTGCCGGTGAAGGCCCTGCCGAATCCGTGGCTGCCACAGCCGTTCGCACCGGGTGCGCGGCATGCAGGTGTTCTGAATCGCCTGCCTGCGTTTGCGAAGAGTCAATTCGCGGCAGTGCGCGCCGACAATCCCGATCCCGGCAAGGCGCTCGCTGCGGCTATCGACTGGCTGACCGCACCCGCGCGTGCCGCGCCGCCGCTGCCGCAGGACATCGCCGACCTGCCGCTGGAAACGGTGCCCGCGCAAGGCGTGTTCGCGCAGCGCGTCGCCATCATCCTCACCGGCGATGGTGGCTGGGCGGGCCTGGATGTCGCCGTCGCCAACCAGCTGGCGCAACGCGGCATCGAGGTCGTCGCCCTCAACACGCTCAAGTATTTCTGGGAAACGCGCACACCCGATCAAGCCGCCGACGCGCTCACCCGCATCGTCGGCCATTACGGCGCGCAATATCCGCTCGCGGATTTCGTCGTACTCGGCTATTCCTTCGGCGCCGGATTGTCGCCGGTGCTGATCAACCGCCTGCCGGAATCCGCGCGCAAGCGCATCGCCGCGCAGGTGCTGATTTCGCCCGACGATATGGCGGTGTTCGAGATCCACGTCGGCGACTGGTTCGGCTCGACCGCGCACAAGGGCGCGATTCCGATCGCGCCGGAAATCGCCAGGACCCGGGTGCCGGTGATCTGCGTGCACGGCGCCGACGAGGATGACAGCTTCTGCAAACAGGTCGTCGGCAAGCCCAACGTGCGCGAACTCGTGTTGCCTGGCGCACACCACTACAACGGCGATTACGACAAACTCGGCGCGGGAATTGCCGGGGCGTTGCCGGTGCGCAAGGATTGACTAGCCGACCAGCAGCCGTCGATACCCGCCCGACACCAGCGCGGCGATGTCGATGAGCAGGCCAGGCACCCACAGGCCGCGCGGATAGGCGAGGTAGGAGCCGACCCATTCCGGCTTGAATTTGTCCTTGTAGCGGCGCACGCCCTGGTAGTTGTAGAAGCGGTTGCCGTACTGGAAGGCAAGCGCTGCAAGGCGTTCGTTGACGCGCGCGTAGGGGTTGTCGCCGACGCGCGACAGCGGCGCCATGCCGAGGCTGAACAACTCATGGCCTTGCTGCTGCGCCCATTGCATGACGTTCGCGAACAGGAAGTCCATGGTGCTGCGCGGCGTGTCGGCGACGTGGCGCATGAGATCGAGCGGGCTCCAGGCGAAGTAGGCCGGATCGAAACGGCCCAGCGAAAATCCCTTTTCGTCGCTGCCCTTGTCGGCGAGCCAGGCGTCGGAAACGCGTTCAAGGTCCGTGAGCAAGGCCGTATCGAACGGCGGTTGCACCAGTGTAAAAGTCAACTTTTCCTTCTGCGCGCGGTTCGTGGCCTGGCGCAGGTCTTCCCAACGCTTGCCGGCGAGGGAAAATTCCTCCAGTCGCACCAGCGCGAGTTCGCCGAGCTTGAACAGGTCGAAGCCATGGTCGTGGTAGCGCGACAGGTCCGGTTCCAGCACTTCGTAGAACACCGGCACGCGGTCCTGCGCGTCGGCGAAGTGGCGGAAGTCGAGGATCGCGCGGTCGATCGCGGCATCCGCGCCGCAGGGCGAGCCGAGCGCGACGAGGCGGTCGCGCACGCTGCCGTAGGCGATCACGGCCTGGTGGTCGGCGGCCCAGACCAGGTGCTTGTCGGCCATGAAGGTCAGGTGCGCGAACTCGCCGCCGCCATGCGCGTTGTACAGATCGCGTGCACGTTCCAATTCGGCGTGATCGGGCAGCCCCAGCTTGGGCCGGTTGACCGCGAATGCCTGCCAGATGAGGTAGATGATGAGTCCGAGCAGCGCCGCGGCCAGGCCGCGGCCGATGCGCGAGGTGTGTTCGCCGAAGCCGACATAGAACAAGTCGAAGGAATCGTCGCCCAGCACCTGGGCCACGCCGATGGCGAAGAACACCAGCACGCAGATCAGCAGGCCCGCGAACCAGCCGAACGTGCGCGCCGAAGTCAGGGTCATCGCACGGCGCGAGAACACGCGCTTGCGCGCGCGCAGCAACGCGGCCACCGCGAGCAGGAACAGCGCCTCGCCGAAATGCAGGCCTTTGGTTACTGCCAGCGCCGCGCTGATCAGCAGCAGCCACATCGCGACGCGATAGGCCAGGCGCAGGCGGCCGTCGATACCGCGCGCCAAACCCAGCAACAGCACGCCCGAGACCACCGAAAACCAGCTCGAGCTTTCCACGGCCAGGATCGGCAGGTGCGCGCGCACGGTTTCGATGTGCTCGCTCACCGAAGGAATGGCCGCCGAGGCGAGCTGCATCGCGCCGGCACCGAAGGTCAGGATCGCGAGCAGGCGCGTGCCGAAATCGGCGAGCAATGTTGCCGGCAGGCCGAGCAGGCCG
>Ga0310811_10009385_pt1 | contig 12624 bp, 9 predicted proteins | sample YCmetagenome_FD_207642 | JGI IMG/M metagenome (GOLD analysis project Ga0310811, IMG submission 207642) | Soil microbial communities from experimental microcosm in Duke University, North Carolina, United States - YC | ecosystem: Engineered > Artificial ecosystem > Soil microcosm > Unclassified ... | reverse complement strand
CCAGACGCTGCAGGCTTCGGCTCCCTGGAACAATACGAACAGCGCGCCGAGTGCGGGTGTGAAGATCGCCAACCTGGCGGATGCGAATGGCAACAGTACGGGTATCGGCCTGTCGTTGTCGGAGACCTGGTCGGCAGCCAACAATATCGGTGTAGTAACCGGTAATAACAGCGGCATCTATCCGGACAATGTGATGCAGACCTTCTACTATGATGGTGCAACGACGGCCAAGCACGTGGTACTGAGCGGACTTTCTTCGGCCCGCCGGTATAACCTGGTCTTCTTCGCCAGCCGTGCGAACTACACGAGCAGTCTGATCACGACCTATACGGTAGGCAGCCAGACGGTGCAGCTGGATGCGAACAATAACAGTACCAACACCGTGCAGGTAAATGGGATTGCACCGGATGCGAGCGGTAATATCACGATCAGTGTGCTGAAGGCGGGCAGTTCGCCGAATGCTTACCTGGGGGCGATGGTGATCCAGTCTTATGCGTACAATGGGGCACCGGTGGCGCCAGGATCGCTGACTGCAGCGGGGACGAGCAAGACGCAGATCCAGCTGAACTGGGTAAAGACATCGGACAGTGTTTCGGATTATGAAGTGTGGCGTTCTTCGACCTATGGCGGCACTTACACCAAGGTAGGTGATGCGGGTACGGCGAACAGCTATGTGGACAGCAACCTGGTCCAGGGTGCGACCTGGTTCTATGAGGTGCGGTCGGTAACGAACGGGACATTCTCACCGTATTCGAACATAGCCGGGGCCAGCACGGTACAATTCACGATCAACCTGAACCTGAATGACGGATCGGCAGGGCCAGCTCAACCGGCTCCATGGAATAACACCAACACGCTGATAGCCAATGGTTTCTTGCTGAACAACATGATCGACGACCAATCCCTGAATACGGGTGTGAACTTCGGTGTGGTGCGTACGTTCAGCGGGTTCAATACGGTGGGTGCTGTAACGGGGAATAACTCGGGTATCGTGCCGGACAATGTGAGCAAGAGCCTCTATTACAATAACTATGGCGACTCGTCCATCCTGACGATATCGGGTCTTGACCAGGCTTATGTCTACAATCTGGCCTTCTTTGGAAGCCGTGCGAACCCTACAGTAGGTGTAACGAGCACTTACCGGGTTGGTAACCAGACTGTACAATTGGACGCGACGAACAATACCAGCAACCTGGCGCGTATAAATGGTATTCATCCGGATTCGACGGGTACGATCACCTTCTCGGTGACGGCAGCGATAAAAGGTGGTTTTGGTTACCTGAACGCCTTATTTGTGGACGGAGTACCTTTAGCGGACACGACGGCGACGGATACGACGGTAAATGATACGTCTGCCAAAGTATACCCAAATCCCTTTACAGATGATGTCACATTAAGGCTTGATCTTACGGAAAATGTTGATAAATTTGTGGTACAAGTCGTGGACATGGGTGGACGGATCATTGTGCGGAGAGAGTTTTACAATGCTTTAGCGGGTATATGGCAGCAGAACATCGGTTTGGATGGCGCCAGACTTCCCAGGGGCATTTACCTGATACAGGTAGTGGGATTGAAGAATGACAGACCCCGTGTCTTTACGGTTATCAAAAAATAACCTGTGATCACATGCTATTGTTAAGAAAAGGACAGGTGTGCGCAGCACCTGTCCTTTTCTTGCATCATGAGGGAGACATAACAAAAAGAAACATATAAATGGAATTTGCCTATTTAATTAAAGCGTTGTTTCGCCGCAAGTGGATCATTATCATTTCGGTGCTGCTGGCTTTAATTGCTTCGTACCTTTTTACTAAAAACACGAAACGTCAGTTTCAGTCGACGGCTCAGTTCTCTACGGGGTTTACGGTGAGCGAGGAGATGAAACTTTCCGATGAGAATTTCAATGTTCCCCAGATCGATCTGAAATTCAACAATGTCATCGAGAACATCACTTCAGCGAAGGTCATTACGCTTGTATCGTACCAGCTCATGCTGCATGATCTGCAATCTGACCGGCCTTTTACAAGACTGGATCCAACGAGCCTGAGTAAAAAGGCTTTTGTTCAGGTAGATCCCAAAAGGGCTATAAAAGTGCTAAAGAGCAAGCTGGATTCTATCCAGGCGCTGGACCCAACCATATCTGAGGAAAAGGCACTTTTAGATTATCTGGATCTGTATGACTACGATGTGGAGACGCTTCAGAAAGAGCTTACCGTAACGAGGAATCAGCGGACGGACTATGTGAACATTGTCAGCCTTACGCCTAATCCTTTCTTATCGGCCTTTATGGCCAACACGCTGCTGAATGAGTTCAAGCGGTTCTTTGGTGTAAACAAGCGGGAGAGGTCGGATGTATCCATTGGGGGACTGGATTCCCTGATGCGGCTGAAGAAGGCGAATCTGGATGCGAAGGTGGGGGAGAAGACGAAATTCATGTCGAATGCCGGCCTGGTTGATCCTTCGATGGAAGGTTCCAGCGCGCTGAGCCAGATCAACAGCTACGAGAATCAGCTGATCGAGGAAAAGGCCAACCAGCAGAACCTGAACTACCGGGTCGTTCAACTGGATGCGCTGATCAAGACGGCCAGGTCGAAGGGGCTGACGTCGGTGAATACGGCGGGTGTGAATGCGACTGTGCAGGCTAATGACCGGAGTGAATATACGCGGCTGCGTTCGCAGTACAATGATCTCTATTCCGACTTTGTCCAGAAGGGTAGCAGGGATGCGGACACCAAGCGGCGACTGGATGAAATACAGAAGTCGATGAACAAGCTGAATATTTCGGACGATAGTGCAGCGGGCGGCCCGGAGGGGGTCGTTTCGCTGGATCAGCTGGTGCAGAAAGATATAGATGCCCAGGCCCAGCTGAAGGCCAGCAATGACAAGATCAATTCAATCACGAATAAGCTGAGCCAGCTGAATGGGGGGTTGAATGGGATGGCGGGTAAGCAGGCGACCATTCAGCAGTTCGACAAGGACATCGAACTGGCGTCGGCCGAATATAAGGAGGCCAAGGAAAAACTGAACCTGGCGACAAACAATGAGTCTACTCCGGGTAACTTTAAGCAGACCCTGACCGCCCAGCCGGCGTCACAGCCTGAGCCTTCCAAAAAGCTGCTGATCATCGGGATGGCCGGCGCTATTGCCCTGGTGCTTTCGAGCATGGTCATCGTGCTGATCGAGTTCTTTGATCATTCCATCCGTTCGCCTTCGAACTTCCAGCGACTGACGAACCTGCCGGTGCTGGGCCTGGTGAACTGGGTGAAATTCGGAGATGCGAATATCCTGGAGCGGATAAGGGATGAAGATCATAAGCGTAGCAATACTTTTCGGGAATTACTGCGGAAGCTGCGGTATGAGGTAGAGCATAGCGGCAAAAAGATATTTCTGTTTACCAGCACGATACCCCAACAGGGTAAGACCTCTATTATCCAGGCCTTGTCCTATAGTCTGAGCCTGGTCAAGAAACGGGTATTGATCATCGATACGAATTTTTGTAATAATGACCTCACGAGGGCGGTGCATGCCAATCCATCGCTGGAAAAATTCAGCCTCAACGGAAAGCCTTTCAACCTGGCTGATCTGAAGGGATTTGTGACGCCAACGGCGGTTGTGGGGATCGATATGATCGGTTGTGAGGGTGGTGACTATACTCCTTCGGAGATCCTGCCTAAGAACCATCTCTTGAACTACCTGGACAGTCTGAAAGAGATCTATGATGTTATTTTCCTGGAGGGGGCGCCGCTGAATGGATTTACGGATACAAAGGAATTACTGCAATATGCAGACACGATGATTGCCATATTCTCTGTCGAGTCGGCTTTGAGTTCAGCCGATCGCGAGTCGATCCAATTTCTGCAGGAAAACAAGGACAAGTTCTTAGGAGTTGTCCTGAACAAAATTCCGGAGGATAATCTGGACATGTAGTCCGGTTCACAGAAATATGTTGTATCAAGCTAACTACATAGGGGAAGAGCGGGAGACTGTTGTGCCTCCAAAGGTGGTGAAAAAGGACAGGCTGACCTGGGTGGATCATGCCAGGGGTATTGCTATTATGCTGGTGGTCTACAGGCATGACGTGATCGGGATGAAGCGTTCCGGCATCGACGTCAGCCCGCTGATGTACAATCTGCAGGAAGTATTCTATAATTTCCGGATGCCGGTATTCTTTGTGCTATCGGGCCTCTTCATGACCGGCAGTCTGCAAAAAAGATCGAGGGGAGCTATCGTGAAAGACAGGGCTTATACTATCCTGTATCCTTACCTGTTGTGGGGAACGATCATGATCCTGATGCAGACCCTTTTCTCTTCTTATACGAATGGTAAACGTAACTGGACGGACCTTTTCGATATTATCATCCAGCCCCGGAAAGTGGATCATTTATGGTATTTGCTGGCACTGTTCAATACCAGCGTGCTGTACCTGGGTCTCAGCAAGGTCATCCGGAATCCATATCTGCACGGGGCATTGGCTATTGCGATGAACCTGGTCAGTGTAACTTCTCTTTTCGAAGGCAACAGCTTCGTGGCTGACCTGTTGTATTTCTACTGTTACTTTTTTGCAGGTACGCTGCTGTCCGGGGTGTTGCTGGACAGGGAGAAGCGGGAATCCTTTCTAAGGATAAGCCGTCTCTTTTGGGTTTTGCCGCTCTTTATCGCCGGGCAATGGTTCTGGTTTGCTATCCGCGAGCAGGAAAAAACCTATACATTACCGTTACTATTTGTGAACCTGGTTGCCTGTTATTTTATCTATATCATCTCTTTCCGAATTTCAAATAGCAGGAATAGCGGCTGGCTGGCCTACCTGGGGAAACATTCGCTTTACATTTATATCCTGCATGTTTTTGTGATGGCATTTATCCGTGCCTTGCTTGTCCATATGCACTTTCATCTGAACCCATGGGCAGAACTGGCTCTTTGCTGGGTCTGCGGTTTACTGGTACCTGTCCTTCTTTTTCAACTGCTGAAAGGCTTTGGATTCGAGAGACTATTCTCTCTCAAACAAAAAAATTCGGTATGAGTATTTTTAAAAAATACAGTTATTGGGTGAATTCGGGGAAGTTTACGGCTTTTCAGAAGTTCTCTACGCTGATCATGGGAATCATATCTTTTATGTTGCTGGCGAGGATACTCGGGCCTTCGGGATTTGGTACCTGGGGGTTGTTCCTGGTGATATCATCCATTACGGAAACGGCGCGTACGGCGCTGATCCGGAATGCTTTTATCCGGTTCATCAACAAGAGTGACCATACGGAGCATCCCAGTCTGCAGGGATCTGCGTTTCTCCTGAGCAGTTTCATCAGTGCGGGTCTGGCTATCCTGTTCCTCGCGCTGGCTTATCCAGCGGCGACCTGGCTGAAAGCGCCGGGTTTGGCTATTATGCTACAGATCTATGCTATTGCGATGATAGTTTGTGTATTCTTTGCGCATTTCGAGATGTTGCTGAATGCCAAGATGGATTTCAAAGGGGTATGCTGGATGTATTGTATGCGGCAGGGATCGCTGGTCTTACTGATCGCCATTTGTTTTGTGTTCAAGACCCAGGTCAATTTCCTGATCCTGTCGTTGTTCTATCTATTTTCGTTGGTGGCGGGGAGTATCATTGGGTTCCAGTTCTCCATTCCTTACCTGAAGCTGGATATCAGGGATTACCGGAAGTGGATGAAGGAGTTATGGCTATTCGGAAGGTATGTGTTCGGGACAAATATTTTCTCTCTGTTATTCAGGAGTACGGATAATTTTATAACTTCCAATAAATTCGGGCCTGGTGTTTCGGGCTATTATAATGCCAGTCTCCGGATCGGCAACCTGGTGGATCTGCCTTCGCAAGTGCTGGGTGATATCCTTTTTCCGAAAGCGGCGAAATTCGATGCTGCTGCAATCGGGGATAAGGGTGCGATAAAGAATATGTATGAAAAAACAGTGGGCGCCATCCTGCTTTTTTCCATTCCGTCTCTGATAGTTATACTGGCGGTACCGGGACCTATCCTTTATATCCTTGCGGGCAAGAATTTTATCGTTGCTTCGTCGATCCTCCGGATCACCGCATTTTTTGGATTTACGCTACCTTTCCTAAAACAGTTCGGAACGATCATGGACGCCACTGGTAAACCGCAGCTCAACGCGCTGGTCATGTTTTGCGCTTTTGTGTTCAATATTGGAGCCAATATGACCGGGGTATATTATTTCGGTGTGATCGGGGCGGCGCTGGGTACTTTGACGACTTATTCCTGCCTGTTCGTAGTTACGCAGCTGATCATGTATAAGAAATTCGGGGTAACGCCGCTGAACATATTTAAGAGTACGATGCTGTTGTATAAAGAACTATTTGTTTCTTTCAGGTCATTCCTGAAGGCGAAACCTTCGACGCCAGTGTCATAACCGGAAAATAAGAAAAATGAGTAAAACAGGCAACGATAATAAATTTCTCAATGATAAGAAGCTGGAGGTCATTACCACCGTCTTTGCGGGTGGGGTATTGGCCTTTATTTTAGTAAAGATTATCTTTTTTTAATGAACCGAACGGGTCCGATAAAAATAAAAACAGATAAGAAATCGGTCGTCAATCTTTTGTTGATGACTACTCTGCCATTGCTGGCGGTGGCCATCGCTTTTCTACTGGGACGAAGCAGTGAGAAAACTGGTTTTGTGGTAATGGCCGGGATCCTGGGAGCGGGCTGTGTGATCGTAGCGATAGCCAGGCCGATATTCGGGTTTTACTTTACTATCCTGTTGTCCTTCTTTTTTGCGGATATCGGGCGGTTGCTGAAGACCGATCTGCCGCTGGGTACGGTTATCGACATCTTTGTTTTCCTTACTTTCCTGGGGATCCTGCTGAAAAAGCTGACGTCGGGAGAAGCTTTCTGGAAGCACTGCAAGAGTCCGATCATGTATGCATATGGCGGGATCATTTTGTATTCCCTCATCGAGATCTTCAATCCGAACGCTATTTCCCGGGACACGAGCCTGCTTATCCTGCGCAGGTTCTTTGCGATACAGGTCTTTTTGTACTGTTCGCTGCAACTTTTTACGGATGTGGCATCGATCCGCCGGTTTTTCAAGCTATGGGTAGTACTTGCGCTGATCGGCGCATTATATGCCTGTTACCAGGAATGGGCGGGGTATCCGCATTATGAAATGGATTATATCCTTTCGGATGTGCATCTGACGGACCTCTATTCGCTGGACAACGGTAATTACCGTAAGTTCTCCTTTCTGGCGGACCCTACGTCCTTTGGGATCCTGATGTCGGCCTGTGCCCTGTTGAATCTGATCTTTATACTTACGTTAGATATCAACCAGACAAAGAAATTGATCCTGGGGGTGTCGATGCTGATCATCCTGATGGCTATCGGCTATTCGGGGACAAGGACGGCGTATGGGTCGTTTGTGATCGGCATAGCCGTCTATATCCTGATGACCCTATCGAATTTCAGGACGATGATCTTTGCCTGTTTCAGTGCTGTGATCTTTATCGGACTGATATTCGGTCCTTTCCTGCGCAGTAATCCTACGCTGAACCGGATCCGGACGACCTTTCATCCTTCCAAGGACGCTTCGCTGCAGGTTCGGGACATCAACAGGAAGCGTATACAGCCTTACCTGCGTAGTCATCCTTTGGGTGGCGGGCTGGGTAGTACGGGGACGGGAACGACTTCTGCTACGGGAGGGGGGGCCAAGGCAGCGTCTTCGTCCAGTCCCCTGGCGGGGTTTCCCACGGACAGTGGTTTCCTGCGAATGGCGTTGGAGTACGGCTGGATCGGGCTGATCATCCAGTGTATCATCTTTTTTATCGTTCTCCAGCAGGGGATCCGGGCTTATTTCCGGAGCCGTGATCCGGTTAACCGGTCTTTGCTGCTGGCTTCGGTGGTATGTCTATTCAGCTATATCATGGCTCATTATGCCCAGGTGGCGATAGGGCCTTTGCCGGGGGCTTTTCTTTTTTATCCTTTGATAGCCATTATTATTCGTTTGCGCCAGATGGAGTTATCAACATACGTAAGTTAAACTATCAACATGAAAAAGTTACTGTGCTTAGTTATTGTAAGTTTCATTGTTTCAGGCGGTTATTGCCAGCTTTACCGGAATGCATCCAACTTCAATTCGGGGGTGGATAGTACGGCGGAGGCGCTGGTTGCGCTGGCCATGAACAACCCCCAGATCAGGTCGATGGAACATTCCACCCAGTCGCTTGCGATGGAATATTCCCGTTCCAAAACGTTGTGGCTGAACAATATAACACTCGCGGGAAACCTGAACGAGTATTCCATCAAGGAGTTTTCCAATTCCGACCAGTTCAAGGGGCAGACCTTATATCCGCGATACAATCTCGGTGTCCTGATCCCGCTGGGGATCTTCGTGAACAGTCCCAAGCAGGCGAAGGCTGACTATTACCGTTACCAGGCCCAGGCGGACCAGGTAGAAGTTGAAAAACTGGCTATTCGTCGCAACGTGATCCAGAATTATACTGAGTACCAGATGAATCTGAAGCTGGTTGCCCTCCAGGAGGAGGTTGTGCAGGATGCGACGCAGTTATTCAAAAGATATGAGGCGAAGTTTAACCGCGGTGAGGTGACGCTGGAGACCTTTACGGTAGCGAGCAGGAGCAAGAATACCGAAAATGTCAGGCTCCTGAATGTCGAGCGGGATCTGAAGAATTCGAAGACTCAGCTGGAAGCCCTGATCGGCATGAACCTGGACGATGCGTTGACGATGATCCGTACCCGCCAGGAGAGCCAGGGGAAATAGGGGTTACCATTGTATATAACAAATAGTTATTATATTTTTACGATAGTTGACTGCATGGTTATGTTAGAAAACAGGAATGTACTTTGTATTTCCAATCCATCCTGGGAAGGGGATTATGCTAAAACGATTGTTGAGCTTATGAGTGTGTTTGCCGCCAGGAATAAGGTCTTGTATATTGACAATCCTTCCACGCTGAAGGATGTCCTGCAAGGTTTTGTGCAGCGTAAGCCATTGCCTTACAGGAAGCTGCTGGGGCTGGCCAGGAGGATAACGCGGCTTCCGCTGGACAAGGGCGGCGAAGTGTACGTAATGACGCCTCCTATTGTATTACCGATCAATTATCTCCCGCCTGGAAAAATTTATGATCTTTTACTCAAGCTGAATGGCTGGCTGGTGAGAAGGGCTATCCGAAAGGGGCTGCGCCAGCTGGGCATGAATGAGCGGCTGATCAATATCGTTGCTTTCAATCCTGCAATGGGGGTGGTTTGCGGACGAAGGTTCAATGAGGACCTGTTACTTTATCATTGTTATGACGAGATAGAGGCGGCGAACTGGCTGAAGCGGCATGGTGTCTCGCTCGAGCGGACTTTTATGCGAATGGCGGATGCGGTGATCGTGACCTCGCAGGGATTGCTGGAAGCCAAACGGTCTTTGAGTACGGCTTGTTTCCTGGTAAAAAATGCGGTCAATTACCCTTTATTCAGCAAGGCGTTCAGGAGTTCGGTTTCCCGGGACTCTTCGGTGATCGGATATATAGGAAGCATCGATGACCGGCTGGATTATGATCTGCTGGAGGATCTTATCCGGCGGATGCCGGATACGCGGTTTGTATTTGTGGGCAGGATCGTCGATGCCGCGGGTGGATCGGTATTACGAAAATACAGCAATGTCGTACTGCATGGCCCGAAGAAGGTGCATGAGCTGCCTTCCTTTGTGGAGACCTTTTCGGCCGGGATCATTCCGTTTGTGAAAAATTCTTTTACAAAAGGAATTTATCCTTTAAAGATCAATGAATACCTGGCGGCGGGGATCCCGGTCATATCTACCGACTTCGGATATCTGCAGGATTTCGCGGGTATTATCAGCATTGCCAGTACGCCGGAGGAATTCGGGACGAAGGTATTGCGGGAGATGAGTGAGGATAATGAGCAGAAGCGGATGGATCGCCGGAAGATGGCGAGCCAGAATTCCTGGGAGCACCGGGCCGAGGAGTTGTCGGTCATTATCGGTCAGCTGGAGGACCGGCTGGCTGCGGGTAGTGTCATGGCCAATTGAACATATCAAAAATTGAACCTAAACAGAACAGTTATATAACCCTAACATCAAACCTAAATCAAAACACCTTTTTATGAATTCTTCACCAATTAATCTACAATTTGGTGCATCGCAGATGCAGACCAGTGAAAGGATGAACAAGAACCCCTTCCTTTCCAGGCTTGTCTACAGTGTATTTGGCTACACAAATGTCGGTAACTGGGCAAGGAGCCTGGTTGTGATCAAATTGTTCAAGCAGCTGCCGCTGCAGAGCTTTAAGAAGATAATGGATCTTGGGGCGGGGCTGGGTGAGTTTTCCTTTATGCTTTCGAGGGCATTGCCGGAGACTCAGATCACGTCTTTGGAGATCTGGCAGGAACGTGTGGATATTCTTCGCAAGACGATCTCCCAGGGTCACTATCCGAACATTACTATTGTGCAGGAGAAGATAGAAACCCTGCAGGAGCCGAATGCCTATGATTTTATTTTCGCGGTGGATGTGTTCGAGCATATTTACGAGCATGAGATGCCTTTCAGGGCCTGCTGGGAAAAAATAAAACCGGGTGGCTACCTTATGATCAAGATTCCCAATGTAAAGCAGATAACGGTATTGCCGGAATCGCTTTTCAAAGAGCATCAGAAATGGCTTGAGGACGAGCATATCGGGCAGGTATATGACCTGGATGGTTTGGCCGGGCGGTTCAAAAAAGAAGGCTTTACGATCGTGCATCAGTCATACTCCGACGGATGGTTCTCGCGTCTCGGCTGGGAGGTTGGTTATCTGGCGAAAAAGGGCGGCAAGGCGATGCAGCTGGTATTTTTACCTGTTTGTAAATTGCTGATCCATATTGACCGGTTAGTGGGCAGGAATGCCAAAAAAGGAAATGCTATCCAGGTCATTGGCCAGAAACCGCTGTAAAATCGATTAATGAAAGTTTATTTTCGGAATCTTGACGGACTGCGGTTCATTGCTGCCTTTTTAGTTATTCTACAGCACGCATCCGACTACAGGGGTTTTGCCGTCCCTACCTATTCGAACCTGTTCAAGGCGCATTTTGCGGAAGCGGGCAGATATGGAGTCACTTTGTTCTTTGTGCTGAGTGGATTCCTGATCACCTATCTCCTGATGACGGAGGCGCAGAAAACGGGCACAGTCGATATCAAAAAATTCTATATCCGGCGGATACTTCGGATCTGGCCGCTCTATTTTGCATTTGGGATCCTGGTCATATCGACTATCGACATCGTGCTGCGGAATTTTGGGATCTACGGGCATACGCCCAAACTGACCAACCTGATATATCTCTTTACGTTTAGTGTCAACCTGCAGCTATTGTTTGGGGCATATAACCGGGGGATCATCGAGGTATTATGGTCGGTATGTGTGGAGGAGCAGTTCTATGCTGTATGGCCGTGGGCCGTGAAATGGGGGGCGAAGAGGATCAAATGGGTCATCATCGGTTTTATCGGGGTAGGCATTCTTTCTTCGGTAGTCATGCATCTGCTGGCGGAGAATGGTTATATCCACGGGCATATGAACCCGGTGTATATTTTTCCTTTATGCCGTTTTGGGCATTTCGGGATCGGGGCTGTTGCGGCCTACCTGTTGTTCAATAAAGAAAAGTATACGAAGGTCTATGCGCTGACCAGGAACAGATGGGTGCAGGCGGCTGTGATCCTGCTGGCCTTTTTCGTATCCTTTTCTTTCGTCTCTATGCCGGCCTTTGTGAATGCTTATTTTCTTGATATGGTTCCGGCGTTGTTGTTTGGGTTTATCATCCTGGCGGCGGTATCCGGTAATTTTCTTGCCGATATGGAAAGGCCGTTGCTGAGGCGGATGGGGACGTATTCCTATGGGATTTATCTCTTGCATCCGAGTGTGGCGCAGGTGAGCATTGCCATTTTCAAGAGATATGTTCCGAACGGTTTTTTTGCCTACGAGATTATGTTCCCTTTGTTTGTGACGGTGGTTGCCGTGGTCGTGGCGGGTATTTCGTATGAATTATATGAGAAACATTTCCTCAAGCTGAAGAAGAAGTTCACGATCATACAGAATCATCCGGCGTAGGGTGAAATGGTCCCGGTGATCAAAAAAGTTTAAAGGGCCGCAGCAGGCTGCTGCGGCCTATTTGCTTATAAGGTCATCGATGTAAAGGAGTTTTGTATGGGGTGTTTTCATGAAAGATTTTTTGGCCCTGCCCATTTTGAAGAGTGCCATGACCTGGCGGAGGACGAAGAGGGGCATGAGAAGAATGGTCTTTATAAAACGAAGGTCTTTGCCTTTAATGGCCACTATGGCGACGAAGGAAAGGATAAAAGAGAGAAAGACGGCCAGCCAGGAATAGAAACCGGCGGGCAGGAAAAAGAAGTCGAATACGGTAAAGAAAAAGGCTCCGCCGAGAACGATGAATAGTGGTGGGCGGAGGAGGGAGAAGCCAAAATAGAGCAGGTTAATATCGAAGGTTTTGAGTCCTTTTAAAAAGATCTGGAAGCTTTCCTTAAAATACTTGAAATAGGCATGGATCCAGCGGGTGCGTTGAGTTTCGAGCGATTGCCCGGTGCTGATCTTTTCATCAAATAAGATGGCTTCGGGTGCGAAAGCGATGCGATCGACGGATTGGACCA
>Ga0310811_10009384_pt1 | contig 12624 bp, 12 predicted proteins | sample YCmetagenome_FD_207642 | JGI IMG/M metagenome (GOLD analysis project Ga0310811, IMG submission 207642) | Soil microbial communities from experimental microcosm in Duke University, North Carolina, United States - YC | ecosystem: Engineered > Artificial ecosystem > Soil microcosm > Unclassified ... | reverse complement strand
AAACACGTGAAGGTCGTCTATTTCGATTCCTTCGGCAGACGGCCTTCACTCGGCCGCGCATTCAAAATTTTTCCCGAAGTGGCCTTCGTCTCCGCGACGGACACGGTCTCCCTGACCGAAGGCTTGGATAGTGCCGAAGTGCTGCTGATCGGCAACCGCGCCTATTCGCAGGAGGTGGCCGCGATCCTGAACCGACACGGCCGCGCGCTGAAGTGGATCCAGTTCATGTCGTCCGGCATCGACAATGCGCGGGCGCACGGCATTCCGCCCGGCGTCATCGTCACCAACGCGGCCGGGCTTCGCGCCGGCACCGTTTCCGAACACGCCTTTGCGCTGATGCTCGGCGTGGCCCGGCGACTCGCGGAGGCCGAGCACGCCAAAGCGCGGCAGGACTGGTGTCGCGATGCGATGACGCCACGCGTCATCTCGCTGACCGGCAAGCACATGCTGATCGTCGGCCTCGGCGCTGTGGGCCAGGAGCTCGCGCGCAAGGCCAAGGCCTTCGACATGAGAGTGACGGGAATCAGCCGCAGCGCCGCGCCGCTGCCGCATGTCGATCGGATCCGTCCGCGCGCGGAATTGTCCGCCGCCTGTGCGGAGGCTGACGTGATCGTCGTATCCGCCACCTACGATCCGGCCGAAGGGGCGCTGCTGACGAAGGCTGCCATCGATTCGATTGGACCACATGGCATCGTGATCAATATCGCGCGCGGCCCGCTGGTCGACGAAGGCGCTCTGACTGCGGCCGTGGCGGAAGGCCGTATCGCGGGCGCGGGCCTCGATGTCTCGGTGCTCGAACCCCTGCCGCCAGACCACAAGCTCTGGACAACCAAAAACATTCTGCTGACGCCGCATATCGGCGGCGCGGGCGCCGACGAATCCGGGCTCGCGCTGCATACGATGCTTGCCGAAAACATGCGCCGCTGGCTTGCCGCAGAGCCGCTGAAAAACATCATGATCGCCGCGACAGACTCAGGCACGGCGATTTGATTTTACGCAGCCGAGGCCGGACCGACGAGGCGTTGCGGCCTCTGGTCAACGGAGACTGGCTTACGCTTGTCGCCGCGTGTCAGCCAACGCGTCACCGGCCGCTCGAAGAGGAAGTAGCTCAGGAAACCGACGCTCAGCGCGACGATGATTCCGATCACGAGGAAGCTCCAATAGGGCATGAAACTCGCGAGCTTGTTCACCCACAAAACACGCAGCGGCCGAATGAAGAATTCGTGCGACAGATAGAGGCTGTATGACGCATCGCCGATCAGCATCGGCAGCACCCAGGGTTGCCGCGCGCCATCGACCTGCGGTCCCAACGCCACCGCGATGAGGACGATGAAGGCCGGGATGAAATCCGCCGCGCGGATGATGATGTTGTCTTCAGGATAACCCGGGATCGAGGGATGAACGAGCAGCGCGAGGCCAATGGCGCCGATGATCAGCGCTGGCCAGTAGGACAGCCTGTAACCCATCTTGTAGGCCACACCGACCACCATGCCGAGCATGAAGCCGACGATGATCGGATCGCCCCAGAAATTGAGCTGCACCGAGGCGAGCGGCCCATGCGAGAAGACACCAAGGATTTGTGCGAGCGTCAGTCCACCGAGCAGCGACAGGGCGACAGCCAAGCCGACGCGGCGCGGAAACAGCAGCGCGAAGGTGAAGACGGTGTAGAACATCATCTCTAGGTTCAGGGTCCAGCCGGGCGTCGTGATCGGACGCACTAGCCCGTTCACGCGGGCATCGGGCCAAAAGAGGAAGGACGACAGGATGTAGCCCGGCTCGGTCACCGGCACGCTGATCATCTGCGGCGCCAGCAGCGCGCCGACGACGGCACAGGCGGTGATGGCCCAGTACAGCGGCACGATACGGATGATGCGGCGGCGGGCGAAATCGAGCGACGCGCCGGGACGCGCGAAGCCGTCGTAACTTGTCGCGACCATGATGAAGCCGCTGATGGCGAAGAACAGCACCACGCCGGTGCCCAGCGCTTCATTGTCGAAGAAAAGCTTGTCGCCGGTGACTTCGCCGATGCGCTTCATCTCCAGGCCGCAATGCGACACGACCACCATGAAGGCGGCGAGCGCGCGCAAAATCTGGATGTTCGACAGCTTTCTCATGAAGGCCTCCCATGACGATCGCCGTGGCAAGACCCATCGATAGCCGCTCGAAGGCCGGCCTTGGATTTAATCGCCCGTTTACCTTACCTGTTGAGGTTAGCGGGGTTGGTCCGGCGCTTGGAGAATGTTGAATCTTCAGCGGCAGCGCTCAGTTCCGCCGCCATTTAGCTGCGCAATCATTGAAATTGGCTTACGCAACCTGACTAAACTCTTGTGTCGCGTTTGATCATTTCCGCTGACAGCCATGCGATTTTTAGGCGGCTTCCCGCTTTAAGAGACTTTGCCGCTTAAGAGATTTGCCCGGCTACGCGGCGCGACCGCGCTGCACCGCTTCCATGATCAGCCGTTCGGCTTCTTCAGGACCACCCCAGCCGATCATCTTGACCCATTTGCCGGGTTCGAGATCCTTGTAATGCGTGAAAAAATGCTCGATCTGGCGCCACGTGATTTCGGGCAGATCGGTATAGCTCTTCACGTGCTCATAGCGGCGGGTCAATTTGGTCGTGGGGACGGCGACGATCTTTTCGTCGCCGCCGCTTTCGTCTTCCATCTTCAAGACACCGATCGGCCGCACCGCGATGACGGCGCCGGGGATGATCGGACGCGTGTTGGCGACGAGAACATCGACGGGGTCGCCGTCGCCGGACAGCGTATGCGGAATGAAGCCGTAATTTCCCGGATAGCGCGTCGGCGTATAGAGAAAGCGGTCGACGACGAGCGTGCCGGCGTCCTTGTCCATTTCATATTTGATTGGTTCGCCGCCGATCGGCACCTCGATCACGACATTGACCTCCTGCGGGGGGTTTTTGCCGATTGAAATGGCGTCGATACGCATCAAGGTCTCCGGCCGCAGACTGAGAGAAGAAAAACTGAAAGAGAGGAAAGACGATAAGCCGACAGCGCCGGAAAACACAATGGTTCCGGCGCTGGGCAAAGGTCGGAAGATGCAGCCGCTTACTTTCCCGCGATGATCGCTTTCGTCTCGTCGCCGATGTCCTTCGGCGTCGCATACATTTCCTTCATCAAGGCGTCGATTTTTCGCCAGTCCATCGGACTGACTTCCATCTTCCGGGACTTCATCTCGGCGATGAAAGTGGGGTCCTTCATGGTGTCCTCGAACGCCTTACGCAACGCAGCCGCGCGGGCCGCCGGAACGTTGGGTGGGGCGGCGAAAGGACGCCCCAGGATCTGGCAGTTGAGGACCAATCGCAAAATCTGCTTCTGCCGTTCGGTCTTCGCGAACTCCATGATGGCGGGCGTGTCCGGCAATTCCGGCGCGCGTTCGAGCGCCAGGACGACGAGAACCTTCAGCTTCTTTTGCGCGATCCAGTCCGGCTTGGTGATTTTTATGCTCGAATACGACCAGCCGCAGCGGCCATCGACCTCGCCGCGCTCCACGGCCAGCAGCATCTCGGCCCCTCCCGGATAACCGGAGACGAGCTGCAATTTCAGGCCGAAGAGATTGTCCAGGATCTTGGTGAACATGTCTTCGTCGGAGCCCGGCCCGGAGCCGGCCACCGTCGCCGGATATTTTTCCGCATCGGCGAACGTCTTGATCTTGGGATTGCCGATGAACCCGCAAATGGTGAGGTCGCTTGTCCCGCTGCCGATCCAGGTGAATTTCGTGGAGTCGAAAGCCGCGCCATGCGAGCCGATGACCGGCTCCATGACCGGTGCGCGGACAAGCCCGAATGTCGTGCCATCCTTCGGCGCGACGTTGTAGAGGTAGTTCGCGGCCTTCAGGCTGCCCGCGCCCGACATGTTCTGCACGACGACGGTCGGATGTCCGGGAATGTACTTGCCGATATGGGCCGCGACGCTGCGCGCATAAAGATCGAAACCGCCACCGGTCGTGTAGCCGACAAGCATCGTCACCGTATGGGATTTGTAGAAATCCGCGACAGGGTCTGCGTGCGCCGGTAGCGCGAGTGCCGCGACAACGGCAAGACTGCCAAAATATTTTGCAAGACGGGTCGGCATTGTGACGATTCTCCCCTTATGTTTGTGGCGGCAGAGACACTGCGCGCCCACATGGCTTTGACGTTGCAAAGCCTGTTCCAGCGCGCCGGAAGCCCGCCGCGGCTGGACAAGGGAGCATATCTTCAAGTCCGAGAATGCCGCGAGGCCTTTTCGAGCCTTCGCGGCAATATTTTGGCTGAGCGCCGATCCCGGCTCAGGCCCGCGGGCGGCGCAGCGGGATGCGGCTCGCCCGGTTTGTTGCCTGGCCGGGTCAGCGCTTGCCCTGATTCATCGCCCACATCACGCCGAACGGATCGCGCAACTGGCCGTAGCGGTCGCCCCAGAACATGTCCTGCACCGGCAGGACCGTTTCGGCGCCGGCATCGGTGGCACGCCTGAAGGCGGTGTCGATATCATCGACCATCAGCGTCAGGTTGAAACCCTGCGGCTTTTCCAACGCGCACCCGTGCTCCGGATAGGGATCGCCCAGCATCACCGAGCTTCCATTGATGTAGAGATGCACGTGCATGGTGCGGCCCTTGTCGTCCGGCGGATGGGCCGTGGCGATCTCGGCCCCGAACGCGCGCTTGTAGAATTCGGCGGCCTTCATCGCGCCGTCGACCTGCAGATAGGCGACAACGCCGCCCTTCACGGCCGGGGCGGCCTGCGCGGCGGGGTCTTTTTGCTGTGTCTCAGTCATGGCAGTCCTCCGTTGGTTGAACGTGAGATCGACCCAAGGACGATGCAGACTCTCCCGGCCCGACACTCCCGAAAAAATAATTTTCAGTTTCCCGCCGGCGCGCCGTCGCGCATCAGCCGGTCGAGATGCATGCGTATGTGGTTGGCCTCGGCGGGCGTGTTGGCGAGGGCGATCGCCTGATTGAAGGCGGCGCGCGCCTCTGCCGTGCGGCCCAGTTGCAACAGAAAGGCACCCTTGGCCCCAAAGAAATGAAAATAGCCCGAAAGCCGGGGCGCCAGCGGCTCGATCAGGTCGAGCGCCGCGGCCGCGCCGCGAACCTTGCCGACCGCGACGGCGCGGTTGAGCGTGACCACCGGCGAGGGCTGCAACCGCTCGAGCGCGACATAGAGCGCCTCGATCTGCACCCAGTCCGTCTCCTCCGGCCGCGCCGCGCGGGCATGCAGAGCGGCGATAGCCGCCTGAATCTGGTAAGGGCCGGGCTGACGATGGCGCATCGCCTTGTCGATCAGCGCCAGCCCCTCTGCGATCAGCTTGCCGTCCCAGCGGCTGCGGTCCTGATCTTCAAGGAGAATGATCTCGCCTCCCGCATCGAACCGGGCCGGCGCACGCGCGTGCTGGACCAGCATCAGCGCCGTGAGCCCCATGATCTCCGGCTCGGTCTGGAACAGGCGCAGCAGCAAGCGCGCCAGCCGGATCGCCTCGTCGCACAATTCAGCGCGCGCCGAGCCATCGCCCGCGGAATAGCCCTCGTTGAAAATCAGATAGATCATCGCGGCGACGGCAGCGAGGCGCTCAGTCCGCTCGACTGCGCCGGGCGTTTCGAACGGAACGCCGCCTTGCGCGATGCGCGCCTTGGCGCGGGTGATGCGCTGCTCCATGGCGGCCTCGCCGACCAGAAAGGCGCGCGCGATCTGGCGAACCGAAAGCCCCGATACGATGCGCAGCGCCAGCGCGATCTGCTGGGTGTCGGGCAATTCAGGATGGCAGCATATGAACAACAGACGCAGCACGTCGTCGCGGTAATGCGAACCGTCGAGCCGTTCCGCCAGCGAGGCCTCGGCATCGTCAAGGTCGGAGATCGCTTCGTCCGGTGGCAGCGTCACTTGTTTGCCGCGCTTGCGCACGCCATCGAGCGCCGCGTTGCGCCCGACCAGGATCAGCCACGCGGTAGGATCGCGCGGCGGCCCGTTCTGCGGCCAGCTTTTGAGCGCGCGCAGGCAGGCATCCTGGAACGCCTCCTCGGCGGTATCGAGGTCGCGAAAATAGCGCAGCAGCGCGCCGATCGCCTGAGCGCGCGCGGCGGTCAGCGTGGCGTTGATCCAATCGACATCGCTCACGCGCCGCTCCGCCGGTCCGGATTATAAAGCGCGATCGGGCGGACCTCATAGGCGCCGCCGGGATTGACCGCGGCCAGTTCGCGCGCGATGCCGAGGGCTTCGTCGAGATCGGCGACGTCGATGACGTAGAAGCCCAAAAGCTGCTCCTTGGTTTCGGCGAAGGGGCCGTCGATGACGAGCGGGGGGTCCGACTTGCGCAAGGTCGTGGCCGAGGTGGTCGGCAGCAGGCGCAACGCCGGCCCGAGCTTTCCGGCCTTGACCAACCGCTCATGGACCACACCGAGACGGGCCATGACGGCGGCGTCCTCTTCCTTGCTCCAGGACCAGACGACATCCTCGTCATTGTAGCAAAGGATCGCATACTGCATCGCGGTTCCGCTCCTCGTGTAAACTAAGGACGGAGGACTATGCCCGCAGCCGACAGCGGCATGCAAAAAAATTTCGACCGGCCGCTGCCGTGAAATCCGCGCCCACGACTTCGCTCATCGTCAAAAAAAAATCAAACGGCTGTCGGATCGGCCGCTGCCCCGCCGTCCTAGGGCCGGAATTCAGGACAATCGGTATCCAACAACGGAGAGGACAATGACCGCCCAGACCACGACATCCGACCGCGACCTGACGCTGACCTGCCTGATCGATGCGCCGCGTGAAAAAGTCTTCCGCGCGTGGACTGACTCCGCATTGCTGAAGCAATGGTTTGCGCCACTGCCCTATACGACGCCCGTTGCTGAGATGGATGTCCGCCCGGGCGGCGCGAACTTTATCGTCATGCGCGGCCCCGACGGCCAGGATATGCCCATGCGCGGCGTCTATCTCGAAGTCGTCACGAACGAGCGGCTGGTTTTCACCAATGCCTATACCAAGGCCTGGGAGCCGTCCGAAAAGCCGTTCATGACGGTGATCCTTACCTTTGAAGACGAAGGCGGCAAGACGCGCTACACCGCGCGCGTGCGGCACTGGACCGTCGCCGACCGCGAAGCCCACGAAAAAATGGGTTTCCATCCGGGCTGGAGCCAATGCACCGACCAGTTGGCGGCGCTTGTCGCAAAGCTTTAGGCGCCGCGCTTTGTGCACCGCGAGACACATGTGATCCATTAATGGAACCCGAGTGGGCGCGCCAGCGTTCAGATCTGGTAGAAATTTGAAAAATGGATTGGCACCATGTCTATCGGCACAATAATTCTGATTATTCTGGTTCTCGCGTTGCTTGGCGGCTTTAGCGGGATCGGTGGCGGCCCCTTCTATGGCACCGGTTATTACGGCGGCGGCGGACTGGGCATCATTATCGTCATCCTCCTCGTATTGCTTCTGCTCGGAAGACTGTAATCCGGCGGGGCTGGCCCCCGGCGCGAAGTCTGGATTGACTTCATCGGGCGTGATCGCGAATTTTCGCGGTCACTCATGTTGGGGTCGCTCATGGCGATGGTCGCGCCTGCGGGTTTCGCGGCTCCTTGATGCAAACGCTGCCATTTAGCAAGCGCTGCCATTCAGGATGTGAGCTCGAAAAGGCCGCTCATGGCTCGCCGGACGCATCGAAAACGAAACCCGGACAAGAGCGGACGCAGCGCCGCGCAGGACGACCGGACAGAATCGTCGCGTCAGCGCATCACCAACAAGGAAGTCGCCGACGTCGAGGAGCGTTCAAGTCCGAGCACGCCTGTCATCTACGAAATCGTGCGCCGGGTCGGCGAAGAGGAGATGGCGCGGCCGGCGACGTCGCTCTGGTGGTCGGGGGTCGCCGCCGGGCTGTCGATCAGCTTCTCGCTTCTGATGCAAACCATTCTCGAAACACACTTGCCGGACACGCCCTGGCGGCCGCTGATCAGCAGCTTCGGCTACACCGTCGGCTTCGTCATGGTAGTGTTGTCGCGCCAGCAATTATTCACCGAGAACACGATCACCGTCGTCCTGCCGGTGATGGCCGACTTCACGCTTCAGAACATCTTGAAGCTCTGCCGCATGTGGGCGATCGTTCTCGCGGCGAACATGGCGGGCACTCTTTTTGCCGCGCTGTTCTGCAACTTCACGCCCGTTCTCACGCCGGATTTATGGCACGGGATGCTGGATATCAGCCGTCATCTGATGGAGCATAGCTGGCTGGAGATGCTGTTTCGCGGCATTGCCGCCGGATTTCTCGTCGCCGCGATGGTCTGGCTTTTGCCGAGCGCCGAGGCTGCGCAATTTCACGTCATCATCATGTTGAGCTACCTGATCGCCGTTGGCGGCTTCGTCCATATCGTTGCCGGCAGCATCGAAGCGTTCCTGCTGGTGCTGAACGGCGACCTGAACTGGCTGGCGATGCTGACGGACTTTTTTGCGCCGGCGCTCATCGGCAATATCATCGGCGGCACGGCACTGTTCGCGCTGATCGCCTATGCGCAGGTCATGAAGGAGATTTGACGCCGTGCCACCGGTGCTTCGCGGTCACCCGCCATGCAAAGCACCGGCGCGATGGCATTTATCGTGTTTCATCCGTCCCGGCGGCGGATGCGGCGCGCGAGGTAGTCGAAATTCACCTGGAACTGGTCCGGCCGGGTGAGATCATATTTGAGCTTCTCGATGTCCTCGCGCGGAAATTCCTTCGCGCAATCCCCGGAGGCCTCGGCGATCATCTGGATCATGGCCGCGTTCTCGAGCATCAATGTCGTGATCACCACATCCTCGACCGAGGCCCCGGCGGTCACGACGCCATGGTTCTTGAGCAGCACGGCCCGATGCGGCCCGAGCGCCTTGGCGACGCCCGCGCCCATATCCGTTGTGCGGATCAGATTCACGGTGTCAGCATAAAAACCCAGCGCGTCGTAGAAGATCGCAGCCGGCTGGCTGTAGCATTTCATCGGCCGGCCGGTTGAAGACAGGGCCGTGGCGTAAACCGGATGGGTATGGATGACGCTCTGGACATCCGGACGCGCCTTGAAGATTTCCGAATGGATATAGACCTCGCTGTGCCGCCGCGAGGTCCCGGCAATGACGTTGCCGTCCAGCCCGATGGTGAGAATATTCTCCATCGTGATCTCGTCGAGGCCGGTTGAGTGCGCCTTCATGAAGAAGCGCGACGGATCGTCCGGCAGACGCACCGAAATATGACCGCGGGTGAAATCATCCTGCCCTTCGGCGACCAGGATCTTGCCCGCCATCATCATCTTCTCTTTGATCTCGGTATGCGTCTTGTCCATGAAACGGTCCTTCTCCCCTATGGCGTCAATTCGCACGCAAACTGCGGCATCGCCGGCCCAACTTCAAGCCGAAATGATCGGGACTCGGCAATTGCGGACGCGATGATTCACGGGCACCATTGCGTACGCGATGACGTCCGGTCGGGGCGCACGCCAGCGAAGGGGGAAATCAAGCGTGACGGTGAGCGACGACGGCGTTCTGTATTCATTGAAGGGGCAGCGGGCCTTCGCCGAAGAACTCGCCACCCGCTGGAGCGTTCACATCAGCGCCGCAACATTGGACGCCATTCCCGAAACGGTGCGGCCAAAAATCCGGGCCATGGTCACGAGCGGGAGTGTCGGCGCGTCCGCGGCGCTGATGCAAGGACTGCCGAATCTCCGTCTTGTCACCTGTTTCGGCTCGGGCTTCGAGGGCGTCGACCTGAAAGCGGCCCGCGACCGTGGCATCGTCGTGACCCATGCTCCAGGCGCGAACGCCTCGAGCGTGGCGGATATGGCGATCGGCCTGATGATCGCCTCGGTGCGCCGCATCGCGGCAGGCGACCGCTTCATTCGCGCAAAGCATTGGCTGACACAGAAGAAACCGTCGGGCGAGCGCGGGCTGACAGGCCGCCGCCTCGGCATTTTCGGCCTCGGCGCCATCGGCGAAAAAATCGCATTGCGCGCCGCTGCCCTTGAGATGGACATCGGCTATCACAATCGCACGGCCCGCACCGATGTCTCCTGGCAGTATCATCCGACGCTTCTCGATCTCGCCAAAACTTCGGATGTCCTGATGGTGGCCTGCCGCGCCGGCGAGGAGACGCGCAACGCCGTCAATGCCGTAGTGCTCGACGCTCTCGGCCCGGACGGCCATGTGGTCAACATCTCGCGCGGATCGGTCATCGACGAAGCGGCCCTGATTGACGCCTTGCGCCACGGAAAGATCGCGGGCGCCGGTCTCGATGTCTTTGTCGGCGAGCCAAATGTTTCCGCTGCCCTGCAGTCGCTCGAAACGGTCGTCATGACCCCGCATCTCGGCGGCGCAACGGCAGACGCAAGCGCGGCGACCGCCGCTTATGTGTTGCGCACGCTGGAAGCCTTCTTCAGCGATCAGGCGGTGCCGTATCTCGTTCCTTCGCATCAGGCCCCAAATACCGCCCCGAGTGCCGCATGACAGTCACCGCGCTTCGCATCACGTCGGTCAACGTGCCGATGACGTGCACCTATGGCACCCCTTATCCGGCGCGATCGCACACGACGGCACTGGTCGTCATTCTCGAATCGCAGTCGGGACTGCGCGGCGAGAGCGTTTTGATTGGCGCGCACATGAGACAGATGCATGTGCTGCGTGAAATGATGCGCAGCCTCGAACCGCTTGTCGTCGGCACTGACCCCGCGGACTGGCGCACATTTTCTCCGCGTGCGCGGGACGACAGCAAACACGTCGGCTATGCCGGCGTCGTCGCCATCGCAATAGGCGCCATCGAAGCGGCCCTTCTCGATCTCGCCGCCAAGGCCAGCGACCAGCCGGTGCATCGCCTGCTCGGCGCCAAACGAGACGCCGTGCGCGCCTATTACAGCAGCGGCTTTTGGCCAAAAGTTCCACTCGACGTCATGCTCAAGACGGCGCAGCGCGTTACCGATGCCGGTTATCGCGCCATCAAGGTCCGGGTCGGCGGGCTGTCGCTCGACGACAATGTGCGCCGGCTGACGGCATTGCGAGAGGCGGTCGGGTCCGATGTTGAGATCATGATCGATGCCGGCCGACGTCTCGACGTCAAATCCGCTATCGCGCTGGGACAGGCGCTCGCGCCGCTCTCGATCGCGTGGCTGGAAGAGCCGATTGCCGGCGACGACCATGCCGCCAACGCCGCAATCGCAGCCGCCATACCGATGCCGGTGGCGCTCGGCGAAAGCGTTTTTTCGCGGCAGGAGTTCGAAGACATTTTGGGCAAGCGCGCGGCAACGGTCATCATGCCGGATCTGCAGCGGATCGGCGGCCCATCGGCCTTCCTCGCCATCGCCGATCTCGCTCACGCAAACGGCCTCGCGATCTCCTCACATGTCGCACCGGAGATGAGCCTTTCCCTGCTCGCCCATGTCGAGAACTCCGGTTACGTCGAAATCATGCCGTGGGCCGCGCCGCTGTATCGCGATGGCATCGTCATCGAAAACGGATACGCCAAATTATCCGACGCGCCGGGCTGGGGCGTGTCGCTGAACGACGAAGCGATCGCGCGTTACACCGTCGATTGACATCGCCGCCCGGCGGTGTCGAGATGGACATCGGCAAAAGCTGTATGTTTCTGCAATAAAAACGAGAAAAAAATGGGAACGCTCAAAATCAATGCATTGACATGCATCGACCCACGCGGATGCACCTTCTCTCTTATTGTGAGTCTCGCATTTATTTTTCTCGCGGCGTTGCCCGCCGCTGCGCAACCGGATGCGGCGTCGGTCGATAAATTCTACAGCGGACGCACCGTCGTCCTCATGGTCGCGACCTCTCCGGGCGGCCGCTACGACACCAATGCCCGGCTGATCGCCAAACATATCGGCCAGTTCATTCCCGGACATCCGACCGTCGTCGTTCAAAATCAGCCGGGCGGCGGCGGTCTCGTCCTCGCCAACCGTCTCTACAATGTCGCGCCGCGTGACGGATCCGCCATCGCGGTGGTGCAGCCGGGAACGCCGCAGGTGCAAATCCAGGGCGAACCGAACGCAAAATTCGACCCGCTCAAATTCACCTGGCTCGGCAGCCTGTCGTCCTTCGCCGATGATGCAGATCTGCTGATCCTTCGGCCCGGCTACGAAGCAAAGTCGGCCGCCGACCTCAAAGGATCGGACAAAAAGGCGACGATCGGATCGGGGACGCCGGGCTCGACCAATCTCACCTTCGCCCTGATCGCGCGTGACGTGCTCGGCTTTCCTCTCAAGATCGTGCGCGGCTATCCCGGCGCGCCGTCCTTGCACCTGGCGATGCAGTCCAAGGAAATAGACGGCCAGGTCGTGCTGATGAGTTCGATCAAGACGACGCAGCGTCATATCTGGGACACCAGGCAGTTCGTGCCGATCGTCGCATTCGGCCGCCGCACGCGCGTGGAAGAATTGCCCGACGTGCCAGCCGCACGCGAACTGGTCAATGATGACAAAAGCAGAGCCATCCTCGATTTCGCGGAACTGCCGTTCTTCATGTCGCTGCCGCTGCTCGCACCGCCCGACGTGCCTGCCGCCCGCGCAGCCGCCCTGCGCAAGGCATTCATGGACATGACGAAGGACAAGGCTTTCCGTGACGAGGCGATCAAGGCGCAGATCGACCTTTCTCCCATCGACAGCGATGCCGTGATAGCCCTGCT
>Ga0310811_10009383_pt1 | contig 12626 bp, 13 predicted proteins | sample YCmetagenome_FD_207642 | JGI IMG/M metagenome (GOLD analysis project Ga0310811, IMG submission 207642) | Soil microbial communities from experimental microcosm in Duke University, North Carolina, United States - YC | ecosystem: Engineered > Artificial ecosystem > Soil microcosm > Unclassified ... | reverse complement strand
GCCGAGGGCCTATCGCCACGATCAGATCGCAAGCCTTGATACGCTCGGCCAGCGGCGGGCTCGCGCCAACGCCGAGATCGCCGACGAAATTGGGATGGCGGTTGTCGAAAAGGTCCTGGTTGCGGAAAGCCGCCGTCACCGGAAGGTTGTTCGCCTCGATAAAGGCGCGGATGTCACTGCACGCATCCGCGGTCCAGCCGCCACCGCCCAGAATCACCATCGGCTGCCGGGCCTGTTCCAGGAGCTTGCGCAACGTGGCCATGTCATCGGCCGACGGCGCGCCGCGCGCGACCTTGTAGGGACCGGCATCGGCCACCTCGACCTCGTCGGTCAGCATGTCCTCCGGCAAAGCGAGCACGACCGGCCCTGGCCGGCCGTTCACGGCCCTGTGAAAGGCCTGGCTCACGAGTTCGGGAATGCGACGCGCATCCTCGATTTGCGTCACCCATTTGGCCATCTGGCCGAACATGCGCCGGTAGTCGATCTCCTGGAACGCCTCGCGATCGACCTGCTCGCGCGCCACCTGCCCGACGAGCAGGATCATGGGCGTCGAGTCCTGGAAACCGGTGTGCAAGCCGATGCTGGCGTTGGTCGCCCCGGGGCCGCGCGTCACGAAGCAGATACCGGGCTTGCCCGTAAGCTTGCCGTAGGCTTCCGCCATGTTGGCGGCCCCACCTTCCTGTCGGCAGATCACGTAGCGGAGCGAATTGCGCTGCGCATAGAGTGCGTCCAACGCCGCGAGGTAGCTTTCGCCAGGTACACCGAAGATGGTGTCGGCGCCGTGAATGCGTAGCTGGTCGATCAGAACCTGAGCGCCACTGCGGCGCGCGTGAGACGTCGTCATATTTCCCTCACTTCGTGGGTAAGAAGGACGACGGCACCAACATCTTGTTGTTCATCGTCTTCATGAATTCCCGATTCGTTGACAGACAGGCTTGCTGCAGCCGCCGCCAAACGACGCCGCCCACAATGCGCCGCGTCCTCGGAGCCCAGATATAAACGATTTCGTTTGCGCTGGTTCGCAGGGGCGACAGCCGATGATCACGCCGGTCTTCTTCCGCAGTCCATTTTCCACGGCGATTGTGTGGCTTGGCAGGTTCAAGCTCAACCCTTGTGGACTCAGGCGCGGAATCAGAGCATAAGTGCGGCATAGCGACACTGGCCGGAGAGTATCTTCAAGAGTCTTCGGCAAAGACGCGAGAGCGCGATACCGGTCAACGTCTGTCTCCGTGAGCTTCTTGGTCATCATCTGTCAAATGTCTACGATCGCTGGGACGCATCCGTCCTACAAGCGCGCGCCGGACTCCGCTCCCTCCTTCCTCCAGCCCAGAGCCTTGAATGAGTCGTAAATTGTTTGTGGGCAATCTGCCCTACTCGGTGACGTCCGAGCGTCTGCAAGAAGCTTTCTCTCAATTCGGAACCGTTGCCTCTTCGAAAGTGATCGTGGATCGCGAGACAGGCCGCAGCCGCGGCTTTGCCTTCCTCGAGATGGAAACGGATGACCAGGGTGCTGCAGCAATGCAGGCCATGAATGGTGCGCTACTGGACGGTCGCTCGATCGCCGTGCGCGAAGCTGTCGAGCGTCAGCCGGGTGGCGGTGGTGGCGGCGGCTTTGGTGGTGGCGGTGGCGGCGGCGGATTCCGTCCGCGCGGCCCACGCCCGCCCTACGGCGGAGGCGGTGGTGGCGGCGGCTTCGGCGGCGGCGGCGGTGGTGGCTATCGCGGCGGCGGAGGCGGCGGCTTCGGTGGCGGTGGTGGCGGTGGCTACCGCGGCGGTGGTGGCGGCGGCGGCGATAGTGGCCCGATGCGCGACCGACGTGCCGACTACTCCGGAGGCGGAGGCGGAGGCGCAGGTGCAGGCGGACCCGGCGGTGGTGGTGGCGGTGGCTATGAGCCTGGTGCCGACGCGGCCCGTCCGCAGCGCCGGCGAGACGCCGGACCGCAGCGTCGCGAACGCGACTACGAGCCACGCAAACGCGGCTTCGACGACGATCAATAGATCGCAACGATGAACACCAACGCCGGAGGAAAAACCTCCGGCGTTTTTGTTTGCATTTGGCAAACGCCGGCTACTGGTCGGCCAATACCTGTCTCAGTCGATCAAATGGCGCCGGGTCGCGCACGAGCTGCACCGGCATGCCGAGATGGCCAAGGCGATAGTGAAAAACGTTCGCCTCGGGCAGCTTCCAACGCCGCGCCACGGCAAGGCCATCGTCGTGAGGGATCCAGTCGTCGGTCTCGCCGAGCACTGAAAGGATATGGCCCGGCGCCAAGGCAGGCGTTTCTGCTGGGTCAATCGCGCGCGACACCCGCGCCAACGTCTCGCGCGACCAGCCGGCGTCGGTCAGGGCGCGGTCAAGGCCCAGCGTGGCGGCAAGCGCCCCCCCGAAGGTGACGTCCTCGATGCGTCCCGAATGGCTGATCAGCATCACTGCATCGGGACGTGCCTCGACCGGCCAGAGATCGCAGTGGCTTGCCACCTGCTGTGCCACGAACGACGTCATCGAGATGCCGGCCAATGCCACCTTGCCGCTCCAGCGTGTGCGAGACCAGGCAACGAGCAATGCCGATTCGATCGCTTGTCCCGAGATGAGGTCGATCGAGCTTGCCGGTGCCGCGGCGAAAAACGGTTCACCGCCGTAATAACCAGGCATTGCCCGCAAGCCGTGATAAGGCGAGATCGGCTCGATCACCCGCCAGCCCATCGACGCCAGGCGAGTGCCTGGATCGCGCGCAACCGACAGCAGTTCGAACTCCAGGCAGAGGCCGCTGCCAAAGATCAGCGTCTCCTGTGGCGCGCGATCGGCTGGCTCGACGACACGGGCATAAAGCATCTCACTGCCAGACCATTGCCGCAGACGTGCCGACGGCGTGGGGGCGCGCAGCCAATATTCCCGCAAGCCCTTTTTCACGAAGGACCGGGAGACAGCCACCGTACCGGGATCGAGCGGCGCGGCGTAGAAACGCCCGGGGTCGGCGAGCAACGGACCATACCTTTGCTCGAGCTGGTCGGGTCGATCGATCTGCCATCGCGCAACCGCCGGCCGGCGTGGGAACAGCAGCGGATAGAATCGGCCCCGCGTTGCCAGATGGCGCGTCGCCGCCTTTCGCCGTTGCCGGTCGAGTTCGCCGGGCTCGCGACCAGCATCACGATCGGCGTCTGCTTCGCTGAAGATCGCCGCTTCCCATGCCCGTCGCGCCGTTTCGCCGTGAAGAAGCGCTTGAACGTTGCGGGTCAACAGAGCCCGCAGCTGAAAGTCTGGCCATAGAGCAGAGAGAGGCGCGCCAACCTCGTCACGGAACCGCGCCACATCTTCGCCAGCCGCGTTGGCGGCAGCCCACAAGCGCGACAATGGTAGATACCAGCGTCGCAAGCCAACCAGTCCCACCCGATCGACCCAGGGCCTCGCCAGCAAGGCTCCGAGCGGTGAACCGAACAGGACATCCATCGACCATGCTCCCACGCGGCGATTTCGCTTTGCCACGAAGCCGCTTACCTTCATCATCGCCGGCCGCACCTTCTCTCCGCAACGGGGCGCTTTTTTGATGTTGGTCAACGATCCGGTAACGCAGGCGCGCCTTGATCTTGCGACGGCGCTGCGGTCGGCCGCACGTCATGGCCTCAATGAAGGCGTGTGCAACCACTTCAGCATGGCCGTGCCGGGTCGCGACGATCTCTTTCTCGTCAATCCGCAAGGGCTGCATTGGTCGGAGGTCACGCCGTCGGATCTCGTCATAGCCGACTTCGCCGGCAACGTGGTGGAGGGCCAGTATCCCGTCGAAGCCTCCGCCTTCTATATTCACGCCCGCATCCACGCCGGCAAACCAGGCGCGGCGGCCGTGCTGCACACCCACATGCCCTACGCGACCGCCCTCACCTCGATCCAGGACGGCCGCATCGAGATGTGCACCCAGAATGCCTTCCGCTACTGGGACCGCATCGCCTACGACGAGACCTATGGCGGCGTCGCGCTCTCGACCACCGAGGGCGACCGGATCTGCCGCGCAATGGGTGACAAGGACATTCTCTTCCTGCGCAATCACGGCATCATCGTCTGTGGTCCGACCATGGCTGAGGCCTATGAAGATCTCTACTATCTCGAACGCGCGGCCATGGTGCAGGTTCTGGCGCTACAGACCGGCCGGCCGCTGCAGCTGATCGACGACGCTTGCGTCCGACAGACGGCAGAGCAAATCGCTGCCGACACGCAGCAGGCGTTTCTCCATTTCGAGGCGCTGAAGCGTATGCTGGATCGTGACGAGCCGGGATGGCGCAAGTCGGGGCAGTTAGAAAAAACTGGGGTTTGACGATGCGCACGATCGCCTTGGCATTGATTTTTTCCGCCCTGGCCGCCGGACCAGTGGCGGCCCAAGCACCACCGCTGGGCAAGCTCGAGATCAAGGTCTTTCAGCCGATCCCCAAGACCAAAACGGCTGTGCAGCTCAATGTAGATACGGCACTGGGACGACACCTGCGTGGCGAGGTGATGGGCCGCCTCGCACGTCGCGGCAACGAGGTGGGCTTCAGCGGCGGCAACATCATGCGCATGGACGTCGGCTATCTCGATCTGGGTGGCGGTTCCGACAGTGGTTCGGCCACCATCGGCGGCCAACCAAGCTATGTGCCGCCAGGCTCCAACCCACGCCCTGAACTGCCCAGCAACCGCGTCCTGCGGCGCGACCTGATCGACATTCCAAAGTCCAAGTCGACGCTGCGCATCACCCTCCAGCTTTACAACGCGACTACCGGCAAGGTGATCTGGGGCGCGACCGCCTCGTGCGCGACCGACGGCACTGCCGCCGTCGAGCGTGTGGGCGATTCCATGGTCGAGGCGATTTTCAAGGATGCCGACCACAGCCACGTCGGCGACGCCGGCTGCCCGCTCTGACCGACAAAAACCGGAGGAAACCGTTCGATGCCGCGCCTGGCTCCGCTTGACCTTGCCAAACTAACGCCGGAACAAAAGAAGGTGGCCGACGCCATCGTGGCCGGACCCCGCGGCGGCCTGCGCGGCCCGTTCGAACCATGGTTGCGCAGCCCTGCCCTCGCCGACCGGGCGCAGAAGTTGGGCGAATATTGCCGCTTCAGCAATTCCCTGCCGCGCGATCTTTCCGAACTCGCGATCTGCCTGGTCGGCCGGCACTTCAAGGCGCAATACGAATTCTACGCCCATGCCCGCCTTGCCAAGGAGGCGGGGTTGGCGCCAGCCATCGTCGACGCGATCCGCACACGCCAGACGCCGCCCTTCACGCGCGACGCCGAGCGGATCGTTTACGACTTCGTCACCGAATATCTCGCCACCAACCGGGTGGCAGCGCCGAACTACAAGCGCGCCGTCGATGCCTTCGGCGAACAGGGCGTCGTCGATCTCGTGGGTGTCTGCGGCTACTACATGCTGGTCTCGATGACCCTCAACGTCTTCGAGATGCCCTTGCCGCCGGGCGAGCCCGAGCCGCTAGCGTAGCACCACGACCAGCAGTGCCAGCACAGCCAGCGCCAGCAGAGCGCTGGTCGCCTGCCAGAACCGCGGCCGCGACAGGTAGAGGCGTTCGCGCTGGATCTGCTGCGCAACGCGGTTCCAGATATCGGATGGAGCCGGTCCCGCATCGGGCAGGAACTCGGTGAGCAACGCCAGCCGGTTCTCCCAGACATCGACCGCATGGCAATAGCGGGCGTCGCGCTCGCGCCTTCGCTCGAAGCCGCGACGACACGCCCCCTGCAGACTGCCGGCGGCATATTGCGCCGCCATCAGCTCGCGCCAATCCGCATCGGCGCCGCCCGACAGGCATCGGCCCATCTGCGCGAGACCGCGGCGCACCCAGCTCTTGGCGGTACCTAATTGAACGTCGAGTCGCTCCGCCAGCTCGCGATGGGTCAAGCCCTCGAAATAGACGAGCGCGACCGAGCGGCGATGATTGAGCGGCAGGTTGGCGAGGCAGGCATTCACCTGGCGGGCTTCTTCGCTGCGCATCGCCTGGTCGGCTGGATCGTGGCCTGGCTGCACCAGCGCCTCGGTGTCGAGCTCGCAATGCCCGTCCTCGCGGCGATGCATCTGCTCCCGGGCCGACAAGGCGCGGTTGCGGACGATCCTGACCAGCCAGGCATAGGCCGGCCCCTTGTCCGGATCGTAGCGGTGCGCCCAACGCCAGACGCGCAGGAAGGAGTCCTGCACGACATCCTCGGCGACATCGGTGCGACCGACGATGCCGCGCGCGATCGCGAGCATGCGCCCGCCGGTCAGTTCGTAGAGGCGCGCAAAAGCTCTTTCGTTGCCGGCGGCGGTCTCTGTGAGCAGCAACGCCAGCGGCTCGAGCGATACGGATGCCGGCGCGATACGCGAGGCCAATGGCAGCGGTGCGGTCGGCTGCCCGACGATCCGGCGAAGATTGAGGATCTCTCCCATGGAGTCTTCTCCTTCAGGCTCCCTACCCCGGCCGGACGATTTTGGATGCAGCCAACGCTAAAAATAAAGCATGGCCGACTTGCCTGCGTGCCGCATCCGTTTTGCGCAGGTCGAGGTTCTCCGACCGACGGCGCCTTTTCGAGCGCCGTAACCGAGGAGAATACGATGACCATCGCCAGGCTCAGCCCCACTCCGGATGGGGAAATCCGCCGCAGCTTTCTGACCGGTTTCGGAAAATTCACCCTGTCGGCCACGGCCATTGCGCTGCTGGCCGGCAACGAGAGACTCGCCCTTATCGGCTCGGCATCTGCCCAGACGACCAACAACGACGTCGCGATCCTGAATTCGGCCCTGGGTGCCGAGCAGCAGGCGATCGCCGCTTACCAGCTCGGCGCCGAGTCGGGTCTTCTGCAAAAGCCGGTGCTTGCGCTCGCGGTCCAGTTCCAGAGCCACCACAAGCAGCATGCCGACGCGCTGGCGAAAGCAGTGCAGAAACTCGGCGGCAAGCCAGTGGCGCCGCTCAAGGACTACGCCTTCCCCAAGGACAAGCTCAAGAAGGAGGCCGATGTCCTCTCCTTCGCCGCATCGCTCGAGAAGGGTGCGGTCAGCGCCTATCTCGGTGCTGTTCCGATCCTGACCGATCGCGAGCTTGCCAAGGCGGCCGCGTCGATCCTGGGCGACGAGGCGATGCATTGGGCCGTCCTGCGCCAGGCGCTGGGCCAGCCTCCCGTGCCCGACGCCTTCATGTCCTGAGCTGAGCCAGCGGGCGCCCGACCATGAGAAGTCTTGTTGCTACCTGTCTCCTTGCGATTCTCGTGGTCGGGCTGCCGATCCCACGCGCCGCTCAGGCGGCCACCGGCGATCCTGCCCGTGGCGAGGACATCTACCACCGTTGCCTTGCCTGCCATGCGCTGAGCCACAACAGCGTCGGGCCGCGCCATTGCGGCCTGTTCGGCCGGCAGGCCGGCACGCTCAAGGGCTATTCCTATTCAACGGCGATGAAGAAGTACGGCGTGACCTGGAACGAAGAGACACTCGATCGCTTCCTGGAAAATCCGCTGAAAGTCGTGCCCGGCACCAAGATGGGCTATGCCGGCGTGAAGGACGCACAGGAGCGCGCCGATCTGATCGCCTATCTCAAGCAAGCCACGCGCGACCCCAAGATCTGCAACTGAAACCGCCGACGTCTATTCCTCGAAGATCGCTACCGCCCGAGTCCAGCCTGCCGACGCCCCCCGGATCTTGTGCGGGAAGCAAGAGATGGTGAAGCCATCGGGAGGCAGCGCTTCGAGATTGTGCAACTTCTCGAGATGGCAATAGCCGATATGCCGGCCGGCCTTGTGGCCTTCCCAGATGATCGAAGGATCGTGGTCTTTCGCCCATTTCTGGGCGGTGAAATAGAAGGGCGCGTCCCAGCTCCAGGCATCGGTGCCGGTCAGCCGGATGCCATGCTCGAGCAGGAACATGGTGGCGTCATAGCCCATGCCGCAGCCCGAATTGACGTAGTCGTTGTTGCCATAGCGCGAGCCCGCGCGGGTGTTCACTACCACGATCTCGAGCGGCTTCAGTTCGTGGCCGACGCGCTTCAGCTCGTCCTCCACTTCCTTTGCGGTGATCACGTGACCGTCGGGCTTGTCGCGGAAGTCGAGCTTGACGCCGGGCTGGAAGCACCATTCGAGCGGCACTTCGTCGATCGTGATGGCACGCTCGCCCTTGTTCATCGTCGGATGGAAGTGATACGGCGCGTCGAGATGCGTGCCGTTATGCGTCGAGAGATTGACGTTTTCGACCGCCCAGCCGGCACCGTCCGGGAGATCCTCCTTGGTGAGACCGGGAAAGAAGCCCGCGATCTGGCCCGCCGTATCCTCGTGCTTGTGATAGGCGATCTTTGGTCCGAACGGCGCGGGGTCAGAAATGACGTCGTTTTCAAGGTAGATCGACAGATCGACGAAGCGACGTTTCATGCGGCCTTCTCCCAGGAGCTTGGCCGCCTAGTTTCCGGCTTTGGGATCGCCCGTCAATTGCGATGGCTTCACGGTACGCAGGATGGCCTGCGACAGAAGCTTGCCGATGCACTTCTGGCCGAAGTCGTTCAGGTGCAGGCCGTCATTGTAGACGAACTGCGAGTAAGGCATGCCGTCATTGTACCAAGCCTTCATGATCGACAGACGATTGAAGAGACCGGCCCCCTTCTCTTTGGCTACCTGGGCCATGACGTGGGCATAGTCCTGCTCGTCGGGCAGGGCCACGACGGCCGGCACATACTGCAGGTTCATCAAGATGAACTCGGCGCCCAGCGACCTGCCGATGTCGATCCCGGCCCTGAGCTTGCGCGAGAACAGATCGAGCGGCGTATGGCGGATCGCCGAATTGGTGCCGACCTGCCAAATGACCAACTGCGCATGCGCGGGCTGTACATCCGACTTCATCCGCTCGGTCATCTCCTCGGCATCCTGACCGCCGATGCCCTTGTTGATGACGTGCACGGAAACGCCCGGCATCGCCTTTTCAAGGTGGAGCTTGAGCTGGGCTGGATAGGCAAACTGCGGAGACGTCGTGCCGTACCCCTGGGTCGACGAAGATCCCATGGCGACGATGCGCAGCTCGTGATCCTTGGCCACCGCCTCGCGGGCTACCGTCAGCGGGTGCCCAAGGTCGAGCAACTCCCGACTGGCCCGACAATCGGGACCAGCGAAAGATGTGACCGACGGCGCGACGACCGCGACGACCAAGGCTGCGACGAAGGTACCGAACTTCATCAAGGCTCCCTACGGGCCGGCTTCCCTTTGAACCATGCCGCCCCATAGGCGACCAGTGACATAATAGCGATCCCGGCAACGCTGACGGCGACTTGCGAACCGATCGAGTCGTCAAAGTACGCAACGACGATCTCGGCCGTAAGTGAAAGAAACGTCCCCAAGCAGAATATCTGGAGCGAATGCTCACCGCATCTGCGAATTGGTGTCAAAAATCGCCATTTTAAGAATGCGGCGTCAGGCGGCACGGCCAGCCGGACCAGCCACGCCAAAGCCACAAAATGGACAAATCGCAGGATGTCCAGGTTGGTCTTGTCGATTGGGTATATTTGCCGGGACAACCAATCCGGGATGAGCTCGCTCAAGGCGGTGTCGTGCCAGGACAGGGCGACGAGGCCAGCCAGCAGGAGATAGAGGACCGCAAGCACCGCCAGGGGCCAGCGCCATCGGTCGAACCACGTCAGTTTCGGCGCCAAAACCGCCAGGACGGCGCCTGTATAAAAAATCGCCTGCCAGGCCATCGGATTGAAAAACCAGACCTTGTCTTCGGGATAGCCGGGAAGATTCCAGCCGAAATGGAGCGCCGCACCGTAGAGGCCTAACGAGGCCGCGAGGACGGCCAGCGGCCGGCGGAGCAAGACCGGCAGGACGACGGGGAAGACGGCGAGCAACACGATATAGAGCGGCAGGACGTCGAGGTTGGCGGGACGGAACTTCAGCAGCACCGCTTCGACGATGGCACGGTAAGGATTGGTGCCCAGGCCCATGAGCTGCATCTCCTCGATCAGCTCGGTCGTATTGCGGGCGAAAGAGAAGTAGGCGATCTGCGCCGTGAAGAAGACGAACAGCAGGATATGGGCGACATAGAGCTGCCAGACGCGACGATAGATACGCGATGCGGCCCTGAGCCAGCCCTCGCGCGTCATCATGCGGCTGTAGGCGATGACGGCGGTATAGCCCGAGATGAAGACGAAGATCTCGGTCGCGTCGCTGAAGCCGTAGTTACGGACCGTCACCCAGCTCAGGGCATTCTGCGGGATGTGATCGAGAAAGATGAACCAGAGTGCAAGGCCGCGGAAGAAATCAAGCCGGAGGTCGCGGCCCGATAACGGCACGCTGAGCGCGACAGACCTCCAGGGCATGACATTCATGGGTCCATAGGTATCGCAGACGGCGGCCACGGGCTACGTTGGCAACGGAGGGACCACATGGCCAAGACGCCGCTGCTGCTTGTTCCGGGCCTGCTTTGCTCGCCGCGCCTCTTTGCACCGCAATTGGCCGCACTGTCGGATATCGCGGAGATCGTGGTGCCCGACTGGCGCACGGCCCCGCTCTCGATCTTCGACTCCTGGGAGTCGACCGCCCGTTGGGTCCTCGACCGCGTCCCGCCAGGCCCTTTCGCGCTCGCCGGCCTCTCGTTGGGCGGCATGATCAGTGTCGAGATCATGCAGGTCGCCGCTGACCGGGTGACCAAGCTCGCACTGCTCGACACCGGCATGCGCGGCCAGAACGATATCGAAAAGGCGACCCGACGCGCTCGCATCCGGCTTGCCAACGAAGGCCGGTTCGAGCTGGTGCTGGGCCTTCAGCTCGCGCGCTTCCTGCCGGCCTACCGCCTCTCCGACAAGACGCTGGTCGACGAGGTCATGGCCATGTGCCTCGAGACCGGGGTGGAGATCTACAAGCGGCAGGAGGAACTGGCGGCAAATCGCGTCGACCGCCGCCCCGACCTGCCCCGGATCAAATGCCCCACGGTCGTCGTCTGCGGCCGCGACGACATGGCAACGCCGCTGGTGTTTTCAGAGGAAATCGCGGCCGGCGTTAAAGGCAGCGAGCTGATCGTGGTCGAAGAGTGCGGGCATCTCGTGACGATGGAGAAGCCCGAGGAAACCAACACGATCCTGCGCCGCTGGCTCACAAGTTCGTCGCCCCGAGCGTAGCCGAGGGGCCTTCTCTCACCGATAGGCTATAAATCGTGGAGACAAGGTCTCTCCACTCCGCTCCGCTTCGGTCGAGACGACGATTCGTCAGCCGATAACCTTCTTCTCCTTGAGCGCCGCCACCTCGGTCTCCTTCAAGCCAGCGACCTCGCGAAGCACCGAGGCGGTGTGCTCGCCCAGTGACGGCGGCGGATGCGTGTCGTCAACCGGCGTGTCGGAGAAGTGGTAGTTCGAGGCCATGATCGGCACCTCACCGACTCGACGATGCTTGTAGGTCTTGAGCATGCCGCGGCGCTTGACCTCAGGCTCGTCCAGCGCCTCCTTCATGGATCGGATGGGACCCGCCGGCAGATGGCGCAGCTTTTGCGCCCAGTTCTCCTTGGTGTCGGTCTTCAGTATGTCTTCCATCAACTTGGTCAGCACCGGCTTGTTGGCGATGCGCTGTGCGATGGTCGAGAAGCGTGGGTCCGTCGCCCATTCGGGATGACCCAGCGCCGCGCAGGCGTCGACGAACAGCTTCTGGTTGGCGACCGCCATGTAGATCTTGCCGTTCTTGGTCTCGAACGAGCTGTTGGGAACCGAGGCGAAGTGACCGTTGCCGGCGCGTTTGGGCTGCTCGCCGCCGATCAGGTAGTAGGCGCCGAGATTGCCGAGGCACGCGAGTGCGGTGTCGTAAAGCGCGAGATCGATACGCTGGCCCTTGCCGGTGCCGGTGCGCGCAAACAGCGCCGCATTGATGGCCGCGACCGAATGGATCCCGGTCATGGTGTCGACGATGGCGATGGCGTGACGCAGCCCCTCGCCGTCGGCTTCGCCGTTCACGCTCATCATGCCCGATTCGGCCTGCAGCACAGGATCGTAGCCCGGCCGATCGGACAGCGGGCCGGTCTGGCCGTAGGCCGAGATCGAAAGATAGATCAACCGCGGATACTTCTCGTGGATGCTCTCATAGTCGAGACCGTACTTCTTGAGCACGCCCGGGCGGAAGTTCTCGACCAGCACGTCGGCACTCGCGAGCAGCTTGTGCATGACTGCCTGGCCGTCGGGCTTGGTGAAATCGAGGGCGACGCTCTTCTTGCCCCGATTGTAGGTCATGAAGAAATGGCTTTCGCCCTTCTCGCCGCCGACGCGTGGTCCCGCACCCTTGCGCGTATCGTCGCCACCATCGGGATTTTCGATCTTGATGATCTCGGCGCCCATGTCCGCGAGGATCTGGGTACACAGAGGACCTGCGATGACACGCGAAAAATCGACAACGCGTATTCCGCTGAGCGGCGGACGACCTGATTGAGCCATGCCGGGAAAATACGGCGACGCAGACACGGCTGTCCATGAGCCGCCATTTCATTATGCTTGAGCATCATGAATCCATTTCGCATGCCGCTCCGTCGACGCACCGTCCTCTCGCTCCCTCTTCTCGCCGCCCTTCCCGCCCGCGCCGACACGTGGCCCTCCAAGCCCGTCCATATCATCGTGCCGTTCGCGCCCGGCGGCTCGGGTGACATCACGGCGCGCCTGGTCGGCAAG
>Ga0310811_10009382_pt1 | contig 12626 bp, 9 predicted proteins | sample YCmetagenome_FD_207642 | JGI IMG/M metagenome (GOLD analysis project Ga0310811, IMG submission 207642) | Soil microbial communities from experimental microcosm in Duke University, North Carolina, United States - YC | ecosystem: Engineered > Artificial ecosystem > Soil microcosm > Unclassified ... | reverse complement strand
GGAAGTTTCTGCGGCCCGCTCGCGCTCTTGTTGAGGGCAGCGGATGGGGAGCGCTCGACGGTGTTCGCGAACTTCCCCGGCCGTCCGCCACTATAGAGACTCCGGGAGACGGAGCCACGCCCAGGTATGAGGGAGCAGGAACCGGTGGAGGACACGCTGCGGCTGATGGCCGTGCACGCGCATCCGGACGACGAGTCGTCCAAGGGTGCAGCGACGATGGCCAGGTACATCGCCGAGGGGGCGCAGGTGCTCGTGGTCACCTGCACCGGCGGCGAGCGCGGGGACGTGCTCAACCCGCGGCTGAAGGGGGACCCGGAGATCGAGCGCAACATCCACGAGGTGCGCCGCGCCGAGATGGACCGGGCGCGCGAGATCCTCGGCGTCAAGCAGGCCTGGCTCGGCTACGTCGACTCCGGGCTGCCCGAGGGCGACCCGCTGCCGCCGCTGCCCGAGGGCTGCTTCGCCCTGGAGAAGGTGGAGACCGCGGCGGAGCCGCTGGTGAAGCTGATGCGCGAATTCCGCCCGCACGTGGTCACCACGTACGACGAGAACGGCGGCTACCCGCACCCGGACCACATCCAGTGCCACCGGGTGAGCGTCGAGGCCTTCGACGCGGCCGGCGACCCGGACCGCTACCCGGATGCCGGCGAGCCCTGGCAGCCGCTCAAGCTGTACTACAACCAGACGTTCACCAAGGCCCGGATCATGGCGCTGCACTCCGTGATGCTCGAGCGCACCGGGTCCTCGCCGTACGAGGGCTGGATCGAGCGCTGGCAGAACGAGGAGGGCGAGCCGCGCCCGGAGCGGGAGATCACCACGCACGTGCCGTGCGGGGAGTACTTCGAGGTGCGTGACAGGGCGCTGCTGGCGCACGCGACCCAGGTGGACCCGGACGGCCCCTGGTTCTCCGTGCCGATGGACATCCAGCGCGAGGTGTGGCCGACCGAGGACTTCGAGCTCGCCCGCAGCCTGGTCGACACCGCGCTGCCGGAGGACGACCTGTTCGCCGGCATCCGCTGACCCCCTGTCGGTTCCCGGCCCGTGGCGTTCCCGCTCCCGAAAGGCGCGGGAACGCCACAGTCATGTCACGACCCTTCGACACGCCGGGCCGCGCACCGCGCGCCCGCGGCCGCATGAGCGAAGATTTCCTGAAGCGGTCCTGAACCGGTCCCGACGGGGACGCGGGGACTTCTCCCGGGACGCGGAGCGGCCGGAAGGAGGGCGCGGATGGGTCTCGACGTCACCGCGACGCCGACGGTCGGGGAGCCGCCCGGGGCGCGCGCGGGCCTGCGCGCCCGGCTGGCCCGGATCGACCGGCACCTGCTCGGTGCCGCGGCGCTCGCCGCGGCGGCCGCGTCCGGCTACGCCCTCTACTCGTACCTGCGCTTCCGGCAGGGCAGCTACTTCGGCTGGGACCTGGGCATCTTCGACCAGACCGTGCGTTCCTACGCGCACTTCCAGCTGCCGCACGTCACGAGCATGCGGCACACCTCGGCCGCGGACCCGGGCAAGCTGGAGTGGACCGACCACTTCAGCCCGATCCTGGCCGTGCTCGCGCCGCTGTACTGGGTGGTCGGCAGCGCCTACGACCTGCTGCTGGCTCAGGCCCTGCTGTTCGCCGCGGCCGCGCTGCCGATCTTCGTGTTCTGCCGGCGCCGGCTCGGCGTGCTGTGCGCGTACCCGGTGGCCGCGGTCTACCTGCTGTACTGGCCGCTGCAGTCGGCGCTCGCCTTCGACTTCCACGAGGTCGCGTTCGCTCCGCTGCTGATTGCGCTGGCGGTCGAGCGGGCCGACGCGCGGCGCTGGCGCCAGGCGGCCGTGGCGGCCGCGCTGCTGCTGCTCGTCAAGGAGGACATGGGCCTGATCGTCGCGATGCTCGGCGTCTGGATCATGATCCGCGCCGGGCGGGGGTACGGCCGGGCAAGGTACGAACGGCGGATCGGGGCGTGCTTCACCGCCGTCGGCCTCCTCGCCATGGCACTGGTCATCGAGGTGGTCATGCCGCTCGAGGGCGGCAGCTCGATGCGCAACTGGCAGTATGACAATCTCGGCGCGACCCCCGGCAAGGCCGCGGCGCGCATGCTCGGCCATCCGACGTTGCTGGTCACCGAACTGATCGACCCGCATGTGAAGGTCACCACGGTGTTGTGGCTCCTGCTGCCCGCGCTCTTCGTGTGCCTGCGGTCGTGGCTGCTGCTGCTCGCCGTCCCGTTGCTGATCGAGCGTTACTTCGCCAACGACGCCTTCTACTGGGTCAGGGGCTACCACTACAACGCGTTCTTGGCGCCGATCATCGTACTGGCCGCTGTCGACGGGGTGAGCAAGTTCCGGTGGCCCAGGCTGCGGCTGGGCTGGGCCTTCGCGGCGCTCGCGGTGAGCCTCGCGATCCTGCCGCAGTTCCCGCTGTGGGACCTCACCTCGCACCCGCTCTGGCACGCCTCGGGCACCGTGCACGCGGAGAAGTACCTGCTCGCCCGGGCACCCGCCGCCGCCGACGTCCTGATGCCCTGGTCCGCCGACCCGTACACCGGCGGCCGCGTCCACCCGATCAACACCGGCTACACCGCGGTCGCGCCCGAGTGGATGCTCACCGCCGACCTGAACGCCGACGTCACCGCGCTCGAACAGACGCTGCCGCCCGGCGCCGGCACGCCGCGCTACGTGCCCTACGCGACGTACCACGGCTGGACGCTCGCCAGACTGGCCGCGGGCTGACGCCGCGTCAGGCGCTGCCTCCAGCCGCTACCCGCTAGCCCTGGCCGCCCGCGGACTCGTCGGCCCCGCCGTTCGCACCGGCACTTGCACCCGCACCCGCGCCGGCGGGCGTCGTCACGGCCTCCGCGGCGTCAGAGGTTCCCGCTCCCGCTCCTGCTCCCGACACGGCCACGGTCGCGGTCACCGTCGCGGTCACCGCCGCAGGCTTCTTCCTCGGCCGCAGCAGCCGCATGAAGGGCAGCTCGACGAAGCGGTAGAGCAGATACGCGAGCAGGATGGCCACGCCCAGCAGTGCCGGGATGATCAGCGCGGGCTCGGCGCCGGACCAGCCGCGCGGGTGCCATTCGCGCATGAGGTTCTGGATCAGCGCCACGTGCACGAGGTAGAACGCGAACGACACCTCGCCGAGGAACACGAGCGGCCGCCAGCGCCACGGCGACCAGGCGCCGCGCGTGTCGGCCTGCGCGGCCGCGGCGATCAGGAGGCAGCAGGCCACGTCGAAGTACACGGTGTGCCAGTTCCCGGGCACGAAGGAGGTGCCGTTGAGGTAGTACACGCCCACCGCGATCAGCGTGGCCAGCCACAGCCCGGGACCGTGCCAGCGCTTGCGCTGCACCAGCAGCGCGGTCACCACGCCGAGCCAGAACTCCAGGCTGCGCACCGGCGGGAACATGTAGACGAACCAGAACGAGCCCTGCGGGTTGTTCGGGAAGAAGTAGTACTGCCAGTGCTGGCAGCAGTAGGTCAGCCCGAACAGCACGAACGCGGTCCAGTACAGGTTGACCGTGCTCAGCCGGCGCAGCAGCGGTGCGACGAACGGGAAGCAGAGGTAGAAGAAGGCCTCGCAGCCCAGCGACCAGCTCACCGTGTTGACGCTGTAGCCGATGCTGTAGCCGTGGTACGAGCCGTAGAACCACGGCTGCACCAGCGCCACGTTCAGCGCCGTGACCACGCGGTTCAGATGCTGGCCCAGGGACAGCGTGACGAGGATGACGATCGCCCAGGTGACCACGTGGTTCGGGTAGATCTTCGCGACGCGACGTCGCCAGAACGCGGTGTGCGTGTCCGAGGGCTTCGCCACCCAGGTCAGCACGAAGCCGCTGAGGATGAAGAAGAACGCCACGCCGATGTCGCCCTGGCTGAAGACCGTCTCCCAGTGCCGCTGCGCGCTGCTCGGACCCGCGGCCGGGCTGTGGATCACCCCGAGCGTGCCGATGTGGTAGCAGAACACGATGAACGCGGCCAGCCAGCGCAGCCCGGTGAGCGAGGGCAGCCGGTCCAGGCCCGCGGCGGCCGGCCGCCGCGGGGGCGGCGCCGGTGCGGTCTCGGCGGACGGGGGCGGCGCGGCCTCGGTGGACGACGCTGCCGCTTTAGACGCGGCCGGCACTTCGTGCAACACAAAAGCCCCCAAGGCCTTTTTCGGTGATGGTTCGCGCATGCGTATTCGCCGATGTCGCGCCCGCGGATCTCCCCGTTCTAGGGAGTGTCTTCACAGTAGCGTCGGAACACGACCTAGCCGACCTGGTGCATGATCACAATACTCCCGCTCTGGTCCACGACCTGGAAACCCTGCGCCTCGAGCGACTGCATGTAGCCGGGGATGTACTGCGCGTTCACCGGGCAGCCCGGGCGGTTCGTGTCGATCGCGGCCCACGCGCCCTTGTCCACCTGCGAGCCGACGAGCGTGACGGTGTCGCGCGCGGCGAGCTCGATCACGAGGTCGTTGGTCGCGCGCACCTGCACGCCTGACGGGATGTGGGACAGCGCCTCGTCCACGTCCGCGATGTAGCCGGGCTTCGCCTTGTACGCCTGCGGATGGTTCATCCAGATGCCGAGCGGCGCCTTCTCGATCCCGGTCTCCTTCTTCGTCACGTCCCAGGTGACGTGCAGCGCGAAGAGGGCGATCAGCACGCCGAGCACCGGCGGCACCAGGCGGTGGTTGAGCCAGTCCAGGCCGCGCGGCTCGTTCCAGGCGGCGAGCCGCCGCACGAGGCGCAGGAGCCGGTTGGCGCCGTCCATCGCGCCGAGGAAGACGATCGGCATCAGGGGCATCTCGTAGTACAGATTCCACTGCCACTGGGTCTCGCCGGCGCGCCCCGAGAGGGTCGAGGTGACCAGCGTCGGCAACGCCATCAGCGAGATGGGCGAGGCGAGGCACAGGAAGAGCACCGGCGTGAGCACGTGCAGCCACAGCTGCTGCTTGAGCTGCCCGCCGAACATCAACTGCAGCGTGTGTCCCGGGTGCAGCAGCACCGCCTTCACCTCGCCGCCGAAGGTGGTGGCGTGCAGCGTCGTGGCGTAGTCGTTGGCGTAGGTGAACCCGTTCGGGTTGAAGTGCGGGATGATCACGTTCACCGTGACGACGAACATGCCGAGCCCCCACACCGTCAGCACGACCGCGTGCCGCCACTTCCGGTTCATCGCCAGCCACACCGCGAACATCACGATGAGCAGGCCCATGTCCTCCTTGACGAAGGCGCACATGCCGATCAGCACGCTCGCCCACGTCCAGCGGCCGATGAGCGCGCGCTCGATGCCCCAGGCGATCAGCGGCGCGGAGAACATCACCTCGTGCACCGGAAAGTTGATCGACCCCTGCACGCCGATGCTGAACAGGTAGGCGATCAGCAGCAGCGCGGCGGCCGGGGTGCCCCACACCCGGCGCACGGCAAGGTACACCGGGACACCGGACAGGCACAGCAGCACGACCTGGGCGAAGATCAGCGTCGCCGGCGAGTCGTGGATCAGCACGGCCGGCGCCAGCAGGATGTAGATCGGGGAGAAGTGGTCCCCTATCTGGGCGTAGCCCTTGATCGGGACGTAGGGGTAGAGGTGGTGTGCCCAGCCGGCCGTCGCCTGGTAGAAGATGCCCAGATCGCACCCGCCGACCTGGGAGATCTCCTGCATGTACTGGTTGTAGGCGAACGTCCAGTAGACCAGGAACGCGCCGAGCGTGATCCAGGTGCACGGCGAGAGCAGCGTCCGGCGCGCCCCGCGCAGCAGGGTCGCGGCCGGGCCCCGGCGGGCGGCTCCGTCGGCGCCGTCCGCCGTTCCGCCTGGCGCGGAGCCGGTCTCCGGGGAGGCCGTCGCGGCCTCGCCGTCCGACGCGGCGGGTGGTGCGGGGGCTTTCTCGAGCACGTGGGCCGCTTCCTCGTTCCGGGCGGCACGGGCGCGGCGATCCGCCGGACCGCGGCGCGGGCTTCAGGGCACGGCAAGCTTAATGTGCGCTTCACGTTTCCCCGGCCGACCGCACGGTCTCGGCTCGAACATGTGACAGACCTGTGACTGGATGCCCGTATTGCGCCACCGGATGCGAACACGGCCTCCGACCTGGGACGACGGCCGGAACGTCGGCGAGAACGTCAGCTGGGACGAGGGCCGGAACCCCGGCGCGGAGACCCGGATCAGACTCCGGGTACGTAGAGCACCGTGCTGATCGCGCCCGGGTGCGCCGCGCCCCACTGCCGCAGCGAGGTCGCCAGCGGCTGCGAGGAGGTGATCACCCGGATCGGCGTGCCGACGGCCTGGATGCCCTTCTCCAGCTCGGCCAGCTCATGCAGCTGACTCGCGCTCCACTGCGTGCCGCCGTCTTCCTGCGGGACGAGCAGCTTGGTCGTGGAGTTCAGGCCGCGCAGCTGGTCGTCGGTCGGCCCGTAGACGACCGCGCCCATGGTGCCCGCGTCCTGGTTGAGCACCGCGAGCTGCAGGCTGTAGTTCACGTTCTCGCCGGCCGAGGGGTTCGCGACGACGATGGTGGGCACGCCGTCGGCCAGCCGGCCCTGGTTGCTCAGCACCGCCAGCACCTGGATGTTGCTGGGCACGATCTGCTGGCGCGCCATCCACACCGCGGCCCAGCTCGTCGAGGCGCTCAGCGACCAGTACGAGCCGGGGTTCGAGGCGGCATTGGGCGCCGGGTTCTTGGTGAGGTTCGCCGACCACCAGAAGCTGCGGGTGGCGCCCAGCGCCACCAGGAACACGCACACCCCGACGGCGAAGCCGCGCCAGCCGCGGGCGGCGAGCACCGGCCGGCGCAGCAGGTGTCCGAAGGAGCCCGCGGCCACCAGCATGATCACGGCCCAGGCCTGGACGAACTTCTGGAAGTAGTAGCTGACCCCGTGGATCGAGCTCTCCTGGTCGACCAGCAGCGCCAGCACCGCGAGCGCGCACACCAGCACCGAGATCAGCCCGGCCTGCGCCGAGGGGCGGCGGCGGGCGGCGCGGTCGGCGAAGCCGAGCAGGCACAGGCAGCTGAGCACGGTCAGCACCGCCCAGCTGAGCGGGATGGTGAAGCCGATGGCGTTGACCGCGCTGCTGCCGCTCAGGCCCGCCGAGCGCGCCGCGAGGTACTCGCTCCCCGCGAGCGGCACGGTCACGACCGCCACCACGGCCAGCATCCGCCAGTGCGGCCACAGCCGCCGGCGGTAGACCACCAGCGAGACGGCGATCAGTATCGCCGCGAACGGTCCGTACAGCTCGTAGGTCAGGCAGTTCGCGATGAACAGCAGGGCCATCAGCGCCACGTGCGTGCGCACCCCGCCCGGCGGCCGGAAGCACACCGCGGCCAGCAGCGCCAGCAGCGCCATGCCGAACACCTGCGGATCCCAGGTGCACCAGATCGCGCTGGTGAACGCGCCGACCGTGAGGAACCCGACGATCGCCGTCGTCAGGAACACCCGGCGCCAGCCGGTCAGGTAGGGCCCGGCCACCCAGCGCGCGGCCCAGGCCACGCAGGCGACGAAGAACCCGTAGCCGAGGCTGACCCAGATGTTGTACCTGTCCATCTCGGTGACCGCGCCGCCCGGGTTCACGCTCGAACGCAGGAAGATGTCACCGAGCGCGTACACGTAGTGCTGGCCGGGCGGGTAGATCGCGAGCATCGCCGGGTCCACGTGGCTCTTGGCCTGTCCCTGCATCAGGAAGGTGTATCCGCCGAGCCGGTGGATCGTGTCGAACAGGCTGAAGTGGCGCAGCCGGTCGCCGGTCAGGCCCGCGAAGCCGAGCCGGTTCGCGGAGCTCAGCCCCCTGGGCACGCCGACGCCGAAGCTCGGCCAGTAGGCGACGAGCGTGGCGGCGACGAAGGCCAGCAGCAGCACCGCGTCGCTGCCGAGCAGCCGCCGCGGCCAGGTGCGCCACGGCGGCGGGGCGCCGAGCCAGGCGTAAGCGCCGACGAGCAGCGTCAGCGCGAGCCCGCCGACCGCGATCGGCTGCAGGCCCCACGGCCAGACGGAGAACAGCAGCCCGCCGACCACGGCGAGGCCGATCAGCAGCGCCAGGGTGAGCATCAGCCGGTCGACCACCGTGGCCCCGACCCGCAGCAGCCCGCCGGTGCCGAACACGATCAGCACGACCAGCAGCGGATCCGTCTTGGTCAGCTGGGTCAGCACCGGCAGGATCCACGCGCCGGCCACGAGCGCGGCGACGGTGAGCGGACGCGGCCGCCCGCCCCGGGAGGGGACGGGGGCGGTCGCCGCCTTGGGGGGCGCGGCCTCCGCCGGAGACCCCAGCGCCTGCGAACCCATCTGCTTCTCTCCCTCACCAGCCCACGCGAGCCCGCCGGCACGGGCGGCGGGCGACAGTTTAGAACCTACACGGGCACGCTTGGGTAGAGCTGAGAGGATATCCCTTGTTCGAGGGACCGGATAGGCTCTGCGCTGCGCGATACTGGTACTCGATTCCGACGCCCCGGCGCACGTTCGGCTCGGCGCACGTTTGAAGGGAGACGGACCCCGGTGAATCTGACCGTGCTGACCGCGGTGATGGCCCTGATCTTCCTGGTATCCGTGGTGGAGCTGGTACGCCGCCGCCGGCTGCGGGAGAAGTACGCCGCGCTGTGGATCGTGGTGGGGCTGGTCGTGGTGCCGCTCGGGTTCTTCCCGACCGCGCTCAACGACGTCACCCGCGACCTCGGCGTCGCCAGCGCGGTGAGCCTGGTGCTGTTCGCCGGCATCATGTTCCTGCTGCTGGTGTGCCTCCACCTGAGCTGGGAGTCGAGCCGGCTCGAGGACGAGACGCGGGTGCTGGCCGAGGAGATCGCGTTGCTGCGCCTGCGCGTGGACGAGCTGTCCGCCGCCGACCGTACCGAGACCGCGGAGGCGGCCCGACGTGGCGAATGAGCATCGGGACGAGCGGGTGCTCGTCGTCATCCCGGGCTGGAACGAGGAGGCCGCGATCGGCCCCGTCATCCGGGAGGTCAGGGACACCCTGCCGTTCGTGGACGTGCTGGTGGTCAACGACGGCTCGGCCGACCGCACCGCGCAGGTCGCGGCCGAGGCCGGCGCCACGGTGCTGACGCTGCCCTACAACCTCGGCGTCGGCGGCGCGATGCGGCTCGGCTACCGCTACGCCTACGAGCAGGGCTACGACGTGGCCATCCAGGTCGACGCGGACGGCCAGCACGACCCGGTGTGCGTGCCCAAGCTGCTCGACGCGCTCGCGGACTCCGCGCTGGTGATCGGCGCGCGCTTCGCCGGCGAGGGCGACTACACGGTGCACGGCCCGCGGCGCTGGGCGATGACGATGCTCTCGCTGGTGCTCTCCCGGCTGGCGCACACCAGACTCACCGACACCACGTCGGGATTCCGGGCGTGCAACCGGCAGCTGATCGAGGTCTTCGCCGAGTGGTATCCGGCCGAGTACCTCGGCGACACGATCGAGGTGCTGGTGCGGGTGATACGGCTCGGCTACCGGGTCGGCCAGGTGCCGGTCTCGATGCGCGCACGGCAGGCGGGCACACCGAGCCACTCGCCGTTCAAGGCGATGATCTACCTGGTGCGCGCCTTCTTCATCCTGTTCCTCGCGCTGATCCGGCGCTGATCCGGCGCTGAGCGCGCGGAAGGTTCGGGCGCTCATGATCCGCGGCGCCGCGGCGGGCGCCGCGGATCTCCCTGCGGCGTCGGCCGATCCAGGACCTTCAGGGTTCTGTATCGTTTCCGTCCCGGTACCGTCTCAGTTCCCGGAGTCGCCGGAGCGGGGCGAGGCGCCGTAGCGCACCAGCCGCAGCACCGCGTCGGCCCGGCCCTGCCGCGCCGCGGTGGGCACCAGGGTCAGCGCGTGCAGCCGGGCGGAGCGGTGCCGCCGGGCGGCGCGCGCGGCGTCGCTCCAGCCGCGCTGCTCGAGCCGGTCCGCGGTCTCGTGGAAGAAGCGGCGCGCCTCGTCGAACCGGTCCCCGTCCAGCGCCTGCTGCGAGGACTCGCTGGCCGCGTGCCGCCGGTAGCGGAAGCAGACCGCGGCGTCCGCGAACAGCTGCTCGCCGCGCTCCACGAGCTCCATGATCAGCGCGAGGTCCTGAATCACCTTCAGGTCCTTGCGGAAGCCGACCGCGGCGATCGCGTCGGTGCGCCAGCACAGCGACGGGAAGTAGAGCCAGTTGCCGCGCAACAGGTTCAGCGCCAGCTCCTGGCCGCCGAGCAGCACAGGGCCGGCGCCGCGCACGATCTGCCTGGGCGCGTACAGCCGCCACTTGATGGTGTCGGCCAGGGTGGAGACCGGCTCGCCGGCGCCGTCGATCACCTGCACGCCCGGCTGGATCAGCCCGACGCCCGGCTGCGCGGCGGCGAGCGCGCGCACGGTGGCCACGTAGTTCGGCAGCAGCAGGTCGTCGCAGCCCATGATGACCATCCGTTCGCGGGTGGCCAGATCCACGCACTTCTGGAAGTTCCCCGAGACGCCCAGGTTCGTCTCGTTGCGCAGATAGGTCACCCGCGGGTCCTCGAGCGCGGCGAACCACTCGGGCACGCCCGCCGCGCGGCCGTCGTCGACCACGGTCAGGTGCCAGTCCGGGTCGGTCTGCGCGAGCACGCTGCGCACCGACTCCTGCATCAGCGCGACGTCGCCGTAGTACGGCATCATCAGATCGATGCCCGGCGCCGCGTTGTCCGCCATAGATCAGCCCTCTGTCGTGTCCGCCCTGCCGAAAGGTCAGCGCGGGCCTGCTGTGTCGGCCTTGAGGTAGTCGGTGAGCGCGTCGTGCCAGTGCGGCATCGGCTCGAGTCCGGCGTCCGCCCAGCGCTCGTGCCCCAGCACGCTGTAGGCGGGCCGCGGCGCCGGCCGCGGGAACTTGTCGCTGGTGGTCGGCCGCACCCGCTCGGGGTCGAGGCCGGACAGCTCGTAGGCGGCGCGGGCCAGGCCGAACCAGGTCGTCTGCCCGGCGCAGGTGCCGTGGTAGATCCCGGCCGGGGCGCGGCCGGCCAGCGCGGCGCGGCCGAGCGCCAGCAGCTGCCGGGCCAGCGCCGGCGTCGAGGTCGGCTGGCCCTGCTGGTCGTCGACCACCTCGACGTGGTCGCGGGTCTCGGCGAGCTTGAGCATCGTGGCGACGAAGTTCTTGCCCTGCTTGCCGTAGAGCCACGCGGTGCGCACCACGTAGCCGCGCTCCGGCAGCAGTTCCAGCACCGCGCGCTCGCCGAGCAGCTTGCTGCGGCCGTAGGCGTTGATCGGCGCGGTCGGCGCGTCCTCGGCGATCGGCTCCGCGGCGTCGCCGGGGAAGACGTAGTCGGTGGACGGGTGCAGCAGCCGCGCCCCGGTCCCGGCACAGGCGGCGGCGAGGTTGCGGACCGCTGCGCCGTTGATCGCGCCGGCCGCATCCTCCTGCGTCTCCGCGCCGTCCACGTCGGTCCACGCGGCGGCGTTGACCACCACGTCGTAGCCGGCGACGGCGTGTCTGACGGCATCCGTGTCGGTGAGGTCGAGTTCGGCCCGGCCCAGCGCGGTGTGGTCCAGGCCCTCGGCGGCGAACAGCGCGTCCAGGTCGCGCCCGAGCATCCCGCGCGCGCCGACGACCAGCCAGCGTCCGTCCGCGGCCGCGGCCGCCGGTGAATCCGTCAGCGAATCCGTCGTCCCAGCGGCGGTCACAGCGCGGCCTTCGCCTTCAGCGGCTCCCACCAGGCCCGGTTCTCCCGGTACCAGGCCACCGTGGCGGCCAGTCCGTCCGGGAAGGCGACCTGCGGCACGTAGCCCAGTTCGGCGGAGATCTTGCCGATGTCGAGCGAGTAGCGGCGGTCGTGGCCCTTGCGGTCCTCGACGTAGTCCACGAACGACCAGTCCCGGCCGGTGGCCTCGAGCAGCAGCCCGGTCAGCTCCTTGTTGCTCACCTCGGTGCCGCCGCCGATGTTGTAGACCTCGCCGGCCCGGCCCTTGGTCAGGGCCAGGTGGATGCCGCACACGTGGTCCGACACGTGCAGCCAGTCGCGCACGTTGCCGCCGTCGCCGTAGAGAGGCACCCGCCTGCCGTCCATCAGATTCGTGATGAACAGCGGGATGACCTTCTCCGGGAAGTGGTAGTGCCCGTAGTTGTTCGAGCAGCGGGTGACGACCGTGTCCATGCCGTGGGTACGGTGCGCGGCCAGCACCAGCATGTCGGAGCCGGCCTTCGCCGCCGAGTACGGCGAGTTCGGGTTCAGCGGCCACTCCTCGGTCCACGAGCCCTCGTCGATCGAGCCGTAGACCTCGTCGGTGGACACGTGCAGGAAGCGGCCGATTCCGTGCCGGCGCGCGGCGTCGAGCAGCGTCTGGGTGCCGAGCACGTTCGTGGTGACGAAGTCGGCGGCGCCGAGGATGGAGCGGTCCACGTGCGACTCGGCGGCGAAGTGCACGATCGCGTCGTGGCCGGGCAGCACCTCGTCGAGAAGGGCGGCGTCGTTGATGTCGCCCTGCACGAAGGCGAAGCCGGGGTGCGAGCGCACCGGGTCGAGGTTCGCCGGATTGCCGGAGTAGGTCAGCTTGTCGTAGACGGTCACCGTGTCACCGGCGCCGACCGAGCCGGGCAGCCGTCCGGTCAGGAGTGCGCGCACGTACTCGGAACCGATGAAACCGGCGCCGCCGGTGACCAGGATCTTCATGCCGGACATGGTAGCCGGTGCGGATGAGCGCGCGGTGCCCGGCGCCGCGCCGGCCGCCGGGCCGGGCGCAGGGCCGGG
>Ga0310811_10009381_pt1 | contig 12626 bp, 11 predicted proteins | sample YCmetagenome_FD_207642 | JGI IMG/M metagenome (GOLD analysis project Ga0310811, IMG submission 207642) | Soil microbial communities from experimental microcosm in Duke University, North Carolina, United States - YC | ecosystem: Engineered > Artificial ecosystem > Soil microcosm > Unclassified ... | reverse complement strand
GCGTTGCCGGCGATGGCGACACTGGTGGCACGGCTGCCGGGCGCGGCCGAGGCGGCGCGCGCGCCCATTCCCGCCATCAGAAGAGGCGCACCTATTTTCCGGATGGCGCTGCGACGGTCTTCGGTCATGAAACCCCTCTCACTTGCAGTTTGACGTCCGCAACTCCCGCAGGGGGACGCGCCCTGCTCCACAGAAAAACGGCGATAGCGTTCAGGCCCGCGCCGACCACAAAGAAGGACGACGTCGAACCGGTGATCAGTTGGAGATAGGGAAAGGCCAGGCTGGTCAGGAACGACCCGAGATTGCCGGCCATGTTCATCGCGCCGCTCACCGCGCCCGAATGGCCGCGCCCGATATCGATGCTGAACGCCCAGGACGCCGATACCGTCATGTCGGAGCCCAACATGGCCAGGGTCAGGCACAGCACGGCCGGAAACGGCGTGGAGCACAGCATGGAAGCCAGAATGCTGATCACCGACAGGGTGAATCCGATCATGGCCGGGATCTGCCGGGACCGGTGTCCATAGCCGCGGCGGTAAAGCCGATCCACCAGCGCGCCGCCCAGCCAATTTCCCGCCGCGCCGCCCAGCAGCGGGGCCGCCGAATAAAATCCGGTGACCAGGGGATCGAGGTGATAGGTGCGCTGCAGATAGGGAAACAGCCAGGTCAGACAAAAGAAGAAGGTGAAATTCGAAGCGAAATACTGACCCATCAGCAGCCAGATGTTCGGCAGGCCCAGCAGCCGGCTCAACGGCAGTGGCTCGGCCGTCTTTTCGATCTGACCGCGGTTGGCGGCAATGTAAGACCGCTCGTCCGGGGACACCGCGCGATGCTCCTCGGGGCTGTTGCGAAACCAGATATGCCAGCCGACGGCCCAGACGATTCCAACCAGCGCCAGAATGAAAAAAGCGAAGCGCCAGCCGATGGTCAGCAGAAGCCAGGCCACCAGCGGGAGCGCAAAGGCCGCGCCCAACCGTGAGCCCGATAGATTGATGCCTTGCGCCAGACCGCGCTCGCCGGCGGGCAGCCAGGCATAGAAAACCCGGGCGCAGGCCGGAAAGGCGCCGGCTTCGGACAGGCCGAACAGCAGCCGGAAGGCGAGCAGGGAGGCAAAGCTCCAGGCCAGACCCGTCATGCCGGTGAAAAACGACCAGGCGCCCACGATGATGGTCAGGGCAAGCCGCGGCCCGAACCGGTCCACGAACGCGCCGGCCGGGATCTGGAACAGGGCATAGCCGAGCGCGAAAATGGACAACACCCAGCCGAATTGCGTATCGCTGAGCGAGAACTGCTGCGCCACCGTCGTCTTGCCGGCCGAGATCGCGATGCGATCCACATAAAGCAGCATGGTAAGCGTAAAGGTGACCCCGACCAGACGATGCCGGGCCAGGATCACGCGGGCGCCTTTTCCGCCAGCGCTGCCGCAACGCGGGCGACGATCTCGCTGGTACCGGCCTTGCCGCCGGATTCCACCGACACCAGGTCGCCGGGCGCAAAGGCCGCTTCCACGGCATTCGTTAGAACCTGACCGGCGCGTTTCAAGGGCGCGTTGCCGCGGCGATCACCCAACCAGTCCAGCATCATCGCCGCGGACAGGAGCATGGCGGTGGGATTGGCCAGACCCTTCCCCGCGATATCGGGCGCGGTGCCGTGGCAAGGCTGGAAAATCGCGTGCTCGTCCCCGATATCGGCCGACGGCGCCATGCCCATGCCGCCTATCAAAGCGGCGCCAAGATCGGAAAGAATGTCGCCGAACATGTTCTCGGTCACCAGCACATCGAACTCCCAGGGCGAGCGGACCAGCCGCAGCGCCGCCGCATCCACATAGACGCAGTCGGATTCGATCTCCGGGCGCTTCTTCGCCGCCTCAAGGAACAGGGTGCGGAAATAGGCCAGGGAGGGAATGACATTGGCCTTGTCCACGCAGGTCACGCGCGGTTCGCGTGCCCGGCCCTCGGCGCGCCGTGCCGCCAGCCGGAAGGCGGCATCGAACAGACGTTCGCAGACGCCACGGCTGATTTTCATGGTGTCGAACACCGCATCGCCTTCCCGCCGCGTCATGCTGCGGGAGGCAAACAGGCCTTCGGTGGATTCACGCACCAGGACACAGTCCACCTGGGCGGCCCTGGGATCGCGCAGCGGCGTGGGCGCACCCGCCATGATCCGGACCGGCCGGATGCCGGCGTAGAGCGCGAATTTCTCCCGCATGTCGAGATGCGGCTGCACTTCGGTGCCGTCAGGGTAACGGACATTGGGCAGGCCCATGGCGCCCAACAGAATCGCGTCGGCGTGTGCGGCCGCGGCCATGGCCTCATCCGGCAGGGCGACACCGGTGCGCTGGTAAAGCCCGGCTCCCGCCTCGTAACTTTGGAAAGCCAGATCGAAGCCGCCGATCCCGGCCTCCAGCCTTTTCAGCAAGGCCAGTGTGGGCGCCATGACCTCGTGTCCGATCCCGTCGCCGGGAAATACCGCTATCTGAAAACGTCCCATGCCCGCCCTGTTTTTTTCCCAGCCTATTGTATCGGCCCTCACGAACAAAGCGCCTTCCCGACCGCGACCGGCCGGCCAGCGGCGGATGAGGCGTAAACGGCCTCCTGCACGGCCAGTGTGTTCAGGTAATTTTCGCCGCTGGTCTCGAACGTCTCGCCGTCCTGCAGGCGATCGATAAAATGGCTGAGGGTTGCAAAGACACTGTCGCCGGCAAAGCCGCGATGGCTGTGTTCGTAAGGATGCTGGTGTTCGCCTTCGCCCAGACGGCGCAAGAAGATATTGCCCTCGTCATCAATTCTCAGCGCGCCGGAATCGCCTTCCAGAAAAAATTCGCCAAAGGTGTAGCGCGGGTCCTTGGCTGGTCCCTCGTGAAAGCGATCGGCGTCCCAGAGGCCGGCGGCGCCCGAGGCGAAGTCAAAACAGACCAGGGCGCAATCCTCGCCCCTGATCACCGGGTTCAGCCGCCGCAGCCGGGCATAGACCCGGGTGATTTCTCCGGCCAGATAGCGATAGACGTCGATGAAATGCACGCCCGTCTCGAATATCAGCAGCCTGGGCATATCGCGGAAATAGGGCTGGCGGGAGAGATAGGCGTTCTCGCCCCAGCCATCCCCCAGCCGGGTGCGGCATGAAAGACTCTGCAGCGCGCCGATTGCGCCCTTGTCCAAAAGCCTCTTGGCCTCGCGGTGCCAGGGCTGGAAACGGAAATTGTCATGCACCATCAGCCGCACGCCGGCCTTTGCGGCACTGTCCACGATGGCGCGCGCTTCTTTCATTGTCGGCGCCAGCGGCTTTTGGCAGAGGATGTGCACCCCGCGCTTCGCCGCCAGACGGGCCAGTTCCAGATGGGTCTGGGGCGGCGTGATGATATCCACGAAATCAGGTTGCTCGCGATCGAGCATGGCAACAACATCGGTATAGGTGCGGGGAATGCCGTATGTGCGCGCGGTTTCGCCTGTCTGCGCGGCATCCAGACCGCACAAGGCGACGATCTCTGCCTGTCCGATGCGCCGCCAGGCTTCGAAATGGTACTGGCTGAAATAGCCGGCGCCGACAGCCACGCCACGAAGCTTTTTCCTGTCCATGGCAGACCTTGTTTTCACAAGCAGAAGAGTTATGAGAATTGCGGCACGGCCGGCAACGCCGCTGTCGCACGAGACAGGGATGCGTCTTTGATGTCAATTGCTGCGATCCCGGTGAGCGAAATCGTCCCTTTCGGCCGGGGGCTCCATCGTCCCGAATGCGTGCTGCCGACCGTGTCCGGAGACGTCTATGTGCCGGACTGGCGCGGCGGCGTTGCCGTGGTCAGGGCCGACGGATCCACCCAATCCTGGCTGGCGCAGGGTCCCGGCTTTGACCTGAAACCGAACGGAATCGGATTTCTTCCCGACGGGCGCTTTCTGATCGCCAATCTGGGCGATGACGGCGGCATCTGGGCGATGGACACGGAAGGCGCCGTGACACCTTTTCTCACTCAGCTCGGCGGCCACACGCTGCCCCCGGCGAATTTTGTCTTTCTCGACCAGGAACAGCGTGTCTGGATCACGGTCAGCACGCGCCATGTACCGCGTCAGATGGCATGGCGGCGCGACATCGCGGACGGCCTGCTTATCATGGTGGATGGCGCGGGGCCGCATGTCATGGCCGAGAACCTGCATTACACCAACGAAGCCAGAACCGATCCCGATGGCCGTTTTGTCTATGTGGTCGAGACCTTCGGCCGGCGCCTGATCCGGTATCCGCTTTTGTCTCAAGCCCGGCTGGGTCCGGCCGAACTGGTGGTGCAGCTCGGCTCGGACGATCTGCCGGACGGATTCGTATTTGATTGTGAGGGTGGGATCTGGATTACCAGCCTGGTCTCAAACCAGGTCAAACGCATCGATCAGGCCGGGATGGTCCGGACCCTGATCGTGGAGCGAAATGAGGCCTTCGTGGCCGAGGTCGAAGAGGCTTATGAGGCAGACCGGATGGAGAAGCCGCATCTGGGTCCTATTCCGGGGACGCGCTTCCAGCATCTCACCAGCATCGGCTTTGGCGGACCCGATTGCCGTACCGGTTATCTGGGTTCGTTGCACGCAGACTGCCTCTACCGATTTACTTCACCGGTCGCGGGGATGCCGCAGCCATACTGGGATTTCGCTCTGCCCTAGATTTTACTGGTTCTGCGCCGCGGCAAGCGGGCCGCTCGCTTCGGCTCGCGGCGTTGTCCACACGCTGTCGCTAACGGCGGATCATTCCGTTCGCTGCGCGACCCGCTCCTCACCGTTGCGAACCTGCTGCTTGGGCTGTGCCGGCTTCGGCGCCGGCATCGGCTTTTCATTGGCGTAATGCGGCCGATCCAAGGTCTTCAGGAAATATTCCCGGCTGGGCAGACCATCCATTTCGTGCTCCAGCGCAGGATATGATCCTTCGGTCGTGCCGGGCGGCACCGCTTGCGGCAGGAGGGCCTCGGCACCCCGGATCACCGCCTGCTTGATGCCCTCGAAGGCGGCTTTGCGCCCCTCCTCCTCCGGCTGTTTGGCGATATCCATCGGCTTGTCGGGATCAACGACGAACGCGGACGACATGCGCAACCGATAGGCCATCGAGATGCCGTCGAACTTGCCGGTCTTCTCGTTATACATGCCGTCGGCGTTACGGCGCAGGGCGTAATAGAGCGAGACGGCATCTTCATGCTCGCGCGTGCCCTGCTGGCCGCCGTCCTGGGCGAAAGTGTCCTCGGCATAAAGATCGCGCCAGTTACGGTAGCCGCCCATCAGGCCGGTGGCGCTGCGGCCGTCGGCGGTGATGTTCAGGCGGATTTTGGCATTGGCGATGTTGGTGTCGCCGGTCTGGTCGTAGAACCAGGCGATGCGCGGGGTGTGCAGATGCGCCACCTGCTCGGTCTCCACCACGCCGTTCCGCACGGTGGCCTTCAACTTCGTGTACTGCGTGGTCTTGGGCAGGCGATAGGAATAATCCACCGTCACGCCGCCGCGCGAATCCTTGACGATGGTATCGGGCGACCAGCCGATTTCCACTACCGCGTCGTCATCATTCAGCGGGTCCTTGTTGCCGGAGACCCGAATCACCATGGTGAACAGGCCTTCCTGCATCTTGTCGTTGGCGCGCATGTCCAAGGTGGCGTTGCCGCCGCCGCGCCAGGGCGCGTCGCAGCCCCAGGCGCGGTAGAGCGCATTGTCTATTCCGCGCTCACCGTCCGGGCTGATGAAATCGCCCGCCTTGATCTTGCCGTCCAGGTTGAAGCCGTCGCCGACGCGGCTGGTCACTTCCGGCTGGCCGGGATCATCTGTGGCCCATGGGTTCACATAGGTCTCGATGCCGCGCTTGTAGCCGCGATAGGACATGGCCCGGGCCCAGATGTGGCGGCGGGTAAGGCCTGGTGTCTTGACCTGGTCCACTCCGGGCGGCGCCGTGATCCAGTCGATCTCCTGCGTGGAGCGCCATTTCTGGCGCGCGATAGCGATTCTGGTCTGCTCGGGACTGGCGAGATGAACGGTGCTGCCATGCGGACAGTCCACACCCGGCTCGATCTCCTTGCCGCGCGTGTAGTCGGAGCGCCCGCCATAGCGGAAGGCATATTCGTAAGCGCTGACGACAAAGCCGCGGCTCCAGGGCGCGGCGGCCGCAGGCGTTACTGTGCCGCCAGCCACGCTGACCGCCATAGCGGAAAGCAGAAGACGCTTTTTCACGATCCCTCCCGTCTCTTGGGCCACCGGCAAGCTATCGGGTGCTTGCCTCATGCATGTCGTGTTCGGAGCGCTGTTCTCTGCTTTTTACTCCAAAAATGGCAACCGGCGGTATCCCCTTCCTGCAAGGGGCACCCAGTGCCCTTGGCTGCTACAGGAAAAGTCAGCGCGATAAATGGCTTGGCGCGCCCAGTTCAAGCGGGACATCCGGCACGGCAGCAAGCGGGTGAAACACGGGGCACCCGACGAGCCCCGACTCGGGACGGCCCTAGAGGAAACTTAGTCCGTACAGAGCCAGCGCCCAAAAAATCAGGAGCGCGGGAATGGCGGTGCGCCAGAACAGCGCCCGTCCATCATGCCTGTGCAACTGCGCTTCGCGCACATTGTGAAGAGCCTGGTAAAGCCACGACGGCTCCAGCTGGGGCATGTCAAAATCCGGTCGTATGGCCACGGAAGCACTCCATGGTTGAGACTGCTTATCAATAACAAAATTGCAAGATAAGAGTTCCCGCAGAGCCCTTTGCGGGAGGTCCAGAGACGCAGGTTACGGATTCGCGGGCGCGGCTGCAAGAGTGTCCCCCGCAAGATCCAGCCACGGCCAGTGCTTTTTTCTGGGGCGCACGTCGCCGCCGTCAACGGCGTGCCCGAGCCGGCCACCTGGGCGGAGTTCATCCTGGGCTTCGGCGTGATCGGCATCGCGTTGCGCAGGCGCCGCAGCCAGGCCGGCTTGCCAGCCTAGGATGGCCGCCTAGCCTGAGACTTGGCCTCGCCGGTTGCGCGAAAAGGCCCGTCTGAGCCCGCGGACATTGGGTATTTTCAATTTCCCAAGATTCGTAGCGCATGGAACTATATCCATGCACGAACATTTTAGGGAAAGTGGAACTCCGGGGCGACCCATGGTTACCAATACCTCCGATCGTGCCCGCGGGATTTCCCGAAGCAGCGCTCTGCGCAGACGCTGGCATCCCGAAACAAAAGTTATTGGCGAAGAGCTCCCTCTGGAAGAGCCGGTCCACGACTCCGGCAAAGGGGACGAAGAGATTCAGAGGCCCCCGCAAAAGGCTCTGGCCCTCAGGGTCAAGTTTTTGGACCCCGGTAAAATCGACTGAAAATCGATTAGGCAGCCCAAAACCGGCCTTTCCCGGGCTTAAGGCACGGGCCCGGGCCGCCACCTTCATTTCTCTCTGGCGCCCGGAGCCCCTGGCAGCGCAATAATCCTTCCCGAGCGGCGCCGGGAGGCCTTCCCTGTCCAGAATTCTGATAGCCCAGGGCGGCGGCCCCACCGCGGTCATCAACCAGTCGCTGGCTGGCGCCATCCTCGAAGCCCGCAAATTCGCTCCGATCGAAAAAGTCTATGGCGCGATCCACGGCGTGCGCGGCATCGTCAACGAGGACCTTGTCGACCTGACCTCGGAAACGGCGGCGGATCTGGAGCTGGTCGCCGCCACGCCGTCGTCCGCACTGGGTTCGACGCGCGACAAGCCCGACCGGAAATATTGCCTGGAAATATTCCGGGTGCTGCAGGCGCACGGCATCGACTGTTTTTTCTATATCGGCGGCAATGACAGCGCCGATACCGTTCGCATCATCTCCGAGGCGGCGGGCACGGCCGGCTACCCGCTCCGCTGTATCCATATTCCCAAGACCATCGACAATGACCTGACGGTCAACGACCACACGCCGGGCTTTCCCTCTGCGGCGCGTTTCGTCGTCCAGGCTTTCATGGGAATCAATCTCGACAACTATTCCCTGCCCGGCGTCTATATCGGGGTGGTGATGGGCCGCAATGCGGGGTTCCTGACCGCAGCCGCGGCGCTGGCGAAGAAATTCCCTGATGACGGCCCGCACGCGATCTATATGCCGGAGCGCGTGTTCGACATGGACGGCTTTCTTGCCGATGTGAAAGGCAGCATGGACCGCTATGGCCGCTGCGTGGCGGCTGTTTCCGAAGGGATCACCGACCGCCAGAATGTTCCTATCGCCGAAGGCCTTTCCAAGCAACTGGAGAAAGATGCGCACGGCAATATCCAGCTGGGCGGCGGCGCGCTGGCTGATTATCTGACTCGGGTCGTGAAGGACCGGCTCGGCTACAAGCGCGTGCGCGGCGATACCTTCGGCTATGTCCAGCGCAGCTTTGCCGGCTGCGTTTCGGACGTTGATCAGCGCGAGGCCCGCGAAGCTGGCCACAAAGCGGTTCAATACGCCATGTCGGGCGATCACAGCGGCTCGGTCACCATTCACCGCACCGGCAGCTATGCGGTGGATTACAAACTGTCTCCCTTGGAGGACATCGCAGCCAAGACCCGCAAGATGCCCGATGACTTCATCGCCGGCTCAGGCACGCATGTCACCGAGGCGTTCCATCGCTATCTGGAGCCGCTTCTTGGCACGGCACTTCCGCAAGTTCATCGCCTGCGCAGTCCCGCCGTGCCGAAGCTGCTGAAGCCGGAGTGACGGCCACGCATTTCAGGCATAACGCAGGCGATGGGCTGCCCTCGTCCGCCTCAAGAGCAGCAAGGCTGTGAAGGCCGCAACCAGATTGGCCAGCGCGCCCATCCAAAGCACCGTGTGCCAGTCGCCGGCCGGGCTCACCAGATTGGCCAGTGGCACCAGCAGCGCCGCGGTGCCCTTGGCCGTGTAAAGCATGCCCGCATTGGTGGTGGCATATTCGACGCCGAAGGCATCGGTACAGGTGGCCGGAAACAGGCTGTAGATCTCGCCCCAGGTGAAATAGATCAGCCCGCCGGTGATCACGAACCAGATCGGGTTGTGGCCCAGGAACCATAGCGACCAGATCGCCACCGCCGCCAGCGAGAAGGCGATGAACATGGTGGGTTCGCGGCCGATCTTGTCCGAAACCCAGCCGAAGAAGGGCCGCGCCAGTCCATTCAGGATATTGTCCACCACCAGCGCGATGGTCAGTACGGTGCCGCTGATGCCCAGGAACGAGATGTGCTCTTCAGCGACGCCGAAGTCGGCAGCCATGGAGGCAAGCTGCGCGGTGACGATCAGCCCGCCGGCCGCAACCAGCACGAACATCACATAAAGCAGCCAGAACAGGGGCGTTTTCAGCACTTCCAACGGCGCAAAGCTGCGAGCTGTCTGCAGGTTGGGCGTGGGTACGGTTGCCACCGGCTTTTTGGCAGGCGCTCGCAGGAACTGGGAGGCGATCAGGATCACCAGCCCCTGCCCGAGTCCGAACCAGAGAAAGGCCGTCTGATAGCCGTGCGTCGCGATCACCTCGCGGATGGGCACGACGGTGGCGGCCGCGCCCGCGCCAAAACCGGCAGCGGTCAGTCCAGCGGCCAACCCGCGCCGTCCGACAAACCATTTCAGCGCATTGCCGACGCAGGTGCCATAGACCGCGCCGGCGCCGATGCCCGAGACGACGGCGGCGAAATACAACATGCCGAGAGAGTCGGCGAAGGAGTTCAAGGTCCAGGCCAACCCCACCAATATGCCGCCAGCCATGACGACAAAGCGCGGCCCGAAGCGGTCGACGAACCAGCTCTCGATCGGCACCAGCCAGGTTTCGGTGAGCACAAACAGGCTGAAGGCCACCTGGATCGCGGCGCGGCCCCAGTGATGCGCCTGGTTGATTGGGTTGACGAAGAGATTCCAGCCATATTGCAGATTGGCGATCATCACCATACAGAGAATGCCGATCAGCAGCTGGGTCACCCGGCCTTTGCCAGGTTCACTTTCTGAATGGTTTTTCACAATCGCTCCCTGCTGCAGCGCACAAGGCTGGATCGCCACCGGAGGCGCCGCTATTATTTTTTGACAGCCATCACGCATACTGTTGGGAGCAGCACCCGTGTCAAGCATCTACCGGGCCGATACGATTTCGGCCCTGATCGAATCCGGCCAGGACCATGCACCCGCTATTGGCGCGCCGGAGCGCCCGGCGCTAACCTTTAGCGAATTGCGGGGGCTGGCCCGCCGGACCATCGCCAGCCTGAATGCCATGGGCATCGGGCGGAACGACCGGGTGGCGATTGTGCTGCCCAACGGCCCGGACATGGCGGCGGCCTTTGTCGCCATCGCCTGCGGTGCCACCACCGCTCCCCTCAATCCGGCCTATCGCACCGAGGAATTCGACTTCTATCTGTCCGACCTCAACGCCAAGGCCCTGGTCATCCAGGCCGGCATGGAGAGTCCCGCCATTGATGTGGCCAAGGCCCGCGGCATCCCGATCGTGCGCCTGATCAGCGGCGCGCATGCCGGTGATTTCGAGCTGCAATCGGACCTGAAAGGCACCCCTGCGTCGGGCGGCCCGGCTCAGAGCGGCGATATCGCGCTGGTGCTGCACACATCCGGCACAACCTCGCGGCCCAAAATCGTGCCGCTCACCCACACCAATGTGACCGCTTCGGCCTATCACATCGGCAACACGCTTTCACTGCGTGAGGACGATGTCTGCCTCAACATCATGCCGCTGTTCCACATCCATGGCCTGATCGCCGCCACGCTTTCAAGCCTGGCGGCGGGCGCCAACGTGGTCTGCACGCCCGGCTTCAATGCCCTGAAATTCTTTGCCTGGTTCGATGAGGCCCGGCCAAGCTGGTACACGGCAGTGCCCACCATGCATCAGGCCATCCTGACCCGCGCCGACCGCAATGCCGACATCATCAAGCGCGGCCGCCTGCGCCTGATCCGCTCGTCCTCCTCCTCACTGCCGCCGCAGGTGATGGAGGCGCTGGAGAAAACCTTCAACGTGCCGGTGATCGAGGCCTATGGCATGACCGAGGCCTCGCACCAGATGGCCTCCAATCCCTTGCCGCCCAAATCCCGCTTCGCCGGCTGCGTCGGCATCGCGTCCGGCCCTGACGTCGCCATCATGGATGCAGAGGGCAATCTGCTGCCGCCCGGCGGCCTGGGCGAAGTGGTGATCCGCGGCCGCAACGTGACCACGGGCTATGAAGCCAATCCCGATGCCAATGCCAAGGCCTTCACCAATGGCTGGTTCCGCACCGGCGATCAGGGCGTGATGGACAGCCACGGCTATCTGCGCCTCACCGGCCGCCTGAAAGAGTTGATCAACCGCGGCGGCGAAAAGATCAGCCCGCTGGAGGTGGACACGATCATCATGGACCATCCGGCGGTGGCCCAGGTCGTCACCTTCGCCGTACCGCACGACAAGCTGGGCGAGGACATCGCCGCCGCCGTGGTGCTGCGCGAAGGCGCCTCCTGTGACGAGCGCGAGCTGCGCAGCTTTGTCGGCAGCCGCGTGGCGGACTTCAAGGTGCCGCGCCGCATCGTCTTCCTGACGGAAATTCCCAAAGGCGCTACCGGCAAGCTGCAACGCATCGGCCTGCATGAGAAGCTGGCCGACAAGCTCGGGCTGGCCGGATGAAGATCGCCATTTTTGGCGCCGGCGCCATTGGCGGTTATCTCGCCGTCAAGCTGCACCAGGCCGGCGCCGAGGTCACGGTGATCGCGCGCGGGCCGCACCTGGCCGCGATCAAGGAAAAAGGCCTGACCTTGAAAAGCGAAGGCCAGACCGTGACTGTGCGCCTGCCGGCCACGGACAAGGCCGCCGAAGCCGGGCCGCAGGATCATGTGATCGTTACCCTGAAGGCCACTGGCCTGCCCGGCGCGGCGCCAGAAATCGCCAAGCTGATGGGCCCCGAAACCTCGCTGGTGACCGGCATCAATGGCATTCCCTACTGGTATTTCTATGGCCTGGAAGGGCCGCGGCGCGATCATGTGGTGGAGAGCGTCGATCCGGGCGGGCGATTGTGGCAACTGCTGCCGCCACAGCACGTGATCGGCTGTATCGTTTATCCGGCGGCTGAAGTGATCGAGCCGGGCGTGATCGAGCACACTTACGGCAACCGTTTCAGCCTGGGCGAACCCGACGGCAGCAAAAGCGCCCGTATCGAGGCGCTCTCGCAGATCTTCGCCAAAGCCGGCCTGAAAGCGCCGGTGCGAAGCAACATTCGCGACGAGATCTGGGTCAAGCTGTGGGGCAACCTGGCTTTCAATCCGCTATCGGCGCTGACCTGCTCGACCCTGGACCGGCTGGCGTTCCGACCTGATCTGCGCGGCGTTGCGCGCACCATGATGGAGGAAGCCGCTCAGGTTGCCGAAGCGATTGGCGCGCGCTTTGCCGTCAGCATCGACAAGCGCATCGATGGCGCCGGTGAGGTCGGGGTCCACAAAACCTCCATGCTCCAGGACCTGGAGCGCGGACGGCCGATGGAGATTGATGCCCTGCTGGGCGCAGTGGTGGAGCTGGGCGGGCTGGTCGGAAAACCAACACCGTTATGCGCGTCCATCCTCGCCCTGTTGCGCGAGCGCGCCCGCCAGGCGGGGCTCTATCCCGATTGAGTTGCCTGTTCAGCGTGGACCGGTGCGCACCCGGTTTTCCTCGGTCAGCATATAGGCTTTCTTGCTTTCGAAATCCCGCGCGATGCCGATGACCATGAATTCCAGCGCGGTCCG
>Ga0310811_10009380_pt1 | contig 12626 bp, 10 predicted proteins | sample YCmetagenome_FD_207642 | JGI IMG/M metagenome (GOLD analysis project Ga0310811, IMG submission 207642) | Soil microbial communities from experimental microcosm in Duke University, North Carolina, United States - YC | ecosystem: Engineered > Artificial ecosystem > Soil microcosm > Unclassified ... | reverse complement strand
GGCGCCGATGATCTCGATTGTGCTATTCGACATCGCTTTAAGGTCGACCTTAAGGTGGGATTTAAGGTCTCAGCGTCGGCATACTTCGCAAGGTCAAAACAAGGCGGGGCTCACCGGACGCTAACCGGAAAGCTTACTTACACAAAGGACCTGACACTCTCGGTTCAGAAGAGCAGCATCCCCAAACTGCTGGGTTTGTTGAAATACCGCCGACAGGTGAACCGCAAGACCCTGGAAGGCAGCCATAACCCCGACCGTAACGCGCAATTCGAACACATCAATGCCGCGGCAATCGCCATGCAAGCGGCGGGTCAACCGGTGATCTCGATCGATACGAAGAAGAAGGAACCAATTGGGTGCTACAAGAACGGCGGCGGCGACTATCGGCCGGAGGGCCGTCCGGACCAGGTCAACGTGTATGACTTCGTTGATAAAAAGCTTGGTAAAGTCGTCCCTTATGGCGTCTACGACATCGCCGCCGACGCTGGTTGCGTGAGCCTCGGCATCGACTACGACACGGCACAATTCGCGGTCAATTCGATCCGGCTCCGGCTGGATCTGATGGGTCGCCAGCGGTATCCGGACATGAACCAACTGATGATCACGGCGGATGGCGGCGGCTCCAACGGATTGCGCGTGCGGTTATTCAAGATCGAACTCCAGAAGCTTGCTGACGAAACTGGTCTGACGCTACGGGTCTGCCATTATCCGCCCGGGACCTCAAAGTGGAATAAGATCGAGCATCGGTTGTTCTGCCACATCACCCAGACCTGGAGAGGTAAGCCTCTGACCAGCCGCCAGACGGTGGTTGAACTGATCGCCGCCACAACGACCAAGGCCGCCCTGACAGTGCGGTGTGAACTCGATACGCGCACCTACCCGAAGGGTATCAAGGTCACCGATGCGGAGATGGCGGCTCTCAACATCAAGGGGGAAGAATTCCACCCAGAGTGGAATTATACGATCTCACCCAGACAACCGCCTTGAAGCGGTAACTATTGGGGGGTGCCTTGGTCTCAATCGCATAGAGGGTGGCGATGCGGTCGATCGCTTCCTTGGCAACTGGCGATCCGGTGGCCTCCCAAACATCGAAGAATTTGCGGCGGCAATGCGCCCAACACGCGACTTCCACGATCGGCCCCGGCTTCGTGCGAGTTGGATTGTACAGCGACTCGTAGCCGGCATAACCATCCGCATGCAGAAATCCTGTGAAACCTGCCATATGATTGGCCGGATGCTCACGGCCGCGATCGGGGCCGTAAAAATAGACGGCAGCCGGCGGTGCCGTGCCGCAGAAGGTCGTCGCTCGAGTTTCTTGCAAATTGACCCGGCACGGTGAAATTCTATCCTTCCTCGGGAAGGGCAGTAATGCGGCCGGCGAAGCAAGACCAAGGCGACCAACACACTGCAGAATACTGCTAATGAGCGTCTGCCCAAGTAATTCCTACGCCCGTCTCAACAACCAGCGGAACTGACAGCGCCGCAGCACTCTCCATCACTTGTCGAGCAACTGATACCAAGCGGTCAGCCTCGGCCTCGGGTGCTTCAAAGAGCAATTCGTCATGCACCTGCAGAAGCAATCGCGACCTCAATCCAGCGCCCTGCAGCGCGGACGGCAGGCGCACCATTGCTCGCTTGATCACGTCAGCTGCTCCGCCTTGCAATGGAGCATTAATCGCCTGACGCTCCGCGTATGCTCGGCGTGCTGGGTTTTTATCAGCTATGCCCGGGATCCAGCATCGTCGACCCAACGGGGAAACAACATAACCCCTCCTCCGAGCCTCCTCCTGCATTCGGTTCATGTAGTCGCGAATCCCGATATAGCGTTCGAAATAGCGCCCAATGTATTCCCGTGCTTCCCCAGGTGAGATGCTTAGTTGCCTAGCTAGACCGAAGCTAGAAATGCCGTAAATGATCCCAAAATTAATGGCTTTAGCTCGCCTGCGTGTCATGGCATCCATGCTTCCCATTGGGATGCCAAAAACTTCGCTCGCAGTTCGCGCATGAATATCTTCGCCATCGGCAAAGCTCTTTTTCAAGGGCGTTAGGTCCGCGACATGGGCAAGGAGCCTCAGCTCAATCTGTGAATAGTCGGCACTCACCAAAACATGGCCGGGCTCAGCTCTGAAAGCACCTCTGATCCGGCCGCCTTCCTCAGTCCGAATTGGAATATTCTGAAGATTCGGATCGGTTGAAGAGAGACGTCCCGTCGAGGCTATCGCCATCGCAAAACACGTATGGACCCGACCCGTCTCAGGATGAATGTCATCCACCAACGAATCAGCATAAGTCGACTTTAGCTTTTGCAATTGCCGCCATTCCAGTACGCGGTTTGGCAGTTCATGCCCTTGGTCCGCTAAAGACTGTAATACTGAAGAATCCGTTCCCCAGGCACCGGTCTTCATCCGTCTCCCACCTGGAAGCCGCAGCTCGTCAAACAGAACGTCACCCAACTGCTTGGGACTGCCGAGGTTGAACGCACGTCCTGCAAGCTGATGGCAGTCCTTCTCAATCACAGCCATTCGGCCTTCGAACTCCACCGACATCTTACGAAGGTCACCAGCGTCGACCTTGATGCCAGCTCGCTCCATTTCCAGCAGTACGGGGATAAGCGGTCTTTCCACGTGCTCGTATACCGATAAAGCACCGTTAATGCGCAGACGTGGCTTCAACGTTTCCCAAAGCCTCAGGGCTGCATCGGCAGCTTCAGCCGCGTAAGCCGTGGCGCGGTCAATCGGCACTTGCGAAAACGGAATGCGATTCCGTCCCGTTCCCGTGACTTCGTCATAGCTGATCGTGCTGTGGCCGAGGTGCAGGCGGACCAGTTCATCGAGGCCATGACCGTGAAGACCTGCTTCCTGAGTGTAGGAAATCAGCATGGGATCGTCGATCGGCGCTGGCAGCGGGAAACCGGCACGCGTCAGCACCATGATGTCGAACTTGGCATTCTGAAAAATTTTCAGAACGGACCTGTCCACCAGAACCGGCCCGAGGATTGCCATCGCGTCGCTGATCGATATCTGCTGCATCAGAGCCTCATGTACCAAAGGCACATAACACGCTCTGCCTTTTTCAGCGGCGAGTGACAAACCAACCAGACGCGCTCGCATGGGATCGAGCCCGTCAGTTTCCGTATCGATTGCTATGCGGCCCATGGTCTTGGCGGTCATCGCCCACGCTCTCAGCGCGTCAGGACTGATAACCGTCTCATAAGGTCCGAAGCCCGGGGCCGTCTCCGCTGAGACGCCGAACCCAAGCTCCCCCTGCAAAGTCCCGACGGCGACCGACGCTTGCTCCTCCATCGGATCTTCCGACGCTGAAGCCGTCCGGATTGGCGTTGCAGTTATTCCCTCCAGTCCGAGCCGTGCGATCAGCGATCGGAACCCTTGCTTTAGCAGCCAATCGCCCAGGTTCGTTCGATCAGGCTCACGACAAACGAGTCCCTCAATTGGAAGCGGACGCGGGGCATCGGCTCGGAGTTCGACAAGCTCGCGTGAAACACGAGCTTTGTCGGCATGTTCGATCAACGTGTCCCGTCGTTTCGACACCTTCATCGATGGCGCCGCCGCCAGCACCGCATCGAGCGTGCCATACTCGTTGATGAGTTGTGCGGCACCTTTGGGTCCGATGCCCGGAACCCCCGGGATGTTGTCGGTCGCGTCACCAATGAGCGCCTGTACCTCAATCATTTTTTCGGGCGGCACGCCGAACTTCTCGATGACCTCCTGGGGGCCAATGACCTTCTGCTTGATCGGATCGAGCATGTCGACGCCCGGCCGGATCAATTGCATCAGGTCTTTATCGGAAGACACGATTGTTGTTTGGCCACCGGCCTGCTCCGACGCCAGGGCGTAAGATGCGATCAGATCATCGGCTTCCCAGCCTGCCAGCTCGATCGCAGGCACACCGAATGCCTCAGTGGCTTCTTTCACCAGTACAAACTGAGGGATCATGTCCTCCGGCGGCGGAGGTCGATGGGCCTTGTAATTTTCATACAACCTGTTCCGGAACGTTATCCGGCCGGCGTCAAAAATGACCGCGATATGAGTACCGACATGCTCTCGCAGCAGGCGGGATAACATGTTGCAGAACCCGAACACCGCATTCACTGGGGTTCCATCCGGTCGGGTCATCGGCGGCAAGGCATGAAAGGCACGGAAGATGAAACCCGATCCGTCGATCAGGATCAGATGCAGCTTGCGCACAGCGCCGTCCGGGACGTCTAGCATCCCACTTACCGGCGCAGCCGTTTCAATGTCCGCTGTCGTGGCCTGCTCCTCGGCGCAAAACGTAAATCCGTGAGCAATAGGGGCACATCACACGGTCGTTCACAATGGTCATGAAAACGCGCGGATGGCCAAGCGGGCCAATGCCACCATCGCAAGCAACAGTGCGCTGGCTTACGGCGATGATCTCGCTGGTCGCAGTATCTGGGGCGGCGCCCTCCGGCATGGGTCCCTCTGGCATGTGCGGCGTTTAACTAGTGCAAACTCAGCTGCAATGATAGCAGCCCAGAATATGCTTTCAACCATGCCGCTCAAACGCACTGCTCGGACAGGTCGGCGTCTGAAAGCGGGGATATTGATGACTGCCCTGACGGTCCTCGGCAGTTGCGTAGGTCCCCCGCTTCGCCATGCTGACCCACCCCCGGTGACCACCGGCACCTTCGTCATGTCTGACAAGACGAACATCCCGTACCGGGCCTGGCTGCCGGACGCAGCCCCGAGCGCCGTCGTCCTGGCGTTACATGGCATGAATGACAGCCGCGATGCGTGGGAGTATCCGGCTCCGGCTTTCACCGCTGCCGGTATCGCGATTTATTCGCCCGATTTCCGGGGCTTCGGCGCGACACCAACCCGAGGCCGGTGGCCCGGCACCCAGACACTCGTCGATGACGTCCGGACCGAGGTACGAATTCTGCGCGACCATTATCCTCACACCCGCCTGGTTCTCATGGCAGAGAGCATGGGGGCGGCGGTGCTGATGGTGATGGCAACCGAACCCGATCCCCCCCCCGTAAATGGATATGTGCTGATTGCGCCAGCCGTTTGGGGGCGGGCGGAGATGAACTTTCCGGAGCGCGCCCTGCTCTGGCTTGCCGACGAAATCGCACCAGGGGCGCTGCTGACCGGCGGTGGTCTGTTCAAGGTCACTGCGACCGACAACCGGGAGGCTCTGATCCGGCTGACGGACGATCCACTGACGATCCATGCGACGCGGGTCGACGCCGTCAAGGGCCTGGTGGACCTGATGGATAAGGCCCTGGCGGCCGCATCGCATATGCCGGAGCCATCCCTCTTTTTATACGGTGGGCACGACGAGCTGATCCCGCCTCGCGCCACAGCCGCAACCTGGCGGACTCTGCCATCCGGCGTCGATCGAGCTTTCTATCCGAATGACTATCATCTCATACTTCGAGACAAAGATCGCGCACAGCCGATTGCTGACATTCTCGCATGGATCCGTAATCCTACCGCACCGCTGCCCTCCGGTGCAGACCAAGCCGCGCAAGCGTGGCTACGGAAGCAGGGGCAGAAGGACCGGTAGAGACACCTTTGCTATCTGTTGCCCGGCTTGCCGTGCCACGCAAAACAGCGTCAATTCCGGAGGAGGAGGGAAGACGATGCGAACCTACCGACGTTGCGCGGCATGAGCCGGGAAATCAGCCTGCTGTCCACCAGCGCTATCCTGGGATATGGATTTCCGGAAGCCAGCCTGCGTGCCGGCATGGACAGGCGTCCTGATGCCATCGGCGTCGACGGCGGCAGCGTCGATCCAGGGCCGCATTATCTGGGGGCCGGCAAACCGTTCTGCTCGCCGATCGCTATCCGCCGGGACCTGCGGCTGATGCTTCACGCCGCCATCGAAGCCAAAATCCCGCTGGTCATCGGGACATGCGGTGGTGCCGGTGGTGCACCGCATCTAGATCTCGTCGCCGGCATGGCACGCGATATCGCGCGCCGGGACGGGCTCCATTTCAAGCTTGCTCTGGTTCATGCCGAACAGCCGAAGGACAGCTTGAAGCGCCGGATCATCGCAGGCCGCGTCAGGCCGCTCGCCAACCAGGGGCCACTGACCGAGGCGACGGTAGATCGGGCTGACCGAATCGTCGCCATGATGGGACCGGAGCCGATCGCACACGCGCTGGATGGAGGGGCGCAGGTCGTGCTAGCCGGCCGGGCCAGTGATCCGGCGTCGTGGGCTGCCCTGGCCATGCGGGCGCAGCTGCCTCCCGCTCCCTCTTGGTACGCCGGCAAGATGCTTGAATGCGGCGCGACGCCGTCGATCCCGAAGGGTCATGACTGCCTGTTCGTCACGGTCCGCGACGATCATGTTGATTGCGAGCCGACGAATCCCGTCCGCAAATGCACGCCGCTGTCGATCGCCAACCACTCCCTGCACGAAAATTCCAGTCCGATCCATCACATCGAGCCCGGCGGCATGCTCGACACGTCGGATTGCCGGTTCGAGGCGTTGAGCGACCGCGCCGTACGGATCTCCGGCATGCGGTGGACCCCCGCTTCGCGCTACACCGTGAAGCTCGAGGGCGTGGAATTGGCAGGCTACCGCAGCATCTGCGTTTGCGGCACACGCGATCCCCTGCTGATCGCGCGGCTGGATGAATTTCTCGACAGCATCCGACGAGAGGTTGCAACCAAGGCCGCGCAGTTCGGCGCCGATCCGGACAGCTACCAGTTCGGGATACGGGTCTATGGGCGCGATGGCGTGATGGCCGGGCGGGAACCGGCACGCGGGGTGTTGGGTCATGAGTTGGGCTTTGTGATCGAGGTCGTGTCCCGCCACAGCCAGGAGATGGCGTCCGCCGTGCTGGGCATGGCCCGAACGAACATGCTGCATACCGACTTCCCCGGGCGGTTGTGCCGGGAAGGCAACATGGCATTTCCGTTCTCGCCATCGGATATCGAAGTGGGGCCCGTCTATCGTTTCAGTGTTTATCACATTGCCGAACTGGATGATCCCACCGAACCATTCCCCATCGAATACGAGACACTTTAGATATGGCTCTGATCAAAGATATCGCAAGAGTTTGCAAGAGCAAGAACGCGGGACCGTTCGAGCTCACCATAGACGTGGTGTTCGACGACGCCGACACTTTCGGTAAGGTCAAGGCGACTGGTGTTCTGAACATCGAGCTGTTTGCACGGCTTTATAATGTTTCGTCCGAAACGGTTTTGCTGACACCCTATGACGCAGCGTTTGCCTTCAAGGCGACACTTCCGCGATTGGTTCCGGCCGGCGATTTCGGAGACACTGATGTTTACGGCTGCCAGCAGCATGCGCTGCTGCTGGATGTCGATGTGCCGGTCTGAAAAGGTACGACTGCTATGAATCGCATGATGACCCTGGTGCCGTTTCTGCAGGCGCAGAACTGCTCCAACCTGCCGGGCTCCTGGCGGCATCCGTCGACGATGCTCGATTTCACGACGCCCGAATATTATCAGCGCATCGCCCGCATCCTAGAAGACGGGAAGATCCCGCTGGCTTTTTTCGATGACCGCCTCGCACTGCCTGACATCTACACGGGCCATTATGCCGAGATGATCGCCGGCGGCGTGCGTGCCGTGAAGTTGGACCCTTCCACGGTCGTCATGGCAATGGGCATGGCGACCAGCCGACTCGGTCTCGGGACAACGTATTCGACGACGTATTATGAACCGTACCATGTCGCGCGTGTGTTCGCGACGATGGACCTCATGCTGAAGGGGCGCATGGGGTGGAACATCGTCACCTCCCTGAATAGCGCCGAGGCAGCGAATTTCGGCCATGATGCCCATATGGAGCATGACGCGCGCTACGATCGCGCCGATGAATTCATGGACGTTGTCCTGGGTCACTGGAACACATGGGAAGACGATGCGCTGATCCTGGACAAGGAGAACAATCGGTTCGCCGACCCTGCAAAGATCCATCAGCTGAACCACGCCGGTCCTTATTTCCGTTCGCGTGGGCCGTTCAGCGTCCCGCGTTCCCCGCAAGGACATCCGGTCTTGATCCAGGCCGGCCAATCCGGTCGCGGTCAGGCCTTCGCCGCACGCTGGGCCGAGTTGGTGTTCGTCATTCACCACAATCTCGAAGCCGGCAAACAGCACTACAAGAAATTTAAGGAACTGGTCGCCGCCAACGGGCGCGATCCCGACCACGTAAAGATTGCCCCCGCCTGCTACGTCATCGTCGCCGAGTCCGAAGACGCGGCCCAGGCGCAGCGGGCTATCGTCGAAGCATCGGCCCGCCCGGTGGATGCACTGGTGTTGATCTCTGAAGTACTGAATTACGATTTCGGCTCGAAAGGCTATGATGAGCCGTTTTCGGACGAGGAGTTGGCAGGCTTCTCCTGGCACGGGTTCCGGGAGCGTGTCGTGCAGCACTCCGGCAAGAAAAACCCGACGGTACGGGACTTTGTCGAAGTGTCTGGCCGTGGCACGATCAAGGAGCACAAAGTCTTCTGCGGTACAGCGAAATCCGTTGCCGATCAGATGGAAGAGTGGTTCCTGGCTCCGGCCTGCGACGGCTTCGTGCTGGCTGCGACACAGATGCCGGGTTCTTACGAAGACGTGGTGCGGCTTCTTATTCCCGAGCTTCAGCGCCGCGGCCTGGCGCCGAAGGATTATCGTAGCACCACTCTGCGAGAGAATCTCGGGCTTCCCATTCCCCACGCCGCCGATTGGCATGCCACACGGAAGGCGGCAGAATAAATGAGCCGTTATCGCAGCCTGCTGTTCGCGCCCGCCAATCATGCGCGCCGTGTCGAAAAGGCCCTGACCTTACCTGCGGACGGCGTCATCCTGGACCTTGAAGACGCTGTCGCGGTCTCGGAGAAAGTTGCGACCCGGACGCTCATTGGTCACGCGCTGACTGCGCCCCGCACGGGCAAGCTGTATGTTCGGGTCAATGGCCTGGCCACCCCTTGGGGTTACGGCGACCTTACAGCCGTCGTGCGCGCGGGTCTGGACGGCATCATCCTGCCCAAGACCGAACATGCGCACGACCTGAGAATTGCCGGGTGGATGATCGAAAACCTCGAACGTGAGCACGGCCTGCCTGTCGGCTCCGTCGACCTCATCCCGATTATCGAGACGGCACTTGGCATTAGCAACCTGGCGGCGATCTGCCGGTGCGGAAGCCGTGCCCGACGTCTGGCCTTCGGTGCCGGCGACTTCACGCTGGACATGGGAATGGTCTGGTCGCGTTCGGAAGCCGAACTCCTTCCGGCCCGCGCTGCCTGCGTGATGGAGTCGCGCGCCGCGGGGGTGGAACCGCCGCTCGACACCGTCTGGGCCGATCTGCGTGATGCCGACGGGTTCATCGCCTCCGCCCGGCACGCGGCGGAGCTTGGCTTTCAGGGGAAAATGTGCATCCACCCCGACCAGATCGCCGGCGCCAATGCCGCTTTCTCCCCCGATGAGGCAGCGATCGCCCATGCTCGGCGGGTCGTGGCGGCGTTCGATCGGGCTGAAAAGGACGGTCTCGCCTCGATCCAACTGAACGGACAATTCATCGACTATCCAATCGTGGAACGTGCGCGACGGATCCTACAGCAGGGAGACGCTTGATGCTGAACGTTCAGGCCCTGGAAGGGTGCAAGGTCCTTGATGTCGCCACGTTCCTGGCCGGCCCGTTCTGCGCCACCCAGCTTGGCGAGTTCGGCGCGGACGTGATCAAGATCGAGTTGCCGAAGATCGGCGATGCAACACGGCGCTTCGGCACGATGACCGAGTGCGGCGACTCGCTGCCCTGGCTTTCCGAATCTCGTAATAAGCGTTGCATCACGCTCGACCTGCGCAAGCCAGAGGGCGCTGACCTGCTGAAGCGCCTCGTCGCGCAGTCCGATGTCATGGTGGAGAATTTCCAGCCGGGCACGCTCGAGCGATGGAATCTGGGCTACGACGTGCTGAGTGCAATCAACCCGGGACTCATCTTGATCCGCATTTCCGGATACGGACAAACGGGCCCTTACAAGGATCGACCCGGTTTCGGGCGCATCGGGAATGCGTTCGGCGGCTTGTCCTTCTTGGCCGGCTACCCGGACAGGCCGCCGGTCACACCGGGGTCTGCAACGATTCCGGATTACATGGCAGGCATTTACGGTGCTCTTGGCGCCCTTCTCGCCCTCCAGGCGCGACAGAGGACCGGCCGCGGTCAAATCGTGGATATCGGCCTCTATGAACCCATCTTCCGCATTCTGGATGAGCTTGCCCCTGCCTTCGCCTACAAGGGTTATATTCGTCAGCGGATGGGACCCGGTACTGTCAACGTCGTGCCGCACAGTCATTATCCGACCAAGGACGGGCGTTGGATCGCGATCGCCTGCACCAGTGACAAGATCTTTGCCCGACTGGCTGAAGCCATGGGCCGTCCCGACCTCGCCCAACCCAGTGTTTGGGGTAAACTCGCCGCTCGTGAACGCGACCGGACACAAGTCGACGAGACGGTTGCAGCCTGGACTGCGACGCTCCTACGCGCAGAACTATTGAAGCTTTGTGAGGCAGGGCAGGTGCCTTGTGGCCCAGTCTACGCGATTGATGAGATTTTTGAGGATCCGCAATATAAAGCCCGAGGTAATATTCTGCACTTGGAGGACTCGCGAGTTGGTAAACTGGCTGTTCCAAATCTCTTGCCACGTCTCTCGGAAACTCCCGGGCAAGTCCACTGGGCCGGAACATCGTTGGGAGCTCACAATGAGGAGATTTTCCAAGGGCGATTAGGGTTGTCGGAGACGGAGATGGAGCGCCTACGCGATTTGGGCATCATCTGAAGCGGGCGTCGACACTCACCAGACCTCACCCTTTGTGGTCGGTCGTCACGTAACGATCAGAATGCGAATTTGCAGTTGCAGTGCAGCAGTTAGAAACGCGACCGGCACGGCCTCTTCGCGTTGACGCTATCCGCCAACACGCTTAGCGTCCAGGCTCACTCACCAACGGAAAACGGTTCCATGTCGAACAAACTCAAGGCACGTCTGGCTGCTGGCAAAGCCGCAGTTAATGGGTGGCTTGCCATTCCATCGGGCTTTTCCGCTGAAGTCATGGCTCAATGTGGCTGGGACAGCGTCACTGTCGACATGCAGCATGGCGTGCAAGATTACCAATCAATGGTGATGTGCTTCCAAGCCATGCAGGCGCACCCAGTTACGCCGCTAGTGCGCGTGCCATGGAACGAACCTGGTATCATCGGCAAGTGTTTGGATGGCGGCGCAATGGGCATCATCTGCCCGATGGTTAACAATCGTGCCGAAGCGCAGGCGTTGGCTGATGCGTGCCTTTACCCGTCTATGGGCAAGCGCAGCAATGGCCCTATCCGTGCCGCCATGTATGGTGAAGCAAGCAGCTATCAAGCTACGGCAAACAATGAGATTCTCGTTATTCCGATGATCGAGACACAGTCGGGTATAGACAATATTGAGGAAATCTTAACTGTCCCTGGAATCTCTGGAATCTACGTGGGCCCCTCGGACATGGGTCTTTCTCTTGGCATGGTCCCAATTCTGGATCGAGAGGAGCCGGTGATTCTAGGCATCTACGAGAAGTTGGTAGCCGCTTGCAAGAAGCACGGCAAGTTCGCCGGGCTACATAATGGAAGCGCCGCCTATGCGGCTCGGATGATCAAGATCGGCTATCAGTTCACCACTATCGCGAACGACAGCGGCCTAATGGCACGCGCCGCCCGGGAGGCTGTAACGACATTCCGCAAGGCGGCCGGCGATACCGCAAACTGACACTCAATGCCCGGTATCCGTCGCATATCGATGCCGGGCATTCACCAACAGGGTTGCGTAAGATTGTTCAACGCAAACAATCTCGCTTCCGACCGCTGTTGAACGATGCACTTAATCCACCGCGTCAACCAAGCTATCCTCCGTCATCGCCGCTAGCCCTAGTGCCTGTGCCAGACGCTCTAGTCGCCGGATGACGCTTTCGCCCGCGAACACACCGGTATTCGCCTGCAGGTGCAGCACAAGCTGCGGTCCCTGAACTCGCAAGTGCGTTCCGGCCAGAAGGTCTTTTGTCCCGGCGGATAACGTATAGGCGAGACGCAGGGCCGTTCCCAGCACTTCTGCCCGCTTGGTAGCCTCCAAATCGAGCAGCAGATGAGCCGGCTTCAGGAAAGCAGCGTCCAGATCGGCTTCGTATCGAATGGCGACAGCAAGAGCCAAGAACGCCCGCGAATAGTGATCCAAACCGATCCCCGGCTGCCGCAAGGCTCGCAAAAACGCCTGCTCCGCCCGAAATTCGGGATGGTCGTGACTGCCGATGTCGGAAACCCAGCAAACCGCTTCCCGCAGCTTCGCCTCCATCAGCGTTTCGCGCGGGAACAATGGGTGGGTCCACGCCACCAAAGCCGGGGGCAAGAACGGATCACGACCGTGGCGCTCCGCCAGTTCCTGCACAGCGCTCAGCAATGGATCCTGCATCCGGATTTCAATCGGCACGTGGCGCATGAACCAGCCTTCCCGTAGCCCACTGGCACTGAACACGACACGCCGGACATCGGTCAGACGCAACAGACGGCGCAGCACGACGGCAGCGAACGGCAAATCGTCGATCCTGCGCCTTGGTGCGCCAGGCAATTTGTCCAGCACCTTGCGTGGGGACGTGGAGATCAAGCCC
>Ga0310811_10009379_pt1 | contig 12626 bp, 12 predicted proteins | sample YCmetagenome_FD_207642 | JGI IMG/M metagenome (GOLD analysis project Ga0310811, IMG submission 207642) | Soil microbial communities from experimental microcosm in Duke University, North Carolina, United States - YC | ecosystem: Engineered > Artificial ecosystem > Soil microcosm > Unclassified ... | reverse complement strand
CGACCACGACGTGGCGACCCAGAGACCCCACCACCCCGAGGAGACGAAACGATGATCCTGGTGCCCTACGACGGATCCGCCGACGCACAGGCGGCGATCGACCTCGTCGCCGAGCGCATGCCCGGCACCACCGTGACCGTGATGACGGTGTGGGAGCCGTTCCTCCAGACGCTGGCCCGCGTCGGCATGGGAATGGGCATGGGGATGGGCGTGACCGGCGGCTACGCGCCCGAGGACTCCGAGAGCATGGATGCTTCCGCGCGCGACGCCGCCCTCGCGACGGCGACCCAGGGCGCCGAGCGGGCCGCGGCCGCCGGCCTCGTCGCCGCGACCCGGATCGAGATGCGCCACAGCGACGTCGCCGCGGCGATCCTCGGCGTGGCCGCCGAGGTCGACGCGGACATCATCGCGATGGGCACGCGCGGTCGCGGCGGCCTGCGGTCCTTCTTTCTGGGCAGCGTGTCGCACGCCGTGCTCCAGCACGCCGATCGTGCGGTCCTCGTCGTCCCCTCGCCCGCCCTGGCCGCGCAACGCCGCGCGCATGGCCGCCACGATGCGGCGCACGCCTGAGTCGTCATGCCCGCGGCGGCGATCGAGGTCCGTGGCCTGATCGTCCGTCGCGGCGGGCGCCTGGCGGTCGACGTCGCGGAACTCGACGTGGAGCAGGGCCGGGTGACCGGGCTGATGGGCCCCAGCGGATCGGGCAAGACGACGCTCATGCGCGCGATCGTCGGCGTGCAGCGCGTGGCCGGCGGGACGGTGACGGTGCTCGGCGAGCCGGCCGGAGCACCGGCGCTGCGCCGCCGGGTCGGCTACATGACCCAGGCGCCGTCCGTCTACGGGGATCTCACCGTGCGCGAGAACCTCATGTTCTTCGGACGGATCGTCGGTGTGCCGGACGCGACCAACGAGCGCGTGCTCGCTCAGGTCGCGCTCGGCGAGCACCGGGATCGGCTCGTGCGCGACCTCTCCGGCGGTGAGCGCGCGCGCGTCTCGCTGGCCGCCGCGCTGCTGGGCCGGCCCGAGCTGCTCGTGCTCGACGAGCCGACCGTCGGCCTGGATCCGGTCCTGCGCGTCGAGCTCTGGCGCCTGTTCAAGACGCTCGCGCGTGAGGGGGCGACGCTGCTCGTCTCCAGCCACAGCCTCGAGGAGGCGCGCCACTGCGACCGCCTGCTGCTCCTGCGCGATGCCCGGGTCCTGTTCTCCGACACGCCCGGCGCGCTGCGCGCGCGCACCGGCTGCGACGACCTCGAGGACGCGTTCCTCGCGATGGTCGGCGCCCCGACCACGGCGCGCGCGGCATGAGTCTGCACGTCACGAGCGCCGTCGCCCGCCGCGTCCTCGCGCAGCTGCGCCACGACCGCCGCACGCTCGCGCTGCTCATCCTCGTCCCGGCGCTGCTGATGACGCTGCTGCGCTTCATCTACGACGCGCGCCCCGCCGCGTTCGACCACGTCGGCGCTCCGCTGCTCGGGCTCTTCCCGCTCATCTCGATGTTCCTCGTCAGCTCGATCACCGTGCTGCGCGAGCGGACGAACGGGACGCTGGAGCGTCTGCTCACGATGCCGCCGGCGAAGCTCGACATCCTCGGCGGCTACGGGCTGGCGTTCGCGCTCATGGCGACCGTGCAGGCGGCGTTCGGCTGCGCCGTCGCGTTCGGGCTGCTCGGCCTCGACGCCGCCGGCGGGGTCTGGGCGGTCGGGATGCTCGCCGTCGGCAACGCGGTCCTCGGCATGGCGCTCGGGTTGTTCGTCTCGGCGTTCGCGGCGACGGAGCTGCAGGCGGTCCAGTTCATGCCGGCGTTCCTCATGCCGCAGATGCTCCTCTGCGGCCTGCTCGAGCCCCGCGACCAGATGGCGGCGGGGCTGCGCGCCGCCGCCGACGTGCTGCCGCTCACCTACGCGTACGACGCCCTGCACCGCGTCTCGGCCGGGGCGCTCGGCGGCCGGGGCGCCGTCGACGTCGCGGTGATCGTCGCCGCCACGATGCTCGCGCTGGGGCTCGGGGCGGCGACGCTGCGGCGCCGGACGGCGTAGCCCGGGGGCGCTCAGGCGCCGCCGAGGCGCCGCAACTCGCGGCGCACGAGGGCCAGCTGGGCGCGCACGTCGTCGGTCTCGCGGCCGAGCGACGGGTTGGGGCGGTGGACTTCGCGCGCCGCGTGGCAGCTCTGGAGGCGCCGCTCGAGCTCCTCCTGGCGGCGGCGCAGCGCCAGGGCGTGCTGCGGCGAGGGGATGGTGGTGGGCATGTCCTCCCACGCTACGCCTGTCCGCCCCAGGCCGCATCCGTAGGAGTCCCTGATCCGGTCCGTGACGGCTGCGGATGGCAGCCGGCCGCGCGCGGCCTAATGTCGCGTCATGTCCACCCATCACCCGATGCCGAACGCCGACGCGGCCTGGCTGCACATGGACCGGCCGACGAACCGGATGGTCATCAACGCCGTCCTGTGGTTCGACGAGCCGCTGGACCTCGAGGCCCTGCGCGCGGTCGTGCGCGAGCGGATGGTCGAGCGCTATCCGAGCTTCCGGCGGCGCGCCGTCGAGCACGGCGCGCTCGGCGGCGCCGACTGGGAGGACGATCCGCACTTCGACCTCGACCTGCACCTGCACCACCTGGCGCTGCCGGCACCGGGCGACCTCGTCGCGCTGCAGCAGCTCGTCGGTGAGCTCGCGTCCACGCCGCTGAGCCGCGAGAAGCCGCTGTGGGACGCCTACCTCGTCGACGGCTACGGCGACGGTTGCGCACTCGTGCTGCGCATGCATCACTGCATCGCCGACGGGATCGCGCTCGCCCGCGTGATGCTCTCGATCGCCGACGCCGACGCCGACGCCGACGCCGACGCCGACGCCGACGCCGACGCCGGCGCCGCCCGGCCGCCGGCCGGTCGCGGCCACGCCGCACCCGGCCTGCCGGGGCCGCTCGCGCCGCTCGCGCGCACCGGCTGGGCGCTTGCCGAGACCCTCGTGCACGAGGGCGCCGAGCTCGCCGCGCACCCGGGGCGGCTGCCCGATCTCGCCGGCGGCGCCGCGGCCGACGCGCGCACGCTCGCGAAGCTCCTGCTCGCCGGCAGCGATCCGCAGACCGCGATCCACGGGGAGCTCGGGCCGGTGCAGCGGGTCGCCTGGTCGGAGCCCTACGAGCTCGCCGCCATCAAGGCGATCGCACGCGCCCACGGGACGACGATCAACGACGTGCTCGTGGCGGCCGTCAGCGGCGCGCTCGCCCGCCACATCGGCGCCTACGGCGACACGCCCGACGAGATCCACGCGATGGTGCCGTTCAACCTGCGTCCGCTCGACGAGCCGCTCGCGCCCGAGCTCGGCAACCGCTTCGGCCTCGTGCTGCTCGGGCTGCCGCTGACGATCGACGACCCCGCGGCGCGCCTGCGCGCGGTCCACGAGCGCATGACCGCGATCAAGCGCTCGCCGGAAGGGGCCGTGACCTACGGCATCCTCGGCGCGATGGGCGTTCTGCCGGTGGCGGTCGAGAGCCGCGCGATCGACTTCTTCACGGCGAAGGCGTCGCTCGTCCTGACGAACGTGCCCGGCCCGCGCGCGGCCGTCCGGGTCGCCGGGGCGCGCGTCGGCGGCGTCCTCGTCTGGGCGCCGTGCGCGGGGGCGGTGTCGATGAGCGTCAGCGTCTTCAGCTACGCCGGCGTCGTCAGCGTCGGCTTCCTCGTCGATGCGGGCCTCGTGCCTGATCCCGACGCCCTCGTCGCGCGGCTCGGCGACGAGCTCGCCGCGCTCGCGGCGACGACCTGACCGCGCGCGGCCGGCCGCCGCGCCGCGGAGGACTACGGCCCACAACGCGCACAAACGCGCACCGGCGGCGCGGGCGAGTGCCGATGGACGGGCCCGGCGGCGTCCATAGCGTGGCGCCATCGTCTGATCGCGTTGACCCGAGGAGGTCGAAGAGATGTCCGTCTGCCACACCCCCGCAGCCACCGTGTTCGACCTCGACGACGGCGACGTCCCGGGCACGTACCTCACCGACGGCGAAGCGCTGTACCGCGTGCTGGGCGCTGGCGAGCCGCGCGGGACGTTCGTCGCGATCGAGGACTGCCGGTCGCTCGAGGTCTTCCTCGTCGAGAGCCGCGAGCTGCGCGCGTGGGACCTGTTCTCCGTCTGCGGGCAGCGGCACGCGCTGGCCGCCTGACGGCGGCCGGCGACCGCGATGACCGCCGCCGCCTCCCGCGCGGCCGGGGCGCCCGCCCCGGCTCCCGCGGCCGCCCCCGCGGCGGGAGCCGGGCTGCGGCGTGCGATCACGCCCGGGCTGCTGCTGTTCTTCATCGTCGGCGACATCCTCGGCGGCGGCATCTACGCGCTCGTCGGCAAGGTCGCCGCGCAGACCGGCGGCGCGATCTGGGCGGCGTTCGGCCTCGCGCTCGTCATGGCCGCGTTCACCGCCGGCTCCTACGCCGAGCTCGTCAGCAAGTACCCCCGCGCGGGCGGTGCCGGGCTCTACGTCCACCGCGCGTTTCATCGCTCGTTTCCGAGCTTCATCGTCTCCTTCGCCGTAGTCGTGTCCGGCATCACGTCGGCGAGCGCGCTCGCCCGTGGCTTCGGCGGCGCGTATCTCGGGGCGTTCGTCGACGTGCCGGTCGTCGTGACCGCGCTCGGGCTGCTCGCGCTCATCGCGGCGGTGAACCTGCGTGGCATCGAGATGTCCGTGAAGCTCAACGTCGTCTTCACGCTCGTCGAGATCGGCGGGCTCGTGCTGATCGTGATCGTCGCCGCGCTCGCGCTCGCGCACGACGACGCCGAGCCGGGGCGCGCCCTGGAGTTCCGCTCGGGGACCTCGGTGCTCGGCGCGGCGCTGGCGGGCTCGGCGCTCGCGTTCTACGCGCTGATCGGCTTCGAGGACTCCGTCAACGTCGCCGAGGAGACGCGTGACGCGAGCCGCTCCTACCCGCGCGTCCTCTTCGCCGGCCTCGCTCTCGCGGGGACGCTCTACCTCCTCGTGACCGTCGGCGCCTCGATGGTCGTCCCGACCGATGATCTCGCGCGCTCCAGCGGCGCGCTGCTGGAGGTCGTCCGTCAGGGCCCGCTGCACATCCCCGAGAAGCTCTTCTCCGCGATCGGCCTGCTCGCGCTGTCCAACGGCGCGCTGATCAACATGATCATGGCCTCGCGGCTGCTGTACGGCATGGCGCAGGAAGGGGTCATGCCGGGCGCGTTCGCGCAGATCCTGCCCGGCCGGCGGACGCCGTGGTTCGCGATCGCGTTCACGTCGGCCATCGGCGCGGCGCTCGTCGCCACGGGGGATCTCGGGTCGCTCGCCGACACGACCGTCGCGCTGCTCGTCATGGTGTTCGCGATCGTCAACGTCTGCGTGCTCGTCCTGCGGCGCGACCCCGTCGACCACGAGCATTTCGCGGTGTGGTCGTTCGTCCCGGTCGCGGGCGTCGCGATCTCCGCGGCGCTGCTGACGCAGGTCGCGGCCGCGACCTTTGCCCGCGCGGGGCTGCTCGTGGCGCTGGGAGCGGCGCTCTGGGCGGTCAACCGGCTGTCCGGCTCACGCGCGCTCGGCCATCGTCGCACGGCCCACGCACGACCGTAGTCCGCCGCAGCGCGTCCAGTACTGACCCCGAAGACACCCGCCCCCCGACGCAGGATCCTGAGCCAGGATGTCCGATCAGCCGCACGACCTAGAGACCGAGGACCCCGGTCCACGAGAACCGGGGCATCCGGCTCCGGCGCGCCTCGCAGACGTCCTGATGGGGCTCCCGGATCGCGCGCGGTTCGTCGCGCGCGTCGAGGAGGCGCTGACGGCGGCGGCCGGCACCGAGACCGTCGCGGTGCTGTTCATCGACCTCGACGGGTTCAAGCGCATCAACGCGGCGCTCGGTCACTGGAGCGGCGACGACCTGCTCACGCTGCTGGCAACCCGGCTGCGCGAGACGCTGCGGCCCGCCGACATGGTGACCCGCTTCGGCGGCGACGAGTTCCTCGTCCTGCTCAGCGGCCTTCCGGGGGCCGACGCGGCGCAGGCCGGTGCACGCCGTGTCCTCGGCGCGGTCGCGCGCCCGTTGCGGCTCGGGGCGCGCGAGATCCACGTGACGTGCTGCGTCGGCGTCGCCGCGCAGCCGCCCGGCGCGGCAGGCGTGGACGCCGAGACGCTCGTGCACAACGCCGGCCGCGCGATGTACCGCGCGAAGAGCGAGGGCCCCGGCAGCGTCGCCGTCTTCGACCACACCGTCAGCGGCGACTGGCTGGCGCGCATGGACACCGAGAACGCGCTCCGGGCGGCGCTCGCCGCCGGCGAGCTGCGCGTGCACTATCAGCCGATCGTCGGTCTCCCCGAGGGGGCCATCTGCGGCGTCGAGGCACTCGTCCGATGGCAGCGCGCGGGCATCGGCCTTGTGCCGCCGCTGGAGTTCATCGGCCCGGCCGAGCGTTGCGGCCTGATCGCCGACATCGGGCGCTGGGTCCTCGAGACCGCGATGTCCGAGATCTCCGGCTGGCACCGCGCGGGCCTGATCGGCCCGGGCTTCGCGCTATGCGTCAACGTCTCGCGCCACCAGCTCGGCGCCGGTGATTTCGCGGCGACGGTGGCCGAGCTCCTCGACGGGTGGGCGCTCGATCCGTCGCAGCTCTGGCTCGAGATCACGGAGAACGCCGTGGCCGGCGAGCAGCCGGTCGCCGTCGAGGCGATCGAGGCGCTCAACCGGCTCGGGGTCCGCGTCGCGATCGACGACTTCGGCGTCGGGCACTCGTCGTTCGCGCAGCTCGCGCACCTGCCCGTCGCCCTGCTGAAGCTCGACCGCGCGCTCACCGCATGCGTCGACGATCCGCGCGACCATGCGGTGATCGCCGCGATCCCCCCGATGGTCGAGGCGCTGCACATCGACGCCGTCGCAGAGGGCGTCGAGACGGCGGTGCAGGCCAAGGACCTGTGGATGCTCGGCTATCGTTTCGCCCAGGGCTTCCACTTCGCCCGCCCGGCCGACGCGCGCGCGACCCGCGATCTGCTCGCCGGGCAGCCGCCGGGTCCCGGCGACGCGCGCCACCTCGGGCAGGCCTGAGCCGCCATGCGGCGGCGCGTCAGTAGTTTTCGCCCGAACCGCTGCGGGAAGTCCCGAGCGCCGCGCGGGGCGGCGCGGATGCGGTGCGGGCCGCGCCTGCCGACAGTGGCGACATGATGCTCGAAGCTGTGTTCGCGGCAGCGCCGGAGGCGATGCTCGTCGTGGATGTGACCGGCACGATCCGGCTTGCCAACCCCCGGGCGGAGGAGCTCTTCGCCTACGCGCCCGACGCGCTCGTCGGCAGGTCCGTCGACACGCTCGTGCCCGCCGCGCTCGCCGACCGCCACGGCCGGCACCGCGACAGCTTCAACGCGGCTCCGCGCACGCGCCCGATGGGCGAGGATCTCGACCTGCGCGGCCGCCGCGCCGACGGCTCGGAGTTCCCGATCGACGTCGCCCTGGGTCCGACGGAGGTCGAGGGCGAGCGGCTCGTCGTTGCGATCGTCCGCGACATCACCGCGCGCAAGCTGCGCCAGGACAGGCTGCGCTATCTCAGCGAGCACGACGCGCTGACGGACGTGCTCAACCGGCGCGGGTTCGATCGCCATCTCGCGCAGGCGTTCGCACAGGCACGCCGCCACGACGTCGAGACCGCGCTCATGGTCCTCGACCTCGACCGCTTCAAGCTCGTCAACGACCGCCTCGGCCATCTCGAGGGCGACCGGGTGCTGCGCACGATCGTGCATGCGGTGTGCGGGCGCCTGCGCGCCGGTGACACGATCGCCCGGCTCGGCGGCGATGAGCTGGCGGTCATCCTGCCGTTCACGTCGCCGGCGGCCGCCGCGAAGCTCGGGCGGGAGCTGCTCGCGGTCGTTCGCCAGGCCGCGCACGGCGTGACCGGCGACGACAGCGCCGTCAGCGCGAGCATCGGCGTCGTCGCGCTCGGGCAGCTCGGGCCGGACGTGACGGACGCGATCGCCGCAGCCGACGCCGCGATGTACGAGGCCAAGCGCGCCGGCGGCGACGCGGTGCGCATCGCCGAGCTCGCCGAGGCGGTCGAGCACGCCGCGACGTCCGGCTGAGCGCCGGATCGCGGCGGCATTCCCCGGTTCGGCGAGCCGTAGTTCTCCCGGTCGCGCTCCGGACAGCACGCGGATGGAGCCCCGCGCGCGCGGCGCCACCATCGACCGAAATCCCGGTCTCTCGCATGAAAGGAGTCACGATGGATGCGAACGGTGCGACGCCCGCGACGGATGGCGCGGGCGCGCCGAAGCTCAAGCGCTCGATGGGCCTGTGGATGACCACGGCGCTCGTCATCGGCAACATGGTCGGGTCGGGGGTGTTCCTGCTTCCGGCAGCCCTGTCGGCCGCAGCCGGCCCGGTCTCGATCCTGGCCTGGGTGTTCACCGGCCTCGGCGCGATGGCGCTCGCGCTCGTGTTCGCCCGGCTCGGCGGCCGCTTCCCGCGCAGCGGCGGTCCCTACGTGTACGCGCGCCGCGCATTCGGCGACTTCGTCGGCTTCCAGACCGCCTGGGGCTACTGGATCGCCGCCTGGGCCGGCAACGCGGCGATCACCGTCGCCTTTGTCGGCTACGCCGCGGTCTTCTGGCCGGCACTCGGCACGCACAACCTGCTCGCCGCGATCGTCGGCATCTCCGTCATCTGGATGCTGACGTTCGTCAACATCCTCGGCATCCGCCAGGGCGCGCAGGTGCAGCTCGTCACGACGGTCCTGAAGTTCGTCCCGCTTGTGATCATCGGCGTCGTCGGCCTCTTCTTCATCGACGGCTCGAACCTCACGCCGTTCGCCCCGCACGGCACCTGGTCTGCGATCTCCGCCGCCGCACCGCTCACGCTCTGGGCGTTCATCGGCCTCGAGTCGGCGACCGTCGCCGCCGAGGAGGTCAAGGACCCCGAGCGGACGATCCCGCGCGCGACGATCATCGGCACGCTCGCGGCGACGCTCGTCTACATGCTCACGACGTTCGTGATCATGGGCGTCCTGCCCGCCGGCGAGCTGTCGGCGTCCGGCAGCCCGTTCGCCGCCGCGGCCGGCGCGATGTTCGGCGGCAGCTGGGACAAGGTGCTGGCGGCCGTCGCGATGGTCGCGACGTTCGGCGCGCTCAACGGCTGGATCCTGCTGACGGCGCGCGTGCCGCTCGCCGCAGCTGAGGACGGCCTGTTCCCCAAGCAGTTCGCGAACGTCCACGGCACGCGTCGCACTCCGGTCTTCGGCCTCGTCGTGTCGTCGGTCCTCGTGACCGGGCTGATGCTCATGAACTACACCAAGGGCCTCGTCGACGCCTTCACGTTCGTGATCCTGCTCGCGACGCTCACGACGCTCGTGCCGTACGCGTTCTCGGCTGCCGCGCAGGCGCAGCTGTACCTCACCGAGCGCGAGCTCTTCGACGTGCGCCACTTCGCGCGCGACCTGCTCATCGCGGCGCTGGCGTTCGCCTACTCGATCTGGGCGATCACCGGATCGGGCAAGGACATCATCGCCAAGGGCTTCGTGCTGCTCATGGCCGCGATCCCCGTCTACGTGTACATGTCCTGGCAGAAGCGGCGCGACAGCCCGCCGCCGCCGGAGCCCACGGCCGCGACGTATGTCGATCGCGCGGTCCGGGAGCACGGCCTCGTCGACATCGAGGTTCATGTGTCGGCGGCAAAGCGATGAGCTCCGCCTCGACGCCGGCGACCACCGACACGGGCGCCGTCACGGCGGCGCCGGGCGCACCCGCGCTCGGCGTCGCCTCGGAGGTCGGTCGCCTGCATCGCGTGCTGCTGCACCGGCCGGACCTCGAGCTGCGCCGCCTCACCCCGGCCAACAAGGACGAGCTGCTCTTCGACGACATCCTCTGGGTCCGGCGCGCGCGCCAGGAGCACGATGCCTTCGCCGACCTGCTGCGCGAGCGCGGGATCGAGGTGCTGCTGCTCGGCGAGTTGCTCGAGCAGACGCTCGAAATCCCGGCGGCTCGCCACGAGGTGCTCTTCGGCACGCTCGCGACGTGCGACCTCGGTCCGCGGCTCTTCCCGGAGATACTCGCGTGGCTGAAGTCGCTGTCCTCGGCGCAGCTCGCGTCGTCGCTCATCGGCGGCGTCGCGTTCGACGAACTGCCGTTCGCGTCCGCTTCGCTGCTGGCGCAGGTCGCCGGCGATGCGTTCGTGCTCGCGCCGCTCCCGAACCACATGTTCACGCGCGACACGTCGTGCTGGATCCACGACGGCGTGTCGGTGAACGCGATGGCCAAGCCGGCGCGACAGCGCGAGGCGCTGCACCTGGCGGCGATCTACCGCTACCACCCGCTGTTCGCCGCCGCGCCGTCCTGGAGCGACGAGCTCGCCGCGCCGCTGCACATCGAGGGCGGCGACGTCCTCGTCATCGGTCGTGGCGCCGTGCTGATCGGCATGGGCGAGCGCACGCGCCCGGGGAGCGTCGAGGCGCTCGCGCAGGCGCTGTTCGAGGCCGGCTCGGTGACCGAGGTGCTCGCCGTCGACCTGCCCAGGCAGCGGTCGATGATGCACCTGGACACCGTCCTGACGATGGTCGACGTCGACGCGTTCACGTACTTCCCGGCGATCGCCGACGCGCCGACCTACCGGCTCACGCTCGGCCGTCACGGGATCGACGCGGAGCGCACGAGCGGGTTGTTCGCCGCGATCGCGGCGGCGCTCGACCTGCCCGCCGTCCGCCGCATACCGACCGGCGGCGACCGCTTCGAGTCCCAGCGCGAGCAGTGGGACGACGGCAACAACGTCCTCGCCCTCGAGCCCGGCGTCGTCGTCGCCTACGAGCGCAACGTCGACACGAACACGCGCCTGCGCCACCACGGGATCGAGGTCGTGACGATCGCCGGCTCCGAGCTCGGTCGCGGACGCGGCGGCCCGCGCTGCATGTCCTGCCCGATCCATCGCGATCCGCTTCCCGGAGGCACCCGATGAGCATCACGACCGCCACCCTGCCGGCGCACGTCCTGCGGGCATCCGACCTCGACGGCGGCCAGATCGAGCGGCTCCTCGACCTCGCCGATCGCATGAAGCGCGAGCCCTTCGGCCACCTCGACGCGCTGCCGGGGCGCTCCGTCGTGACGCTCTTCGACAAGCCGTCCACGCGCACGCGCGTGTCCTTCGCCGCCGCCGCGTACCGGCTCGGGATGCTGCCGCAGGTGCTCCGCGGCGACGAGCTGCAGCTCGGCCGCGGAGAGACGATCGAGGACACCGCGCGCGTGCTGTCCGGGTACGCGGCCGCGATCGTCGTGCGCACGTTCGAGCAGCGCACGCTCGAACGCCTCGCGGGCGCGGCGACGGTGCCGGTCGTCAACGCCCTCACCGACGACCACCATCCCTGCCAGGCGCTCGCCGACCTCATGACGATCCGCGGGCACTTCGGCCGCCTTGGCGGGTTGCGCGTCGCCTACGTCGGCGACGGCAACAACGTCGCGCACTCGCTGCTCGAGGCCGGCGCGGCGGTCGGGATGGACGTCGTCGTCGCCTGTCCCGGCGGCTACGAGCCCGATCCGGCGGTCGTCGCGGCCGCCGCCGCCGTCGCGCAGGCGTCTGGCGGGTCGATCGCCGTGACCGGCGATCCGGTGGCCGCCGTGACGGGCGCGCACGCCGTCTACACCGACGTCTGGGTCTCGATGGGCGAGGACGACGAGCGCGCCGCGCGCCAGGCGGACCTGCGCGGCTTCCAGGTCGGCGCCACGCTCATGGCGCACGCCCGGCCGGAGGCGATCTTCCTGCACTGCCTGCCGGCGCACCGCGGCGAGGAGGTGAGCGCCGACGTCATCGACGGCCCGCAGTCGCTGGTCTTCGAGCAGGCCGCCAATCGCCTGCCGACCGAGCAGGCGCTGCTGCTGTCGCTCATCAGCCGCCGCGGGTGACGCATGCGGATCGTCGCGGCACTCGGCGGCAACGCCCTCCTGCGCCGTGGCGAGGCGCTCGACGCCGGGACGCAGCGCGCCAACGCCCGCGTCGCCGCGCGGGCGCTCGCCGCCGTCGCCGGACCGCACGACCTCATCGTCACCCACGGCAACGGCCCGCAGGTCGGGCTGCTCGCGCTCCAGGCCGCGAAGGACGAGGAGCACGCCGCGCCGCCGTTCGACGTCCTCGGAGCCGAGACCGACGGCATGATCGGCTACGTGCTCGCGCAGGAGCTCGGCAACGCGCTGGGCGGGCGGCGCATCGCACCGCTGCTGACGCAGACCCTCGTCGACGCCGGCGATCCCGCGTTCAGCGCGCCGACGAAGCCGATCGGGCCGGTCTACCCCGCCGCCGAGGGCCGCGCGCTCGGCGCGCGGCTGGGCTGGGTCATGGGGCCGGACGGCGCGGGTGTGCGGCGGCTCATCGCGTCGCCGCTGCCACGCGGCATCGTCGAGCTGCCCGCGATCCGCGCCCTCCTCGCCGCCGGGCTGCTCGTCATCTGCGCGGGTGGCGGCGGCGTGCCCGTCGTCCGGCGCGACGATGGCCTGCACGGCGTCGAGGCCGTCGTCGACAAGGACCTCACGTCGGCGCTGCTCGCCGAGGAGCTCGGCGCCGACCTCCTGCTGCTGCTGACGGACGTCGAGGGCGTGCGCGAGGCGGACGGCTCGGTCCTGCGCGTCGCGACGCCGCCGGCACTGCGGGCGCTCGCGCTGCCGGCGGGCTCGATGGGCCCGAAGGCCGA